>Ga0172372_10006302_pt1 | contig 16192 bp, 12 predicted proteins | sample LakKiv5m_2_FD_114544 | JGI IMG/M metagenome (GOLD analysis project Ga0172372, IMG submission 114544) | Freshwater microbial communities from Kabuno Bay, South-Kivu, Congo - kab_092012_9.5m | ecosystem: Environmental > Aquatic > Freshwater > Lake | place: Democratic Republic of the Congo...
ATGGTCGAAACACAGAGAGATTTTATCGTATTTCAACGATAAGGAAAATCTTTGGCATTAAAATCAATTTTGAAATGTTCACCCTGCCCGATGAAATGTTTAAAGCCCGCGGAAAAGACATTCACATTTATTTTGGCAAACCCATTCCTTCTGAAAAACTATCAGAGGGAAATGCATTTGAAATAGCCCAAAAAATCAAAAAACTTGTCTATTCGCTCAAAGGCAATTTATTAACGGAATATTAAATCTTTCCCTTATTTTGCAACCTGTATGACACCTATCGCTGACAAGGTAAATAGAGAATTACTTTTAAATGAACTCACTTCGGATATCTTTGTTCGCAATACCAATAAAGCCAATAATCAAATTTATATTTTCAATGGAAACCAAAAACCTCATTTGTTGCGTGAGATAGGCAGATTGAGGGAATGGTCATTCAGAGAAGCAGGAGGAGGTACAGGTAAAGATCTTGATTTAGATGAATACGACCAAGGTGATTATGCTTATAATCAATTAATTGTCTGGAATCAAGAAGATCAAGAAATTGTTGGAGGATATCGGTTTGCCTTTTGTAAAAACAACAAAGACGCAGCTGGAAATTATCATTTGTCTACAACAGAGATTTTATCATTTTCTGAAGAAATGGTTTCAAACTACTTTCCAAAAACCATAGAATTAGGAAGAAGTTTTGTACAGCCGAATTATCAACCTTCCAAGGATAGCAAAAAAGGTATATTTTCTTTAGATAACTTATGGGATGGGCTGGGTGCTATGGTTGTTGATAACCCAGAAATGAAATATTTTTTCGGCAAAATTACCATGTACTCAAATTTCAACCGAGAGGCTAGAGATCTGATTTTGACCTTTATGTGGACATTTTTTCCTGATAACCAGAAATTAGTAACTCCACTAAATCCGCTTGATTGGACATTTAACCATTCTTTTTCTGAAGAAATCAAGAGTCTTGAATACAAACCCGCTTACAATTTATTAAGTCAAAATGTTAGGCAATTAGGAGAACAAGTGCCCCCACTCTTCAATAGTTATATGAGTTTAAGTCCTTCTATGAAAACTTTTGGGACTGCGATAAATGATCATTTTGGAGGTGTTGAAGAAACCGGAATCATGGTGACGATTTCAGACATTTACGATGAGAAAAAGAGTCGACATATCGACTCATACATTGAGTTCAAAACTAAAGATTTAGAAGACAAACAAGGTTGAACTTTTCAACCCCTCACCTTCTAAATTCACAAGGAAAACCCCTGCGTTAGGAATTCTGATTTCACTCATACTGAGTTCCCTCTTGCTTCCAAGATGTGTATGATTTATCAATCTACCTGATAAATCATATATAGCTAAATTTAAATCAATATTGCCCGAAACTCCATTGATTTTTAGCGTATTATCATCTTTGAAAAACCAAGGTTTTATAGGGCTAGAATAATCTAAATTTTGTGAATTCGCATAAATGCTTGAGGCTAAAAAGCTGGAAAATGCTTGTATTTTCCCATACCCGTATACATTATTATCACTACTTCCAGTGAATTCATCTTTTTTTGCCGATGATTGAATCAACTCAATCATTTCATTGTAATTTAAATTTCCTCGGGTATGTTGAAGCAAAAGAGCGACGATTCCTGCGGCGTGTGGCGAAGCCATAGATGTTCCGCTGGCCATTGCATAGTAAACTTTATCTTGATTGAATGAATCTATGTGCAATACATAAGGCATTAGCCAGCCTGGCAGTTGATCTTTATGATAACTCGAGGTAATATATTGACCAGGGGCACTAATATTGGGCTTTAATCTTCCATCTACCGTTGGGCCATTACTACTAAATCCAGCAATTTGTCCTTCGGCAATTGCCGAATCAGACTTGAATTCACCAGCTGCGTTGATCCAATTTACCCTATTGTTGTATGCTCCAACTGATAAAATTGCCTTAGAAGTACCTCCGTTTTCAATAACAGTGTATTTTTCGTCACCTTCTACCCAATTTGCTGGCTTTAAATTTCTTATATAACTTCTAAATGTGCCCGATGTCCACTCATACGTTCTACCTGAGTTCCAGCCATGAACAATCCCTGATCCAATAAAAGAAATTTTTATGAATCGCTTGTTGGTATTTGCCTCTGCCATCAACAACACGTTCGACTTATTGTTGTTTATATATTTTTCTTGGGATGACAACACCAATTCTAGGGTATCATTGCCGTTATTGAGCAGCAATTTTTTGTAAGAATTTGAATGGAAATTGAAATACCCCGAACTCACGATTTCATTGTTGAATGAATCAATCAATGATACTTTCATCTGAAGATTCGCTCCTTTTTCAGACCAAAAATCGCAGTAAACATTCTCAGTCTTATAATATTCACGACTTCTATCCATAGCTAATGATTCTAATGTATCTGAGTTAAGATTTAATTGGATGTGCATGTTTTCACGAGCGCTGTTCCCGTTGGCACCCACAAGCACCTTCCCTTTGTTGCTATTTCTAAAAGTATAATTTTTGTTTAACATCGATTCTAGTGATAAATCGAATAAAGATGTTCCATCATGCGGACCGGTATGCATTCCCCAACTCAGATTTGAAACCACGGGTTTATTGACTGAATCTGCATAATTGAAAATGTACTGAAATCCATCTAAAATGGTTGAATTTGCAACAATTAAATCCCCCAATGCACTACCATTGAGGGTGTCATTTTTGTATTTAATTCCAACAAAAACCAAATCAGCATTGGGAGCCATTCCAGAGAACTTCAAATCAGGGCTTTTGAAACCAGAACCTGCAGCAATGCCCGCCACATGTGTACCATGTGAACCATCGTAATCGACGGCTTTTAGAATGCTATTCTGGTTTGAAAATAGAATTCCATAATTAAAAGGTTTGGGACCATCTTGATTGGGATAACCTTGATGCCAAAATCTCTTCACCCTATATTTTGTTCCGTTTTCATTGTAAAAAGTAGGATGCGTGGTTTGAAATCCGATATCCACCACACCCACAATGACATCATCGCCTTTAATGGGACCAGGCACTTGAAGATTATGCAATTGATCGACTTGGCTCTTAATTTTTGAACGGTCATCCAATGGACGCGGTGAATTCAATCTAGATGCAACTTCGAGATGTGTCAAATTTTGGTCTAAAATAAAATCGTGAAGTTCTGATACACTCAGTCTTCCCGTAATGATGTATTGTCCTTCATCGGTGGGAAACTCAGAATCAAATTCCGACGTTTCTAAATAGCTCTGAATTTTCCAATATTGAAGGGGTAATTTCGATTGAAAAGTTATAAAGAATCTGTATTTATCGTCAAATACAGATAATTTACTGTTTTGACTGTTTTTTAAAGCAATTTTTGCGGGAGCACTTATTTTGGGATTTAACGAGATTACATCTAAATTCAAAGTGTTGCTTTGGCTAAATATGGTTTTTGTGATTACACTTAGAATTATCAATATTGAATTGCGTACGGTCATACTTGTGCGAAAATACATCAATACTTACATGTGATTGAGTTTCTGACAATATCTTTGCATTTATGTCTATTGCACCTTGGTTAGAAAGAACAGAACTATTAATTGGTACTGAAAAATTAGAGCGCTTGGTAAATGCGAATGTTTTAATTGTTGGATTAGGCGGTGTTGGAAGTTTTGCTGCTGAGTTCATTTGCCGTGCCGGAATTGGTAAAATGACCATCATTGATGGGGATACTGTTGATCCTACTAATAAGAACAGACAATTACCTGCACTCAATAGCACAGTTGGTCAATCAAAAGCCGAAATCATGAAACAGAGATTATTAGACATCAATCCTGATCTGGTGCTCACGGTAATTTCAAAATTTCAAAGCCCTGACGACAATATTGAGCTCATTAAGTCGAACAAATTTGATTATGTAATGGATTGCATCGATTCTGTGTCCCCAAAAATTTACTTAATTAAGACATGCATGGATTTGGGTCAAAGAATGATTAGTTCAATGGGTGCTGGTGGAAAGTTGGATGCCGCTGGAGTTATGGTTTCTGATTTTTCAAAAAGCTATAATTGTCCGTTTGCAAAAACACTTCGTAAACGCTTGAAAAGATTGGGAATTCGAAAAGGATTCAAGGTTGTATTTAACAAAAGTGATTTGGTTCGTGAAAGTTTAAAATTGACTGATGGCAGCAACTATAAAAAATCGTTTTACGGAACCATCAGTTACATGCCAGCATTGTTTGGTTTAAGACTTGCATCGGAAGTAATTAATGATTTGATGATGGAAAATTCATGAATATCCTTATTTTTGGAATTGATATGATGAAAAAAATAGCATTCGCAGTAGCATTAGCCGCAACCGCATTTATTGCATCTTGTGGAAAAGAAGGAAACGATCCAGATGACATTACTGGAAAAACCAATCAAGAGATTTTCATGATGAAGACTTGGAAGAGCGTATCATTTACAGATAGTTCTTCAGAAGGAGTCATTGAAACCATGGGTGCTTGTGACAAAGATGATACTTACACATTCACCTCTACCACAAAATGTCTTTGGAAGGCAAATAAAAAATGCAATTCAGAGCCTGATCAAGAAGAATTTGATTGGTCAATGACATCACCTGATGCAAAATACGTTAAGTTTTTGCTCGGATACGATTGGTTTATTGAAAAAATCTCAGGAACTGATATTGTTTTGAGATATTACTACCAAACTCACCAAGGCGATATCAACACTTGGAAAGTAACTTTGGTTAAAAACTAAAAGCTATTTAAATCTAGATTTTTATCTAGTTTTTGGGCCGCTGATAATTGTTCTTCAGCGGCTTTTTTATTGCCCATTGTTTGATAACAACTACCTTTAAGCGCATATGCTTTGGCAAAAACTGATGATTTATCAAGAATTTGATCGGCTCTTTTTATTGCGTCTTGGTAATTTTCAAATAAGTAATCTATAACACCCATATTATAAAGTGCATATAAATGTTCTGGGTTGACTTTTAATGTACGCTCGTACAATTTGTAAGCATCTGCATATTTCTGTTGCTTTTGCAAAATAAATGCCTTCGAATAAAGTGCTTCTGCTGAAAATTCATCAATAGCCAAAGCCTTATCTATATATGAATTAGATAAATTTAAATCTTTATTCATAAACAACAGAGCTTTTTGCATTGTTGCATCAAAATTATTGGGAAACTCATTTAAAATGGCGTCACAAAAGACCTCAGCCTTAACTGTATCTTTTTGTTCCTTGAATGATATCAGTTTTAGCACAAGACTTTTTTCGCGAAATTCTGAATTATTCTCAATCTCTTTAAACCATTTATTAAAGGCTTCATATTGTTGTCTTGCAAGGCTTAACTTGGCCATTAAAAATTTAGCTTCGGTATAATCACTTTTTAGTTCGATGGCTTTCGATAAATGTAAACTGGATTTTTCGAAATTGGCGGAGTCTAATTCCAAATAACTTTCCCCCAAACGGAAGTGATAAAGCGGATTGTTTGGATTCAATGTTGAAGCTGTTTGGAAATCAACAATAGCCTTTTTGTAATTTTGATCGAAAAAGAAGGTATTTCCTCTAAGATAATAAAGGTTGTCATCTTTGGGGTTTTTATTGATTTTAGCGGATATTTCTCTAATGTCTTCTGAGAAAGTAGTATCGTTCTCTGAGATGTCTTGAGCACCTTCAGGAAGTTGATTGGTGCAATTGGAGATGAGCGCGGCCAGAATGATGATCAACGGTAAGCGCATGGTGCTCGGGACGGGAATCGAACCCGTACTCCCATTACTGGGAACAGGATTTTAAGTCCTGCGCGTCTACCTATTCCGCCACCCGAGCTAAGAGGATGCGAAAATACAATAAAACTATTGATTAGACAAACGATTTTAAGGAATCTTCAATTATTCCCAAAGCATCGCTTAACTGTTCATCGGAAATAACCAATGGGGGTGCAAATCTTATGATGTGTTCGTGGGTTTGCTTTGCCAAAAGTCCATTTTCTAACATTTTTAAGCATACATCATATGCTTTAAAGTTTTTTCCATTGTGTGGAGTTATTTTTATAGCATTAAGCAATCCTTTTCCTCTAACAAACTCAACCATAGGAAGTTGCAAGTTCATTAAGTGAGATCTAAATATTTGACCCAGCCGTTCCGCTCTTTCAGATAGATTCTCGTCTAACACAACATTTATTGAAGCCAGAGCAACTGCACAAGCCAAAGGATTTCCCCCAAAGGTGGAACCGTGTTGACCTGGCTTTAATGTATTCATGACTTCTTCTGATGCCAAAACGCAACTAACTGGAAATACTCCCCCACCCAAAGCCTTTCCTAAAATGAGTAAATCAGGCTTCACATTTTCGTGTTGGCAGCAATACAACTTTCCTGTTCGTGCAATACCAGTTTGCACCTCATCAGCGATGAAAAGCACATTATATTTAGTGCATAGGTCTCTTACCCCTTTAAGATAACCTTCATCTGGAACCACCACCCCCGCTTCACCTTGAATGGGTTCAACCATGAACGCGCAAACGTTGGGATTTTGTAGTTCTATTTCGAGGGATGCTAAATCGTTGTAAGGTATACTTTTGAAATTTGGAACGTAAGGCCCGAAGCCACCAAAGCTATCTGGATCATCGCTCGAACTAATTGCGGCTACAGTTCTTCCCCAGAAATTGCCGTGCGCAAATATGGTAATTGCTTGATTTTCCGGAATTCCTTTTACTTCATAGCCCCATTTTCGCGCAAGTTTAATTGCCGTCTCCCCTCCTTCAACTCCAGTATTCATTGGCAAAATTCGGTCAAAACCAAATGTTTCGCACATGAATTTCTCGTACTCCCCCAATAAGTTGTTATGAAACGCTCGACTCGTTAAAGTTAGTTTTTGAGCCTGTTGATTTAACGCTCCTACAATTTTAGGGTGACAATGTCCCTGATTCACCGCTGAATAGGCGGATAAAAAGTCAAAGTACTTTCTACCTTCCACATCCCACAGAAACACCCCTTCGCCTTTTTCCAAAACCACTGGCAATGGATGATAATTGTGCGCGCCGTAGCGATCTTCAAGTTCGATAAAATAGCGGGAGTTCATGGTTCAAAACTACAACAGTTTGGGTATATTTGACAAGGACAAATGAGCAGTATTCGGAAATATTATCGATTATTTACTTGGATATTCCTGATATCTACTCATAGTTTATATTCAAAAAACAATATAATTTTATCTAAAGGAAGAATTGAATTACTTACTAATGTAGTTGATTTAACCTATATAAAAAATCATACTCCACTAAGAGATAGCTTATTTAGCTGCGCAAATAATGCTTTAACAGAATTGGAATTGCACTTGTCTTACAAACTCAGCGAACCAATTAGAATGTCCATTTTCAGTAGTATTTCAGACTTCGCGAAACACCAACAAAATAAAAATTCAAAATATCTGGGAGTGCTAATGTGTGGAAACACAAAAGATATAAGTTACCAAATTAGGTACAATGTAGCTTCACTTTTCATTGATGAATATTTAATGGGGTTATCTGTTCGTGAGCGTTTGGAAAGAATCAAATTAGATAGAATCCCCAATTGGTTAAAAACAGGATTTATTCAGTATTTTGCTCAGGGCATTACCTATAAGGACTTCGAATTATTCAGAAAATGGAGTCAAGATGGCAGATTTCGGAATATCAATTTCATTCCGGAGAACGAACAAGAGATTTTTGGTTCTGTGATTTGGTATTTATTTGAAAAAGAAAAAGGCAGAACAATAGATGGTGCCTTTTGGATGCTAATTAAAAATGCCAATAGTTTTGAAAAATCATTTTCATATCAATTCGATGTGAGGTTTAATTCTTGGTTGAAGAATAAAATTGATGAAATCAAACTACAGGAAAATGCAGATATCTTAACTGATTATAAATTTAAAATTTCACAACAAAGTCTCACATCCCTAAAACCACTGCATTTTACCGACACAAACAGTCTGGTTGTTTATTCATTAATCTCAAATTCTGAAAGGTCAGATTTAGTTAAGTTAACTGCGAACAATCAGAAGATTGAGAAGATCATTTCTTACAATACTGTTTGCTTCAATCAGCATTTAGTTTTTTCTATGCCTACATTTCAATTTAAAGGCATAGGTATATCCTCACGTTATGCAATGTCATGGGAAAATAATGTATGGAATTTATCCTTAGACTCGCAAATCATTTACACTCCACCGAATCAAGGAGGAATTTGGAAAATTGTAAATTCAAATGATGATGAACTCATTTTAACCCATGAGATCTATGATTATACAGATGTTTATTCAATATCAATAAGTAGCAAAGAAGGATTAAAAATCTGCAGAATAAATAGTGACAAAATCACTCAATGGGTAAGATCAGATAGTGCGTTAATCTATTCGGGAACTTCATACTCTTGGAATCATCTGCTTAGCAAGTCATATTTAGCAAAGGTTCAAAATTCAATTTCTGTAAAAGATGTAAAAATTTGGGAATCATCAATCGGTCGGTGGTTGGTTGATTTATCTAGCATAGTTTTAGAATCTGACAATCATTTGAGCTTTGTTAAAGAACAAGAAACCAAAAGTGAACTTATCCATCTTTTCAAAACGATAGATAAATCATATTCCGTAACAGCAACTTCTACCAAAGGAGATTTTTACGGTCAAATTAAAACAAATGATGAATCAAGACGACAAGTTGAATTCTATTTATTGAAGAATCACATGGTCATTAATTTGAATTATTCAGATGAAATTATTTTAATCTCTGACACGGTTAAAATTAGAAAATACACTTTTGATAGTACCCAATTAGATTCCTCATTAAGAAAGAAATTTAACCAATATTCAGAGGGGAATTTATTTCTAAGTGATTTTGAAAAAGAAAACACCCCTGAATTTCAAAAGTTTAGTCCTATAATTCAAAAAGAGGAATTCAAGTTTGCGAAATTTAAAAACTGGTTTTATGCAAAAAATTCTACTTTCTATTTATCGAACAAAGACATAGAACTGGGTTATTCAAGATCAATTCCTACGACAGAACTTTACAATTCTCCGTTGACCTTATTTTACAATGGTAAATTTTTTAACAATCAAGGCACCGATCAATTATTGCTTGAACTTTTCAGCAATTTTAATCGTCGTCGAGTTGGAATTTCCGCGAGTTATTTATCGGAAAATAGTAAATGGAGTCAGGGCTTTACATTTATGTACCGTCAAAGACAGTTCAGGAATGCAATTTCCAATTTAAACCAACGAGAACAGTCGTTTCAAATTTCACATTGTATCGCTTTAAAGAATAAAACAACGGCTCCATTTACTCCTTATTTAAACAGCAGAGGACAATGGATTTCTGATATTTCTATGAATTACCTGCCCGAGTTTAGTCGTTCTGAAATCAAAAGAGATTTATTATTAGAGTTGGAATTTGGACTAAAGTTCAATTCCATAAAATGGAAAAACAAACCTTCCTTTTTAAACATCAATTCTGATTTTATGATTCAAAACGGTCTATTTTCTGGCAATTACATTGCTGGTACAATATTAAATTCTGAAATTGGTATAAAGACGCGATATTTTGATATTCAGCATAAATCTAGCGCAAAATATTCTTTTACACATGCCAATCATCTGTTTGTTTTGGGTGGAACAAAAGGATGGATCAATTCTGATGCTAATACAAACAATATTTCTAATCAATTGGAAGCTGATTATTCAGGACTGGTTTATGTAGGAGGCTATGTAAGAGGAACCCAATTGGGCAGCAGAATGGGAAATAGCTATATTTCATCTCAATCTGAAATTCACTATAAACCTTTAAAATTAGTAAAGTCATACATTTTAGGTTCTTCTTTTTGGAAACAGCTCAGTTTGTTCGGATTTTATGATTTTTCTACTGGATTTGTAGGTGGAAACACCAGACATTTTAAAAATCCATATAACACGCTCATTTATCAGTATCCAAATTACACTATTCGGGCCGGAGCAAACAGAAATCCTTGGATATCATCTTGTGGATTTGGTGTGCAAATGCGCGCATTAGGGACTGATTTTCGCATTGAGTTTCCTCAATCGACGGTTGGCGATGAACCACCAAAAAGGTCTGTGCTAATTTCTTTGGGAAAGAATTTTTGAAAGCCTATTTTTAACTCCGTTAAGAAAGACGTAATTTTGTCATTCAAAACCATTTTTCATGGGACTTTTTAGTTTTTTAACACAAGAACTCGCAATTGATTTAGGTACTGCAAATACCTTGATTATTCATAAAGATAAAGTAGTGGTTGACGAGCCGTCAATCATAGCTTTAGAGCGTAACACCGGTAATGTTATAGCTATAGGCAGGGACGCAATGCTGATGTACGGAAAAGAAAATGAGGGAATTAGAACCATTCGCCCATTAAAAGACGGTGTAATTGCTGATTTTCAAGCTGCAGAGCATATGATTCGCGGCATGATTAAAATGATGAACCAACGTCAGCAATGGATTTCACCTCAGCTTAAAATGGTTATTTGCATTCCATCGGGCATCACAGAGGTAGAAAAACGAGCAGTAAAAGACAGTGCTGAACGTTCTGGTGCAAAAGAAGTTTACTTGATTCATGAACCAATGGCTGCGGCTGTTGGAATTGGAATTGATGTAACTCTTCCACAAGGAAATATGATCATTGATATTGGTGGAGGTACAACTGAGATTGCAATTATAGCTTTGGGTGGTATTGTTTGTGACGAGAGTATTCGTGTTGCTGGTGATGAATTCAATCTTGATATCGTTGAATACATGCGTCGCGAGCACAACCTTTTAATAGGTGAAAGAACTGCAGAAAAAATCAAAATCAACATCGGTAGCGCATTGCAAGAGCTTGAAAATCCACCAGAAGATTATGCCGTATTTGGAAGAGACTTAATGACTGGTATTCCCAAAAGCATACATGTATCATACAATGAGATTGCAAGAGCGCTTGATAAAAGTATTATGAAGGTGGAGGAAGCAATCATGAGAGCATTAGAACAAGCACCTCCTGAACTTAGTGCTGATATATTGAGTAATGGCATTTGGCTTACTGGTGGTGGTGCTCTACTTAGAGGGCTAGATAAAAGAATATCCAACAAGACTAAACTAAAAGTAAATATAGCTGAAGATCCTCTTCGCGCTGTTGTAAGAGGAACGGGTACGGCGTTAAAAAATATTGGCAAATTTAAGTTTTTGATGACTGCTTAAAAGCACGTTGAGCTATGTGGGTAATATATCAGTGGATTAAAAAAAATTCATATCCCCTATTAGCCATCTCCCTCTTTTTATTCAGTTTCAATCAAATTCTTCAATATCAAATTTACCAGCATAGTTTTTATTTTAATTCAAGCATTGCATTCATAAGGTCAATTGATGAATGGCGTTCAAACTTCACAAATTTTGTCAATCTTAGAGTCGAAAATGAAAAGCTAAAAGCTGAAAATGTCTATTTAAGGAATTCAATTGCATATTCCGATTCCTTGATTAGTCTTTACGACCAAATTAAGGGCGACACATCTTATATTGATACTCTTACCACACCTGGTAAAGCGAGAAAAATTTCATATTCCTACATTTCTGCGAAAGTTATAAGAAATTCAACCAACCGTCCGGATAATTATTTTTATCTTGACAAAGGAAGCGTCCATGGCATTAATGAGCAGATGGCTGTGATGGGTCCTGAAGGAATTGTAGGTGTAATAATTCAAACTACAGAACATTATTCTGTGGGAATGTCTGTTTTAAATTCAAAATTTGAAACAACACCTATACTTAAACGTTTGGGACTTAGAGAAGGAGTTCTCAAGTGGAACGGTTCAGATTCTAGAGTTTTATCTTTAGATGAAATCAGTAGAACTGAAAAAGTCAAGTCAGGTGATTTGGTATTGACCAGTAATTACTCAACAATTTTCCCTCCCTACCAACCTATCGGAAAAGTTAAAAAAATCAACAAAAACACTTCTTCTCAATTTCTCGAAATTGATGTAGAATTAGCTACAGATTTTAGCAAGTTAAACAATGTGTATTGCGTATCTACTCGATTCAAAAATGAAATTGATACATTGCAGAATTCAATAATTATCTCTCCTTCAAACAACAAAACTGATAATAAATGATTGAATCGGTAAAACATATCTTGATGGCCATCATATTGGGATTGTTACAATCCTATTTGATTCAAGAGGTGCCCATGGGATTCTATCTTAAACCCATGCCTTATTTGATGTTGTTTTTTGTATTGCCATTAGATTTAAATCGCTTTGCGGTTTTGATTTCTGCGTTTTTGTACGGGTCATTGATTGATTTATCATCTGGGTCATTTGGAACACATTCAGCCTCAACAGTGGCAATGGTATTTATCAAATATTACATTGACAAAGCTTTGATTGACTTTGATTCACTTAAACTTCAGGGTGAAAATTATATTGGCATTGATTCTAAAGGGTTGTTGTTTTTTGTTTATTACACTTTAGGTTTAATTTTCATTCATCACTTGTTGTTCTTTGGATTGGATTTTTTTGAAATTCGCAGCATTATCAGAATTTTATTCACTACAATTGTGAGTTCTGTTGGTACTTTTTCGTTGGTGTTATTATTTAAATCGCTGTTTAAAAAATAATTACAAATGCAAGATGTAAATAAAGGCAGAAGTCGTGTTTTTGTTATTGGACTAACCTTCATTTTTATTTTGTTCCTTTATCGTATTGGAACCTTGCAATTAGTTGATGATAAATATGAGAAAAGAGCGATTAACAACGCTCTAAATAAAATCACATTATATCCAGCGCGAAGCGTGATTTATGACCGTTTTGGAAAGATTATTGCAAAAAATGCTGCTTCTTACGACTTATTTATTTTTCCGAAAGACGAAAAAATTGAGAATAGAAGTTTTATACAACAAGTTTTATTGATTGACAGTAATCAATACAATAAACTCCTTACGGAGGCTTGGATAAATTCAAAAAAACGCCAAAAGAACAATGCTTACAATCGGAGCGCTATTTTCTATTCTAATTTAAACCAACAACAATACACAGCGCTGAGGGAGAATCTTTATCGTTTACAAGGTTTTTACATTGAACCTAGAAATGATCGTTCGTATGAAATTTTTGGTGGTGCCCATGCGTTTGGATACCTTGGTGAAGCAAGCGAGTTACTTTTAAAAGAAGATCCTTATTACCAACCTGGTGATTTGGTTGGAATTACAGGTATTGAGCGTTACTATGAGGAATTCATGCGAGGTACGAAGGGCATAAAAACCGTATGGCAAGACCGAACATACAAACAAAGAGGCGAAGTCCAGGACGAAGCCTTTAATTATCCTGCCAAGTCAGGTCCTGATTTTTATTCAACCATTGACATCGAATTACAAAAATTTGCTGAAGAGTTGTTTCATGGAAAACGAGGTTCTGTAGTTGCCATTGAACCTTCTTCGGGTGAAGTATTGGCTTTTTTAAATAAACCCGATTACAATCCCAATGATTTGGTTGGTCAAGATAGAGCACGTTCTTTTCGAAAAATGCTGATTGACCCCAAAAAACCACTTTACAATAGAGCGGTTAAAGGTGTCTACCCCCCCGGAAGTACTGTAAAAACAGTTTTAGCACTTGTAGGTTTGCAAGAAGGTATTATTCACCCTGGTTCAACCAAAGGTTGTGGCGGTGGTTATAGAATGGGTAGTATTGTGGTGGGATGCCATCCACACGGTGGACCTTTAGATGTTGTAGGTTCAATAAGAATTAGTTGTAATTCTTACTACTGTGGTTTGTTTAGAGAAATCATTGATCATCCCAAATACGGGTCCACACACAATGGTTATAGAGTATTGGAAAAATATTGGCGTTCCTTTGGTTTGGGTGATCCAACTGGAATTGATTTATTGGGTGAGTCGTCTGGAAACGTTCCAACCGTTGAAAGATTGGCAAAACGACATGGTAAAAAATGGAGAAGTTCCATGGTCATTTCTCTGGGCATTGGACAAGGCGAGATTCTCCTCACTCCATTACAATTAGCCAATGTGGCAGCAATACTAGCCAATCGAGGTTACTACATACCTCCTCATCTACTGAAAAAAGTGAACGGTCTCAAAAATTATGGATTAAAAGAAGAGTTCAGAACTAAAAAGATTATACCTATTGACGCAAAACATTTTGAAACAGTCATAGTAGGTATGAGTCAAGTAATGAAACCAGGTGGCACTGCCAATGGAACGGGTATCAATGGAATTGAGATATGTGGCAAAACTGGAACCGCTCAAAATCCACATGGGAAAGACCATTCATTGTTTATTGCCTTCGCACCAAGAAATAATCCTAAAATTGCTATTGGTGTCATAGTTGAAAACGGGGGATTTGGTGCAACTTACGCTGCTCCAATTGCCAACTTAATGATTGAAAAATATCTAATGCGTGATACCGCTTCCAGCAAGCAATTTATGATTGATCGAATGAAAGCGGCTGTCTTAGAACCTCAATAAATAATCATGAAATACCAATACAGCAATTCAGACAATAATAAGTTGGATATTTGGGGAGTATTCTTCTATATCTTATTGGTTGCTATTGGATTCATCAATATATTTTCAGTTACTTCTGACGTAAACCAAACTTCTTTCGCCTTATCTGATATTGCCTATAAACAATTATTTTTCATTGGTGGAGCTGTAGTTATAATTTTGACTTTGTCGTTTGCTAATGTTGTTTTAATTGATTACCTATCTTATTATGTATACGCCTTTATTGTGATTCTGAATATCGCTGTATTGTTTATTGGTAAAGAAGTTGGGGGTGCAAAATCTTGGTTTGGATTTGGTGGATTTGGAATTCAACCCTCTGAATTCTTAAAACTTGCAACATCAATGGCTTTAGCAAAGTTCTTGGGTGGTTATGGCATGCGATTTTCTGGATGGAAGAACATACTGTATTCACTTGGAATCTTTTTGTTTCCTGTGGTTTTAATTTTACTTCAAAATGATACAGGAAGCGCCTTGGTTTATTTTTCATTTTTCTTGGTTTTATACCGTGAAGGCATGCCTGGTTATATTATCGTTTTAGCATTGTGGATGGGATTATTAGCTATCTTGAGTATTGTTTTTCAAGGACTTGAAATTTCGAGTTATTACTTGATTGGGACGATTCTGGGAATTGGTTCTTTTGCTGTTTATTTTGCCAGAAAATCTAGACAGTGGATTGTATTAATTTCCTTCATTGCCATTTCTAGTGCATTATTTTCAACTATAGTTGGAATAGTTTATGACAAAGTATTTCAATGGTACCAAAAAGACCGAATAGAAATTGTTTTAGGTTTAAAAGAAGATAAACAAGGTATGGGATACAACCTGGATCAATCGAAGGTAGCTATCGGTGCTGGGCGTTTATTGGGACGAGGTTTTCAGAATGGTACTCAAACTAAAATGGGATTTGTGCCCGAGCAACATACTGATTTTATTTTTTGTACCATTGGCGAAGAATGGGGATTCCTGGGTGTCATTGTTTTCTTTTCTGCTTTCTTGGGACTTTTAATTCGGTTAATTCAATTAGCTGAAAGACAATCTGACGCCTATGGCAGAATATTGGGATATAGCGTTTGTTGCATTCTATTTTTTCACTGGTTTGTCAATATTGGGATGACCATCGGACTTATTCCCGTAATTGGTATTCCGCTGCCATTTGTATCTGCTGGAGGTAGTTCTTTGTGGGGATTCACTCTCCTACTTTTTACCTTCCTCAGATACGATCAAGTTCGTAGAAATTAATCACGTAATATTGTAGTTATGAAATCCATAAAATGGTTTGGAATTTTGGGATTCTTGGTGTTGCATTCGTGCGGAGAATCCAATGATACATCCAACAATGAAGACGCATTATTTGAGCGCATTAGCAGCGAAGAATCTGGAGTTACCTTTAAAAATATGGTACCTGAAACAGATTCCATGAATCAGTTTAATTACCATTATTTCTTCAATGGCGCTGGCGTGGGCATGGGAGATATCAACAATGATGGGTTAAACGATTTATATTTCGCCTCCAATTCAGGAAGTTCGAAATTGTATCTAAATAAAGGGGATTTTAAATTCGAGGATATCACTACAAGTGCCGGTGTTGGTACCAATCAATGGATGACTGGAGTCAGCATGGTTGATATTAATAACGATGGATTATTGGACATATATGTATGTAGTAGTGGGC
>Ga0172372_10006304_pt1 | contig 16190 bp, 11 predicted proteins | sample LakKiv5m_2_FD_114544 | JGI IMG/M metagenome (GOLD analysis project Ga0172372, IMG submission 114544) | Freshwater microbial communities from Kabuno Bay, South-Kivu, Congo - kab_092012_9.5m | ecosystem: Environmental > Aquatic > Freshwater > Lake | place: Democratic Republic of the Congo...
ACGCCCTCATGAACGAATTTGAGACAAGCGAAGCGATAGAAAAACACGTCCTTGCGAACTCAGCTTCACGTGCTGAAGCTTTTGAGAAATTAGTGGTTGTTGGACAAAACAAATACGTACGCGCATGAATGCAATAAATTGGAAAGGAAAGAACTTCACGTTCAGCGAGGCCATGAAGGAAGCCACATTTGGTGCTGGTAGTGCTCCGTTTTTACGCGGCCCGTATGCGAGTATGTACACCGTGCGTCCGTGGACCATTCGACAATACGCTGGATTCAGCACCGCAGAAGAGTCGAATGCGTTTTACAAGCGCAACCTGGCCATGGGGCAGAAGGGACTTTCAGTGGCTTTCGACCTAGCTACCCATCGCGGATATGATAGTGACCACGACCGAGTGAAGGGAGACGTGGGTAAGGCGGGTGTAGCCATTGATTCCATCGAAGACATGAAGGTCTTGTTCTCAGACATTCCGTTGAATGAAATGTCGGTGAGTATGACCATGAATGGCGCCGTGCTTCCAGTATTGGCCTTTTACATTGTAGCCGCTGAAGAGCAAGGGGTAAAGCACGAAGAACTAAGCGGTACCATTCAGAATGATATTTTGAAAGAATTTATGGTTCGAAATACCTACATCTATCCGCCTACACCAAGTATGCGCATCGTTGCAGATATTTTTGAATACTGTTCGAAGGAAATGCCGAAGTTTAATCCAATTAGTATTTCGGGATACCACATGCAAGAGGCTGGGGCAACACCTGAGATTGAATTGGCTTATACCTTGGCCGACGGATTAGAGTATGTTCGTGCCGGATTGAAAGCAGGTATGAGTATCGACGATTTCGCGCCGCGCTTGTCGTTCTTTTGGGCCATAGGCATGGACATGGTAACTGAGATTGCTAAGATGCGCGCCGGACGTGCTATTTGGGCCGAACTCATTTCTTCCTTCCATCCGAAAAATGAAAAATCAATGGCGTTGCGCACCCACTGTCAAACCAGTGGATGGTCGTTAACGCGTCAAGATCCGTATAACAACGTTGCACGAACCTGTATTGAAGCCTTGGGTGCCACTTGGGGTGGAACGCAAAGCTTACACACCAATGCGCTCGATGAGGCCATAGCGCTTCCAACCGATAACAGCGCGCGTGTTGCACGAAATACGCAGCTCATAATTCAAGAAGAATCAGGTTTGTGTGAATTGGTAGATGCATGGGGTGGAAGTGAGGTGATTGAACAACGCACACAAGAAATGATTGCTAGCGCGAAAGCCCTTATCACCGAGGTTGAAGAAATGGGAGGGATGACCAAAGCCATCGAAGCAGGCATTCCAAAATTGCGCATTGAAGAAGCAGCAGCTCGTAAACAAGCCCGCATCGACAGCGGAAAAGAGAAGCTCATTGGTGTAAATATTTACCAATTAGAAAAAGAATCGGAAGTTGATATTTTAGAAGTAGATAACGACAGCGTGCGTCATTCGCAAATTGCTCGTCTTCAAAAATTAAAGAGCGAAAGAAACGAAGCGGCCTGCCAGCAAGCTTTGCAAGCACTCACAGATGCTGCTAAATCTGGACAAGGAAATTTATTAGAACTAGCAGTTACAGCAGCTCGTGAGCGAGCCACCTTAGGCGAAATTTCATTGGCATTGGAAAATGTATTTGGAAGATACGCCGCACAAATTCGCAGTATTTCTGGTGTTTACTCAAGAGAATCAGCCATGGATAAAGACTTTAACGAAGCCCGTCTATTAACCGATCGCTTCGCTGAATTAGCCGGAAGACGTCCGCGTATTCTAGTCGCTAAAATGGGACAAGACGGACACGACCGCGGAGCAAAAGTAATTGCTACTTCGTTTGCAGACATTGGCTTCGATGTAGATATGGGTCCTTTGTTTCAAACCCCGGCTGAGGTGGCAAAACAGGCTGTTGAGAACGACGTGCACATGGTAGGAGTGTCTTCACTTGCAGCAGGACACAAAACGCTTGTTCCAGAATTGATTCAAGAATTGAAGAACTGGGGAAGAGAAGACATTGGCGTCATTGCCGGAGGTGTTATTCCTGAGCAGGATTTCGATTTCTTATATGAAGCCGGTTGTGTAGGCATTTTTGGTCCGGGTACTAAAATCGCTTTAGCCGCAAAAGAAATTCTAACTTTAATGATTGAGGCGCTAGAGAACAAATGAATACCAACGAACAAAAACTAGCGGCATTTCAGCGTTTGCTCACCATTATGGATGAATTGCGCGAGCAATGTCCGTGGGACATGAAGCAAACGTGGGAAAGTCTTCGTCACTTAACCATCGAAGAAGTGTATGAATTGGGCGATGCCATTTTAGACAACGACGAACAAGAGGTTAAGAAGGAAATCGGAGATGTTTTTCTTCATTTGGTTTTTTATTCTCGTATTGGAAGCGAGAAAGGTGCCTTTGATGTAGCCGATGTCTTGAATGCCATTTGCGAGAAATTGATTTCGCGTCACCCTCATATTTACGGCGATGTAAAGGTTGCCGATGAAGAAGAGGTGAAAGCGAACTGGGAAAAATTGAAATTGAAGGAAGGAAAGAAATCGGTGTTGGAAGGTGTTCCGCGTTCGTTGCCAGCTATGGTAAAGGCGCAGCGAATACAGGATAAGGCCAGGGGAGTAGGATTTGATTGGGACAATGCCGATCAGGTTTGGGAGAAAGTTCAGGAAGAGATGGGCGAGTTCAAGGCAGCACAAACACCCAAAGAGCAAGAAGAAGAATTTGGCGATTTGTTGTTTTCATTAATCAATTACGCCCGATTCAAAGGAATAAATCCAGAGGACGCCTTAGAACGAACCAACAAAAAATTCATCTACCGCTTTCAATATTTAGAGTCAGAAAGTGCGAAAGACGGCAAGAAAATGGGGGAAATGAGCTTGGAAGAGATGGACGAATACTGGAATAGAGCTAAAAAGTTAAAGTAAAGAAATTGGTAGTGAGGGAATTGGAAGGGGGGATTGAAAAAATAAAAAACTATTTTGTATTTTCAGAAAAGCTAGTATATTTGCAACGCTTTAACAGCACGGTCGGGTAGTTCAGTTGGTTAGAATACGTGCCTGTCACGCACGGGGTCGCGGGTTCGAGTCCCGTCCCGACCGCAAGACAAAAGCCTCAGGAAACTGAGGCTTTTTTTATGGACTAATTTTTCACTTCCAAACAGTAATTTGATAATCGGTGAGAACCAATTGTTCTTTGTTCGGATTATAAAAATACACTTTCAGTTCAGCGCCTTCGGAAATAGACAAGGGAAGTCCTACTTGAACTTCCGCTTTGTCGTGAACACCACTGTAGAATTTCGCTAACGGAAACTCAATGCGCTTTTCTGCTTTGCCATTCGCTTCTACAGAAATAACCAAGATGGCACTGGGCGATTGAATACTCTCAAATTCAAATGAGGCAGAGACCATCGAAACTCCTGCTGCAGGTAGGAAAATACCTGGACTAAAATCTCGACCTTCCATATTGAACGGTCCTTCTACTTCTTGCTTGTAGTCGTATTCAAACTTATGCTTTCCACTTAATTCATCAACAAAATCTGTTACATGCCAGATCCGACCTTTGTTTTCTTCGTCAAATGTTCCAAAGGCTTTCCAACTAAAACATGGATTACCTCCTATGTTATACACCGCTATCTGCGTATGAGCAGGATCGCCCAATTCATAACACTTGGTATAGCGTTGATCGAAGTAGTGTGTGATGCTATTCGTTTCGTCTTCGAATTGGGCATTGCTGCGCAGGTAAATCAATTTATCGAACCGATTCAAATCTCCCATGAAACTCATATCTGACGTGTCTTTCAATGCAAACACTCCCATTTCCTTCGAACGTGCAAACAACTGGGTGTAATCAGCAAAGACACTTCTATCTAAATAATAAATCAAATCCTTCAATTTGTACGATGCCGTTATCACCACACCCACACGTTCTGTTTTTCGCATTTGTTCAATGAATGCTGCTGTGTCTTTCCAACCTTCGTTGTCCTTCTTTCCGGGTCTAAATTCAATGGCAAACACCACCATTAGTCCTAGCAACAGAACCAATCCCACCAATGGCGGACGACGCAAGTGGGCCAAGGCATAGCCCAGCGAAAAGAAAATTCCGAATCCTGTAAATATCACATAACGCAATTGAAACGATGGAGTGTATTGCGCCAACAGGTAATTCAGTAAGAGCGGAATGCAGTAGAGCATCCAGAAATAAAAGAAGTACTCCCAACGAAATGCCTTGGTAAACGTGGTTCGTTTATAGAACAGAAGCACCACTAAGGGTAATAGAAAATAGGGTATAAGCAAGAACACATACTTTCCTTGATACCCTGTTGCTGTTTGGGCGATGTAAACAAAATCATCCCATTTTGAAAGGCCTAACCAAAAACTAGTGTCTGGCACTACCGTTCTGAAAATAAAAAATTGAGGTAAGAAACTCAGTCCAGCTAAGACGTAAGCGAACCATAATTTCCAAACCAAATTCCAGTGTTTACGAATGAAAAATAAACTTGCCAACCCTTGTACAATCACCACTAGCGCGGCATTGTAATGGGTGAAGGGTAGGGCGAAGGTGGTAAGTGCAACACCAATCAGAAATTTCCAATGACGCGTTTCAAAATACGAAACGAAGAAATAATACGAGGCCACCGTTAGCAAAACAACCAATTGAAATGCACGAATTTCATTGCTGAACTCAAAGTGCAAATTCGAAAGTAAGAATGCGCAAGAAACAAAAAAAGTAAATACGAAAGCCTTCAATCGCTTACCCAATAGCACGATGAATGAAGCCGTGATCAGACTAAGCAAAATATTTAATGACTTTACCCACATGGGGTTTATTCCACCTAGTTTAATCCAGAAGTGAAGCAGGTAGTAATACAACGGCGGATTCGCCTCTGAATTGAGGGTAGCTAATAATTCGGGAATGGATTGTTGTGCATGAAAAACACTGAAGGCTTCATCGCCTTGCAATTCGTAATCGCCTAAAAAATAAAATTTAAAAGCAGCGCCTAACGCCACGAAAACAAATCCAAGAATGAAATACGGATACTTCAGTAAAAATTTCATTCGTCTAAAATGCAACGAAATTCTCAATGCTTCCTAACCCAATGGCATATCTTTTTGTTTCTTTGCACCGTGCAAAAAGTAAGTCTGTTCATACCGCCACTCACTCAGTTAAATACGCCGTATCCTGCGACTGCCTATCTCACAGGATTTTTAAAGTCGAAGGGAATAGCTGTATCGCAAGCGGATTTAGGACTTGACTTAGTCTTACAAGTGTATAGCAAAGAGGGCTTCGCGAAAGTCTTTGATGCCATCGAGCGTGGAAATTATTCGTTGTCGCCTTCCCAGGACCAAATGGTTCGCAACCGCGCGTTGTATGAACAGGTAGTCGATGATGCCATTGCTTATTTGCAACAAAAGCGCTACACCTTAGCTTATCGCATTGCATCGCGCACCTACTTGCCGGAAGGAGCCCGCTTCAATCAATTGAAAAACCACGAAGTGTTTTTTGGTTCTATCGGAGTGCAGGACAAGGCGCGATACTATTGCACCTTGTTTCTAGAAGATGTAGCTGATTTAATTCAAGCTACCGTTGGACCACATTTCGGATTTTCAAAATACGCCGAACGCATTGCACGAACTGCGGCTTCGTTCGATCCCATTCAAGACGCCTTGAACGAAGAGCTTGGTTTGTTAGATGAATGGTTATGGAAGGAAGTCGATCGTCACATCAGAGAACAACAACCCACCTTAGTAGGATTCACAGTTCCGTTTGGTGGAAATCTCTACGGAGCACTCAAGGCAGCACAGTACATTAAAAAAGAATTTCCTCACATACACATCGCTATGGGCGGTGGTTACGTGAATACCGAATTGCGCGATATTACAGAAACGCGATTGTTTGATTACATCGATTATCTCTTGTTAGATGACGGAGAAGCCGGACTGGAAGTGCTGCTCAAGCACCTCGAATCTCCGAATGAAAATCCAATTCTAAAACGAACATTTATTCGTACAAACAATCAGGTTGAATTCATTGATAATGCTTCGCTGAATGATTATGTGCATAAGGCCAAACCGGCACCAACCTATGAAGGACTTCGATTCAACGATTATTTATCGGTGATTGATATGCCCAATGCCATGCACCGCTTGTGGAACGATGGACGTTGGAATAAATTAACCGTAGCACACGGTTGCTATTGGAAGAAGTGTACGTTCTGCGATATTACATTGGATTACATAGGCCGTTACGACGGAACATCGGCAGCTCATTTGGTAGATCAGATGGAGGAGATGATTCGGGAAACCGGTGAAACTGGATTTCATTTTGTCGATGAAGCGGCTCCACCTGCAGCCTTGCGTGATATGGCACTAGAAATTCTGAAACGCAAGTTTACGGTTTCATGGTGGGCCAACATTCGCTTTGAAAAATCATTTACTCCAGATTTGTCCAAACTATTAGCGGCTTCCGGATGTATAGCTGTTACAGGCGGATTGGAAGTAGCCAGTCCGAGGATTTTAGAATTGATAGACAAAGGAATTAGCATTGACCAAGTAGCGCGCGTTTGCAAAGGATTTCGCGAAGCCGGAATCTTAGTGCATGCGTATTTGATGTATGGCTTTCCGACGCAAACCGATCAAGAGACCATTGATTCGTTAGAGGTCGTGCGGCAATTGTTTAAAGCGAATGTTTTGCATTCGGCGCACTGGCATCAGTTTGCTATGACGGCTCACAGTCCCGTTGGTAAAGACCCCGAGAAGTTTGGTGTTATTCGCACAGGCCCTGAATTTAAAGGCTTTGCGAACAACGACTTATTTCATGAAGACCCCAAAGGTGCGAGGCATGAGCAGTATTCAGACGGATTAAAAAAGGCCTTGTACAACTATATGCACGGCGTTGGAATAGACTTTCCACTTTCGAAATTCTTTTCATTTGGTGTGCCGAAGACAATGATTCATCCAGCGTTAATCGAAAAATCAATCAAGCGATTTGAAGCAGACGAATACGAAAAACCGAACACCTATGTTGTTACGATAGGCGTTCAGTTTAAGAAATTAAAATCGAATGAAGTGCTTGTACTTGCCAAGCGTGGATACAAAAAATTAGTACTTCCTGAACCGGTTATTGCATGGCTCTTTCAACACGAACAACAATTACGAATTGAAAGTGTAGAGCGATTAACCTTAAAAGAAACCGTGCTCGAGTTATCGCAAACAACACAATTATCACCCGAGAAATTTGTAGAATCAGATGGATGGAAAGAGCTCAGAAATTACCTGCTAGTGGTTAGACTTTAAGGTTTTTTGAAAAACTTTTTCTTCTTTGGCTTGCTGCCAGAAGAAGGTCCCTCTGAACGTTTGCTACCTCCTGAAGGTTTTCCTTTTGAATCGTTTCGTCTGAAATTACTTCGTTGACTCTTTACTTTATTGAAGTGACTTTCCTTTTTAGGGGCGGGAGCAAGCTGACTTACATCGAGCGGATAGGGGTGATCTGTAATTACAGGAATCGAACGCTTGATTAATTTCTGAATATCGCGTAAATAGTCTTGTTCTTCAATATCGCAAAACGAAACAGCCATACCCGAAGCACCCGCGCGACCTGTACGACCAATGCGGTGTACATAGGTTTCAGGGATATTCGGAATTTCGTAATTCACCACAAAAGCCAGCTCGTCAATATCAATCCCACGCGCCGCAATATCAGTTGCAACCATCACACGCGTGCTACCATTTTTAAAATTGGTTAATGCGCGTTGTCTGTGGTTTTGCGATTTGTTACCATGAATAGCTTCGGCAGTGATATGATTCTTTTGAAGCATTTTAACCACTTTGTCTGCACCGTGTTTTGTACGAGTGAAGACCAAAGCAGATTTGATAGACTTATCTTTCAACACATGCACCAACAAATCGGCTTTGCACTGTTGGTTCACATGGTAAATAGCTTGTTCAATGGTTTCAGCAGTTGATGATACCGGTGTTACCTCAACCTTTTTCGGAGTAGTAAGAATGGTGTTTGCCAATTCGCTGATGTCTTTCGGTATGGTGGCTGAGAAGAAAAGCGATTGTCTTTTTTCCGGAATGAGTTTGATAATACGTTTTACGTCATGCACAAATCCCATGTCTAACATGCGATCGGCTTCATCTAAAACGAAGTATTCGATATCTCTGATGGAAAGTAATTTCTGGGAGATTAAGTCAAGCAATCTACCAGGAGTTGCAACTAGTATATCTACGCCTTGTTTGATGGTAGCTGCCTGTGGATTTTGATTCACACCACCGAAAATAACGGCGTGTTTTAGTTTTAGGTGTCTACCGTATGCTGTAAAATTCTCTCCAATTTGGATAGCCAATTCACGAGTAGGAGTGACGATGAGGGCTTTAATTTTTCGTTTGCCCGGCTCGTGAGAAGGCTTTGCAGTTGCTAATAATTGTAAAATAGGAAGTGCGAAAGCTGCTGTTTTGCCTGTGCCTGTTTGTGCGCAAGCAAGTAAATCATTACCTTCTAATACAATTGGAATAGCTTGTTCTTGAATGGGGGTAGGAGTTTCGTACCCTTCTTTTTTCAACGAGTCAAGAATAGGCTCGATGAGTTTTAAATCGTTAAATGTCATATTTCTGGAACGAAGATACGCCATAAAAAACAAAAGCGAGAACAACAGGTGTTCTCGCCTCTGAGGGAGAGGATTAATATTAGTTCATCACAATGATGGAAATATATCCCCATTCGTTATTGGTCCATGTAGCACTTGAGGTATATCCTCCTAATCCGAAGGTATACGTACCAGGAGCAAGACCTGTAAAAATATAATTCATACTGAAGTTCAATCGTGTATTGGCAGGACATGAATAACCAAGTATTCCTCCTCCGGCTGTGAGGACAGTACCTCCAGTGGCTTGATAGCAAGGCCAAAGATTTAAACCACTTGCAGCAGTTGCTGCTGCACCTAGAGCTTTATCAACGGACATCATTACTTTTTGTCCAGCCGCTACAGTTACAGAAAGAGTTGGACCGATAAAACTAGCTGTGCTTCCAACCACTGGATCAGTACCGTTACCCGAAGTGGTGTATGTAGCAACAATTCCTTGTGCTCCTTGTGGGCCAGTAGCTCCTTGTGGACCAGTAGGGCCTTGTGGTCCCTGTGGTCCAGGATCACCTTGGATACCCTGCGGACCCTGAGGTCCTTCGATACCTTGCGGACCTTGTGGTCCAGGTTCACCTTGCATACCTGTAGGTCCTTGAGGACCTTGGGCGCCTTCAGGTCCCGGTGTGCCATTTGCTGAATACAACGCGTAAGGAACGCTTTGCAATTGTGATGTGCCCGAGATGGTGTAATTACTTCCGCCAGCAGGGTCAGTTTCTGTTTTTAAGAAATAAGGTCCAGCAGCCCAATCAACAGATGAAAGACTACCAACTAATGGATTGCCTTCTCCGATAACAAGTGAAATTAAACCATTCTCATTGCTGTTTGGCGTGTGCGTTTCAACAAATACAGAAGCTCCGAATTCAGAACCTTGTAAGATACTAATACGAACGCCTACCGGTGCGTTAGCTACTAGAACACCATTGCCATCGCGAATAACAGCTTGGTAAGACATTCCTTGCGGAACTTGTGCAAATGCCGAAATACTAAGTACAACAGCGAATAATGATAAGAGTAAATGTTTTGTTTTCATATTAATGCTTTACAATTTTGAATGTTTTGGTTTTTTGTTGGTTCGATTTAATGGTTAAGAAATAAATCGAAGCACTGTAGGGGCGCATATCAATACTGGTGAGGTTCGATTGCACACGTGCTGAATAAAGAAGTTTCCCGTTTAAATCGCTTAATTCAAAGTAGCAATCGGTTTGGGAACTGCCGTCCACTTGCAATTGCAAGAAGTCGGTGGTGGGATTCGGATACGCTTGAAGGCGCAAATTCACTGTTGCTTCATCTATTCCTTCTACAATGAATATTTCATAGGCCTTTTGAACACCAGCATCAACACTTCCTGAATTAGAAGTTTGATACGTGTATCCCACTTGTCCAACCGAATAAGATACAGAACCGTTTCCGTTAGTAGTAGAGCCTCCTGAGGAAACAACGGCAGCTTGTCCGGACATACATTGAGAAAAAATAGCTGTGAAAACAACAGTAGCTAGAACTACATAAGTTTTTTTCATAGGCTAAGGTTTTCAGCTAAATTAGAATTTAATTCAAGCGTTTTAAGAAAATTTTAACAGAGTTGACAAGAGTCATAATCCAAGAATGCTAATTTCGAAATCATCTGATTTAGTAACGGATATCACCTGAATTTCCCACGTCAAGATTACATTTGTTGGAATTAGCAGAATTATGAGGCTTTCTTTTTCAATCGTTATTCTCACGTTTTTACTGCTGCTTGGTGTCCAAGTTCATGCACAAATTGCCATTCATTCGATAGATGATTTGTATCGTTTGGCCGATACCACCAATGCACAACTTCGGGTAGGAAACCTTCAGTACAATCAAGCCGAACTCACAGCCAACGCGGCTTTAGGTAACATTTTAAATCCACGCATACCCGTTACAGGCTCACTTATCGATAACTCGAAACTGCCCGTGAGTTTTATTCCAGCCACCGTTTTCGGTGGACCAGAAGGTGCCTTTAGAGAGGTGAAATTCGGACAACAATACATTTCGTCCATGACCATTACACCACAATTCGATCTCATCAATGTATCGCGTTGGCAAGATGTAAAGTCAGCTCAAATCAATGAGCAATTGATAAAATCAGATTTAAATCTTACACGTAAGAACGTCCACGAACAGCTCAATTCAATTTATTGCAATCTCTTGGCTTTACAAGAACAGAAGCTCGTGGTGGAACGATTTATTCAAAGCAGTGATTCACTAATGATGCTTGTTCGCAACAAATACGAACAAGGAATAGCGCGAGCACAAGATCTTGAAGATGCTCAGATTAATTCATTACAACAGCGAAAAAATTTGAATGCGATTACTACGTCCATCGAAAATCAAAAATTAGCATTGGCAATTTTGGTAGGAGGGAAGGACCTTCAACTGGAAGAGACCTTAACGAACTCAATTACCGCAAGCACAGCAACAGCCAATGGCAACGCAGAACTTCGCAACTTAGAATTAAAGAAAGCTTACGCGCATCAAGCTTGGAAATCATCGGTATCGGAACAACTTCCTGTATTATCGTTTACTTCATCGCTGGCTTGGCAGAACAATAGTAATCGCACTTTTTTAGATAACGAAGCGCGATGGATTAACAGCAATTACATTGGACTAAAGCTAACGTGGGATTTTCCTACCAACGTTTCTAAATACACTGCAGCGCGTTCTAAGCGCTTGAACGAACAAATGGCAACCATCAATTGGGAACAGATGCAAGTTCAAAATACCTTGCGAAATCAACAGATTAACAACGACTACCTCAAGGCACAAGCAGATTATTCGTTCGAGCTGAACATTGCACAGCTCAATACTAAATCATTCAATCACACCAAAGAACAATACAATCAAGAGTTGTTGGGATTAGATAAACTCATTCTATCGCAAGAGAAATTACTTTCAAGTTCGTTGAATCTCATCAGCGCACGCGCCAATGTATTGTATCAAATTCATAAAATTCAAATCAACAATGAGAACTAAGTTCGTTCTTTTCGTTTCAATCGGAATCGCATTGGCCCTCGGTTCTTGTGGCGATAAATCGTCTGAAATCCACGCCGAACGCAAGGATATTACAGAAACCGTTTTCGCATCGGGCAATCTTGATTGTGTGAATAAATACAATCTAACCGCACAAAGTGAAGGATATGTCGTGGAGTTATTTGTTAAGGACGGCGATTCTATTTCAATCAATCAAGTGGTGGCTCGCATTGAAAATGTGGGCAATGAAGCACAGGCCGCTTCTTCTGCTAAGCAATTGGAAATTGCCAACATGAATGTGCACGCATCGGCTCCGGCATTGGCCGAGTTGCAAGCAAATATCGATTTCGCTCAGCACAAACTTGATCAAGATGAAGTGCAGTTGAAACGTTACGAAACTTTGTATGGCACTCAAAGCGTGTCTAAGTTGGAATTAGAAAATGCGCAATTGGCTGTATATAATTCACAGTCGAATCTTGCAGCCTTAAAGAAACGTTATCAGTTGTTAAAGCAACAAGCCGAAGTCGCACAATTGAATCAGAAGGCCTTGGCAGAGACCCAACAAAAAGCTGCGTCATTCAATCAGTTGGTGGCCCTTAGCAACGGTCGAATCATGAAATTGGTGAAGAAGAAGGGCGATTATGTAAGAAAAGGAGATGTGGTGGCAGTGGTTGCAAACGCGTCTGATTTGGTGGCCAAGGTGAATATCGATGAGAATAGTATTGAGCGCATTCATGTTGGACAGCGGGTGCATGTCCGTTTGAATGTTCAGAAAGATCGGGTGTATGAAGGAGTGGTGGAAACCATTTATCCGTTGTTCGATGAAGCATCGCAATCTTTTTTGTGCGACATCCGCTTCAACGATGCCATTGGATTTCAAATCATGGGAACACGACTGGAAGCAAACATTGATGTGAACACCAAACAACAAGCTTTGCTTATTCCTCGCTCTTACTTAAGTTTTGGTTCAACCATACAAGTGAAAGGAGAGGATAAGCCAAGACCGGTAAAAGTGGGCATACTAAGTACTGATTACGCAGAGATATTAGAAGGAATAACCGAAAGCGACGTGCTAATTCCATTGAAGAAATAATGGCCATCCGCATTAACAGAGATATTGCCCTCACGTATTTTCTTTCTGGAAGGAAGATGACTACCGTGGCCATATTGGGCGTGTTACTGGGGATTTCCATCTTTATATTCATGAATAGCCTAAGCAAAGGCTTCGACAGACAATCGAGCGAGTCGTTCTTTAAAACGACAGCGCATATTCGTATTTATAAAGACGATGTATTGAGTAAACCGTTGAGTCAAGACGGATTTTCATTGATTATTAATCCGAAGGTTGTTCCGGCAAAGAATACCATTGAAAATCCAGACAACCTCATATCCCTAGTAAAACAGAATCCAGAAGTAACGGTAGTATTTCCGCAAGTGGCTTCACCGGTATTCTATAATAACGGACAGTCGCAAATTACGGGGACTACCATTGGAATGCCGCCTGCGGAAGGCAATAAAATGTATCACATTGAATCGTTTATGGTTCAAGGATCCCTGGCAGCGTTGGAAACCAATCAAAATGGAATTTTAGTAGGAAGTGGCATTGCTTCTAAAATGAATTTGAACACTGGCGACAATATCAGTATCACTTCTTCGAAAGGTGTTAATCTAAATTTGAAAGTGGTAGGTATTTTCCAAACGAATAATTCGAAGGAAGACAAAACCAAATCTTACGTCAACCTGAACATCGCTCAACAATTGCTGAAAGAAGGTAGTTCGTACATCACGGATATTAATGTGAATGTAAATGACCCTAACGATGCACCTGCCTTGGCCAAAGAATTTACTTCCTTAACAGGATATAAAGCGGAAGATTGGATTGCTGCCAACGAATCGTATATGGCGGCTTCACGCATGAGAAAGATTGTCATCACGTTTATCTCATTGACACTTTTGATTGTTTCATGTTTCGGGATTTACAATATCCTGAATATGACTGTGACTCAGAAAATTAATGATATTGCAATTCTAAAGGCTATGGGATTCAATGGGAAGGATGTCATTCGCATTTTCGTTTACCAAGCCATTACCATTGGAACTATTGGCGTAGCGTTGGGAATAGTGTTGGCCATAATTCTCGTTAATCTTTTGAAACACGTTTATATTGGTGGTGATATTGGGTATTTCCCCATCCGTTTTGAACCCGTTGTCTTTTTGAGAGGAATTGGAATCGGATTGTTCGTCACGTTTTTAGCAGGCTATATCCCAGCCAAGAAAGCCGCGAAAGTTGACCCCGTAAGCATATTTAGAAAATGAGCGTTCTTGAAGTCCAACATATTGAAAAGTACTTTTACGATCCCGTAGAATTCAAGGTCTTGGATGACATTGTGTTTGACGTAAAGAAAGGTGAATTTTTAACGCTCATCGGAAAATCGGGATCTGGAAAGTCAACCCTGCTGTACGTCCTATCTACGATGGACACCGATTACAAAGGCAAATTGACCATTGATGGTGAATTTGTGAGTGGGTATGATCAGAATAGATTGGCTGCTATTCGAAATGAAAAGATTGGATTCATATTTCAATTTCACTATTTGTTAGGTGACTTTTCATGCTTGAGAAACGTGATGATTCCGGCCATGCGCTTGGGCAAATTCTCGAAAGAAGAAATAGAAGAGAAGGCCATGCAAAAATTGCGTATGCTGGGATTGGAAGACCAGGCTTTGAAACCCGCTTCAAAATTATCGGGCGGACAGCAGCAGCGTGTGGCCATTGCGAGAGCGTTGATCAATGATCCGTTGATTATCATGGGGGATGAACCCACAGGAAATCTCGATTCTAAGAATACGCAGATTGTGTTTGAAATCCTGCAGGAACTTGCTCATGAAAAGGGACAAACAATTATCGCCGTAACGCACGACAATGATTTCGCTAAGGCAAGTGACCGTACCATTGAAATGATGGATGGTCGAATCATTAGTCTAGGAAAATAGGTTTGTCCAAATCTCAGTTGACCGACTGACAATCTTCAGTTTACTTCGTTTCATACGGAATTACCTTTAGAAATCTTTAACGTTTCAAGGTATGCCAAATTCAATCCAACGCATTTTAGAGAAATCAGCTACAGGTATGATTCTACTCGAAAATTGTAGCCAAGCAAACCAAGACCCCTGTTATAAAATCAATCACATTCAAGAAGATTTGTGTTTAGAATTATTTAGCATGGGATGCGAATATGTGCTTGGACAAACCTTACAAGCTTTAGAACCCCAGAATTCGGCATTAATTGCGATGTTCAATGATTCCATCTTAGGGAATAACAACGTCGAATCCTTCTACTTCGATTTTAAAAATAGATGGTATCTTATCAAGCGGGTCCCGATGGATAATCAATACATTGCCATCATATGGAGTGACATTACCAAGCTTAAACTTAACGACCAACAAACTCAGTCAATCATTGATTTACAAGGCTCTACCATGGTTGAGTTAAATGATAACTTTGTCATCACCGAAATGTTTCCTGCACCAAATGCGCCTTTAAGACATACCGCGAAGGATTACATAGGCACATCTCCGATGGACAAAATTTCTCCCTTAGCGCGCGATTTATACTTGGCAGCTTTGCAACGGGCGAAGGATACGGAACAGATACAAGAGATTTTTTATAACGGATTGGAAGGTGATTTTCGTGATGTTATTCGAGCCAAGATGATCTATCGAAACCTCGATGTTTTAGGGGGAAGGTATTACATCATGATTGAAGATTACAGCCAGGTGAGTCGCCGCGAACAGGAAATTGAGCAATTGCGTCACTTTGAAGAAATCATTTTTGAATGTTCTTCACGCATTTTTAAGTCTAACGAAAACACCATTGACGAAGTCTTTGAATTTGTTCTTGCTCGAATTGGGGAGTATTCTCGAATCGATCGCAGTTACATTTTTTTGTACGATAAGGATACACAGACTGTTAGCAATACCCACGAATGGTGCGCCGAAGGGATAAGTCAAGAGATTATGAATCTTCAATTAATTCCTGCCGAAGTGATTCATAAATCAATGAATTTATTCTTAGCCGGACAAGCGCTTAATGTACCGAATACGTTGGAAATGGATGAGAGTTGGAAGGCTGAACAAGAAATTCTTCTTCAACAAAATATTAAATCAGTTCTGTGCATTCCTATCCTTGATGAAGACCAGTTTTTAGGATTTATCGGCTTCGATTCAGTCAAATCATTCAAAAAATGGGATAAAAACACCAAAAATCTGCTAAATGTGATTGCAGATAATTTAGCCAATGTGTTACGTAAAAAGGGACAAAAGGACTTGCTTAGACTGAAATCGGAAGAAGCCCAAAGGCATGCGCTAGAAGCTGATCGAGCAAATCAATCCAAATCAGAATTCTTGGCTAACATGTCCCACGAGATTCGCACACCCTTGAACGGAGTCATCGGATTTGTGGATTTACTATCCGAGACCAGCCTTGACCATATTCAAATTCAATACGTTAGAAATATTCATGATGCCGCAAATTCCTTGAGCGAT
>Ga0172372_10006305_pt1 | contig 16190 bp, 13 predicted proteins | sample LakKiv5m_2_FD_114544 | JGI IMG/M metagenome (GOLD analysis project Ga0172372, IMG submission 114544) | Freshwater microbial communities from Kabuno Bay, South-Kivu, Congo - kab_092012_9.5m | ecosystem: Environmental > Aquatic > Freshwater > Lake | place: Democratic Republic of the Congo...
GACAGTGGTCTTCCCAGGAGTCCGCAGCCAGATGCAGACCACCAGCGACCCAGGTGCCGAGCGAATCGACAAGCGCAAGCTGACCGCGCTCCACAGTGAGCAGGGCCTGCGGCAGTGCCAGCGACACCTCAAGGCACAGCCACTGGCTGGGACGCCGCTGCCGGTGGTCACGCAGTCGGGCCTGCCAGGCGGGGTCATCCGGCAGCTGTGGACCTGTGGCGACGTAACAAACCGGCAGGCCCGAGGCCAAGGCGAGGTGCTCTGCCCAGAGGCTTTTGCCACTGTTGGCAGGACCGCTGACCAGGGTGACGCGAGACGACTCAGCCCCCACCATTCATGTTGCGCAAGGTAGCCACAGATGAAGGTGAGACGCGGTTGAGATATCGGAAGATCCAGTACTTGAACACCGTTGCAAGAACAACGGGAAAGGTGGCAATAAACAACATGATGAAATTCTCACGTGCTGGAACTCCAAGATGGTTCGCAATTCCATCGAGCAGAACAGTCCAGCCTTCCGGCGAGTGGAAGCCAACAAAAATATCGGTGAAAAGAATAATTGCAAATGCCTTGGCGCTATCACTCAGGCCATAGATCAGCTCATCAATGAATCCTCGAAGAACCTGAAGATCTCTGCGGCAGACAATACAAACCAGAACGAAACCAAGCAGGGCAAATAGGTCGGCAATGACATTTTTAATGGCTTCAGTGCTCTCGTCATCAGCCTGATCTTTCAGTGATTTGGCCTTGTCGGCCAGTTGCTGCTGGAGCTCCTGACGGGTGGGTAGGGGCTTGCCGTTGAGAAGCGCATCAAATTCAATCTCCGCCTGATAGACACGAAGTTTCTCAACAGCCCGTTCTTCCAGTGCCGGCTTCGGGTAGGTCAGAAAGCCACTGGTTGGTGCATAGTGATCCACCAGTGGCGAAACGATGAACAGGCGCGTGGCCTGCTGCACCAGAACCGGCACAAGGATTAGCAGCAGCAGGACCCGCAGTGAGACCAGGGTCGAATCGCGTCGACGACGAAATCCGGCAACAAGAGACGCCTCAGCCTCGGGATCGAGTTGACGTCTGACTTGGTCAACCACTCCGATGAGACTGCGTGGCAGGACCTCCGGCGAGCGACTGAGGGAGGGCAGTAGCTTGCGGTTGGCATAGCGGATCACCACATCTTCCAGAAGCTGCAGCTGGCGCAGTTCCTGACCAGACAGCTCCGAGCGGTGGGCGTCGATCGCCTCATAGGCGTCGCGGCACACCTGAAGTGCCGCTCGAAAACGCCTCAGAATGATTGCCTGGGTCGCGGCTGGCAGCCGCAGGTCGATCTCAGGCCTGACGGGGCGATCGTTGTAATGCTCGAGCTCGATGCTCTGAATCAGCAGGGCTGATTCGTAGCCCCTTTCCAGCTGATTCGTGAGATCGACAGCGCCGGCACGCCCAAATGTTCCGATCCAGTCGTTGAGAGCCATCGGTCAACGGGAGAACACCCACCAGGTGAGCATCGGCACCACGGTCCCGACCACCAGCAGTCCCGCAATCCAAGAAAACGCCTGACTTGACTGGGTCTCTGCGCGGCTCGGAATGGACGAGGTCACGGTAGTGGGGCTGGCGATCACGGGTTCACCCGGATCGGGTTCACCGCTGAGCACAGCACCAAGACGGGCGACGGCATCGAGGCTGGCCTGGCGGTAGCGACCGCCTTCGCGCAGCGGCTGCGCCATGGTGGTTCGGCTGGTGCTGCGCAGCAGAGCGGGATCAAGGCGATTGCTGAGGGTGTCACTGGCAACGATCGCGGTACCGCTGGTCTGGGCGTCGATTAGAAACAGCAGTTGGGGTTTCGATTTGACATCGCTGGATTGCCAGCGCTGCAGAAGCTCATCGCCCAATTGCCCGAGTGAGAGGCCGTAATCGAGTCGCTGAATGCTGATCCAGCTGGCCTGAACGCCAAAGTCAGCCAACCCATCGAGGCTTTTCGACAGGTCCGAACGACCGGCACGGCTGAGGACATCGGCCTGATCCAACACGTGGCTGGGCGGGGGATCCAGGGGGAGATCGACGGCATTGAGTGCCTGGACTGGCGCAACGGGAAGCGCGACCAGAACACCAACAACGAGCACCAGCAACCAGCGCATCAGGGCGTGGCCCACAGGCCATCGACGATCAGACCAGACAGCAGACAGCCGCAAGCGTGGAGTGACAGCTGAACCCAGTCTGCCGTCTGCGGGCACAGGTGTCTGCCCCTGCGGTGCGGGACCTGCTCAGGCCAGAGCATCGCGATGCAGAATGGCAATTACCTCAAGGATCTGGGCGCAGCGCTCGGGGGCCAGCGTCAGCAGGGAGGCCAGTTCCTGCAGGAATGTCTCTTCGACCGGCTGCACCTCACGATCAGCCCGCACCAGGTGTGCGGCCAAAGCAAGAACCGTCTCCTGCTGGGCAGCGTTTAGGCAAGGGGCGGCAGTGGCGATCAGCTCCGACCAGCCCGACTGGCGCAGCTGAGACAGCAGATGATCGAACAGCAAGCCCATCTCCTGTTCGCTCTGACGGTTGAACGGCGCCAAAAATTCAAGTCGTGAACGCAGGATCTGGGCTTCTTCCCTGCCCAGCTGTCCGTCACAACCGACGGCAGCGAGGCAGATTGCCGCAAAGGCTTCTGATGGCGTCATCGGATCAGAGCAAACAAGGTTATTGCAGCAAAGATTGGCCGATCCGGCATCCTTGGTGCATGTCACTCCCAGCACGCCTGTGCACGGCGGTCGGCGCAGGTGCGCTGTTGCTGACCGTCGTCAACCAGTTGACCGCCCCAGCACTCGACCCAGCCCTGGAGCGGAGCTCGGTGCTGGCTGCCCTGCTGGCGGTCGGGCTGCTATTGATCGGTGTGCTGTGGACCCGACTGCAACCGGAACCCGCTGAACGTGCTCCGCTGCAAGGCGAAGAAGGGCTGCTGTTGCGCCGCGACCTCAGCCAGCAGCTGGGCGACGAGTTGAACTGGGGAACTCGCATGCTGCTCACCGCGACACCGGCCGCGGTGGTGCTGGTGTTATGGGATGGGGACTGCCTGGTCCATCGGGGCCTGATGAATGCTGCAGCTCACCCGAGACGCTTTGTACCGGGGCCGGTCTGCCAGATGGCCTGGCAGCGTGACCGCAGCATCCATCTGGTGGATCTCCGGCATTACCCAGGTCGTGACGAATTCATGACCCTCTTGGAGGGACTGCCGAGTGTCATCGTTCAGCCCCTGGGTCCGCGTGGCCTGTTGGTGCTGGGGGGCTGGTCACCGCGCTGCTTCAGCACCGCGGACCAGCTGTGGATCGAAGGCTGGGCCCTGAGGCTTAGGGACGCGTGGCTGCTGCCTTCGATGGCCGACCAGGGGGCCCTTGAGGAAACACAAGCGTCGAGCGCACCCGTGACCCTGGAGCGGTGAATTCGAGCAGTCCATCAGCACCGAGGCGGCCACTGAGCTGGCCGGCCCGGGTCGTCTGGCGGTTCGCACGGCGTTGGAGCTCGACCCGGCCCGTCGCCAGAACGGCATTGGAGTTCCAGTTCCAGATGCAACGATCGGCCCGAAGACGGCCGTCAGGCTGTTGCAGGCGACAGCCTTCAGCGATTGTGGCCTCAGTGGTGTTGAGGCCCACACGCAGGCCTCGCCCTTGGATCCGCAGGGCGCCATAGGCAGCCGTGAATGGCGCCTCGCTCACCATCAGGTTGGTGTTGAGATCAAGGGTTGTCGTATCCGCGTTCAACCAGGCTCGCTGCTGCGGTGACGCGAAGCGGACCGGAGCCAGCAGCTGCAGACTTCTGATCAGCGTGTTGCCGCGAAGACCGGCGGCCTGAAGGCGACGATCGGCGGCACCGGCGACACCACTGGTCGCCACGACTGGCCCCGGCGCCACCAGGCCACCACTGCCAGGGGACCAGTCAAACTGAGGGGCCGTCAGTCGAAACTGCTTCAGGCCATTGGCCCCGTCTCCTCTGCTAACCACGCTGGGGGTCCCCCGCAGCTCCAGCAGATCGCGGTCGACCCAGAGCGTCGCCTTGCTGGCCCTGAGACGCAGACGGGTGTCATAGGCCTCTGGTCTCCGGTCGAGTTCGAGGCGTTGCTGCCGTGGGTACCACCGCATGCGTGTGGCAGAAACCCTGAACGGTTCACGGCCAAGCCGTTGGATCGTCACAACCCCCTCCAGCTGGATCACTTCCCCGTCGTTGAGCACGGTTCCGTGGCTGGCAGCCAGCCGATAGAGAGGTCTGCCCTGTTGGCTGATCTCACCGCGCAGGTCGCGTGCCTGGGCCACACGACGAGCCAGGTCGTAGCGCGCTTCCGGACTGACCACCTGCCACAGCGGACGACCCGCCGAATCCTGTTGGCGCAGATCCAAGGCCTGAAACACGAATGGGGTGGTGCGGCTGCCCGTGTCACGACGGGCGGCCTGGCCACAGCCAGTCAGCAGGAGCAGCAGGGACGCCAGCACCAGCGATGCACCCCTGCGGCGCCGAGCAGGCACTGCCATCACAGCTGGCCCTCAAGCTCCAGGCGCGCCATCACCGGCGAGGGTTCAGGCAGAGGGGCTCCTACCGTCAGCCCACCCCAGCGCAGCTGCTCAGGCCAGGGAGCTGGGGCAGCGGGCAGCTGCGCCAGCATGCGGACACTCATCTGGGGAACCAGCGGCGCCAGAAGCTGGGCGACCCAGCGTGCCGCCTCCAGCACGGCATAGAGATCGGAGGAGACCTGCTCGCGCTGGCCCTCCTGCTTCATGCGACTCCATGGCGCCTGGTCGTTCAGGTAGCCGTTGGCGGCGACGGCAAGCCCGAGGGCGGCTTCAGCCGCGGCTCTGAAGTCAAGCCTTTGCCAAGCGGCTTCATAGGTGCGGTTGGCGTCGGCAGCCGCAACAGCCAAGGCATGGGACGGCCCAGCCGCCTCCCCGGGAGCTGGAACAGCTCCATCGAACCAGCGACGCGCCATGGCGATGGTTCGGTTGAGCAGGTTGCCAATGGTGTTGGCGAGGTCGTTGTTGACTAGATCGACAAACCGCTGTTGCTGAAAGTCGCCGTCATCTCCAAACGGTATCTCGCGTAACAGATACCAACGCACGGCATCACTGCCGCAACGCTCGAGCAGAAGCTGCGGATCCAGCACATTGCCCAGCGACTTGCCCATTTTCTGCCCCTCACGGGTCAGGAAGCCATGGCCAAAAACCTGCTCGGGCAGGGGGAGCCCGGCCGACATCAACATTGCGGGCCAGTAGACGGCATGAAATCGCAAGATGTCCTTTCCGATCACATGCAATTGGGCCGGCCAGCCCCTCTGGCTCAAAGTATTCAGGTCGACACGGTCATTGTCGCTGAGTAAGGCGGTGAGATATCCAAGCAACGCATCAAACCAGACATAGAAGGTGTGACCGTCATGGCCAGGCACGGGGATGCCCCAGGGCAGGTTCACCCGCGAAATCGAGAAGTCACGCAGGCCCTGCGCGACAAAGTTTTCGACCTCACGACGCCGTGACTCGGGGGCGATGAATCCTGGCCGACAGATCAACTGCTCGATCTGCTCCTGGTAGTTCGACAAACAGAAGAACAGATTGACTTCATCACGCCATTCGAGGGGCTTGTGGTGAATCGTGCAGCAGGGCTGCTGAGCATCTGCGGGATCGTCCTTGAATTCCTCGCAGGCGACGCAGTACCAGCCCTGTTGCCGACCTTCTCGGATGTCACCGTTGGCCTCAACCCGTGTGAAGAACTGCTCGACGATGCAGCGGTGACGGGGGTCTGTCGTACGGATGAAACGGTCGTTGCTGATCTGCCAGTTCTGCCAGAGTTCCCGATAGCTGGCGCTTACCAGATCGCAATGGGCCTGTGGACTCAGGCCTGCCGCCTCGGCCGTGCGCTGAATCTTCTGGCCATGTTCATCGCAACCGGTAATGAACACCACCGCGTCGCCCATCAACCGGTGGTAACGGGCGATCGCATCACAGGCCAGGGTGGTGTAGGCACTGCCGAGGTGGGCCCGGTCGTTGACGTAGTAGAGCGGAGTGGTGAGGGTGTAGGTCATCGGGCGGATCCTACGCAGTGCTTTTCTCGGGGGCGTCGGGCTGCCACCCTGACCCTGCCAGGCCCTGTATGCCGATGCCCATCTCAAGGGAATCAGTCCCCGTGCTGGTCTGGGGTGGGGGTTGTGGCGGTGCGGCAGCGGCGCTCCAGGCGGCCCGCAGCGGTGCCCCCACGCTGCTGCTCACACCAGGACCCTGGCTTGGTGGCATGGTCAGCGCAGCAGGGGTCTGCGCACCCGACGGCAATGAACTGACCCCCTGGCAAACGGGGCTATGGGGTGCCCTGCTGCGCGCCCTTGCCGCGGCCGAACCCACAGGGCTCGACCACAACTGGGTCAGTTGCTTCGGATTCAGGCCCGCAACCGCCGAGACCGTACTGCGCGCCTGGGTACACGCCGAAGCCCGCCTGCGCTGGTGGCCCAACTGCACGTTGGTGGCGCTGGAGCACCACGGCGAGCGGGTCGGTGCTGTGTGTGTCCGCCAGGGCGACCAGGAGCATGTTGTGATGCCCGAACTGGTGATCGACGGCAGCGATCTGGGCGATCTGCTCGGCATGGGGGCCGCAGACTTCAGGCTGGGCTGGGAAAGCCAGGAGATTTGGAACGAACCCAGCGCGCCAAACGCCGAAGCGCTGTTGAAGGATCCCTTCTTCAGCAGCCAGCCGGTGCAATCACCGACCTGGGTGGCCATGGCCCGGTGTGATGCCGGGCGCCCGTTGGCGCCGTGCAGTGGCGATCTCCCCCCCCCCTTCGCCGGGGCGATCAGCCGCTTCGGTCTGGAGCGGACCCTCAGCTATGGGCGGCTGCCCGGTGACCTGCTGATGCTCAACTGGCCGATCCATGGCAACGACTGGCATCTGGATCTTGCTGGGCTCTTCAGGGGGACCCTCAGGCACCAACGTGAGCACCTGCAACAGCTTGAAGGACCCATGCAGGCCCACAGCCTCGCCTTCGCGGCCGCGCTCAGCGAGGCCAGTGGCGGGGTGGTGCAGCCTGCATCTGTGTTCCCAGCGCTGGGCCACCAGGCAGACGACCTGCAAGGCGATTCAGCGCTGGCCCTGATGCCCTACTGGCGCGAAGGACGGCGCCTGCTGGGTCTTGAGACAGTGATCGAACAGGATCTCCTCCCCCTTGCCGGGGGTGCCAGCAGGGCTCCTCTGCCAGGGCGTGACGGCCGCTGCACCAGCATCGCGGTCGGCAACTATGCCAATGACCACCACTATCCAGGTGATGACTGGCCATTGGCACCCAAAAGCTGTCGCTGGGGTGGACGCTGGACCGGCACGCCGTTCTGCGTTCCCTTCGGCGCCCTGGTCAGCGCCACAACCAGCAACCTGCTCGCCGCCGACAAGTGTCTCAGCGTCAGCCACATCGCCAATGGTGCGACGCGGCTGCAACCACTGGTGCTCAACATCGGCCAGGCGGCAGGCATGGCGGCGGCGTTGTGCCACAGGTACCGCTGCCTGCCTGCGGATCTGTCGGTCAGCGTGCTGCAGGAGGGGCTGATCGCGGAACCCACGGCTCCGGCCGCCCCCTTTCCGCTCTGGAGCACACCCTGGCACCACCCCGACTGGGCCCAGCACCAACGTGTCATCCTGCGGGATCCGGGCAGCCTGAGCGAGCAGGGTGTGTTCACCACACCGGGCCAGCACGGGGTCGAAAGGGTGATCCATCAGGCACCACCAGAGCGCCATGAGCAACTGGTTGTCGGCACCCTGCGGGGCTCGTTTGAAGAGGGCTACTACCTGGAGTCGGCCTCCCACTCCTGGCCCCTGATCACGCTGGAGCCCGCCATGCATCGGTTGCTGCAGGACACTCCTTCAGGCACTCCCCTGCGGCTGATCGGCTGCACCAATCCCTGGGGCCCTTGGCTACGGGTCAACCGGTCGACGACTTGACCAGGTTCACCGATGAGCACGCAACTGTAGGCAGTCCTGCAGAGGATCAACCCGATGCACCGAAACGCTGAGGCCATCTCCCGGCGCGCTGCCCGCAGGGCACTGCGCCGGCAGTTCCATGGCGAGTGCCTCGATCCAGATCAGAGCGAGGCGCTCCGATTCGCGCAACCAGCGCAACAGGACAGCAGCCCAGTGATCGGAGCGGTGCGCTTCAAACCACACCTGGCGCCAATGGCGCTGGTCATCGCGGCTGATCTGGTTGCCCTGACGCAGCGGATCCTCAACGGCGGCCAGCAGATCCTGCAGTGGTCCGGCGAGGAGCGGTGGCCGCCCAGACCACAGACACGCCAACTGACGCTGGGCCAGCAGATCGCCATACCGGCGGATCGGACTGGTCACCTGCACGTAAGCGTCAAGACCAAGACTGCTGTGGGGTGCAGGAGTGGTCGTGGTCAGACCACGGCTGAGGCAGGCCTTGAGTGCGGCATGGCGCACGGGCCCGGCAGGCAGGGCGGCCAGCTCCTGGGGAGCGGGCAGGGGCGCCGGCAGCTGGCTGCGAAAGGGCAGGGCGAGGTGATGTTTGATCGCCTGGGTCGCAGCCACACTGCCGGCCAGGATCATGGCCTCAGCGACCATCAGCCGCGAGCTGGTGGGTTCGGTGATGGCAATCGTCGGCTCCCCATCGCGTGATCGAACCCGTCCTTCGGGTTGGTCGAGCAACAGGGCACCGCGCGCTTCGCGCCAGCGACGGCGCAGCAGCAGCAACCGATGGATCTCGGCCAGATCCGGCTCCTCCGGTGGCGCCAGATCGATCAGATCGTCCGCATCGTCGTAGCTGAGCCGGTAGGCAGGTCTGATCCACGTACGCTCGAAGCCGCAGGCCTGAAGGTCCCCGCCGTTGTCCAGCTCAGCCCAGAAGCTCCAGGCCGGGCAGCATTGACCGGCCCTCAGACTGAGCGGTCCGATGGACAGGGTCCAAGGCAGCATCGGCAGGATGCCCCGCGCCAGGTAAAGGCTGGCACCGCGGCCACGGGCCGCAGCATCGAGGGGGTCTCCCTGGTGCAGGAGCCGGCCAGGGTCGGCGACGTGGATCCACAACCTGTTGTGACCGTCGGCGCAGCGTTCAAGCCCGATGGCGTCGTCAAGATCTTCGGTGTCCTCATCGTCGATAGTGACGCAATGCAGACCGGTGCGGTCCAGTCGTCGTTCATCACCAGCCTGCACATCAGGGGCGCGCTCAATCAGCAGCTTCGCCTCCAGCTCAAGCGCGTCACTGAAGCCATGGGCCCATGGGCTGTGCCTCAGGGACGGCAGTGCATGGGGATCCCACTGGCCCAGATCGACCAGCAGATGGCGGATTGCCGCTGGTTCAGGCCGGCAGTCGGCATGTCGCAGACCCCGCAGCAGCGATGCCGGTAATGGCTCCTGGTAGGACCCATTGGCCCAGCGATGCAACAACGCCAGATCCTCGACGCCACGGGGATCAAGGTCGTCGAGGCTGAGCACCTGGCGCTGACGCAGCAGGCCATGCCAATGCAGCTCTCGCTGCTGGGCCAGCACGGACCGCCGGCGTTCATGCCGTCGTTGACGCAGCTGGTTCAACGAACACGCCGAAATCTCGCCGTGTTGCCAGGTGAACCAGAGTTGATCACCCTGCAACCAGAGCCACCATCCGGCTAGCTGCAGCGGCGAGGACTCCGTCGCCACAAGGCCGCACCACTGCTGCCATGGGGTGCTCTTGCCGTTGCCGCTGAGCAACAGCCAAGCTGCAGCCACATCGCGACGGGGGGGCACCCAGGAGCGCAGGGTGGCATCGTTGAGGTTCCAGGGATAGGCCCCGATGCGATCCGGGGCTGTTGAAGCGAATGCTGCAACCGCAGCCACAGGCTGAAGCTCCCGCTGGGGCACTTTGGCTAGTCGCGCCTGAGGTCCGATGGCCACGGTGACCCTCTTGCCGTCGACCTTGAGCACGACCGCCAGCTTGGGCTGGCCTGAATCGCTTAACCCGACCAGATCACCCCGCTCCACAAACCAGGCTGCCGTTTGTGAATCAGCCTTCGGGATTCACAAACGGCAGCAGAGCCACGATGCGGGCACGCTTGACCGCATTGGTGAGATCGCGTTGCTGCTTGGCGGTGAGCCCCGTCAGTCGGCGGGGAAGGATCTTGCCCCGTTCTGTGATGAACTTCTTCAGCAGATCGACGTCCTTGTAATCGATCGGGTCGCCGGGCTTGATCGGCGACAGGCGCTTCTTGAAAAAAGAGCTCGACATGGAATGGCTTGTGGGGGATCAGAAGTCTGGGTTGATGCCGTCGTTGCAGACGTCAGGGCTCACTTGATTTCCTTGTGAACCGTCATGGCGTTGCAATGGGGGCAGAACTTCTTCAGCTCCAGCCGTTCGGTGGTGTTGCGGCGGTTCTTTTCGGTTGTGTAGCGGGACACACCTGGAGACCGCTTGGCGGGGTTGGACCGGCATTCGGTGCACTCGAGAGTGATCACGATCCGGACGCCCTTGTTTTTGGCCATGGAAGGACGTTGCGCCGCGTTAGCGAAGCGTGGTGACAATCACTCACCTTACCTGCAGGGGTGACCATGGGGCCGATCCCTAGGATCGCAGGCCGAGCTGCCAACCCTGTTCATGCGCGTTTCGCTCCAGTGGCTGAAGGAGCTGGTCAACGCGGGTGGGGCCGACCTCGCGCCGGCCGATCTGGCTGAGCGACTCTCCGTGGCGGGCTTCGAGGTCGAAGACGTGACGGATCTCAGTCTGCTGGCCGCAGGGGTCGTGGTCGGCAAGGTCCTGCAGCGAGAACCCCACCCCAATGCCGGAAAACTGAGCGTCTGCCAGGTGGATGCCGGTCAGGGCGACGTGCTTCAGATCGTCTGCGGCGCCGTCAATGTGCGCAGCGGCATCCATGTGCCCGTGGCCCTGGTGGGCACCACACTTCCCGCGGTGGGTCTGACGATCAAGGAGGCCGAGCTGCGGGGGGTACCAAGTCGAGGCATGATCTGTTCCCTCAGTGAGCTTGGCCTGGCGGAGAGTAGCGAGGGGATCGCCATTCTCGAAGACCTGCTGCCGCAGGTGCCCCCAGTCGGCTCCGCCATCGGTCCCTGCCTCGGACTCGATGATGCGGTACTCGAGCTGGCGATCACCGCCAATCGACCCGATGGGCTATCGATGCTGGGGATCGCCCGTGAAGTGGCAGCTCTGGTCGGAGGCAGCACCAAGGTGCCGTCGGGGGTGCCGGTGCCCGCCGAGCCACTCAACGTCGCCGCCGACCAGCGTGCCGCGATGAACGAGGGTGGCCTGTTCAGCCTGACCGAGCTCGAAGGCCTGACCGTGGGTCCCTCGCCCGTCTGGCTTCAGCACCGGCTCGAACGAGCCGGCATCCGTGCCATCAACAACGTCGTCGACATCACCAACCTGGTGATGCTGGAAACCGGTCAGCCCCTGCATGCCTTCGACCGCGATGCCGTTGCCTGCCACAGCCAGGGAAGGCCCAATCCCGATTACATCGGTCTGCGCCAGGGGCGGGAGGGTGAGTCCCTTCTCACCCTGGATGCAGAGCCACGTCAACTCAATGCAGCAGCGTTGGTCGTGACCTACTGCGACGTGCCAATTGCCCTCGCCGGAGTCATGGGCGGTCAGGCTGAGGCTGTCCATGGAGGTACAACCAGTATCTGGCTTGAGGCGGCGGTGTTCTCGGCGCAGGCGGTGCGGCGATCGGCACGCCACCTCGGCCTGCGCACCGAAGCCAGCAGTCGCTTTGAAAAGGGGTTGCCACCGCAGGCCACCCTTGCAGCGGCTGATCGGGCCGTGGCCCTGTTGCAGCAAGTCTGTGGTGCCTCCCCTACCCGGCGATGGCTGCATCAGGGGGCGTTCGAATCGGTGGCCCCCATCAACCTGCGGCGTGATGCACTCCACAATCTGCTGGGTCCCCTTGGTGATGGGGCTGGAGACAAAGCCGGCGAAGATCTCGAAGATGCCAGCATCGTTGCGACACTCCGCGCGATCGGCTGCCAGCTGGAATCCACAGAGCAGGGCTGGGCAGTGCGCGTTCCGGTTCAGCGCGCGATCGATCTGCAGCGCGAGGTCGATCTGATTGAGGAGGTGGCGCGGCTGGTTGGTTACGACAGGTTTTCGGCACACCTGCCTGATCCACTGGTGCCCGGTGGTCTTGAACCGCGTCTGATCGCAGAACGCCGCCTGCGTCGCGCGCTCTGCGTGGCGGGGTTGCAGGAGCTGTGCAGCCTGTCTCTGGTCGGCGCAGCGCCGGAGCGTCTACCCCTCGCCAACCCGCTGCTGAGCGATTACGGCCACCTGCGCCATGAGCTGCACAGCGACATGCTGGCCACGGCGCGCCGCAATCTGCAGAGCGGGCAGGAGAGTTTCTGGGGGTTCGAAATCGGTGCGGTGTTTGCGCCAGACGGATCAGCCCGCGTTGAGCTCACAGCCCTTTTATGCGGGAGTCGCAGCAGCGAACGCTGGAGCAACAATGGCAAGTCACGGACGCTCAGCTATCACCAGGCCCGCGGACATCTGCAGCAGGCCTTTGATGCCATCGGGCTGCAACCGGAGGATCGACGGTTGCAGAATCAACCAGAGCTGCATCAACCAGTGCTGCATCCAGGACGTGCAGCCCAGCTGATTATCGAAGGTCAGCCGATTGGCTGGTTCGGCCAACTGCATCCGGCGCAGGCCGAGCAGGCTGATCTGCCCCAGGCGAGCTATCTGCTGACCGTGCAGATCGACCCCCTGCTGACGGCTGCCACGCGCAGCAACCGCTGGCACGTGCCTTTCAAACCCTTCAGCACCCAGCCAGCGTCAGAGCGCGATCTCGCCGTGCTGGTGCCCCGTGAGCTGGCGGCGGCTGACTTGCTTCAGGCCATCTACAAAGCAGGACGACCGTTGCTCGAACATGCCGAGTTGATCGATCGCTATGAGGGTGATCCGGTGCCTGAAGGGTTGTGCAGCCAGGCCTTCAGGCTTCGTTATCGCGACCCGGTGCGAACCCTGGTCGATCATGAGGTGGAACAGGTCCATAGCGCCATCATCGCGGGTGTTCAGAAGCGGTTCAAAGCCCAGTTGCGTGAGTGAGATCCCGTTGCTTGAGCACAGCCAGGGTCTCCACATGGCTCGTGTTGGGGAAGAAATCAATCGCCTGCACCGACACAATCTCGTAATGCGTGTGCAGACGACCGAGGTCCCTGGCCAGGGTCGCCGGATCACAACTCAACATCAGCAGGGTGGAGACTGGCTTCGCAAGCAATGTGTGGATGACAGCAGCATCAAGGCCACGCCTGGGAGGATCCAGGAGAACCGCTGTGGCCTGATCAAGCAGTCCGCTCAATCCCTCAGCCATATCAGCCACATCAAACGAGCAGCGGGAAGTGAGTTGATTGTCCCCAGCATTTTGACGGGCAAGGTTGATGGAACCGGCATGGTTTTCGATGCCGTGGATTCGCCATCCTGTGGCGGCCATCGGCAGACCGTAGGTCCCGATGCCGCAGTAGCCGTCGATCAACAGTCCACCCGTGCCAGGACCAAGGGCATTAGCGATCAGATCGACAACCCGCTCCGCCTGTATGGTGTTCACCTGGAAGAATGTATCGGCTGCAATCTGAAGCGCGAGACCCGCAAAATGTTCGGTGATCGAACTTCGACCTGTAACAACTTGGGTCTCAGATCCGAACAATGCATTGTTGTTGCTGGGTTGAATGTTGAGGCAGACACCTACCACCCTGGGCCAGCGCTCCATCCAGGTCTCAGCGAGTTGTTCCAATCCATCCAATCTTGAATGGCTGCTGATCAGCGTGATAAGAATTTCGCCTGTGGTGGAAGCGATCCTCATGGCTAAGTGTCGTAGGCCGCCCTGATGCAGCAAGTGACGATCGACGGGCCAACCAGTACGTTCAAGATCAATTTTTAGGAGTTTGATCAGAGCATCAAGACGGGCATCAAGAACCGGACAATGGTTCATATTGACGAGTGTATGGCTACCCTGTTTGTAGTAGCCAGCACGCAAACTGCCGTCGTCACGGCGCTCTAGCGGGATCACGGCACGATTGCGATATCCCAGTGTCAGTGGAGCATTCAGCAGTGGCCGCCACACGCCATCCTTCAACTGAACATGGCCAATACGCAGCAAGGCTGATTCAACGGCCTGTTGTTTGGCCGCAACCTGGGCTGGATCACTCAGATGTTGTAGCGTGCAGCCGCCACAACGGCCAGCTAAAATACAGGGGGGCTGTCTTCTTTCAGAACTTAACAAGGAGCGGTTCTGAAGAATGCCTTCCCACCAATTGCGGCGTTTACGCAGCAATCGCACGCCGCCAACCTCACCAGGCAGCATGTCAGGCACAAACACAATGGAATGATCGGGCAACCGTGCGACACCACGACCGTCGTGACTTAGGCCGTGGCAGTGAAGCTGAACGAGTTGGCCTTGGATGCTCACAGATTCGTGGAACGCGATGACGTGCTCAGGGTTAAGAGTAAGTGATCGAACCACCTTCGTCTTCAACACAACGCAATAGGGACAGACCAACAGCACCACGCCAGGGACGTCATGGTGAGCCAATCACAGGCTTGCGAGCCTCCAAGAGAGTATCCATTGAGCAGTGAACGGGCGTGGATTCAAACCTCTGTTTGCGCATCATTCAGACATACTGGTGCCGCTTGGCTTGCAGTAGGCAGGCGGCGGGTCACGGGTACGCGCGAAGTGCATCGACTGACCAGCCAGAGCCTGATCGATGACGAAGCATGACCCGAGCTTGACAGCAGCAGTTCTGAATGCCCCCCAAATGCAGGGAAGCGACGACTTCGTTACGCCCTGTCGCTCTCTGGCGATGGTTTCGGATTCAGCCGATAGAGTGGTTGAGCTTGTGCCTCATGCAATGAGCGTTGTTCGCGATCTGATCCTTCAGGCCGATGATCAGTTGCGCTACCCGACGGGTGGTGAACTGCGTTCCATGGCCGATTTTCTCAACGGCGGGGTCCGGCGGCTGCAGCTCGTCCGAACGCTCACCGACAGTGAACGAAAGATCGTGGACCAGGCCGCGAGGCGGTTGTTTCAGTTGAAGCCCGAGTATGTGGCTCCGGGTGGGAATGCCTACGGTCAGAAGCAGCGGGCCCAGTGCCTGCGTGACTACAGCTGGTACCTCCGGCTCGTTACCTATGGCATTCTCTCAAGCAGCACTGAACTGATCCAACAGATTGGCCTGGTTGGGGCCCGCGAGATGTACAACAGCCTTGGCGTGCCAATGCCTGGCATGGTTGAAGCCATGCGCACGCTCAAGGAAGCTGCGATCGATCTGCTCAATGCAGACGATGCCGCAATGGCCTCTCCCTATTTCGACTTTTTGATTCAGGGGATGCAAACATCAACCTGAGCATGCCGGTTGGCTACTTCCAGGCAACCCATACCAACGACCTGCTCACCGCGAGCAGGTTTTTTTATGCCTAGAGATACACCAGGTTTTTCTGCAATTCTTAAATGACTCTTATTATGAGACTCTTTAACAGTCTTATATGAGATATCCGGTACGAGCATGGCAGTGTCGACGCCTGGACGATCGCACCAGGAATGCAGCCGCTGTCTTGCGGACTAATGCACAGTGTCGAGGAATAGACCCATAACGTGACCAGGAATGAGTCTTATCTGATCTTAGTGATTTTCTCCATAGAGCTCGTGGTGTTGCCAGGGGCACAAACCATTCAGGCTCGACCGGTGCCCTGGACCATTCAGGCCATTGCGTACCTGTGTCTACAGCAGGTACGCAATTCTAAAAATATTGATCACCACTGACGATTGGAGGGTCGATCCCGGATATTGGACAGACGTGATGGGACTTCGGCCATTCGCAGGTCGCTCAGATGCCGTCCCTCTTGAATGTGGCCACGACTGTTGGCGTTCATCCTTGGGATGAATGGCTGCGTGCCACTTGGCTAGGAATCCGCCGCAAAGGTCAGTTGAAGAGCAGCATTCATGACAGAAACCGTTTTGGCGCATGACTTCGCCAGCTTGGGTCAGCAGACAAAATCAACGCTCCTAATGAAATCATCGATCGATTGTTTTTCAATGATCGTCTATCCAGTTCAAGACGCAAGATTGGTCTTGTCGCTGAAGCTACCGAGATTGATGGGATTCTGAGCCCTTGCATATGCTGCAGCACTGGTTCCTCGCAGCAACACGCCCGAGCTGGTCGAGCGTTTCACGATGAGAGAACGAAGCAAGCAAACACCTATCCAATGATAATAA
>Ga0172372_10006307_pt1 | contig 16185 bp, 17 predicted proteins | sample LakKiv5m_2_FD_114544 | JGI IMG/M metagenome (GOLD analysis project Ga0172372, IMG submission 114544) | Freshwater microbial communities from Kabuno Bay, South-Kivu, Congo - kab_092012_9.5m | ecosystem: Environmental > Aquatic > Freshwater > Lake | place: Democratic Republic of the Congo...
CAGGATGTCGGGCGTGCCCAGGGTGTCGGGCGGACAGCTGTTCTCCAGCTTCTTCTCGATGTAGCGCACCGCGTCGTAGCCGAAGTAGCCGGCCAGGCCACCGCAGAAACGCGGCAGGCCGGGACGCAGCGCGACCTTGAAGCGCTGCTGGTAGGCGGCGATGAAATCCAGCGGGTTGCCCTGATGCTTCTCGACCACGGCGCCGTCGCGGACCACCTCGGTCTTGGCGTCGGCGCCGAAGCCGCTGGCGCGCAGGAAGGTGCGCGCGGGCAGGCCGATGAAGCTGTAGCGGCCGAAGCGCTCACCGCCGACGACGGATTCGAGCAGGAAGCTGTTGGCGCCATCGCCCCGGCCGTGGGCCAGCTTGAGGTAGAGCGAGAGCGGGGTTTCGAGGTCCGCGAAGGCCTCGGCCATCAGCGGTATGCGGTTGTAGCCTTGCTGCGCCAGGCTCTTGAATTCGAGTTCGGTGATCACGTTGGTTGCTCCGGGTCCGGCCGCGTGCTGCGGGCAGATCGTTCATCTCGGGGAAGCCGCCGGGGGCGGCGCTCGGTGGGTGCAGGGGCGGCGTGGGCCGCCCGGGCTGGCACCCCGTCAGCGGGGGGAGGGCACGTTTACGCTGGCTTGCGCCAGGGCCAGGCTCCCCGGCCGTTGCGGCCAGGTGCGAAACCTGCGGAGATCGTGCGGGAGGCGAACATGATGGGCGCAGTGTAGCAAAGGCCGTCGCCCAGGCGACGCGAGCGTGCGAGGGTTCACACCCCTTCGGTATCAGCCCTCTTGAAACGGCGCACATGTTCGGCCCACAATGCCCGAATCGAACGGTCGTTCCTTTTTTCAGCCGCTGACACCATGAAATCCCCCCTGCCCCACGCCCTCTGGACCGGCCCCGCCCTGGCCGGTGTCCTGCTTTTTGCTTCGCTGCCAGCGATCGGCGCCACGGTGGAGGTGGCGGGTGTCAAGCTCGAAGACCGGGTGACCGTGGCCGGCAAACCGCTGGTGCTCAACGGTGCCGGGGTGCGCTACAAGGCGGTTTTCCGGGTCTACACGGCCGGCCTGTATGTCGAGAAGCCGGCCAGCACCACCGACGGCCTGCTCGGCCAGGCCGGCCCCAAGCGCATGACCATCACCATGCTGCGCGACATCGACTCGGCCGAACTGGGCAAGCTGTTTTCCCGCGGCATGGAAGACAACATGGAAAAGGGCAGTTTTGCCAAGCTGATCCCGGGCGTGATGCGCATGAGCCAGGTGTTCAGCAACCACAAGACGCTCAAGACCGGCGAGACCTTTGAACTCGACTGGATCCCCGGCACCGGCACGGTGCTGACCGTCAAGGGCAAGGTGGAGGGCGAGCCGTTCCGGGAGCCCGAGTTCTTCGAGGCGCTGATGCGCATCTGGCTCGGCCCCAAGCCCGCCGACTGGGCGCTCAAGGACGCCCTGCTGGGCATCAAGAAGTAGACAGCGAAAGCGGGCCCCCACGCTCCGCCGCTACGCGGGTCGCTGCCCCCCAAGGGGGCGCGCATTCAGCTTGGGGCGGCCCGGCGCTGAAGGCCTGGCCCCCACGCTCCGCCGCTGCGCGGGTCGCTGCCCCCCCAAGGGGGCGCGCATTCAGCTTGGGAGCGGCCCGGCGCTGAAGGCCTGGCCCCCACGCTCCGCCGCCGCGCGGGTCGCTGCCCCCCAAGGGGGTGCAGGTTGCCCTCAGGCCATCAGTTGGTCGAGCCGGTCGATGTGGACGTCCGCGTCCACCGCGTCGATCGGCTCGCCGTGGTTGTAGCCATAGCGCACCAGCGCCACCGGGCAACCGGCGGCACGTGCCGCCAGCGCATCGTTCTGCGAGTCCCCCACCATCAGCGTGTGCGCGGGTTCGGTGCCCAGGGCCTCGCAGGTGCGCAGCAGGGGCAGCGGGTCGGGCTTTTTGCGCTCGAAGCTGTCGCCGCCAAACACCTGCCCGAAAAAAACGTCCAGCCCCTTGGCGCGCAGCAGCTCGGTGGCAAAGGCGCGCGGCTTGTTGGTCAGGCAGGCCAGCGGCAAGCCCGTGGCACGCAAGGCCGACAGACCCTCGACCACGCCCGGGTAGACGTCGGCGAAATCGCCGTTGATGGCGCGGTAGTGCGCCTGGTACGCCTGCCAGGCGCGCTCGTAGCGCGCCTCGGGCTGCGTGGCCGGACAGCGGCCCCCGGAGGCCGCCGGGTCGAGCCGGCGCAGTTGCTCGGCCAGCACGCTGCGGATGAGGTGCTCGGACCCTTTGCCCACGGTTCGCTCGACGAAAGACCGGTCGACCGACGGCAGTGCCAGCTCGGCCAGCATGCGGTTGAGCGCGACCTCGAAGTCGCCCAGCGTGTCCACCATCGTGCCGTCGAGATCGACGATGACGGCTTGAATATCGTCCAACTTCAAAACGACTCCGGAGAAAGTGTCTGCAGCCAAAGATGCTGCGGAACTGGCGCGGCCAGGCCGCTGCGCGTCGCCCCTGGGGATGACGCGCAGCGGCGCGGGGGATCAGGCGAGTGCCGCCCTCATGCTGTCGATGACCGCCTTGTAGTCGGGCTTGCCAAAAATGGCGCTGCCGGCCACGAAGGTGTCGGCGCCCGCGTCGGCCACGCGGCGGATGTTGTCGGCCTTGATGCCACCGTCCACCTCCAGCCGGATGTCCTTGCCCGAAGCCTCGATGCGCTGGCGCGCCTGCTCGATCTTGCGCAGCGCCGAATCGATGAAGCTCTGGCCGCCGAAACCGGGGTTGACGCTCATGATCAGGATCAGGTCGATGTCCTCGATCACCCAGTCCAGCACGTCCAGCGGCTGCGCGGGGTTGAAGGTCAGGCCGGCCTTGCAGCCGCGGGCCTTGATGGCCTGGATGCTGCGGTGCACGTGGGCGCTGGCGTCCGGGTGGAAGCTCACCAGGTCGGCCCCGGCGTCGATGAAGGCGCCAGCCAGCGCGTCCACCGGCTGGATCATCAGGTGCACGTCGATCGGCACCGGCGTGCCGTCAGGCTTCTTCGCATGGGGCTTGAGCGCCTGGCAGACCATGGGGCCGAAGGTCAGATTGGGCACGTAGTGGTTGTCCATCACGTCGAAATGGATCCAGTCGGCACCGGCGGCGATGACGTTGCGGACCTCTTCGCCCAGGCGGGCAAAGTCGGCGGACAGGATGGAGGGGGCGATGCGGTAGGAGGTCATGGGCGGCTGGAACGGTGGGGCGAAACCCGGATTTTCGCAGGCCGGCGCCGGGTGTGCAGAGGACCCCGGCGCGAATGTCCGTGTGGCGCCGGGTCTGTACCACCTTCGCTTAACATGCCCGCCATGGCCCAATACCAGTTCACCTGCGAGGTGGAAACGCAATACCTCGCCGAGCAATCCACGCCCGATGAGGGTGTGTACGCCTTCGCCTACACCATCACCATCACCAACACCGGCGACATGCCGGCGCAGCTGATCTCGCGCCACTGGGTGATTGAAGACGCCAGCGGCCTGACCGAAGAGGTCAAGGGCCTGGGGGTGGTCGGCCACCAGCCGCTGCTGCGGCCGGGGGAGTCGTTCCAGTACACCAGCGGCACCCGGCTGCGCACCGCCAGCGGCAGCATGCACGGGCGCTATTTCTGCGTGGCCGAAGACGGTGAACGCTTCGAGGCCATCATCCCCGTCTTTGCCCTGATCGCCGACGGCGACGGCGGCGCGGCGGGCACGCCCCGCGTGCTGCACTGATGGGGGGCGCCGTGGACCTGTCGGCCCTGCTCGACGCCCTGGACCCCGACGCGCCGCAGGCACAGCGCCACCTGTGGCTGATCGACCTGCTGCGCTGGGTACGGGGTGACGCGCAAGACCCGCAGGCCAGCGTGGCCCGTGTGCGCCTGTTGCTGGACGCGGCCCAGGCACGCCCCGAATGGCGCAGCCGCTGGCAGCGCTGGTGGGCGCGGTTCCTGCACACGGTGGACCTGACGCCCCTGCTGGCCGATTTCGGCTTTGCCCCGCGCACCGCCTTCATGAGCGAGCTGGGCCATCGGCTGCGGCGCAAGCTGCTGCCGGGCACCCCCGAGACGACCGATCTGACCGAGCTCTTCGGCCTGCTGCTGCCCAGCCGGTTCGACGCGCGCTGGATCCAGGCGCTGGACCGCGACACCCTGCAGCGCCTGCAGCAGCTGCTGCTGACGCCGGCCGACACCGACAGTGGCGACGAGCCGGTCCCGTCCGGCGGCCCCTGGCAGGCCGCGCTGCTGGACGCGCTGACCTTCAGCATCAGCCAGGTCAGCGCCACCGGCTTTGCGTCCGAAGTGCGCACCCGCATGTCGGAGCCGGCGCGCGCGGCGCGCAGCTTCCACGCGCTGCCGGCCCACTTCGAGGCGCTGCGCCGCGCCGTGCTGACGCAGGGGGCGCGCAGCGCAGCCGCGCAGGCCGCAGCGGCCGAACTGGTGGACCAGCTCGAACGCTGCCGACAGGATGCCTACACCGTCTATGCACACCTGGAAGCCCATGGCATCTCGGTCGGCATCGTGTTCCGCCTGCGCCAGCTGCGCGAACGCATCCTGCGCGTGCGCCAGCTGCTGGACTGCCTGCTGGCCGGCGACCAGACCGACCGCGCCACCGCCGCCCTGATCGCCGACCTGGTGACCATGGGGCAGGACAACCGCAGCGTGCGCGCGCTGATCGCCAGCAGCACCCAGCTGACAGCGGCCAAGGTGGCCGAGCGCAGCGCCGAAAGCGGCGAGCACTACATCACCCGCAACGCGGCCGAGTACCGTGCCATGGTGGGCAAGGCCCTGGGCGGCGGCGCGCTCATCGGTCTGACCACCTGGGTCAAGTTCGCGCTCTACGGCCTGGCGCTGTCGGCGTTCTGGAACGGGTTTGCCGCCGGGCTGAACTACGCCTTCTTCTTTGTGCTGGTGCAGCTGCTGCACCTGACAGTGGCGACCAAACAGCCGGCGGTGACCGCCCCGGCCATGGTGGCCAAGCTGCGCGACATCCGCCAGCCCGGCGCGGTGCGCCGCTTTGTCGACGAAGTGGCCAACCTGCTGCGCTCGCAGATCGCAGCCATCATCGGCAACGTGGGCGCGGTGGTGCCGGTGGTGCTGCTGATCAGCGTGGGCCTGTTCCATCTGCAGGGCGCGCACATGATCGACACCGACAAGGCACGCCACGTGCTGCACGACATGCACCTGCTGGGCCCGACGGCGCTGTTTGCCGCCTTCACCGGCGTGCTGCTGTTCTCGTCCAGCATCGTGGCCGGCTGGGTGGAGAACTGGTTCGTGTTCCACCAGCTCGATTCGGCCATCCGCCACAACCCGCGCTTCACCCGCGTGCTGGGCGTGGCGCGGGCCGCGCGCTGGGCCGAGTTCCTGCGCACCCACATCTCGGGCCTGACGGCCAACATCTCGCTGGGCTTCATGCTGGGCATCGTGCCGGCCATCCTGGCCTTCTTCGGGCTGGACCTGGAGGTGCGCCACGTCACCCTGTCGGCCGGGCAGGTGGCGGCGGCGGCCGCCACGCTGGGCTGGGGCGTGCTGGCCGACCCGGCCTTCTGGTGGGCGGTGGCCGGCGTGCTGGTCGTCGGGCCACTGAACCTGGCGGTGAGCTTTTACCTGGCGTTCCGCCTGGCCATGAAGGCGCAGGCCATCAGCAACGTCAACCGCGGCCGCATCAACGCCGCGCTGCGCCAGCGCATGCGCCGCGCGCCGCTGTCCTTCCTGCTGCCACCGCGCCCGCAGGACAACACCGCCGTGGACGACGAGCCCCCGCCCGCCAGCCAGCACTGACACCATGGGCGAGTTCGACCTGATCCGTCGCCACTTCCGGCGCGCTGGCGTGGCCCAGCCCGGCCACGTGGTGCTGGGCGTGGGCGACGACTGCGCGCTGCTGCAACCCGCCCCCGGCCACCAGCTCGCCATTTCGACCGACATGCTGGTCGAGGGCCGGCACTTTTTTGCCGACGTGGACCCCCAAGCGCTGGGCCACAAGGCACTGGCCGTGAACCTGAGCGACCTCGCCGCCATGGGGGCGCGGCCGCTGGGCTTCACCCTGGCACTGGCCCTGCCGGCGGCCGACGAGGCCTGGCTCGCCGGCTTCGCCCGCGGCCTGTTCGCGCTGGCCGACGCGAGCGCCTGCCCGCTGGTGGGCGGCGACACCACGCGGGGGCCGCTGAACATCTGCATCACCGTGCTGGGCGAAGTGCGCCCCGGCCAGGCGCTGCGGCGCGATGGCGCGCGCGCCGGCGACGACCTGTACGCCAGCGGCCAGCCGGGTGAGGCCCGGCTGGCCCTGGAATGGCTGCAAGGCACGGCCTGGGCCCGGCGCGCCGTCGGACCCGACCTGCCCGTGCCGCTGCGCGAGCGGCTGGAACGCCCCACGCCGCGCCTGGCCCTGGGCCGGGCACTGGCGGGCGTGGCGCACGCCGCACTCGACCTGAGCGACGGGCTGACCGGTGACCTGGGCCACATCCTGGCGGCCAGCGGCCTGGGCGCCACCGTGGTGTGTGACGCGCTGCCGGTGACACCGCCCCTCGCGGCCCTGCCCGTCGCCCAGCGGCGCCTGTGCCAGCTCGCCGGCGGTGACGATTACGAACTGCTGTTCAGCGCGCCGCCAGCGGCACGCGCGGCGGTCCTGCAGGCGGCGCAGGCCAGCGGTACACCGGTGGCCCGCATCGGCCGCCTCAACGCCGCGCCCGGTCTGCGGGTGCTCGATGTGCAGGGCCAGCCGGTCGAGGCGCCGGCGGCCGGCTTCGATCATTTCGCCTGAGGGCAATGGCACGGCCGATAATGCGCCGCATGGTCGAAGCCCCAGCCGTCAACGCCCCCCTCCTGCGGCCCACGCTGCGTTTTGCCCTGTCACACCCGGCCCATTTCATTGCGCTGGGGGCGGGCTCCGGTCTGGCGCGCAAGGCGCCCGGCACCGTGGGCACGCTCTGGGCCTGGGCGGCCTTCGCCATCCTGCAGCCGTTCATGAGCGATGCCGGCTGGGCGCTGCTGATCGGCCTGGGCACCCTGGTCGGCTGGTGGGCCTGCACGGTGACGGCGCAGCACATGCGGGTCGCCGACTCGGGCCACATCGTCTGGGACGAGGTGGTCGCCTTCTGGCTCGTGCTCTGGCTGGTCACGCCCGCCGGCTTCTGGGGGCAGCTGGCGGCCTTTGTGCTGTTTCGCCTGTTCGACGCGGTCAAGATCGGGCCCATGGCCTGGGCCGACCGCACCTTCAAGGGCTTTGGCCCGCGCGGAGGCTTCGGCATCCTGCTCGACGACTTTGCAGCGGCCCTGTGCACGCTGCTGGTGATCGCCGCCTGGCGGTACTGAACACCCCTGCATGAACACACGCCCCATCGCCACACTCGTTGAACAACTGGCTGCCGCGCTCATGGCCCGCGGGCAGATGATGGCCACGGCCGAGAGCTGCACCGGCGGCCTGATCGCGGGCGCCTGCACCGAGCGCAGCGGCTCCAGCGATTGGTTCGAGCGCGGCTTCGTCACCTACTCCAACGCCGCCAAGTGCGAGCTGCTGGGCGTACCGGCGGCGCTGATCGAGGCGCATGGCGCGGTCAGCGAAGCGGTGGCCCGGGCCATGGCCGCGGGTGCCGTGGCCAACGCCCATGCCCACTGGTCGGTGGCCGTTACCGGCGTGGCCGGCCCCACGGGCGGCAGCGCCGACAAACCGGTGGGCACGGTGTGGTTCGGCTGGGCCACACCGCATGGCGTGTTCACCGAGCACCAGCACTTTGACGGCGACCGCGCCGCCGTGCGGCAGGCCACGGTGGCGCATGCGCTGGCCGGCCTGCTGCAGCGCCTGCGCACCTGATCGGCCGCCGGCATGGAGCCGTTCAAGAACCTCATCAACCGCGACACGGTGGCCCATGCGGGCCAGCACCTGCTGCGTGCGTGGCCGGCATTCGACCGGCGCGCGTTTGAGCAACAGGCTGCGCACGGCCTGGACGCGCTGGCTTTCAAGGCCCGTGCCATGCAGCTGGCCGATGCACTGCAAGCCACCCTGCCGGCGCGCTTTGCCGAGGCGGCCGACGTCATTGAGGCCAGCCTGGCGCCCCCCTTGCCGCTGGATGCCGCCGGCGAGCCCGTTGCGCTGGGCGCCGCGCAAAGCCCCGACGGTCTGGCTGGCTGGGTGGTCTGGTCGCTGGGCGAGTTCGTGGCCCGCAACGGCCCGGCCGATGTGCCGCGCGCCCTGGCCTGCCTGCACGCGCTCACGCAGCGTTTCTCGGCCGAGTTCGCCATCCGTCCCTTCGTGCGTGACCACCCCGCCCTGGTGTTTGACACCCTGGCACGCTGGACGCAGGACCCGAGTGCCCATGTACGGCGACTGGTGAGCGAGGGCTCGCGTCCGCGCCTGCCCTGGGGGCTGCGCCTGCAGGCCCTGGTCGCCGACCCGTCGCCCACGCTGCCGCTGCTGCAGGCCCTGCAGGACGACCCCAGCGCCTACGTGCGCCGCAGCGTGGCCAACCACCTCAACGACATCGCCAAAGACCGCCCGGACCGGGTGGCCCGCTGGGTCGCGGAGCACCGGGCCGGCGCCGATGCGCGCCGCACCGCCCTGTTGCGCCACGCCAGCCGCAGCCTCATCAAGCAAGGCCACGCCCCCACCCTGGCCGCCTGGGGGCTGCAGCCGGGGCTGCGGGGGCGGGCAACCCTTTCCGTTTCGCCGGCCGCGGTGGCGGTGGGCGGCGGACTGCAACTGCAGGCCCGCCTGCACGCCAGCGCCGACACGGCGCAGACCCTGGTGGTGGATTACGCGGTGCACCACCGGCGCGCCAATGGCAGCACCTCCCCCAAGGTGTTCAAGGGCTGGAAGCTGCACCTCGCGCCGGGCGAGACCCGCACGCTGGACAAGCACCACAGCCTGCGCCCGGTCAGCACGCGCCGGCTCTACCCGGGCGCGCACCGCGTCGAGCTGCTGGTCAATGGCCAGGCGGTGGCCGACGCGGTCTTTGAACTGCGCGACTGAGCGGTGCGCGGGTGCGCCGACGCGCCGCTGGTGTGCATTGCGTCACGCCGGCGATGCAGCGGCGCACCGCCAGGGTGACTGGATCGCGCGCACGCCTGCCGGCGAGCCCGATGCCACGCCGCGGCCGCCGGGCAGGCCGCTACAGTGGCCGGCCATGCCGTTGAACAAACTGTTTCAGATGCTGCGCCCGAAGCGGCCACCGATCGCGGCACCGGTCACGTCGGCACGCGCCCCGATCGCCCCGGCAGCAGCACCGCGGCGGCTGGACCGGCTGGACCTGCAGACCGCCCTGATCCACCACCTGGAATGGTGTGTGCTGTTCAACGACCACCTTGCCCAGGTGCGTCCGGACGAGCCCGCGCTGGTGCGCACACTGCCCGGCGCCGACGAGAGCGCGCTGGGACAGTGGTTGCAGGGCGCCGCGGCCCGGGCCCCGGGGCAACACCCGCTGTTCCCCCAGCTGCTGCAGGCCCACCGGCTGTTCCACGAACTGGCCGAGGAAGCCCTGCAACTGGCCCTGGACAACCGCATGGACCTGGCCAGCACCCTGCTCAACACCGACTTCGAGCGCGCCCGCGCCAAGGTGCTGCACCTGCTGCGCGAGATGCAGAAGGGCTGAACGCCGCTGGCACGACGGCAGCGTTCAGCGCATGCCGTCAGCGCTTCAGGCGCCGTGGCACTTCTTGTACTTCTTGCCGCTGCCGCAGGGGCAAGGGTCGTTGCGGCCGGGTTCGGCGGGCTTGCGCACCGGCTCCATCCGCTCGCCCAGGCTCTGCCAGATCTGGCGCAGGTCGTAGACCGCCCACAGGGCCGAGCCAAAAGCATTGGCGCGTTCTTCGCTCACGCTCGGCGGGCCTTCCTCGGCGTGCAGGTTGAAGGCGGGCCTGGCGGTGTCGTCCTCGGTCAGCGCCACGATCGCGTCCAGCGCCTCGTCGATCCAGCCCGCGGTTTCCTTGTCGCGCGGGGCCTCCCATTCCTCGGGCCAGTTCTCCACCACGAACATGAAGCCCAGCGCCCACACCTGACCGTAGGCGGGCAGGGGCTGGTCGCCCATCTCGGCACGCGCCTCGTCGCTGAGCATGGCCACGGCGCCGCGCACGTCCATCACCTCCGGGTGGTAGGCGCGCTCGTCGTCCAGCGCCTGCACATCGGCCCCCAGGGCGCCGGCCACCTCGTTCCAGCGCCGCGTCCACAGCGCCAGGAAACGCTGTGCCTGCGCGGCATCGGCAAACCGGTTGGCTTCAGGGTCGGCATCGTCCACCCCCAGCAGCACAGGCAGGTACTCGCTGGGCAGGATCAGGCGGCGTGTGCACAGCAACGCGGCCATGGCGCCCTCCAGAAACTCCCACTGCGGCACATCCTCCCCGCGCGAGCGCAGGTCGTCCAGGATGTCTTCCAGCGCATCGAAATCGGGGCTGTCCAGCGGCGACAGGTCTGTGGGCGTGTTCATGGTGTGTGGGGGCTCGCAAGCCAAAAAAGGCCGTCAGTGTAGACGCCACCCAGCACCGGTCTCGCGTCACGGACGCTGCGGTCCCGCCAGGGTCCGAACACCCACCTGTGTCGACTTTTTTGCCAAATCGATCTGACCGGATCACCTGCCAAGTCCCAATCGCATTGATTTGAAAGCGGTTTTCGCCTTTGGCGCAACTATTGCTTACATGTGTACATTCCCATTTACATGACGACCATGCGCCTCCAACAAGCCTTCTCTGCACTTGCCCTCAGCGGCGTCCTGGCTGCACCCGCCATGGCTGAAGTGGTTTTGGCCAGTGACAACTTCAACAGCTATGGCAATGGTGCTCTGGCGGGCGCCAACAGCGGCACCGGCTGGGCAGGTGCCTGGACGGGCAGCGCAGCGGCCAGCGTGAACAACCAGGCGCTCGCCATCAGCGGTAACGGCAACACCCTGGCCACACGATTGCTGTCCCAGACGATCAACAGCAACGTGATCATCCGCTTCGATTTCACGCTGAGCGCCGGCAGCCTGCAAGACAACGACTTCCTGGCACTGTGGTTGGGCTCTGAGAGCAGCAACAATCCCAACATCGGCCTGAAAGCCAACTGCGGTGGCGGTTGCACCAACGATCTGTTTGTGCGCACGAGCGGCAGCGATGCTGGTGGCAATATGCAGGACGTTGTGCTTGGCACCACCTACAGTCTGATGGGCTACCTGCAAAAAACCGCTGGCGCCACCACCTACAACCGGTTCGACCTCTGGCTCAACCCGACAGCGCAAGAAATCAATACCCTGACGGGCTTTGACGTGTCCGACACGGGTGTTTCAGGCTTGAGCGCGTTCAACAGGATCGGTTTCCGCGGAGCCAATCTGGACGCGGGCGATGTGATCCGCATCGACAATCTTCGCATCAGCCAGGTTCCCGAGCCTGGTACGCTGGCCCTGCTGGGCCTCGCCCTGTCGGGCGTGGCACTGAGCATTCGTCGTCGCCAGCGCTGAACCTCACGCGTCGCTTGCCCACCAGCCAGGCCATCCCGTACAGGATGGCCTGGCTTTTTTGTGCCCCGATACGCTCCCAAACCAGCATGCATGCGTGTCTGTGCGATACCCTTGGCCGCCAGGCACTTGACCACCACCCATGACACCACCGCTCACGCTCGTCCCAGTCAACACCGGCGTGTTCGCCGTGCACGACGCCAGCGGCCTGCACGTGGGCAACCTCAAGCGCGTGGGTGCGGTCTGGAAGTTCAAGGCGGTGGGCTACACCGCTACCGGCCAGGTGGAGCCCGGCGGCGGGCCGCTGACGGCGCGGCACAACCGGGTGTTTGAACACGCCGATGCCGCAGCGGTGAGCGCGGCCCTGCTGACCGACTGAGGCCATGCCCGGGCGCCCCGGGCGCCGGATGTCAACGCGGGGCGAAGCGCCCGCGCAGATACGCCACGATGGCGTCCGAGTCGCTCAGCCACTGGCTCTGCCCGTTGCCGTCGGTGATCTTCAGGCAGGGCACCCTGGTGGCGCCGCTGCCTTGCAGCAGTTCGGCGCGGTGGCCCGCGTCGCGCTGGGCATCGCGCTGCTCGATGGGCAGCGAGAGGCGCCGCATCTCCTGGCGCACCTTGATGCAGAACGGGCAGGTGCGGAACTGGTAGAGCGCGAGGTTGCGGCACTGCAGGTTGACGGTGGTCTGCAGGGCGGGCTCGCGCACCATGCCGCGCGGCTGCGTGAGCCGCTCCTTGAGCAGCATGAACGGCCCGAGCACGAGGCGCAGGGTCTTGAAGAAGGCACGGATGACGGTTTTCATGCGGTGGGGACCGGGGATGCGGTGTTGGGGGCGGTTGAAGCGGGTGGCCACTGGCGGCACACGCGCACGCCCAGCGTTGCCAGGCGTTTGGCCATGCGGAGCACGGCTTTGTCTTTGCTGACCAGCTCGGCGCGGTGGGTCACCGCCAGGTCGATGAACTGCTGGTCGTCGCGGTCCTTGCAGGTATAGGGCGCCTTGGGCGCGATGGCCACGATCTGCGCGCGGGCATCGAAGGCGGCCAGGATGGCGTCGGCCGTCAGTTCACGCGCGGCCATGCGTCTGAGCACCTGCGGGTAGGCCAGCACGCGGCGTAGCTCCTCGCGCATCACCGGCGTGGCCAGCCAGCGGGTCTGCGGTTCGGCCAGCAGCGCGCGCAGCGGCACCGTGGCGGGGTCTTCGTAGACGAACAGGTCGAGCACGACGTTGGTGTCGAGCACCAGCGTCAACGGCGCTGCGGGGTTCATGCCGACGGCGGCGCCGCTTCGGGGGCCCTGCGAGCGGTGAGGTCGAAGCGGAACAGCCGGCACTCAATGGGACCGTTCCACATCGGCACGCGGCGCGATTCCTTGAAGCGCATCTTGCCCGGCAGCTTGAGGTCGGGCGTGAGCAGCCAGGCGCTCCAGCCCGCGTAATGGCTTTTCCAGTGCGCCGCCAGCTGCTGGAAGAATTCGCTGCTGTCGCCGCCGTCGGCCATCTGCGCGCTCTCGCGGCCCAGCCCGGGCGCCGGCGGTGCTGCCTGCCCGGCGGTGAAGACGCGCGGCGCGCGGGGCGCCATGCGCTGGGCGCGCGCGCTGGCGTTCTCGCCCGCCACACCGGCCGCGGCGATGCGCTCGCCGTAGGGCGGGTTCAGCAGCAGGATGCCGGGCCGCTGGGTGGGTGGCATGCGCTGCAGCGCGTCGCCACCGCGCAGCTCCACCGCATGGGCCACGCCTGCACGCTCGGCGTTGCGCTGCGCGAAGTCGACCATGCGGAAGGCGACGTCACTGCCGAAGACGATGGGCGCGTGGTCTTGCGGCCACTCGCGCCGCTCGCGCGCGGCCTGGTCCTTGATGCCGTTCCACACATGGGCCTGGAAGGGCACCAGCTTTTCAAAGGCAAAGCGCCGCTGCAGGCCGGGCGGGATGCGCAGCGCGATCTGCGCCGCCTCGATGGCCACGGTGCCGCTGCCGCAGCAGGGGTCGTACAGCGGCGTGATCTCGTCCAGCGTCTGGGCGCTGCCGCCGTTCCAGCCGGTGGCCGCGATCATGGCCGCGGCCAGGGTTTCCTTCAGCGGCGCATCGCCCTTGTCTTCACGCCAGCCGCGCTTGAACAGCGGTTCGCCCGAGGTGTCGATGTAGAGCGTGAGCTCGTCGGTGGTGACGTGGGCGTACAGGCGCACGTCGGGCCAGGTGGTGTCGACGCTGGGGCGCTCGCCGCGCTTGGCGCGAAAGCGGTCGCAAATCGCGTCCTTGATCTTGAGCGCCGCAAAGTTCAGGCTGGTCAGCGGACTGTGCTGGGCGGTGATCTCGACCTTGATGGTCTGCTGGGGCGTGAACCAGATTTCCCACGCCACCTCGCTGGCGGCGTTGTAGAGATCCTGCTCGCTGCGGTAGCCGCCGTGCCAGAGCTGCACCAGCACGCGCTGGGCCAGCCGGCTGTGCAGGTTCAGTCGCATGGCCTCACGCCAGGATGCCATGACGCCCACACCGCCGCGCGCCTTGAAGGCCAGCGGTTCGCCGGTGATGCGCTGCACCTCGTCGGCCAGCAGGTCCTCCACGCCGGCGGCGCAGGGCAGGAAGAGTTTGAGTTGGTTCATGTGTATTCAACGATCACGGATGACGGCCGCGCTGCGCGCCCGCCCTGACGGATGAAGGAGGCCCCACGCACAACGGTCATGTGTCATTCGTCATCTGGCATGGCCGTGACGGCCAACGCGTCACAGCGCCTTCCGGAGGTTTGCCGGCGCGATGCGCAGCGCCTCGCGGTACTTGGCCACGGTGCGGCGGGCGCACTCGATCCCCTGCTCCTTGAGCATGTCCGAGAGCTGGTTGTCCGACAAGGGCTTTTTCGTGTCCTCGGAGCCGATGAACTGCTTGATCAGCGCCCGCACCGCGGTGCTCGATGCGTTGCCGCCGGTCTCGGTGCCCAGGCTGGAGCCGAAGAAGTACTTGAGCTCGTAGGTGCCAAACGGCGTGCTCATGTACTTGGCGGTGGTCACGCGGCTGATGGTCGACTCGTGCAGGCCGAGTTCGTCGGCGATCTCGCGCAGCACCAGCGGGCGCATGGCCAGCTCGCCGTGCATGAAGAAGTTGCGCTGGCGCTCGACGATGGCCGAGGACACGCGCAGGATGGTGTCAAAGCGCTGCTGGATGTTCTTGATGAACCAGCGCGCCTCCTGCAGGCGCTGCTGCATGGCGGCGTGGCCGCCCTCGCTGTCCTTGCCGCCGCGGTTGGCGCGCAGGGCGTTGGCGTACACGTCGTGCACCCGCAGGCGCGGCATCACGTCGGGGTTGAGCGTGACCTTGAAGCCGCGGCCGGCGCGCACCACGATCACATCGGGCACCACCACATTGCGCTCCACATCGACGAAGCGTCGCCCGGGCTTGGGTTCCAGGCTGGCGATCAGCGACAGGGCGGCGCGCACGGTCTCGTCGTCGGCACCGGTGAGGTTGCACAGGCGCTTGATGTCGCGCTTGGCGGTCAGTTCCAGCGGCTGCTGGCAGATGGCCAGCGCAGCCCGCGCGGCCGGCGTGTTGCGCAGCTCCTCGATCTGCAGGCGCAGGCATTCGGCCAGGTCGCGCGCGCCCACACCGGCGGGCTCCATGTGCTGCAGCCAGCCCAGCGCCGTGCGCAGCTGGGCCTGGGCCTCTTCGGCCTGGTCGAAGGCGGGCTGCGCATCGGGCTCGGCGCCGGTGGACAGGCGCCACCAGGCCACGGCCAGCTCGTCGAGCGGGCCGTCGAGGTAGCCATCGTCGTTGAGCGACTCGATCAGGAAGTACAGCGCGGCGCGGTCCTGATCGCCCAGGCGCAGGGTGCGCGCCTGGTCGTGCAGGTGGTCCTGCAGGCTGATGTGGCTGCGCGCCAGGTCGGCCGCGCTGGCGGTTTCATCGCCGTCCCCGCTGCTGCTGTTGTTGCGCGCCGGGGCGTCGCCGCCCCACTCGCTGTCGTCGGGCGCCATCTCGACGGTGCCATCGCCCTCCCAGCTCTCCTCCACCGGGGTGGCGCCGTCCAGACGGCTCTCCACGTCGTCGGCCGGGGCACTCTCGGCACTGCTACTGCCGGCCATGGGGCCATCGCCCGGGCCGGGCTGTGCCGCTTCGGCCAGCTGCTCGCCGGCGCTCACCGGCGTGTCGGTCTGCTCCAGCCCGAAGGCCTCGCGCTCGGCGATGTCCTCGCTGCGCTCCAGAAACGGGTTTTCATCGAGCATCTGCTCGACTTCCTGCGCCATCTCCAGCGTGGACAGCTGCAGCAGACGGATGGACTGCTGCAGCTGGGGCGTGAGCGCCAGGTGCTGGGATACACGAAGGGAAAGACTGGGCTTCATCACGTGGCCCGTCACATCCTGAAGTGTTCGCCGAGGTAGACGCGACGCACGTCGGCGTTCTCGACAATCTCGGCCGGCGTGCCGCTGGCCAGCACCTTGCCTTCACTGATGATGTAGGCCCGGTCGCAGATGCCCAGGGTCTCGCGCACGTTGTGGTCGGTGATGAGCACACCGATGCCACGCGCCTTGAGAAAGCCGATGATGCGCTGGATCTCGATCACCGCGATCGGGTCGATGCCGGCAAAGGGCTCGTCGAGCAGGATGAACCGCGGGTTGGTGGCCAGGGCACGGGCGATCTCGACCCGGCGCCGCTCGCCCCCCGAGAGCGCGGGGGCCGGGGAATCACGCAGGTGGTCCACGTGCAGATCCTTGAGCAGGGCATCGAGCCGGGCGTCAATGGCCGCGTTCTTCAAGGGTCTGCCGTCGTCGCCCAGTTGCAGCTCCAGCACAGCGCGCACGTTCTCGGCCACGCTGAGCTTGCG
>Ga0172372_10006308_pt1 | contig 16183 bp, 16 predicted proteins | sample LakKiv5m_2_FD_114544 | JGI IMG/M metagenome (GOLD analysis project Ga0172372, IMG submission 114544) | Freshwater microbial communities from Kabuno Bay, South-Kivu, Congo - kab_092012_9.5m | ecosystem: Environmental > Aquatic > Freshwater > Lake | place: Democratic Republic of the Congo...
CATTTTATACTTTGTAAAATCTAGATTTTTATCTAAGTAATCTAAATAGTCGAAACCTTTTAGAACATTATCTGACCACGAAACTGACAGAAGTTTTATTTTATCTTTAATTTGTCTAATTTTTTTTGTTTTTGAAAAAAAAAACTTTTCATTAGCTTCGTTATAAATAACCTTATAGGGGTTATTAATTTTTGTAAGCAATAATGTTTTTTTCATAGAATATTTTGATTGAAATATTGTAGCATCTGCTAAATATTTATTTATTGTGAATATAAACTTATCAATTTTATTTCCATTCTTCCTATAATTTGAAATAGGACCATCGACTCTATGGATAAATTTTTTTGTGTCTTGATATTTATACTTTAGATCTAATAATTGGGATATATTATGATGACTATTAAATATAATAACTTCAGCATCGTCATGGTTATAATAAAATTTTTTTTTTTTAAATTTATTTTTTAAATAGTCTAAAAACTGATTACCACCACCCCAAGGTTTTTTAACATTTTTATAAAATATATTTATTTTCAATCTATTTTCTCTTTTTAGCTACTACAAAATAACCTGAATTTATAAATTTTTTTTTATTAATATTTAACAAATCAATATACTCAAAAAACGGTAATAAAATTCTTAAAAAAAATTTTAAAAAATAATTTTTATTAGTTGACGTGTAGGTTAAACATACTCTTATAATGTCATATAAACATGTACCAATTGATCCCATTTCTAAAATTTTAATAACTTTAAAATTATAATCTTTACAAATTTTGCGTAGTTTAGCTTTTGTAAATCTTTGAAAATCATTTTTATAATCATAATGAATAGGAAATAAAAAGGGAGAAGAGAAAAGAAAATAAGAATTTTTTTTTAAAACTCTTTTAATTTCCTTAAATACTAACCCGTAATCATCTAAATATTCTAACACCTCAAACATTAACACGGTGTCATAATAATTTCTTTTTGAAGGTATAGAGGAAGCTTCTCCTAAAAAAGTAGGGGTTGTTTTTTTATCATTATTTAAAGAATAGTAGTTTATATTTTTTTTAAAAATTAATGTTTGTATAGTTTTCTTTCCGCCAATATCAAGTATTTTGCCTTTAATAAAAGATGAATTTTTTTTTATAAATGAATTTAATAACTTTCTTCTTAAACTAATCATTAAAGTTCTTTAATAAAACGAAATTGATGACTGTTAGAATAATTTTTGTAGATATTTTTTAACCAAACAGAGCCATGTAAAGAGATATCTCTATCATGAAATGCAAAAACATTATCATTATTTAATATTCGAACATTGGTTTTAATATGAAAATTTTTTGACGAGTTTATTGTTTTAAAATTAAATTCTTCACAAATTTTAATAGTGTCAATTGAATATACATTCCCTGGTGGTACTAAAATATCAGGTGAGTATCCTAACCATTTTTTAAAAATTTCAGAGGATTTTGAAATATTAAAATATTGCGTTTCGTATGGCAGCCATTCCCAAAATTCCCTGTGATACTTTCTATTTGATGAAAATAATCTGGGTTTATGTTTACCCACAACACAATGTGTTAGACCATGATTGTTAATTTCAACAATATCCTTTTTTAAGTATTCATAAATTACTTTAGCTTGCTCTGGAAATTTATCATAAAACGGTATTAAATTATTTTTTTCATCCACCCAGGTTGCTGTAATAGCAAGAGATATTTTATAATTATTCTCTCCAATAAAGTTAAAAATATCTTTCCAATTATCAGAGGAAAGTTCGTCATATGGTCCCCACGCTCTAAAATATGGCATTCTTTTCAAAAATAAAAAATTACCAAACATTTTATTTGAATATATCTCAAATTTTTTTGTTGATGCCCCGACATCATCCATTCTAAATACGATTTTTCTCATTTATTTTATTTGTTATTATTTTATAAATTTGTTTTAAATTTAATGCTTCTTTTTTGTTGTGTATAAATTTATTAATATAAGCTTTTCTATTTATTATATTAAAATGAGAAGCTGATAAGTCAAAATTAACATGAGATTTTAACTTTACAAAATCTTCAAATAAAATTTTTGGAGTGAGATCACGATAATTGAAAACACTATTTTTTTTCAATCTAATATAGTTGTAAAAAAAAAATATTTTATTATTTTTTAGTAAAGTTTCATCTACAGGTTTTACTATACTTAAATTTGGCTTTGCATAGAAGATAGAGCTAAGAATAGCTGTACTTGAAAAATGAATAATAAAATCTGAAATTTTTACTAAATTATCACTTGCAAAAGTATAGTAAGGATTATCAATTATAACTCTATCTGCGACTCTCAAAAGACTAATAGGTGAAATTGATTTTTTTCTTAATTTTAAAATTAAGTAGCAGTCATTTTCTTTTTTGATTTTTTCAATCTTATTTACAAAATTAGCAATTTGGATATTCTTTAATAAAAGTTTGAACGATCGAAAACAAAATCTTTTGAATTTAAATATATTAAAAATAAATCTACCAAAACGATCTATTTGATTATTAAAATTTAAAATTGGATTAAAAATACTATTATATTTGTTGAAATTTCCATAAAATAGTAAAATGATTTTCTTGTTTGTATTAATATTATAAATTTTCCTTATTTTTGCTTCCTCATGAGTTGAACTATTAAATCTATGAAAACCATAAAAGTATGTTTTATTATTTATAGAATATATTTTTTCCTTGTAATATTTATTTAATATCTTTTTCCAATACTTAGTATGAAAAAAAAAAAGATCTATATTTTTAAAATCAGCTTCATTTAAAATCATCAAACTGTCTAATAAAGATTGAAAAAATACAAATAAAAATTTATTTTTTTTTTTTCCGAAAAATAAAGAATAAGAGTGCGTAGTTATGACTACATTATTAGGATTATTAACTTTTTCTATTGGAAATTGACCCTGTAAAAAAGTGTTTACTTCAAAGTTATTATTTAAAATCTTGTTAATTAAATTCTTATTAGGAACTATTTTTAACTTTTCATTAATCTGCGGCTTTTGTGAAAAAAAAACAATTTTTTTTTTTTTTGAATTTAAAAAATTAATAAAGAAACGCAAGTCTTCTAATTCCTGAATACTATTAATTATAAAATTATATGTACTATGCATAAAATAATTTTTAATAATAAAATTTTAATACTTTTAAATTTTTTTTGAAAATAAAATAAATATAGTTTATTATTTTAAATTTCTATACACTTATTAAAATACTTTTTTAAATCTATGTCATGCGTAACGACAATAATAGTTTTATTTGTAAGATTTCTTTTCATATCCATAAAAATTTCTAATTGAATTTTTTTATCTAAAGCATTTGTTGCTTCATCTAAAATATGAATTTGTTTTTCATTGTATATGGATCTGGCAATTATAATTCTTTGTATTTGCCCACCAGAAAAAAAAGCGCCCTTATCCCCCATTAATGTTTCAAATTTTTTAGGTAAATTGTAAACAAAGTCATTCACTCTAGCTTTGTCTACAGCTTCTAAAAATTTTTCTTCATTGAATGGAATATTTGAAGTTAATGTAATATTATTTTTAATAGTATCATCTAAAATAAATTGATCTTGAGATATAAATGAAATTAAATTTCTATAACTTTTTAAATTTATATTTGATATATCAATACCATTAATCGAAATTTTACCTGATGTTGGATCAATCAAAGTAGTGATTAAATTTAAAATTGATGTTTTTCCTGATCCAGATTTTCCTAAAATTCCAACAAAATCTCCTTTTAAAATATCAAAATTAATTTTGTTTATAATATTTATGTTACTACTATCATTAACATAATTTAATGAAACATTCTCAAATTTTATATTTTCAAAAAAATTAATTTTTTTTAAAGAAGTACTTATTAATTTTTTTTTTGGTAAATAAACTAAAAAATCGTAAAGTTCGTCTGTCGGTTTGTGAGAAAATTTTAACTCTAACAATGAAATATTCATTGAGTTAATGCTTGGGATTAATCTAAGTGAAGAAAGTCCAAAAGTAATAATAATAACAATTAGATTTTCTGAAAAACTTTTAGAATTCGCTAAAATTATTAATATAACAAAAGCTATTAGTATCAATAATTCGATTGTGTGTTTTGGCAAAATTATCAACATACGTTTTATTAAAATTTTTCTATTAATTACAGAAATGATTCCATCTAATTTTTTTATATAAAAGGAAAAGTTATCGTAAATATAAGAAGATTTAAAATCATCTAAAGTTTCTCTAAGATGTTTAAATATTTTTTTGTTATTATCGTTAATTTCTAAACCAATGTTTTTTATTTTTTTTTTTGAAATGAAATATAAAAATGTATAAACTATTATAAATGCCGATAAAAAAAATAAAGTTAAACTAAAGTTCAAATAAAATAAAAAAATTATTATTCCAGCACAAATAATTAAATTAGAAAATAAATTTAAAAGATTAAGTAACACTGAGTTTGAAAATTGTGTGCTAATATTAACAAACTTATTAAAATAGTAAGAACTATTAAATTTTATGTAATCTAAGTAATCTTGTTCTGATAACTTTAATAATATTTTTTTTTTTATTTTTCTATCTACATTTAGACAATAGTTAGTAATAAAATAATTATTTAAGAGACTAAATAAAAATTTTATTATAAATAAAAGAATTATAATATATCCAATAGTTGCATAACTAAAAGTCGACACATTTACAAAATCAAAACTACTTGAATAATTAATTTTTTCATTAAAAGTAATTGCTGAATACCAAATAATTATACTTAGTCCTAATAATTCAAAAGCTGAATTTATAATAAAAAAAACGTGCAATAACAGGAATGAGGAATAATTTTTATCTATTAAGTAAAATATTTTATTCAAAAAATATTTTTTTTTAATATTACTCATAAATATAAAATTCTTTTATCTTCTTTTAATACATGTTTAATGTCATAAATTTTTCCATCTTTATTTAGATATTTAAAAAGACCATTTTTACCAAGTTGTAAGAACTTTTTATGCGGAACCGCTAATATAATAGCATCAAAGTAATTATTTTTAATATTAGTTAAAAAAAATCTTGACATTTTTTTATCAACTTCCGACTTAATAACCATATGATCATAAATACAGACTTCTTTAAATTTTTTCCTTAAATTTTTAAACAAATCTTCTACTTTTGTATTTCTAATGTCTCTACAATTTTCTTTAAATGTATACCCTAATATTAATATTTTCTTTTTATTAGTTCTTTTCTGAAATATCTTATTAATAAAATCATCTGCTATTGCTGATCCCATTTTATCATTAATTTCTCTTCCTGATAAAATTACTTTTGGGAAGTGGTAATTTTTTTTTGAAATATAGGCTAAATAATAAGGATCGACTCCGATGCAATGACCTCCAACCAATCCCGGCTTAAAATTTAAAAAATTCCATTTTGTAGAGGACGCTTTCAAAATATCTTTAAGACTTAAATTCATTTTGTTAAATATAATGGAAAGTTCATTTATAAAAGCAATATTAATATCTCTTTGGGCATTTTCTATAACTTTTGCAGCTTCAGCTACTTGAATACTCTTTGCTTTAAAAACTCTAGCGTGAATAATAGATGAATAAAGTTTTTTTATAAACTGTGCCGCTTGCTCGTTAGATCCTGAAACTACTTTAACAATATTCTTTAATTTTCTAATTTTATCTGATGGATTTATTCTTTCAGGACTATATCCTGCATAAAAATCTTTATTAAGAACAAATTTAGTTTTTTTTGATAAAATATTCTTTACAAGATCTTCTGTAACACCTGGATAAACAGTAGATTCATAAATAACATAATCATTTTTTTTTAAATTTTTAGATATTAAATTTGTAGCCTCTTCTAAATATTTAAGATCAGGAGTTTTATTTTTAACTGGTGTTGGCACGGTAACAATATAAATATTTGCCTGATATATATTTTTTTTATTACCAGTTAAAACTAATCTATTTTTGATTTTTTTAAGTTGTGAACTTGCTATTTCTCCTGTCCTGTCATAATGATTATTTAATTCCTTAATTCTTAGTTTATTTTTATCGTAACCTATGACTTGATATTTTTTGCTAAATGCTAACGCTAATGGCAAACCAACATAACCCAGTCCTATAATGCAAATAGTGTTATTTTTTTTCATTTTTTAATAAACAGTCAATATATTTGTCCAATCCTTCGTCGATATAAACTAATGGTGTATATCTAAAAAAAATTTTTGCTTTTGATATATCTGAACTTGAAACTTTAATATCACCTTCTCTTGATTTCTCTTTTTTAATTCTCATTTTAATATTAAATTTTATAAGCTTACTTTTAATTTTTTTATAAAGATCATTTAAAAATATTGGTCTACCTGTTCCAATATTAAAAACATTAAATTTAGAAATTTTTTTTTTACATAATGCTAAACTGATTATTGCAGTTAAAACATTATCTACATGAGTAAAGTCTCTAACAGATCTACCATTGCCAAATAGTATTGATACTTTTTTTTGTATTGAATTTCTTATCCATTTTGAAATAACAGGAGCATATGGTCCGCGGTCATTTTGGTTTGGTCCATATACGTTAAAAAATCTTAAACCATAACAATTAATTTCATTTTGATGACTAATTTGAGTTAGATACTTTTCAAAAATATATTTTGATAATCCGTATGGACTTATTGGATTAAGTGTATCGCTCTCTTTTTTTATCTTATTTTTTGAATTACCGTAAACAGAACTTGATGATGCAAAAATAAATTTTTTTACATTTAATTTTTTACTTAATTCGTACATTTTTAAAGAGCCAGTAACATTTACATCGTTAGTTTCTGCACTTTGTATAAATGATCTTTTTACAGAACCGAGAGCTGCTAAGTGAATAAAAAAATCTACTTTTAAATTTAAGGTAATTTTTTCCCTAATGTCTTTTTTTAGAAATATAAAGTTTTTATTAAAATAAAAATTTTTTAAATTTTTTTTTTTTCCTGTTAAAAAATTATCAATACATATTACTTTTTGATTTGATTTGAGTAGCAAGTCAATTAAATTTGATCCAATAAATCCAGCTCCACCAGTCACGATCCATGTATATTTTTTTTTAAATTGGTAGATCATTTGTTATTTTTAAAGATTGAATATAAATAAATTAAATTATCTTTAAGATATAATGCTAAAACATAAAACAGAAGAAATACTATAAATATTTTTTTATATTTAGACAAATTATTAAATAAAATTAAAAAGATAAAATAATAGGTTTGCAAACCTTTCGGTTTTTTTGGTTTATAATGAAATATTAGATGTTTTTTAAGATTTGCATAAATAGAATTTTTACCACGAATCCATAGGTCATGATCCTGACCTCTTCTTAAAAAAATATTGTAACCACCATATTTCATAAAAAAAGATTTTCTAAAAACAACTGATGAATGAATAAATTCATTTTTAAAATATAATGTTTTTTTAATATCTTCATTTTTTAATTTAAGATTTGTTTTCTTATAAATCCCAAAATCATCAAAATAATATGCATTAGTTCCGAGTAAATCGACTTTTGGATTTTTATTCATAAAACTTACTTGTTTTGAAATTCTATCTTTTTGGCTTATATCATCTGCATCCATTCTAAAAATTAGATTTGAATTAGTTTTTTTTATAGCTTTGTTAAGAGAGTAAGGTAACCCCTGATTTTTTTTATTTTTAAATATTTTTATTTTTTTTTTTTTAAATTTTTTTTTTATTAAATAATTTGACTTATCTGTACTACCATCATCAATAAGTATTATTTCAATTTTTTTATAAGTTTGATTTGTTATACTTTGAAGAGATTTAACGATTGTTTTTTCATTATTATAGAAGGGTAAAATAACACTCACTTTTTGCATTTTAATATATGTCTACAGTACCAATCTATGAATGTTTTATAACCATCATCGAAATCCATAAATTTAATTTTAGAAATCTTTTTAAAAAATAATGTCATATTAGATTTTGTAATATCAACATCTGATAAATCTTCTTTAAGATAAACCTCTTTAAATCTTGATGGAAAATTTAATTTTATAGTTGATATCATGGTTCTCAAAGAAATTTCTTCTGGATTGCCTATATTAAAAATATTATTAAATTTTTTTTTATTTTTAAAAAATAATAGTAGTTTATATATACATAAAACGACATCACTTACGCTTGTAAAAGATCTTTTAAAATTTTTCTTCCCGTAAATAGTAATTTTTTTATTCGTCGCAATTTGATTTAAGAATTTATAATATGCCATGTCTTCTCTTCCGTAACTACCGTAAACGGTAAAAAATCTTAAACCAACAAAATTTATTTTGTATAGTCTATGATAAACATTAGATATTAATTCCGTTGTAAGCTTAGATACCGCATAAACTGAAGTTAAATTATTACCAGCTAAAATCTTCTCATTAAAATTATTAGAATTTCCATAAACAGAACTAGAGGATGCATAAAATATATTTTTAATATTTTTTGATTTAGCAAAGTCCAATAGGTTAATATATCCCTTAATATTATTTTCAAGTGTTTCGTTGGGCCAAAGTTTAGAGAATCTTACCCCCGGTTGTGCAGCTAAATGAATAATACAATTAATTTTTTTTTTAATTAATTTTTTTTTTATTTTTTTTTTTAGGTCATGATTATAAAATATAAAATTTTTTTTTTTTCTTAATATATCAGACCTTAACTTCTGAGTTTTTTTACTAGTTGATGATAAATTATCAATTCCATATACTTTGTAACCCTTAGATGTTAAAAAATTTACTAAATGAAACCCGATGAAACCATTGCTGCCCGTAATTAAAAAATTCATTTTTATTGAAATTAAATATTACTTCTATAAAACATGAGCTGTTTTTGATTTACTTTTCCAAGGGGTGGCTCATCCAGATAAAAGATATGTTGATCATTTTTTTTATCATGTTTGTATATCCATTTCCTTTTAAAGTGATCTCTTAAAAACCTAGCGTTGGAAGTTCTTCCATCAAGCAATATAATAGTGCCTGGTATTAAATAATATTCTATTTTTAATATATCAGCATTTATTGGCATCAAATCACCGTGTCCCGGGTTAAAATTATTAATTTTACCCTTAACCATAAAAGGATCCGGCCCATCAATGTATATAAAGTCAGGATTACATAAGGGCAAATTTTTGTAATTTGATACAAATTTTCCCGCATATAAATCAACGAAAATATCACTGTGACAATAATTTACTTTAGCAATTTTATTTTTTTTTAATTTTAAAATTCTTTTTCTAGATATATTTAAATATTTTTTACTATTATCTAATGTAAAAATTTCAAATGGATTATGCCTTCTTAATTTTAACTTATTAAAAGTTTTATAATTATCTTTTTTTACTGCTTGCAACGCATGAGCTAGCACAAAAGTAGACCAACCTGTTCCAATTTCTAAAATTGTTGTTCTTTTATTAAGATATACAAATTGATATAGTCTATAAAGATCATTTAAATCAGGAGCTAAAGTTTTTGACCATACCATCTGATTTATTGGTCTTTTATGATTATTTTGATTTTTTAATACCTCGTAGATATTTTTTGATTTAAAAAAATTAATTACATTTTTTTTTGTTTTATTAATTGGAATTAAAAAATTTTTTTTTTTCATTTTTTTTATTAAACTTAATTAATTTTAACTATTTTTTTAAATCTTTTTTAGTTAATAATAAACAAAAAAGCAGAAACTAATAGTGCTTAATTTATATAATTAAAATTAAATTATATTTATCTTATTTTTAATTTACAATTTAGGTATATAAGTTTTTTTATTATTTCCGATTTAATATATAATGATTTTGTTCAACTTTTCTGATATTAAAAAAAAGTTTAATTTATATAGTGCAATATATTTTGCTAATAAATAAAATATTTTATCTACAATTCTTAATTTTCTTTCATGTGATTCAAAAAATATATTTAAAATATTATGTATTTTCTTATTATAAATAAGATTATTTAAAACTTTATATTCACTACCTTCAATATCCATATACATTAAGTCGATATTTTTATTTAATCTAGTAATAAAATCTGAAGCACTAACAGTTTCAACTTTATCAAATAACTCAGTATTACTATTTATTTTTTTAATTAGTGCTGCGCCTCCATTGATTTGATTTTTATCATTCTTATAATATAAATTTTGAAATTTATTTTTATTATCTAAAGCTATATTGTAAAAAAATAAAGTACAATTAGTTGTAGAGAAATTTGTCGAAATTAATTTTTGAAAAATTACAGGATGTGGTTCTATCAAATGAAGTTCACAATTTAATTTTGAAAAAAATTTTACTTCTTGTCCTATATTTGCTCCTACTATTATAATAATATTTTTTTTTTTTTTATCTAAAAATTTAATAACTTCTGTGATCATTTTTTTTGCACCACACAAAATTCTATACTTTCGTTTACACTCAGATTTCCATCAATTAAATTGAAATTTTTTTCTATGAATTCTAAAACTCTTTTTCTTTGATCAATTGCCTCTTTCGTATCTTGTCCTTCGCCATCTGAGAGTATAAAATCGAACAATAAATGCCCTTTTGATTTCAAACTTGAGTGGATGTTTTTTATAACATTCAAAGGATCGGGTAAATGTTCGAGAACGGTAATTAGAAAAATTATATTAAAACTGTTTTCATGATTTATTAAAGGATTTTCATAAGGCACCGCCTCTATAAATTTGGCTTTATTGCCCAATCTCCATTTTGCATAATGACTATTTATTTGTCTTATATCTAATATATTAAATTCTAATTTTCTTTTTAACGAATAGTCTATTAAGGAGTAAGTTATTGGTGCTATCCCGCATCCATACTCCAAAATTTTATCTCCATCCTTTATGTACCTTTCATATTTGTAACAATGCAAAGGTTCGTAGGAAAATCTTCTTACTGCGCCAAATAGTTGGTAGATTGTATGCTCGTTTTGCCAAGAAAATAAAAAATCTTTTATATCAGCATTGTTGGGTGTATGAACCTTTTGAAACCTTTGTCTATATACGCCTAATAAAAAATTAAAATCATGAAAATAAATAGGTCTTCCTTTTAAAACGTCTGTCCAATACTCTCGAAACTCATAAAACCAACCTAAAATAAATCCACTATTAATCAATTTTTCATAAACTTTTGTTAAAATTAATAATCCTATTAAATATCTAGATAAAAATTTAAAAACAAAACCTTTTGAGATGCTTTTCTTTTTATAATTTTTATATTCAAAAAGTTTATTTATTTTTATTGATAGATTATCGAATGTATTCATTAAATTTATAAAAATATGTTAGATTGTGATTATAAATTATAAGTAAATTTAGAACAAAATATATGAAAAAAATACATTTAACAGGCTTAAATTCTGAATGGGTTTTGGGAAAAGAATTCACTTATTTAGAGAAATATTTCAAAAGATTTGGCTTTAAAACTTCCCAATCAAAATTTGCTATAAATTCCATGGTATATTTGCCTGCAAGATATAATATTAAGTATTCTTTTTATCACTTATTTGGAAATAAAGTTTATTTTGACTATTTTCACGGCGATCCTATTCCGAACCCGGAATTTAAAGATATTTTTAATTATATTGTTAATAATAAAAATAAATTTTCTAAAATTAGAATTACTAATAAAAAAATTAAACAATTGTTTATTAATTCCGGTCTAAAAGAAAAAGTTGAAATCATTCCGTTAGGAATTGATAGATCTGATTTTAAAGTTATTAGTTATGAAGATAAATTAAAATTTAAAAATGAATTAGGCATACCTCAAAGTAAAATTGTAATTGGTTCTTTTCAAAAAGATGGTGTTGGTTGGAATGGAGGTGACAATCCTAAGTTAATTAAGGGGCCAGATATATTTATAAAAGTTTTAAATAGAGTATATAAAGAAAAAAAAGATATTTTTGTTTTATTACTTGGTCCATCAAGAAATTTTATAAAAAAAGAGCTTAGTAAATTAAATATTCCACACGTTCATATATACGAGAAAAATTACTTAGATATTTATAAATACTACAATATTTTAGATCTTTACCTGATAACATCTAGAGATGAGGGTGGACCAAAATCTTTATTAGAGTCTATGACATGTGGTGTGCCAGTAGTATCTACTCCCGTTGGGCAGTGTAATGATCTTATACTTAATTACAAAAATGGGGTTATATGCAATTCTTTTTCTGATGAAGAAATTTATAAAAAAACAATATTGTTAATTGAAAATGCAAATTTAAGAAATGTTATTCGTCATAATGGTTTCGAGACTTCTAAAAAGCATGATTATAATAATCAAAAGAAATTATGGCAAAATTTTTTCGATTTTAAAATTTGATTTAAATAATTTAATAAGAAAAACTTAAAAGTAGGTTCTGTAATAATTTCTTTCTAATGAATTTTATATTTTAAATTATTACAATTATTTATAAAGACTTATTCTCCCAATTATAAATATAATTACTGTTAGAATCCAGGCTTGCAAATCTGCCACGATAGTAACTTCTATTTAATAATTCTGTTTTAGAAAGCTTGCGTGAAGACAAGCCTTTTATTCTCTCAAACTCAGGAATGCTAGTTTTTATATACTCCTTAATCTCATTTTTATTTTTTTTGCTCATCTCAATTAAAAGTTTTAATTGAGCAGGATTTATTGATACAGGCCCATCTTTACTATCGCTTTGTTTCAATATTGTAAAATGCCTCTCAATGTAGCAGGGATCATATAAAAGAGATGCAATAGAAATTTTAAGGCCATTAATTGCAGGATTTGAATGTTCACTCAAACCAACATTCTTAGTAAAAAATCTTAAAAAGTTAATCCGCTCTAAATGTGCCTCATTAATTGGAGTGGGGTATATTGAAACACAATGAAGTAATGAAAAATTTTTATTATACTTTTTTAATATTTCAGAAGTTTTTTTAATCTCATCATCAAAAGTGCAGCCAGTAGAAATTATAATTTCTTCAAACTTTGATTGAGCTAATTCCTCAATCATTTGAAAACTTGCACAATCAAAACTTGCAACTTTGATTTTTTTAAAATTACATTTTTGTAAAAAATTTAATCTTGATCTTGAAAATATGGTCGTTAAAGGTATTACTTTATACTTATTGCACAATTCAATAAATTTGAAATGCGCCTCATCATCCAAGTCAAGTTTTTTTAATCTTTCATATTCATCCTTATATGGTCTTTTTAAGACTTTTACACTTCCATCACTATCAATCTCGCCTGTGTCAAATTTTTTTCTATGAGTTAAATCTCTCGATAACATGGACTGAATTTTAACAATTTCTGCACCCGAGTCTTTTGCTGCATGTATCATTTCTTCTAAAATATTTAAATTACCATTATGATTTTGGCAAAGTTCAACAATAATTTTTGTCATTAGAATAAATTTTCTATGTATTTTAATATTTGTTCAGCACCATTAAAATAAAATTTTTTACGATTTATGTTTTTACTAATTTTCATACTGTCTAGTTTTTCAAATAAATGTAGCCTTTTTATTAGTTTTCCTCCCCAATCTCTTTGATCTAATCTTGCACAAAGATTTTGATCTATCAAATATTTCAAGTTTGCCTCTATTTCAGGATTATTTTTTTCATTATAAAGAAGTGAGGGTTTTTTAAACATTAAACATTCAGTTAGCGTATTAAAGCCTGCTCTTGCAATGACAAAATCTACATTTTGAATTTGCTCATAATTAGAGTTCAAATCAGAAATTGGTATTAAATTTTTTTGTTTTAAAATAAAATTAATATCTGACAATTTAAGAGTATTGGTTCCAATATAAAATATATAATCTTTACTTCTAGAAAAATCTCCTAAACTTTTAGAAATTAATCTTGATAAAGTTTTTGTACCGCTATCCATTATCAAAAAAGTTTTTTTTTTATTTTTTTTTTTAAATTTTTCTAAAATTTTTTTATCTGTAACAAAATTAATTTTTCCTATTTTGTTTTTTGCGAAATTATTTAAAATTCCTTTTGGAGTAAAAGGAGGAAAAAAAATTTTATCTGCTAGTTTTTCACAATTTTGAATTTTTTTATAAAAGTTTTCTTTTTTTTTTGAAATATTGTTCGCAAACCAACTCCAGGTAAAATGACACACACCAATTGAATATATATTCATTTTTTTAGCCAATAAAAAAGCTTCTGGAACAAAATCTGATATGAATAAATCAAAATCTAAAAAATATTTTTTTATTTGATTTATGTTTTTTTTATTATTATTCCAGGTTTTAAAAACTTTTTTTGTTTTTTTTATATCTAAAAAACCATTTAAAGATTTTTTAAGTTTAATGTTGTTATAATGATTAATATAATTGACGTTTTCTTTAAATGTCTGCTTTAAAATTTGGATATTATTTTGATTAATCACGGTAATGACTGTTTTAGGATATTTTTGTAATATTTTTTTAATAATTGATCTTTGGCGCACCATATGACCAAATCCAACATCTGAGATAAAAATAGCAATTTTAAGATTTTTCAATTTTTTTTTTTACAATTTTAAATTCTTTATAATAATGTACATCTAAATAATTAGTTCTATATATACCAACTTTAGTGCTTAAAGTTTTTTGAAAAACAGTATTTAATGTCATGATCCTAAAAGCACCATCTTGTAAATTATTATTATCAATAGTTATAAGCTCTCTAATTGGGCTATTAGGAAAGACTTTTCTTTCAAAAAAAATTATAGCTTTATCCAAATCAGTGACATTAAACTGCGGAGTGTTTGCCTGTAACGAAATAATAATTTCAGGTTTTTCTTTTGATTTTAATTTTTTAACTGCATCGACAATCACAAGTTGTTTTTCAACATTATCAAGAGCCAACTTTTGAGGTCTTTTTATAAAATTTAATTTATATCGCTTACATAAATTAATTATTTTTTGACTTTCTGTAGATACATACAAAGTAGGATTGTATTTTGATTTTAAAGCCTCTTTTGCTACTAACACAAACATTGGCAGTCCTTTTATTTCTAGAATATTTTTATATTTTAATCTTTTGGACCCTAATCTTACTGGAATTATAATTAATATTTTTTTTTTCAATATAATACAAAGCTAATATAATAAAAATATTTAGAAAAAACTAGAGACACAGCAAATTAAATTATACTATTTGATTAAAATTAAAAGTTTATTCATAATCATTTTTTACAAATAGCAATATATTCAATTGCGGCGGTCGGATCTGTATTTTTGCAACTCCAAAAAGACAAAATTTTTAGTAAAATTTTGCTAAGAAAAGGAGACTTTTCTGAAAATTTTTTGCAATAATAATTGATTGATACTTGATAAATATTACCTATTGGAATTATTAAGGTTTCGCTAAAATATTTATCCGTTAGTGCTTTTATTGAAGCTGGAGTAAAAGAATTCCTTCCAATGAGTTCTTAATTTACGACCCAATAATTCAAGCTTCCAAAACCTATAATTGCTAATCCATCGTCTTTGATTATAGAATACATGTTCTGTATTGCTTTTTTCGGATTTTCTGCAAGCACCATATAGTTTAAACAGAACAAATATTTAAAATGCGGAACATTTATTAAGTCTGAAATTATATTTTGTTTGTAATCTGGACTACCTGAAATACTAAGCACTTGCTATTTGACTTGTTAAAACCAATATAAGATAAATAATTTGTATTTTCGGAAGCAACATCAATTGCATTTTCATCTAAATCAAAAATATCTTTTAAAAAATCTAATAGTGTAAATTGAAGTTTTCTTTGTAAAGACCATGGATAACGTGGATAATATTTTTTTTTAATTGAATAATTTGTCAAATTTTCAAATATGTTTATATTGATGTTATTGGCATTAAGTTGATCTACAAATTTTAATTTTAGTAATTTTAAATTAATTAATTTACTAACCTTTAGTTCTAATTCAGTTTCTGGTTTTTTTTCTATGAAAAAATTCATAAAGATTACTTTAATAATATTTAATTTAAAAAATATAAGTTTTTTTTATTTTTTTGAGGTAATTTATCTTTATTGTAATTTGTATCAAAAATTTTTTCAGTGCATAAATCAAGCCAATTGAGCTATTAGTAACGGTAAGCTTAACGTGTTACCACGCTTCCACACCCGTCCTATCAACGTCGTAGTCTACGAC
>Ga0172372_10006316_pt1 | contig 16176 bp, 11 predicted proteins | sample LakKiv5m_2_FD_114544 | JGI IMG/M metagenome (GOLD analysis project Ga0172372, IMG submission 114544) | Freshwater microbial communities from Kabuno Bay, South-Kivu, Congo - kab_092012_9.5m | ecosystem: Environmental > Aquatic > Freshwater > Lake | place: Democratic Republic of the Congo...
GCAGCACGATGACCGCGACCTGACGCATGTAGGTGCTCTTGCCGCCCATGTTGGGGCCGGTGATGACCTGCATGCGCTGCTTGTTGCCCAGCACCGTGTCGTTGGCGATGAAGCTGCCGCCGGTAGTTTCATTCAGACGCGCTTCCACCACCGGGTGGCGCCCGCCGCGTATCTCGATGCAGGGCTCGGGGGTGAAGGTGGGCTCGGTCCAGTTCAGCGTGAGCGAGCGCTCGGCCAGCGCACACAGCGCGTCCAGCGCGGCCATGGCGCGGGCCAGCCGGGTCAGCGGGTCGATCCAGACCTGCATCTCGTCGAGCAGCAGCTCGTAGAGGTATTTTTCGCGCGCCAGCGCCCGGTCTTGTGCAGACAGGGCCTTGTCCTCAAAGGCCTTGAGTTCGGGTGTGATGAAGCGCTCGGCGTTCTTGAGCGTCTGGCGCCGGCGGTAGTCGTCGGGCACCTTGTCCAGCTGGCCCTGCGTCACCTCGATGTAGAAGCCGTGCACCTTGTTGAACTGCACGCGCAGGTTGGCGATGCCGGTGCGGGCGCGCTCGCGGGTTTCCAGGTCGATCAGGAAACCGTCGCAGTTGGTCTGGATGGCGCGCAACTCGTCGAGTTCGGTGTCGAAGCCGTCGGCGATCACGCCGCCGTCGCGCACCAGCGCGGCCGGCTCGGGCGCGATGGCCTGGGCCAGCAGCTCGGCGCAGCCGGGAGGCGGCGTCAGGTCGGCGGCGATGCGCTGCAGCAGGGCGGGCGGCGCGGCGCCCAGGCCGGCGGCCAGTGCGCGCGCCAGCTGCTGCGCGCGCGCCAGCGTCGCCGTCAGCCCCACCAGCTCGCGGGGGCGCACCTGGCGTAGCGCGGTGCGGGCGGTGATGCGCTCGACGTCGCTGGCGCCCTTGAGTTCGGTGCGCAGCGTCTGCCACAGGCCCCCGCGCAGCAGGCCGATGGCGGCGAGGCGCTCGCGTGCCTCGGTGCGCTCGCGTCGCGGCGCCAGCAGCCAGTGGCGCAGCGCGCGGCTGCCCATGCCGGTGTGGCAGGTGTCCAGCAGCGAGAACAGCGTCGGGCTGGTCTCGCCGCGCAGGGTGTGGGTGAGTTCGAGGTTGCGGCGGGTGCTGGCCGGCAGGTCGATCAGCTCGCCACTGCGCGCCACCTGCAGGCTCTTGATGTGGGTGAGCGCGCGGCCCTGGGTGTGTTCGGCATAGGCCAGCAGCGCGGCTGCGGCGGCGTGCGCGTCTTTCAGCTCCTGCGCGTCCCAGGCGGCCAGGCTGGCGGCCTGCAACTGTTCGAGCAGTTTGCGCTCGCCCAGGCCGGCATCAAACGCCCAGGCCGGCCGCACCACGGCCACGCAGCGCGCACCGCTGGGCAGGGGCTGGGCGCTGATCTGCTGCAGCGACTTCTCGAACGCGGGCGTCACCTCGGCGCTGTAGAGCAGCTCGCCGGGGCCGACACGGGCGATCCAGTCGGCCAGCTCGTCGCTGGCGCACTGGGCCAGGAACACGATGCCCTGCGTGACCGACAACCAGGCCAGGCCCAGGCCGGTACGGGCGCCGGGGTGCACCGCCATCACCAGGGCCTCGGTCTTGTCGGACAGCAGTTCGGTGTCGGTCAGGGTGCCGGGCGTGACCACGCGCACCACCTTGCGTTCGACAGGACCTTTGGCGGTGGCCACGTCGCCCACCTGTTCGGCAATGGCCACCGACTCGCCCAGCTTGATCAGCCGCGCCAGGTAGCTCTCGACCGAGTGGAAGGGCACGCCAGCCATGGTGACCGGCTCGCCGGCCGACTGGCCGCGCTGCGTGAGCGTGATGTCCAGCAGCCGCGCGGCCTTTTCGGCGTCGGCGTAGAACAGCTCGTAGAAGTCGCCCATGCGGTAGAACAGCAGCGTGTCCGGGTGCCCGGCCTTGAGGGCCAGGTACTGCTGCATCATGGGGGTGTGTCGGTCCAGCGGGGCGATCAAGGCGGGCTCAGCGTGACAAAAGGTCAGCCGGTGACTGTAGCAGGGCGCCACGGCCGCTGCCCATGAGACACAATGCACCGCAGATCTTCCATCCCACGGCCCCAACACGCTCGATGAGCCCTGATCAACCCGCCACCGGAACGCCCGTGAGCCTGCCTCTGGAGGCCATGTTCATGGCCTCGCCGCTGCCCGCATCGCTGAGCCGGGAGCACGATGGTCTGCTGCTGGCGGTCAACGACGCCTGGCTGGCCCTGTCGGGGCTGTCGCGCGAGGCGGTGATCGGCCGCACCACGGTGGAGCTGGGCCACTGGCCCGACGAGGCCACGCGGCAGGCCTTTGTCGCCCGATTGTCCGATGGGCCCAGCCAGCACGAGATGTGCATGGGCGGGTCTTCTGCTCGCCATGTCAGGGTGCACACCAGCCGCCTGGCGGTCGAGCCCGAGCCGCTGCTGTTGGTCTATCTGTACGACATCACGGCCCAGGTGGCGGCCGAGCAGGCGCTGCGCGAAGCCAATGTGCAGCTGCAGCAACAGGTGGAGCTGCACCAGGCCATCGAAACGCTCACGGCGTCTGGCCACTGGACCAATGCCGAGGCCGAGGACGAGGTGGTCTGGTCCGCCGGGCTCTACGCGATCGCGGGGCTGGACCCCTCTCACAGCATCAAGCGCCGCGATGGCCGGGGCGGCATACATGCCGACGACATGCCCGCCTGGCTGGCTGCCCGCGAGGCCATGGACGGCCGGATGGTGGATTTCCGCTGGAAACGCCCCGACGGACGCGACATCTGGCTGCGCACGCGCATGTCGCGCACCACCGTGGCCGGCAATCCGCAGACCGATTTCGGCATCGTGCAGGATGTGACCGCTGAAAAAGACGCCCAGCAAGCCCTGGCGTCCCAGCTGGCCTTCATCCAGAACACCACGGCGCGGGTGCCCGGCGTGCTGTATCAGGGGCGGGTGCTGCCCGACGGCAGCAGCCAGTTTCTGTACGTCAGCGCCGCGACGGCCGAGATGTACGAGCTGGATCCGCAGGCCTTGCAGCAGGATGGCAGGCTGCTGTTCTCCCGCATCCACCCGGACGACAAGAAGCGCGTGGCGAGCTCCCTGGCGCAGGCGGGCGAGGAGCTGAAGTACTGGTGCGAAACCTACCGCGTACAGCTGCCGCGCAAGGGCCTGCGCTGGTACAGCGTGAACGCGTTGCCCCAGCGTGACGCGGACGGTTCGACGCTCTGGTACGGCTTTGCCTCTGACGTGACCGAGGCGCGCCTGGCCGAGCAGGCCCTGGAGCGCCAGCACCGCATGCTGCAGGCGGTGCAGCAGGCACAGGCCGCCTTCATCGAGTCGGACGACAAGCGCGCCGCCTTCTTCCGGCTGCTCGACGCCTTCCTGATGGTCACCGGCAGTGCCTACGGCTTTGTGGCCGAGGTGCTGTTCGACGAGCGCGAGCAGCCCTATCTGAAGACGCATGCGCTCACCAACATCGCCTGGGACGAGGCTTCGCGCCGCTTGCACGATGAGTACGCCGACACCGGGCTGGAGTTCCGCAACCTCGACACCCTGTTCGGGCGGGCACTGCGCAGCCGCGACGTGGTGATCGCCAACAGCCCGGGCGACGATCCGCGCGCCGGTGGCCTGCCGCCGGGGCACCCGGCGATGAACGCTTTTCTGGGCATGCCGCTGATGGTGGGGCCTCGCCTGGTGGCGATGGTCGGGCTGGCCAACCAGCCCGGCGGCTACAGCCAGGCCGACGTGGAATTTCTCCAGCCCTTGCTCGGGGCGGTGCGCCAGCTGGTCATTGCCTGGCGCGGTCACGCCGAGCGCAAACGGGCGCGGTTGCAGTTCCAGTCCACCAGCGCGCTGCTGGCCGAAAAGACGGCTGCGTTGCAGCTCACCCTGGACAGCATTGACCAGGGCCTGACCCAGGTGGACGCCCAGGGCCGGGTGCGCTTTTACAACCGGCGCCTGCTCGAACTGCTGGATCTGCCCGATGCGCTGCTGGCAGCGCACCCCCTGGCCAGCGAGGTGATCGACTTCCAGCGGCGCCGGGGCGACTTCGACGGCCTGACCGAAGCGCTGGATCCGCCCGCCCGCGAATACCTGCACAGTGCGCCGGGCTCGCGTGCGCCGGAGCGGTATGTGCGGCCCACGCACAGCGGTCGCGTGCTGGACATCTGCACCCGCTTCCTGCCCGGTGGCGGTTTTGTGCGCACCTATACCGACGTGACCCACTACCTGCAGGCCCAGGAGGCGCTGCGCGACGAGCGCCAGCGCCTGCAGTGGGTGCTGGAGGCCACGCGCCCCGGCATCTGGGAAACCAACATCGAAACCGGCGCCATGGTCATCAACGACCGTTGGGCCGAGATGCTGGGCTACACCGTGGCCGAGCTGGAGCCCGTCAGTTTTGACACCTGGCGCCGCCTGGTGCATCCGCAAGACCTTGCGCGCGCCGAACGCGTGCTGCAGTGGCACTGGAGCGGTGAGTTGCCGTTTTACGAGTGTGACGTCCGCATGCGCCACAAGGACGGGCGCTGGATCTGGATCAACGACCGGGGCCGCGTGCACCGCCGGGGGCCCGAGGGCCAGGCGCTCTACATGTCGGGCACGCACCTGGACATCCACGACCGGGTGACCGCCCAGGACGAGGTGCGGGCACTCAACGCCAGCCTGGAGCGCCGCGTGGCCGAGCGCACCGCCGAGCTGGAGCGCTCCATGAAGGACATGGAAGCCATCTCGTACTCGATCGCCCACGATCTGCGCGCGCCACTGCGGTCGGTCAACGGGTTTGCCGCGCTGATCGCCGAGGAGGGGGGCGACCAGCTGAGCCCGCAGGCGCGTGAGATGTTTGGCCGCATCGTCCGCTCATCGGGCAACATGGGGCAGATGATCACCGACATGCTGGAGCTGCTGCGGGTGGTGCGCGTCGAGTTCGAGCCGGCGCCAGTGGACATGCTGGAGCAGGCGCACCGGGTGATCGACAGCCTGGCGACCGATGCCACCCGGGCGCAGATCGAACTGGGCGCGCTGCCCCGTGTGATGGGGGACGCCACCCTGCTGCGCCAGGTGCTGGCCAATCTGCTGGACAACGCCCTGAAGTACTCGCGCCACAAGGCAGCCCCCGAACTGGCCCTGGGCTACGACCCGCAGCGCAGCGCGTTTTTCCTGCGCGACAACGGCATGGGCTTCGACATGGCGCGGGCCAACAAGCTGTTCGGGCTGTTCCAGCGGCTGCACGCGGGCTCCGGTGTGCCCGGCACGGGCGTGGGGCTGGCCATCGTGGCGCGCATCATCGAGCGCCACGGTGGCCGCATCTGGGCCGACTCGCGACCCGACGAAGGGACGACCTTCTGGTGGACGCTGCCGCTGGCCTGAAAACCGTCATTGCCCGCCCCCACGCTCCGCCGCTGACGCGGGTCGCTGCCCCCCAAGGGGGCTGGGCCTGCCTTGGGGCGGCCCGGCGGCTGGCCCGTCTGCCCCCACGCGCCGCCGCTGCTCGGGGCGCGGAAGGGAAGCGTCAGAACGGTGCGACGTGCACCGTGGGCGGGAAGTCGTCGTCTGGCGACGGTTCCTGCTCCGCGGGGGCGGCGGCGCTGGCCGCGGTCTGGCTCTGGCGCACCGCGGCCTTGTCGCCGGCGCTGGCGAACTTGCTGTACTTGCCGGTCAGCCCCACCAGCTGGCCGTAGATGCGCGGGTTGGCGGCCAGGCATTCCTTCTGCTCCAGGAAATTGGCCTCGCCGGTGAAGTTGCCCACCAGGCCGCCGGCCTCGGTCACCAGCAGGGCGCCGGCGGCCACGTCCCAGGGGGCCAGGCCCATTTCGAAGAAGCCGTCACTGAAACCGGCGGCCACATAGGCCAGGTCCAGCGCGGCCGAGCCCGGACGGCGCACGCCCGTGCACTTGGGCATCACGTCACCCAGCATCTGCAGGTAGGTCTGGAAAGCGTCGCCGGGGCGGAACGGGAAGCCGGTGGACAGCAGGCAGTCGCGCAGGGCGGTGCGCTTGGCCACGCGGATGCGGCGGTCGTTGAGGTAGGCGCCGCGGCCACGGGTGGCGCAGAACAGGTCGTTGCGGGTGGGGTCGTACACCACGGCCTGCTCCAGCCGGTCGCCCACCATGAGTGCAATGCTCACGCAGTAGACCGGGAAGCCATGGATGAAGTTGGTGGTGCCGTCCAGCGGATCGATGATCCAGACGTGGTTCTTGTCGCGGCCCTTGCCTTCACGTCGTCCGGATTCTTCGGCCCACAGGCCGTGGTCGGGGTAGGCCGTCAGCAGGGTTTCGATGATCGCCGCCTCCGCCGCGTGATCGACTTCGGTGACGAAGTCATTGGTCTGCTTGGCCGAAACGCGCACGGTTTCGACGTCGAGCGCGGCGCGGTTGATGATGGCGCCAGCGGCACGGGCGGCCTTGATGGCCACGTTGAGCATGGGGTGGAGGGTGGACGACATGAATTGTGTTCCTTGACGGCGGCCGGGTGTGGCCAGGGGCTTCAGGGGTAAGAGCGGCTGCGGACGCCCGGCGATGCGGACGGCGACAATACCCCGCATTTTACCGGCCTTGCCCACCCTCACCCGCGACAGATTGCACACATGCGAACCCGCTTCATCCTCATCGACACCAGCCATGCCGGCAATGTGGGCGGCGCCGCCCGTGCGCTGAAGGTCATGGGCTTTGACGACCTGGTGCTGGTCAACCCGCGCTGGCCGAACGTGCTGCGCAAGGAAGAAACCGTCCAGCGCGCCAGCGGGGCCAACGATGTGCTGGACAAGGCCCGCATCGTGCAGACGCTGGACGAGGCGCTGGACGGTGTGAGCCACCTCTGCGCCACCGCCATGACGCCGCGCGACTTCGGGCCACCCACGCGGGCGCCCCGCGAGCACTTTGCGCAGCTGCTGGCCGACGCTGCCGCGCCAGATGCGGTGCAGCCCGAGGGCGTGGCATTCCTGTTCGGTTCGGAACGCTTTGGCATGAAGAACGAGGACGTCTACCGCAGCCACGTGTGCCTGTCGATCCCGACCAACCCGTCGTTCGGCTCGCTGAACCTGGCCGCTGCGGTGCAACTGGTGGCCTACGACTGGCGCCAGGCGCTCGGTGGTTTTGCCGTCACGCCCTCGGCGCCGCAGCGCCCGGCGGCCGATGCCCAGGCCGTGGCGGGCATGCTGGGCCATCTGGAGCGCGCGCTGGTGGCGGTGGACTTCCTCGATCCCGAAGCGCCGAAGAAGCTGATGCCACGCCTGAACGCGCTGTTCAACCGCGCGAACCCGACCGAAGAAGAAATCCACATCCTGCGCGGTGTTGCCAAGGCCATGCTGCAAACCGCCGACAGGGCAAGGCGCTAGACTGGTTGCCCTTCACAGAAAAACCATCCATGTTTGCCCGCCTCCGATCCGACATCCAGTGCATCCTCGAGCGCGACCCCGCTGCGCGCAGCACCTGGGAGGTGGTCACCTGTTACCCGGGCCTGCATGCCGTCTGGCTGCACCGGCCGGCGCACTGGTGCTGGACGCATGGCTTCAAGTGGCTGGGCCGTTTCATCTCGCATATCGCGCGCTTCCTGACCGGCATCGAGATCCACCCGGGCGCCAAGCTGGGCGAACGCGTGTTCTTCGACCACGCCATGGGCGTGGTGGTGGGCGAGACGGCCGAGATCGGCGACGGCTGCACCATCTACCAGGGCGTGACCCTGGGCGGCACTTCGCTCTACAAGGGCGCCAAGCGCCACCCCACGCTGGGCAAGAACGTGGTGGTCAGCGCCGGCGCCAAGGTGCTGGGCGGCTTCGAGGTGGGCGACGGCGCCAAGATCGGCAGCAACGCGGTGGTCATCAAACCGGTGCCTGCGGGCGCGACGGCGGTGGGCATCCCGGCGCGCATCATCCCGAGCAAGACCGGCGAGAGCGCCGACGTGACCGAAGACGCCAAACCCAAGTTCACGGCCTACGGCATCACGCAGGAAGACGACCCGCTGTCACAGGCCATGCGCGGCCTGATCGACAAGACCGGCAGCCAGGAACACCAGATCGCCCTGCTGTGGGCCGCCATCGACAAACTGGCCTGTGCCCAGCGCGGCGACTGCGTGCCCGACGACGCCGCGCGCGAAGAGTGCTTCGAGGCCGAAAAGCTCAACCAGCTGGTGGGCAAGTAAGTGCGGTATCGGCCGGGGGTAGCGTGGCCTCCAGCCAGCCGCGCAGGCCGTTGAAGAACGCCAGGCCTTGCGCCTGCGCCAGCTCGGCCAGCGGGATCACCGCTTCACGCAGCCGGCCCTGTTCCAGCAACTCGCGCCGGTAGGTGCCCGCCAGCAGCCCGCAGGACAGGGGCGGCGTCCACCACACGCCGTCGCGCAGCACCGCCACGTTGCCGCGGGTGAACTCGGTGATCTCGCCGCGCGGGTTGTAGAGCAGGTGGTCGAACAGGGCCGGGTCGGTGGGGGCCAGCGCCTCGTAGTGCGCGCGCCGGGTGGTCTTGTGCAGGATGAATTCCTGCAGGGCGTCGTCGGTGTTCAGCGCCGCCGGTGCCAGGGCCACGCGCACCGGGCTGGCGGTCTCGGTCATGGCAAAGGCCTGGGCATCGACGCTGCCGTCGGCGGCCAGCTGCAGGCGCACCCGCCACAGGCCGTCGGGGTGGGCGGCGCACAGCGCGTCCAGCGCGGCCTGCACCCGGGGCATGTCCAGCGGGTAACCGAAGTGCGCGGCGCTTTCGCTCAGGCGCTGCAGGTGATGGTCCAGCAGCCAGCAGGCGCCGCTTTCCAGGCGCAGGGTTTCGAGCAGGGCGAAGGCTTCGCCCACACGGTGCAGCAGTCGGCTCTTGGTCATGAGTTCTTTCCATTCGGCGGCCGGGTCGGCGTAAACGGTCAGGCCGCTGCCCACGCCGTAGCGGGCCTGCCATGCGGTGTCCGCTTCGCCGCGCCGCAGGCTCAGGGTGCGGATCGGGACATTGAAGGTGGCGTGGCCGCCCGGCCGCACCACGCCCAGGGCGCCGCAATACGGGCCGCGCGGCCCGGCTTCCAGGGCGGTGATGTGGTGCATGGCCTGCCGCTTGGGCGCGCCGGTGATGCTGCCGCAGGGGAACAGCGCGTCCAGCACCGCGAGCAGGTCCACCCCGGGGCGGGTCTGGGCGGTGATGGTGGAGGTCATCTGCCACACGGTCGGCCAGGCCTCCACGTCCAGCAGGCGCTCCACGCGCACCGTGCCGGTTTCGGCCAGCCGGCCCATGTCGTTGCGCAGCAGGTCCACGATCATCACGTTCTCGGCGCGCTCCTTGGGGCTGGCGTGCAACGCCTCGCGGGCGGCCTGGTCCAGCGCCGGATCGCTCTCGCGCGCCGCCGTGCCCTTCATGGGGCGGCAGCGCAGCAGGCCGCCGCCGTCAGCCGGCTGCCAGTCGAAGAACAGCTCGGGCGAGGCGCTGAGCACCTGGCGGTCGGCGCCATCGAGCCGCAGCAAATAGCCTGCCGGCTGCTGCTGTTGCAGCGCCTGCATCCAGGCGGCCGGGTCGCCGTGCAGCGCCCCCCGCAGAGCGGTCGTGAGGTTGATCTGGTAACACGCGCCGGCGGCCATGGCGTGCTGGGCGGCAGCGGCCTGTGCGCTGTACTGCGCCGGGGTCCAGTCGGTGCGCCAGTCCACGCCCGCGGTGGAGGTGCCCGTGCGCACCGGCGCGGCGACCGGTGCGCCGTACACCCCGAACCAGACCAGCGGCCAGGCGGGGTCGGGGTCGTGGGTGCTCAGGTGGCGGTCGAAGGCCGGCGCGGCTTCGTAGGCCAGGCCGCCGATGCACCAGCGGCCAGCCGCGGCCTGGGCCTGCACGCGTTCGATGGCGGGGCGCACCTGATCCAGCGTCCAGGCCTCGATGACCTCGACCGGCTGTTCAAAATGGGCCCGCAGGCGCTGGCCCGGCGGCGCCTGCGGGGCGGTATCCGGAAAGTCGAGGGTGGCGCGCAAGGGAATGGCCGCCGCCGGGGCGGTGTGGCCCCGGTCAAAGGATCAGAGGGTCAGAGGGATCAGTGGTGGTGGCCGTGGGCCCCGTGGGCGTGGCCGTGGGCGATCTCTTCGTCGGTGGCGGCCTTCACGTCCAGCACCTTGAGCTGGAAGGTCAGGGTCTGGCCGGCCAGCGGGTGGTTGCCGTCCAGATGCACCACCGGCCCCTTGATCTTCACCACGGTGAACACCGCATGCCGGCCCTGGTCGTCATGGCCTTCGAGCTGGCCGCCCACCTTCACGCCGGGCGGGAATTCACTCTTGGGAATGGTCGTGACCAGGGATTCATCGCGTTCGCCGAAGGCGTCGGCCGGGGGTAGCGTGACCGTGGCCTGGTACCCTGTGGTCTGGCCTTCCAGCGCTTTTTCGATGCCGGGCAGGGTGTTGCCATAACCGCCGTGCAAGTAGCTGCGCGGCGTCTTGCCGTCTTCCAGCAGCTTGCCCTGCGCGTCGCTGGCGCGGAAGGTGAGGGTGACGACGGTGTTCTTGGTGATGTGCATGGCGGTAGGTCGTGGGGTCAGCGGGCCGGACGCACGGCGTTCTTGGGGCGCCATGCAGCGGTGACCTCTGGATGGGTCTCGATGTACGGCCCGCCGATCAGGTCGATGCAGTAGGGCACGGCGGCGAAGATGCCGTTGACGCGCACGCTGCCGTCGGCGTTCTTCGCGCCTTCCAGCGTCTCGGCAATCGCCTTGGGCTGGCCGGGCAGGTTGATGATCAGGCTGTTGTCGCGGATCACCGCGACCTGGCGCGAGAGGATGGCCGTGGGCACGAAGGCCAGGCTGATCTGGCGCATCTGTTCGCCAAAGCCGGGCATTTCCTTGTGGGCCACGGCCAGGGTGGCTTCGGGCGTCACATCGCGTTTGGCCGGGCCGGTGCCGCCGGTGGTCAGCACCAGGGCGCAGCCGGCGTCGACCAGTTCGATCAGGGTCTGGCTGATGACGGCCTGTTCGTCGGGGATCAGCCGTTCTTCGAACGTGACGGGATTCTTCAGCGCCTTGCCCAGCCAGTCCTTGAGCGCGGGCAGGCCCTTGTCTTCGTAGACGCCGCTGCTGGCGCGGTCGCTGATGGAAACGATGCCGATGCGCACCGGGTCGAAAGTCTCACTCATGGTCGTCTTCTGCGGAAGTGGGTTCGTCGGTGTCGTCACGGTTGAGCGCGGCGCGCACCAGCTGGAAGATCTCGCGGTAGGCCTTGCCGTGGCGCTGGGCCTCGCCCGGGCGCTCGGTCACGGCCTGGGCGTCCTTGCGCGCCTGGCGGATCAGGGTGCGCAACTGCTGCACATCGGTCTCGGGGGCGGACTGCAGCCAGGTGGTCAGTGCGTCGTCGTCGGCGATCAGGCGGTCGCGCCACTGTTCGGCCTGGTGCAGGGCCAGGGTGGCCTGGGCCGAGGGCTTGCGCTGCTCTTCCAGCGCCGCCTCGATGGCCGCCACCGTGGCGTCGTCGAGCTTGCGCATGAGCTTGCCGATGAACTGCATCTGGCGCCGTTTGCCTTCGAAGTTGGTGATGCGCTTGGCTTCGACCAGGGCCTCGATCAGCTTGTCGCTGATGTCCTCGTGCTGCTCGCGCAGGCGGGTCATCAGGTCGCTTCGCAAGGTGAGCAGGCTCTCGCCCAGCGCCTGCAGGTGGTCGCTGTGTTTCTTGAGGTCGGTCTTGCTCATGTCGACCGAACCCTTGAGCTCGCGCTTGAGTTCCTGGTCGAGTTCAGAGCCAACGGCAACGAAATGGCCGCGGACGAAGTAGCCTTTTGTGGGTTTGCGGGCCATGTGTCAGAGGGGAAAGGGGGCGGCCGGTATCATAGCCGCCGACATGAAAACCGCTGTTGCCACCTCCGATCGCCCCGCCTCCACCCCTTCGCCCCGGGCCGATCAGCCCTTGCCGGGCTTCCAGTACGCGCGCAGCCGCTTCGAGGAACTGGCCGAGCAGGCACTGTCCCATGCCAAGCGGCTGGGCGCCGCCGACGCGGGTGTGGAGGTGTCCGAAGGCTCGGGTCTGAGCGTGTCGGTGCGCAAGGGCGAGCTGGAAAACGTCGAACGCAACCGTGACAAGTCGCTGGGCGTGACGGTCTACCTGGGTCAGCGCCGCGGCAACGCCTCGACTTCGGATTTCTCGTCCGAGGCCATCCGCCAGACGGTGCAGGCGGCCTACGACATCGCACGCTTCACCGCCGAAGACCCGGCCGCCGGCCTGCCCGATGCGCAGGACATCGCCGACACCTACCCCGAGCTGGACCTGTTCCATCCCTGGGCCATCACGTCCGACGAGGCGGTGCAACTGGCCCTGGCCTGTGAAGACGCGGCCTTTGCCACCAGTCGCAAGATCAGCAACAGCGAAGGCGCCAGCGTCTCGGCCCAGCAATCGCACTTTTTCGCGGCCCACATGCGTGGCGGCGAGCGCGGGCGGCCCGGCATCTTCAGCGGCGGCTATGCCAGCTCGCGCCACAGCCTGTCGGTGGCGCCGATCGCCGGCAAGGGCGCCCACATGGAGCGCGACTACTGGTACAGCTCGCAGCGCGCACCGGGCGACCTGGCCAGCCCGCAGGCCATTGGCCGCTACGCCGCCGAGCGTGCGCTGGCGCGCCTGAATGGCCGCAAGATCGCCACCACCGAATGCCCGGTGCTGTTCGAGTCGCCCCTGGCCGCCGGGCTGCTGGGGGCCTATGTGCAGGCCACCAGCGGCGGCGCCCTGTACCGCAAGACCACCTTCCTGGGCGACAGCCTGGGCAAGCGGGTGATGGCCCGGCACCTGGACATCGTGGAAGACGCGCACCTGGTCAACGGCAAGGGCAGCGCGCCGTTCGACGACGAGGGCGTGCGCACACAAAAGCGCAAGGTGCTCAGCGCCGGCAAGGTGCAGGGGTATTTCCTGTCCACCTACTCGGCCCGCAAGCTGGGCATGCGCACCACCGGCAACGCCGGCGGTTCGCACAACCTGGTGCTCAGCAGCCGCCTGACGCAGCCGGGCGACGACCTGAACGCCATGCTCAGGAAGCTGGGCCGCGGCCTCTTCGTGACCGAGCTCATGGGCCAAGGTGTGAACTATGTGACCGGCGACTACTCGCGCGGCGCCTCGGGCTTTTGGGTGGAAAACGGCGAGATCGCCTACCCCGTGCACGAGATCACCATCGCCGGCAACCTCAAGGACATGTTCCAGGGCATCGACGCCGTGGGCGCCGATGCCTACACCTACGGCGCCAAGACCGTGGGCTCGATCCTGGTCAACCGGATGAAAGTGGCCGGCAGCTGACGCCGCCCTGTCCAGGGCGCCCGTGGAACCGGCTTGGCCGGGCCACAGGGCGCGCGCCCCCTCCCGCAGGAGAGGGGGGAAGACGCCGCAGGCGGCGCAGGGGATAGCCGAGCGTGTTGGCCGGGGCTGCCCCGGTCTCATCCAGGGCGCCCGTGGAACCGGCTTGGCCGGGCCACAGGGTGCATCCCCCTCCCGCAGGAGAGGGGGGAAGACGCCGCAGGCGGCGCAGGGGATATCCGAGCGTGTTGGCCGGGGCTGCCCCGGTCTCATCCAGGGCGCCCGTGGAACCGGCTGGGCCGGGCCACAGGGCGCGTCCCCCCTCCCGCAGGAGAGGGGGGAAGACGCCGCAGGCGGCGCAGGGGGGTGTTCACTGCTTGCGCTGGACAAACAGGTTGCGGCGCGCGTCTTCGGGGTAGGCGAACGTCACCGCACCGTTGCGGACCTTGCCCATCACCAGCATGTTGGGCGTCACGGCATCCTTGTCGTCCAGGCTGAAGGGCTTGTCGTAGGTGGCGACCACGCCGTAGTACACGCGCGGAATGTTCTCCAGCGCGGCCTTGACCGCAGGCCCTGCGAACTTGCCGTCGCGGATCGAGAACAGCGCGTAGGTCAACAGGTAGGTGGTGTCGTAGGCCTGGGCGGCGGCCATGGGCACGGCGATCTTCTGCTGGTACTTGCGGTGGTAGGCACTGAGGAAGGCGGCGCGCCGCTCGTTGCTGGGCTCGGCAATGAAGGTCTGGGCCATCAGTGCGCCATCGGCCGCGGCTTTGGCCCCGTTGATGAAGAACGGGAACGACAGCGGCCAGGCGCCGACCTGCGGCACATCCCACCTCAGGTCGCGCTTGCCGTTGGCGATGACCGCATTTTCGGGGCCGACGGTGTAGCTGAAGATGGCATTGGCACCGGCGTCGCGGGCAGCGGCCAGTTCCTTGCCCAGGTCTTTCACGCCCAGGGCAAAGCGCGCCACGTACACCGGTTTGAGCTGTTTGGCCGCCAGCGCGGCTTCCACGTCTTTCAGGCCGGCCTCGCCGTAGCCGGTGGTGTCGGCGAAGACGGCGACCCGTGTCCAGCCGCGCTTGACGAGGTCGTTGACCACGAACGGGGCCTGGATGGCATCGCGCGCCGAGGTGCGGAAGATGTAGCTCTGCGGCGCCGGGAACCTGGCGGTCAGCGGTGTGCCGGTGGCGCAGGGGATGATGAGGGGCAGCTGCGCGGTCTGGAACGTGTCCAGGGACTTCTGCGCCACGCCCGTGTTGCAAAAGCCGATGGTGGCGATCACCCCTTCCTTGACCAGTTCCTGCGCCCCTTTGAGGCCCACATCCGGGTTGCCCTGGTCGTCCTTGACCACGAGCTCCAGCGGCCGGCCCAGGTAGCCGCCCACGGCGTTGATCTCGTCCACCGCCAGCTGCACGCCGTGCAGCATGGGGTTGCCGAAGTCGGACGAAGGGCCGCTGAAGGGGCCGATGACGCCGATGCGCACCGTGGGGGCGCCCTGGGCGAGGGCCGGGCCGGCCAGGGCGGCGGCCAGCCCGAGGGAGAAGGTCAGACGAACAAGAGCGCGATGCACAGGCACCTCCGGATGAAAGTGCCGAGAGTGTAGGAAGCCGGGTGTCGCGCGCGTGACCCGGTTTACCCTGAAGCGCCCTCGCGTCTTCAGGCTTCTGTCAGCCGGCCAGCGCCGCCTTGACCGCCGCCGACACCTGGCCCATGTCGGCCCTGCCGGCCAGTTTGGCCTTCACGGCGCCCATGACCTTGCCCATGTCGCCCGGGCCCTTGGCACCCAGGTCGGCCACGATGGCCTTGACCTCGGCAGCCACTTCCTCGGCCGACAGGCGCGCTGGCAGGTAGGCCTGCAGCACCACCAGCTCGGCGGCCTCCTTGGCCGCCAGGTCGGCGCGGCCGCCCTGTTCGAAGGCGGCGATCGAGTCCTTGCGCTGCTTGACCATCTTGTCGATGACGGCGATCACGCCGGCGTCGTCCAGCTCGATGCGCTCGTCCACTTCTTTCTGCTTGATGGCGGCGCTCAGCAGGCGGATGGTGTCCCGGCGCTCGGTGTCCTTGGCGAGCATCGCGGCCTTGATGTCGTCGTTGATCTGTTGTTTCAGGCTCATGGTGTGTCTTCCGTGTTTCGGTAAGCGCGCGATTCTCTCAAACCTGTTCAAGGGCCAGCAGTTCGTCCACCGTCTGGCGGCGGCGGATCAGCCGGTGGCGGTCACCATCGACCAGCACCTCGGCCGCCAGCGGGCGGCTGTTGTAGTTGCTGGACATGGAGGCGCCGTAGGCGCCGGCGTCGTGCAGCACCAGCAGATCGCCCACCTGGGCCTGCGGCAGCGCGCGCGTGAGCACCACGCCGCCTTCGGCCTGGGTGAACACGTCGCCCGATTCGCAGAGCGGGCCGGCCACCACGGTCTCCACCGTGGCGCGCGGCGCGTCGTCGGCCGGGATCAGTCCCATGCCGTGGTAAGCGCCGTACATGGACGGGCGCATCAGGTCCGAGAAGCCGGCGTCTACCAGGGTGAAGCGGTTGGCGCCCATGGGTTTGGTCGCGCGCACCTCGGTCACCAGCACGCCGGCTTCGGCCACCAGAAAGCGGCCGGGTTCGAGCTCCAGGTGCACCGCGTGGCCCAGATGGGCGGCGATGCTGCGGCGCGCGTCGTCCCACAGGCTGAAGTAGTGCGCGGTGTCGATGCGCGGCTCGCCCTCGCGGTAGGGAATGGACAGGCCGCCGCCGGCCGAGATGGCCTGCAGGTCCGTGCCCGCGCGCTTCACGAGCTGCACCATGGCCTGACAAACTTCCTGCAGGTGGGCGTAGTCCACGCCGGAGCCGATGTGCATGTGCAGGCCGATGAGCTTCAGACCGTGCTGTTTCACGGCTGCCAGCGCGTCGTCCAGCTCGGCGTGCCAGATGCCGTGCTTGCTGTGTTCGCCACCGGTGTTGGTCTTGTTGCTGTGGCCATGGCCGAAGCCGGGGTTGATGCGCAGCCACACGGCATGGCCGGGCGAGACCGCGCCCA
>Ga0172372_10006319_pt1 | contig 16174 bp, 14 predicted proteins | sample LakKiv5m_2_FD_114544 | JGI IMG/M metagenome (GOLD analysis project Ga0172372, IMG submission 114544) | Freshwater microbial communities from Kabuno Bay, South-Kivu, Congo - kab_092012_9.5m | ecosystem: Environmental > Aquatic > Freshwater > Lake | place: Democratic Republic of the Congo...
CACCCTGGCGCCACGCCCGAGACGGCCGGGCTGCCACAACCAGGAGCGGTGCAGGGTCAGCCCCAACCGCTCCAGCAGGGCCTGGCCTGCCTCGCTGGCCAGGCGACCATCGGCGACGGCGGCATTCAGCGTGGGGCTGACGGCAACGGCGGTGCTCTGCCTGGAGGCCGGGGCGACGGCGGCCGAGTCGCTGTCGGCGGCGGTGGCGGTGGCGGCGGCGGAGGGGGCGGAGGCTGCGGTGGTGGCGGGGCCGGCCTGAGCGGAGGGGGCTGGCAGCGCTGCGCTCGGCACTGCGGTCGACGCCCGGCGCGCCACGAGCGGATCGGGGCCGGCATCAAGGCCTGCGGCGCTGGCCGCCGGCAGCGCTGGAGCGGCGGCCACGGGGGCATTCGCTGGGGAGGCGTCAGCGGCGGCGGCAGCCATCGCGGAGAGCTCAGTCACCGGGGCAGCAGCTGTGAAGGCATCAACGGCAGGATCGTCAGCTGTGGCGGTATCCATGGCGGAGACATCAGCCACGGAGACATCAGCTCCGGGGGCATCGGTGGCGGGGTCAGCAGCTGCGGCAACAGCCGTGGCGGGCAGATCAGCGCCGGGGCGATCAGCTGCGAGGAGACCCGTGGCGAGGAGATCCGTGGCGAGGAGGCCAGTGGCGCTGTCAGCCGTGATCTCAACGCGGACATCAGCGCTGACGACAGTCGAGCGGTCCATTGAGCGCTCAGTCAACCGGTCAGTCGAGCGATCGCTGGCGAGGCCGGCCGAGATGTCAGTGGGGTGATCAGTGGGGATGGCGGTGCTGGGGGATGGCGGGAATCCTGCGCCGGTGGGACCAGCGGGTGGGGCGGCGGCCGGCAGCGGCGCAAGCTCGCCCTCGGGCGCGGCGGCCGGCAGATCGGGGCTCGGTTCAGCCGGCGCTGCAAACACGGGCCCAACCGCATCGGCGATCACCGGGGGCAGGGGGCCGGGACGCTCGCCCCGGGCCCGTGTCTCAATCGGCACCACGAGCTCGGGCCGGCTGGAAATCAGCGGCAGTGGATCCTCAGCCAGTTGCCCTTTCTCCTTGGTGGCATCCGGCGGCAGGAATGTACAGACAGCCGGATTCAGCCAGCCCACCACGCCCCCCTCGACTGACCCCTGCAGCGGCAGCTCGAACTGCTCATACCAGCGATCGAAGGCGAGGGCGGCGCCGGGGGTTGCCAGCTCGATCCAGGGCAGATAGGCACTGGCGCTGATCACCTGCGCCTGGATGCCACCGGCGCCATTCTGCTCCGGCCAGAGTGGATTCTCAGCCACAAATGCCTGGTAGGCGGCATAGGTGGGATCATCGTCCGGGGAGCCGGGGCGACCGCTGATCCCCGAGTCGATCAGTTCCGGATCGCTGCCCAGTGGATCACTGACCAGCGGGTCACTGATCTGTGGATCACTGATCTGTGGATCGCTGGTTTCCGAGTCCTCGATCGGTTCCTGATCCTGGTGGAGGGCACAGCGATCGGGGACGGGAGGGGCCAGATCGAGCGGAAAATCAGCGATCAGCCAGCCGTCACCGAAGTCAGAGATCAGCCAGTCGCTGGTGTTGCTGTGCTCCTTCACCAGCCGGGCGATATTGGGTTCGTCGTAGGAGGCGATCACCAACACATTCGCCAACTCACCATCAGCCCTGATCGAATACAGATAGGCCGCCCAGCCCTGTTCGGACGCCACGAACTGCACCCGTACATCCACCGGCTCAATGGTCTGGAGTTCGAGCTCCGGCACGGGATCCACGATCAGCCGCGGCTCCAGTCCAGCGCTGGGGTCCCACGACCCGGCAACCGGCTCCGGATCGATGGGAGTGGCCTCCTCGCCGGACCAGGGGGCCCATCCCCTGCCGCCATCCGGCAGCAGGGCGGGCGGCAGTTCAGCGGCCGGGGCCGCTTCGCCCTCGGTCGCTGAACTGCTGCCCAGGCCGGTGATCGGATCCAGGCCAGCCGCAGCCGTGTCATCCTGCGGCGCGATCCGCACGGCGACGGGATCAACCTGGCTGCCCGGCTCCGCCGCCAGGCGGCACAGCGGCGGCGGCGAGGCTTCCAGGGCCGCGGCGACCGGCAACAGCCAGGGGGCCGCCGCCGGCTCCAGGGGCATCAGCTCCTGATCGCGACCGCTGTCCAGGGCCCAGGTGGCCGCATCGGGGAGCAGAAACATGGCGTCCTGGGCGGGGGTGAGGGGAGCGGCGGACAGGCCGCGGCAGGCTTCAGCCAGAAGGCCGATGCCGAATGCTGGCACTGGCTCTGGCACTGGCTCCGGCGCTGACGTTGGCGTTGATGCTGACTCTGGCGCTGAATGTTGGCGCCGATGCCGAAACCGATGCCGATGCCAGAGCAGAGGGCCGGCGCAGAGGGCCCCATCCTGATAACCCTAATGGCGATTCGCGCCGGGAACAGCCCCGCCGCCGCCCGGATCCAGCCGGCAGCCGGATCCAGCCGGCTGCCGGCGCCGACCGTTGCGGGAGAATCCCCCCATCCCCCCTGCCGGATTCCCCCCATGCTCCTCGACCTGCGCGGCAAGAAGGCCCTCGTCACCGGTATCGCCAACAACAAGTCGATCGCCTGGGGGATCGCCCAGCAGCTGCATGCGGCTGGCTGTGAGCTGGGGGTCACCTACCTGCCGGATGAGAAGGGACGCTTTGAGGGCAAGGTGCGCGATCTCACCGCACCCCTGGGTCCCACCCTGTTTGAACCGCTGAATGTGCAGGATCCCGCCCAGATCGAGGCGGTGTTCGCCCGCCTGGCCGAGACCTGGGGCAGCCTCGATGTGCTCGTGCACTGCCTCGCCTTCGCCGGCAGGGAGGAGCTGATCGGTGATTACTCAGCCACCAGCCCCGAGGGTTTCGCCCGCGCCCTGGAGGTGAGCGCCTATTCCCTGGCGCCCCTCTGCCGCCATGCCAAGCCTCTGTTCAATCGCGGCGCCAGCGTGATCACGCTCAGCTATCTCGGTGCTGAGCGGGCTATCCCCAACTACAACGTGATGGGTGTGGCCAAGGCGGCCCTGGAGGCCTCGGTGCGCTACCTGGCCGCCGAGCTGGGACCCGACAGGCAGGTGCGGGTGAATGCGATCAGCGCCGGTCCGATCCGCACGCTCGCCAGCAGTGCCATCGGCGGTATCCTCGACATGATCCATAACGTCGAAGCCAAGGCTCCCCTGCGCCGCACCGTCAGCCAGGATGAGGTGGGTGGTACGGCGGCCTTCCTGGCCAGTTCCCTGGCCAGCGGTATCACCGGCCAGGTGATCTACGTGGATGCCGGCTACTCGATCACGGGGATGTGATCCGATTTGCCGCCGCTGCCGCACCTGCTGCTGTTGTTGTGGCTGTGGCTGTGGCCCTGCTCCAGGAGATTCCTCGACGTGGTCAGTTTCGCCAAGAACTGATCCATAAGAACTGATCCATGATTCTGATGGCAGCGGTGATGTGCGCAGGCGGCTGAATGCGCTCAGGCGCGTGTTCGGCCGCTGGTGAGCAGCAGGGCCAGCCCGGAGGCGATCACCACCAGGGTGAGCACCCCGAGCAGCAGCGAGTAGTACGGCTGCCGGTTGATCGGGCCGAACCTGCCGGTGTGAATCCTGAGCAACCAGTTGACAACATTTGATCCTGTGGCAGCGGATCCTGTGGCAGCGGACACGCAGCCGCCATGCTGAGCTGAGATTTCGACTTTGAGGCAGCCCTGAGAGGCTGTGTGTAAAGTTTTGCAAGTTTAGCCGTGCGCTACCAATGAATGGTGTCCGCAGATATCTGCTGCGCTATATGTGGAGTGAGCCTGACAGCCAATACCAAGCAGCTGGTCATCTTCAGACCGAAAGCGAACGATCGCCCCACTCGACACTCGCTTCACGAGGCCCCGTTCCAGTGGACGACCTCGGCGGATTCAATCCTGGAGAAGCTCCAGAGCGTTTAATTGTTAATCTCCGGGACGGCATACTAGACTCATCAATAGTTGCGGCGTTGAATCGATGGGCCGCTGCAGGCGACGCCAGCCTTCGCGCCCGGCGCCCTGTCTGCCCTGGCCGCTCCTCAGGCATCTGCCCCTGCGGCTGCCCGGGCGACCGGGGCGCCGCCTGGCGGTCGGTCTTGGCGTCTGCGGCAGCTGGGGGATGGCCTCGCTGCTGCCGCTGCCGGCCCAGCCGCTGCCGATCCAGGGGGTGGTGGAGCTGCAACCCCCCTTCCCGCTGCCGCAGGACAGCCAGCTGGATGTGCAGCTGCTGGAGCTCTCCACGGCCGGCGGGCCGAACATCCTGGTGGGCAGGCAGCAGCTGCGGCCCCAGGGGCGCCCCCCCTATCCCTTCCAGCTCCCGCTGCCGGCCGGTGCGATCGTGCCCGGCCGCCGCTACGAGCTGCGTGCCCTGCTGCATCAGCACGGCCGTTGGTTGTTCCGCAGCGAGCGAGGCCAGCGGCTGCCCCGGGGTCCGGCCGTCCCGCTGCAGCTGATCGTGCTGCCGGTGGCGGATGCCCCCCTGCGAGGCCTCACCTGGCTGCGGGTGCCGGCGGCAGGCACCCCGCCGCCTCCGGAGGCTCCGCGCCAGGAGCAGCAGTTCCGTCTGGATCCGCTCAGCCAGGACTGGAGCGGCAGCGCCGACTGCAACCGCATCGTGGGCCGCTTCCAGAGCGGCGCCGATCAGCAGCTGCGGCTGGAGCCCCTGGCCGGCACGATGCGGGCCTGTGAGCCGGCCGTGATGGCGGAGGAACAGCGCTTCCTGGCCGCCCTGCGGCGGGTGAGCCGCTGGCGCCTGGATGGTCAGGGGCGCTTGGAGCTGCTCGATCCAGAGGCCACCCTGCTGTTGCGCATGGAGACGCGATCGCCCTGAGGGCCGCCGGGGGCGGCGGGCACAGCGGGGCCGCGCTCCAGACACCAGGTGACGCCGAGGGCCTGGGCGGCAGAGCGACAGGCGATCAGCCGCTGTGATCGCGGTGGCGGCGGGTCAGGGGGGCCGGATCCCGCAGCAGCTCCGCGTAGGCCTCCGCTTCCAGCGGCCGGCTGAACAGATGGCCCTGAAAGCAACGGAATCCCATCGCCAGCAATCGCTCCGCCTGCCACGGCTCCTCCACGCCCTCCACCAGTGCCGTGGCGCCGATCGATCCAGCCAGGGCGTGACTGGCCCGCAGGATCGCTTCCGAGGCCTCCGAGGTGTCCATCTGCCGCACGAAGCTCTGATCGAGCTTGAGCGTATGGATCGGCAGACGCAGCAGCGAACTGAGACTGGCGAAGCCGGTGCCGAAGTCATCGATCTCCAGGGCCAGGCCCGCCGCATGGATGGCCAGCAGCTGGCGGACGCCGCTCTCTTCCAATGCGCCGGATTCGGTGATCTCCACATGCAGGGCGCTGGGCTCCAGCCGATGCCGGCGAAGACTGCGCAGCAGGTGCTCCGCCACGCTGGTCCGGTCGGTGGTGAGCTGCACCGCCGAGATGTTGATGCCCATCGGTGCGATCGTCAGACCCTGCTGTCGCCACTGCGCCTGATGACGGCAGGCCTCCTCGATCACCCAGGCGCCGAGGGCATGGATCTGGCCGGTGGTCTCCGCCAGGGGGATGAAGCGGCCGGGGCTGATCGCCCCCAGCTCCGGACTCTGCCAGCGCAACAGGGCTTCGCAGCCCAGCAGCTCCCCTTCGCTGCCCACCTGGGGCTGAAACACCAGCCGCAACTGGTTGCCGCTCAGCGCCTGCTGCAGAGCCTGCTCCAGGGTCAGCGCCTCCCGGGCCGCCTCGGTGAGCTGTGGCTCGTAGACCACCAGCGCGTCGGAGCCGCGGCGGGAGGCCTGGTCGAGGGCAGCGGCGGCATGGCCGAGCAGGGTCTCGGCATCGTGGCCGTGTTCGGGGTAGGCGCAGATGCCGGCCCGGAAACTCAGGCCTCGCTTCAGGTCGCTCAGTTCCTGCAGGCGCCGGGGCAGCTGCTGCTGCAGATGCCGGGCCGCCGCCAGAGCCGCTTCGCTGTCGCGACCGGGCAGCACGATCAGGAACTCATCGGCGTTGGGCCGCGTCACCATGTCGCCGTCCTGGATCCATTCGCGCAGGATGCGGGCGGTGGTGAGCAGCAGTTGATCACCCTGCGCCCGGCCCATCAGGGTGTTGATGCGTCCGAAGCCGGTCAGATCGAGCCAGATGATCGCGAAGCCCTCGCCGGCCGCGATCGCGGCGTCGCTGGCTGCCGGCAGAAGCTGGGCGCTGCCGGCCTCCGCCACCGTGGTGGCGCCGGTGTCGGCGCCGCTGGCCGAATCGTGCCCCGCCGGGTTGGCCGCCAGCGGCTGAATCAACCGCTGCAGGCTGTGAACGCTGGCCGCCATGTTGCCCATGCCGGTGAGGCGATCCTCGAAGGCCAGCCGCGCCAGTTGTCGACGCGCCTCCTCCTGCTCCGCCACATTGATGATCAGGCCTTCGCAGATGCGCAGCTCCCCCTCCTGGCGCACGCTCATGCGCACCTCATACCAGCACCACTGACCCAGCTCGGAAACACCGCGGAAGCGGTTGCTGGTGATATCAGTGCTGTAGCCATCACTGCGCAGCAGGGTGTCGGCCACCGCCGCCATGTGTTCGCGATCCTCGGGATGGACCCTGGTCAGGAAGGCCCGCAGCAGGGTGATCGCCGAGCCCTGCTCAGCCACCCAGGCGGGAGTGAAGTGACAGTGGATGTAGGCGGGCGAGAGGAAATAGGCCATCATCGCCTCCCCTTCCGGTGCGATCGGGATGCGGAAAAACTCCACCCCGGCGCGACGCAGCAGCGCCACCACATCGGCTCGCAGCGGCAGGCGATCCAGCGGCTCCAGTCCGTCGAGAGGCATGCGTGGATCGCCGCTGGATTCAACCTTGACATCCTCTCCGCCGTAAACGACGGAGATTCCCAGCTTCGCAACTGAGTTTTCCTGCTTCATTGCCCATGCCTCCCCCGATGCTGCGAGTTCGCTCTGACTGGTGCTCCACAGGCTGCAACCGCCCGTCCGGCGGCCAGAACATTCTGAGCAATGTCGCGATCGTGATCCACGCCGCAGCTGGGGCAATCCCAATCGCGGATGCCTTCAGGCAGCGAAACCGTCACGCTGGACGGTATGCAGCCTTCAGGAATCTGCCGACTCCAACGGAGCGGCAGCTGTTCCAGGCCCTTGGCCAGGAACAGCTGCCCATCACGCCAACGGAAACCAGAACTGCTGCACTCAGCAGAGCCACCGTTGCGCTTCTTCTTGAAGTTCGGGTATCTGGCCCGCTTGGAGCAGAAGTTGGAGAACGCCGTCTGGAGGTGCCTGAGGCACTGCTGAAGCGGCACGCTGGACAGCTCGTTGAGGAACTCCAGTTCTCTCTGCTGCTTCCAGCCGGTGAGCATGGCGCTGGTCTGGAGGGAAGAGATGCTTGTGCTCTCCGTCACCCAGGCCGTGCTGCGAGCTTCCAGCGCCCGGTTGCAGACCAGTCGCAGGCAGCCCAGCGTCCGACGCAGGAGGGACTCCTGCGCGGGCGTCGGGGAGAAGCGGTAGCGAAAAGCTCGCTGCATCTCAATATTTTACAGTTCCGGCAGGATTCTGTCAAGGGTTGCTCGGCGGCATCGAGCCGCCTCGCTCCCGTCGCTATCCCTCCCCGGCCTGAAGTCCGGGGTTGCTCGCGAGAATTCCGATGACCGCAGAGACAACGAGCAGTGAGCAGTGAGCAGTGAGCAGTGGAGCGGGGGGTGCAGTCAGGGGTCCCGCTCAATGCCAGGCGGCAGAACCCCTGTGGCCATTCTGGGCACAACCGCTGGCGGCAACACCGGATCGGCCGGCTGATCTGCCATGGCGCTCGGGACCATCGGGCAGCGCTGCAGCGCCCGCTGCGCGATGCCCTGCCCCCTCTCTCGCCTTCAGCAGGAACGCCGATCTCCCACGACGATCACCGCGATCACCGCGGGCGCCGCGCTGCCGGACCGGTATCAGGGCTGCGGTTGCAGGCAGGCCAAGGCACCGCGGTAACCCGGCGGCAGCAGCACATCCCAGAGCCATTCGCCCGGCTGGTCGCCGGCGATCACGGTCTCGCCTCGCAGCCGCTCCAGCCCGGCCAGGCCGCAACCGCGGGCCTTGAGCCGTGCCTCCAGGCGGCACCAGGCCTGCACAAACCGCTCCGGTCGCTGCGCTGCCGGCAGGGCCGCCAGCGCCGCCAGCTCTGCGGCCGGCAGCACCCGCCTGGCGATCGGCTCCCAGTTGCATTCGAGCCGCTGCCGTTCCACATCCACACCCACGGGCCGGAGCGGATGCAGGGCCAGCAGGATCAGATCACCGGAATGGCTGAGGTTGAACTGAGGTCCATCGGGGCAGAAGGGCTTGCCGTGGCGGTTGCTGACAATCGGCACCCGGGCCGGATCCTCGCCTCGCCACAGGCCCAGCAGACGGCGCAGGCCGGCCCGGGCCAGCAGGAACCGCTGCTGATCGGCGGGGCGCTTCAACGCCAGCTGCCGCTGCCGTTCGAGGGGATCCAGCCAGGCCTGCAGCTGCTGCTGCAGGCCGCTGGCCAGGGGCGCCCGACGGTCGATCTGCAGCAGCAGCGGCTCCGATGCCGGGGTGGCGGCGGCGGCCGACAGCCAGGCGCCAGGGTCGGCCTCGATCCGCCAGGGCCATGGGGTCAGCTCCACAGGTCCCCTGGCCGGCGGCAAGATCGGGCGGCGCCGGGCCGGACGCCGGGCCGCCGGGCCGGGACGCCGCGGCCGGCTGCCTGCAGCGGAGCTGGCTGCAGGGACGAGCAGCTGCGCCTCCAGCGCTGGCGGCCGGATTCGAGCCGGCGTGGCCCGGCGCTGTCGCCTCGGCATGATGGCCCCCTGATCAACAGGCGCCGATGGGCACACCTTCCATGCGCAAAGCCAGGATCCATCGCGTCACCGGCGAAACCGACGTGCGCGTCAGCCTCGGGCTTGACGGCAGCGGCAGCTCTCGGGTGAGCACCGGCGTGCCCTTCCTCGATCACATGCTCCATCAGATCAGCAGCCATGGGCTGATCGATCTGGAGATCGAGGCCCACGGCGACACCCATATCGATGACCACCACACCAACGAAGATGTGGGCATCGCCTTCGGTCGAGCCCTGGCCAAGGCCCTGGGGGATCGCCGCGGCATCCACCGCTTCGGGCATTTTCTGGCACCGCTCGATGAGGCGCTGGTGCAGGTGGCGCTCGACTGCAGCGGCCGGCCGCATCTGAGCATCGACCTGCCGATTCCGGCCCAGAAGATCGGGACCTACGATACCGAACTGGTGAAAGAGTTCTTTGTGGCGGTGGTCAACAATGCCGGCCTCACCCTGCATATCCGCAAGCTCGATGGGGTGAACTCGCATCACATTGTGGAGGCCTGCTTCAAGGCCTTCGCCCGCGCCCTGCGGCTGGCCACGGAGATCGATCCCCGCCGTGCCGGCGCGGTGCCCAGCAGCAAGGGCGTTCTGGAGCAGGCCGGGGTCGGCGGCTGAGCTCGGCCTGGCCTGGCCTGGCCTGCACTTGCAAGGCTTGGCAAGGCTCGCTGACGCCGCTACAGCGGTTGGCGAACAGCCGTGCGGGTGTGATGGCCGCTCTGTGCCAGGGTTCCAGCGGGTCTGAGGTGGAGGCCCTGCAGCATCAGCTGAGCGAGCTCGGTTTCCTCAGCGGCGCAGCCGATGGCGACTTCGGGCCGCTCACAGCCCAGGCGCTGCGCGACCTGCAGCGGCGCCTGGGGCTCAGCGCCTCCGCAGTGGTGGATCCCGCCACCGCGGCGGCGCTGGCGGCGGCCCTGGCCCGTCAGCCCCGCTCGCCCACCAGTGCGTACGGCAGCCTGCACCGGCGGGTGATCGCGGAGGCGGCCCGGGGGCTGTACAGCGCCAACCGCTTCCCCTTCCTCGATCGAGGCATCGCCCTATCCCCCTTCCGCGCCGACCTGCCCCGCTACGCCGATCGGCTCGCGATCCGTGTGCCGGCCGCCGAGCTGCTGCCTTACCCCGCTGCTGACGAGCGCTTCGCCGCCTATCCCGACCTCGGTGTGCTGCCCGCGATCGTCAGCGGCCTCGACGGCCACGACGGCCACGACGGCCTCGACTTCCTCAGCGATGCGGTGGCCCAGGCCTGCGTCTGTGTCGGCAGCCACGCGGCCGATCGCCCCCTGCGGGTGCGCTGGTTCGGCCGCCGCGCCCTGGAGGACAACGTGCAGTTCTGGAGCGCCAGCAAGTTCGTGGCGCCGTTGATGCTGGTCTGCCATCTCAACCGCCGCCATCCCGACATTCCGATCGGTGACACAATCGTGCGCTCGCAGGCGGGAACGCGGGCGGAATCATTTTCGCTGCTGTTCCGCACCATGGTCGACTATGCCGACAGGCCGGGAGAATTCGATGCGGGTGGCTCCAATCGCATTGCCTATCTATTCAAGAAGCTGTTAAATGATGGCGAGCCGGATGTACAAACATGGCTGCGCAGCATCACCGGCAACAACCACGCCCAGTTGCTGAGCTGGTATGGGCAATGGCAACCTCCAGACGATCCTGACCCGCAGGATCCTCCGTTCTTTAATCCCTATATCAACGGCGCCGAGTTGTATGGCCCCGAGGGGGTGCTGGTCGGTTGGCGGGATCTGCCGCGGACGCGCAACTGGCTGAGCGCCTATGACCTGACGCGGCTGATTTCGATGCTGGGCTGGCACCATGCGCTACCGGCCAACCGCCGCCTGCCCGCCGCCCAGTGGAGCAGCCTTGCCACCCTGGTGGAGGGCCTGGGCCATGATCCGGCCCGCTATTTCGATGTCGCCCTGGAACAGCTGGGCTTGCAGCAGGCGGTGGCGGAGCCGGTGATTCTTTCCAAGCTGGGCTATGGAGACCACGCCAGCGATTTCCCGCAGGCAGCGGCGCTCACCTATGTCGCCTTCGTCAGTTGCCGCGACCGACGCACCAGCCCGGCCCGGCAGCGCAGCTTTGCCCTGGCCGTGCGCATTCCCACCTCCCGGGGCCTGGCCACGGCTCTGGCCCACGACACGCGCATGGCCGCGGAGGTCACCGAGATCGTGCGGCGCATCTTCGCCGAGGAGCTGGTCTGATAGGCCACCGCCAGGGCTGCCCGGCAAATGGGAGATCGACTCGAGCGGCCCCCGGCGCGTCACCACCACCGCCCTGAGCCAGGCGAGGGAACGGGCCGCTTCCCCGTCGGCGCCAGGCCGGTTCCTTGGTGTTGATGGGCCGGGCTGCGGCACGCACTGATCGGCTGAGCAACAAAGCTACTCAGCCACTGAACGCTTGTGGACGATCATCATCACCCGCCGGCCGCAGTATCTTGATGTTCGATGTCTCTTTGTCGTATTATCTCCGCGTTTCTTCACGAGCACGTCCTAGGACAATCTTGCAAATTTAAGTGAAAAACTGATTAAGCTTCCTAGCTTTTCGTCAACAAATTTGACATAAGTGTGAAAAATTTATTTTTTGAAATCCGCGCATTGAGAATTACTAACCAAATCATTACCCGAAGGCTGATTAGAATTATTTCCCTCTAGAATGTGAGCAATAGAATGCAAAACTATAGCGACTGCCTTGGCAGATCCTGACAGATCTTAAGATTTCCGGCCTGTGGCAAGAATTGCATTCCAATTATCCGGAAGGCTGGAAACATAGAGATCACTGTTGCCCAATAGATGAAGACATGAAACAAATGGAAGTATCGCAAGGACTCCTGTTTTTCATCTGTAGCAATGGAAGCAAGCCCTCGGCCAATGGATAATTAATGCCTTTATTCCGAAAGTAGCTTTCGCAATCTCTTGCCCTGAATCCGCCACTTGTAGATTCATTATAGAGCTAATCAGCGTCTGGTGTTTAATATTAGCTTTTGCGAGATGTTTCCTGTTATCGAAGGTATCATTGATATTTATTGGTGAATTCGTGGTTGTACTAATTAATAACGAATAGGGGTGGCATGGTTCCTGCTTTGGTTGGAGGACTTCCGGCGAACGCTAAGGAACATCTGGGAAACTCCTCAAGGGTGCCGGTCAGAGCGCGGAGATCCCAGTTGCCGCAAGGGGCCGCCCGCGAGCGCGATCGGTTTTCCAGAGCTTCCCTAACCATGCAGCGGCACACGTCTTTAGCGCGTCTCCTGCATGGTTTTGTTACCGACTATTCGAAAACTGAATAGCCGCATCTCTCAAACCATTCTCGATGGAAAACTTCTATCTGCTTCACTAAATCCGAATCAATAAAGTTAGCCCATGTGCCGTGACCACCATCAGTAATGTGGCCTTTATGGAATAAATTAACGTAATTATATACATCATTTTTATTCCCATCCCCTTCATAGCACATGTTATTGATTTGGTGTTGAATTGCTGACGCATTAAAGCTCGTCACTCCAAGCATTTTCCCTAAATTACAGATAATTTCTTGTTTTTTAGAGACTATATCTTCATATGGCACAACCATATTGGCAACACTTGTCCATTGCTCATACATCCGGATATAATGATCGGCTAATTTGACGGATGGTTCTGTCCCGAATTTTCGGAAGCTACTTGCTATAGAATCGCGGATATCTCGATATGAGTAGAAAATGAATTTGGCTCTATCTACTAGCTGTCCATCGAACTCATGGACTTTTATTAGTGTATGCTTTCTTTCGGGAAGGTCATTCCAATCGCCTACCCACCCAAAAGCCAAGTCATCTTTGATGGTGGGGTCGTGGGAAAGAACAATACGAATAGCATTGTATAGCCAGGTACTACCAGATCGCGTCATACCTGCAGAAAGAATTAATGTCGATGTCATGCCAGAGATTACAGCTGTTTCTTAAGGGAATTATCTGCTAAAGTCGATTATACGCAGCACTCGGCATAGAATGAATGCAAGACTTGCAACCTTCGATGGTGCGACGGGAGGTTGACATCGTTCTTAACCTCCGTTTTTCTGGAGTATTGTAAATTGACAGTAAAGAATGTTCATCGATATTCATCTCCATGACATGTCCTTCCCCGTCAATACAACAAAAAGCAGATTCACCATTGGCAAGAATGTGTAGACTAAACCATTGGGTACACCCAGCATCAGGGGCTAATAGTGTATCGCCCGTATTGCTCGTGCCAACCCAGTTAAATTTTGCCATAGAGTATGTGGGAATAGCCGGAAATCTAGACTTACACCATTCTATAAATTCGCTGTCATTCGCGTTTGATGTGCCTACTCGAGATAAAGATACCTTAAAATTTAAGGTTCCATCCTTTGTCCTTTTATGTATGTTTTCAATCCTGGGAAGGGTTTTGCTTTGATCTAATGACATCACCTTATTATAAGTAAGCGCATCGTGTTCGTTAAATGAAACCGAAAGATGGCTAAAAGTCTTTATGTTGTTAAGTTTATCGAGTACATTATCCGTAATTGTTTGGCCATTTGTAAATAAAATCAAATTTGTTTTAGGTAGAATTTTGGCAGCGTATTCTAGGAAATTAAATAGACGCGTATCCAAGAACGGTTCGTTAACTCTAGAAAAGTTAAGGCGGGCGGGGGGGACTGGAAACGTGGCAAGTTCATCTAAAAGCGAATAAACCCGAGTACTTTGTAGCTTCTCGCCTTTACGCGCAAGAGAAGGGTAAGGGCAAAAGGTGCATTTAGCGTTACATTTTGAAAATGTTTCAATGGAAACAATCATAGGGTAATCGATCCATTTTCTTTCATGCACTAATCTTTGATATTCGGAGTTAATGGCTTCTTCTGACTTTGCAAATATTTCTGTGTTGATTGACATCGCGATTCAAGGGATTGGGTAATGGCAGGCAATATTTCGGCGGTCCACAGAATCTCCACGCGGCGGAATTTAGCCGCATAAAATGGCTATTACTTCAGATCTGGCTAGATTGTAGTCAGACTGCGGCGCTCCGCCATGCCTTGTCATGGTTTGTTACACGCTCCGCATGGCATCCGAGGCGTCAGGGCCGCTCGGCCGGGCTGCTGATGCCTCCAGGGAGGGCCATGCAGCACCATCTCCCGGAGCATGGAGGGTGGCCGGACTGAAATCCGGACGGACTCCAAGGGGACTCTGCGGCGTCTCGTTGCGATCAGGTGCGGCGAAGGCACTGGCAAGGGCCAGAAATAGCACCATTCCGCTGTTTCTGAAGCGCAAGCGGCGAATGTCGACGCAGCCCTGGTTTGAGTGGAGCCAGCGGGCCCTGGTGGCCCCGCCGGCCAGGGCGCTCCGGCAGTCGTGACCCAGCCTCCTCCCCGGCATCGCCCCCAGCGATGAGGCCCGCCAGGGGCAGCGGCCCGGCCGGCGGCCACCCCGCCTTCATACTCTGTTACGTGATGATGGCAGGGCCGTTCGCCGCGGCCGCTGCCCCGCTGAGCCTCCGCCCATGCCCGCCGCCTCCCCCGCCGTTCCCCTCTCCGAGGGCATCCCGCCCGCTGCCGCCGGCGAGCCGCGCCGTTACGAGCGCAGCGACTGGGCCAGCGCCTTCCGCAACGTCAGCGTCGAGCTCGATGACGTGCCGCTCACCGCCGTGCGGGGCGCCATCCCGGCCGAACTGCACGGCAGCCTCTACCGCAACGGACCCGGCCGCCTGGAGCGCGGCGGCAGCTGGGTGCATCACCCATTTGATGGCGACGGCATGATCAGTGCCATCCGCTTCGAGGCGGGCTCCGCCCGGCTGAGCAATCGTTTTGTGCGCACCCAGGGCTGGCAGGAGGAGGAGCAGGCGGGCCGGGTGTTGTATCGAGGTGTATTCGGCAGCCAGAAGCCGGGTGGCGCGCTAGCCAATGCCTTTGATCTGCGGCTGAAGAACATCGCCAACACCAATGTGGTGCGGCTCGGCGATCAGCTGCTGGCCCTGTGGGAGGCGGCCGAACCCCATGCGCTCGATCCGGCCACACTCGCAACCGATGGCCTCTGCGATCTCAACGGCCTGCTCAAGCCCGGTGAGGCCTTCAGCGCCCATCCCCGCTTGGATCCCGGCCATCACGGCTCGCCCCGCATGGTCAACTTCGGCGTCAAGGCCGGACCGCGCAGCACAATCCGGCTGCTGGAGTTCGCCACCGAGGCTGATCCGCAGGCGGGCATCCGCGCCGGTGATCTGCTCAGCGAACGCCGCGACAGCTTTCCTGGCTTCGCCTTTCTGCATGACTTCGCGATCACGCCCGACTGGGCTGTGTTCCTGCAGAACGCCATCGACTTCAATCCGCTGCCCTATGTGCTCGGCCAGAAGGGGGCGGCCCAGTGCCTGCGGTCGCGGCCCGGTGGGCAGGCGAAGTTCTGGTTGATCCCGCGCGACTGCGGCGCCTGCGCGGGCCAGCCAGCGCGCAGCCTCGATGCCCCTCCAGGCTTCGTGTTTCACCACCTCAATGCCTGGCAGGAGGGGGAAAAGCTGGTGCTGGAAAGCATTTTTTACAGCGATTTCCCCTCCATCGATCCCCAGACCGACTTCCGCAGCGTTGATTTCGATCTGTTGCCAGAGGGACTGCTGGAGCAGTGCATCATCGATCTGCGTGCTGGCTCGGTTCGTACCACGCGCCTGAGCGAGCGCTGCTGCGAGTTCGCCATGGTCAACCCCCGCCGCCAGGGCCTGCCCGCCCGTTATGCCTGGATGGCGGTGGCGGAACGCGAAACGGGCAATGATCCTTTGCAGGCGATCCAGAAGCTGGACCTTCACAACGGCGAACGCCAGATCTGGAGCGCCGCACCGCGCGGGTTCGTCAGCGAACCTTTGATGGTGCCCCACCCCGGAGGCAGCGCTGAAGACGATGGCTGGGTGCTGGTCCTGGTCTGGAACGGCGCCCGTTGCGCCACTGATCTGGTGATCCTGGCCGCGGCCAGCCTGGCGGAGCTGGCGGTGCTGGAACTGCCCCTGGCGATCCCCCATGGACTGCATGGCAGCTTCGATCCGGCCTGACCGGCAGAGTGGGGGATCAGCGCCGTCGGCGGGTCTGAGATGCCCTGGTTCATCAAGCGTGAAGTGCTGCGACGACCCTCCAGCGAGCTGCATCCCCAGCTGCAGGCCCACCGGGCCTGGGTGCAGCAGCTGCGCCAGCAGGGCGTGAGGATCGCCAGTGGTTATCTGGTCGATGCGGAGGGCAGGCCCGGCGGCGGCGGTCTGCTGCTGGTCGAGGCCGAGGATCACGCCCGTGCCGAGGCCCTGATCCGCCAGGATCCGATGCTCCGCAGCGGCAGTGTGGAGTGGAGCCTGCATCGCTGGGTCGCGGCTGCGGGAGATCTGGAGGTAGGCTGAGAC
>Ga0172372_10006321_pt1 | contig 16172 bp, 13 predicted proteins | sample LakKiv5m_2_FD_114544 | JGI IMG/M metagenome (GOLD analysis project Ga0172372, IMG submission 114544) | Freshwater microbial communities from Kabuno Bay, South-Kivu, Congo - kab_092012_9.5m | ecosystem: Environmental > Aquatic > Freshwater > Lake | place: Democratic Republic of the Congo...
AGACTCAGCGGGCGCAGACTCTGCACCAAGAAGAATGACCCTAGCTGCAAAGGCAGTTTCCATCTAAGTTTCAATCCACCTAAACAAGCAGGCATCTGCGATCTCTGTGGCTCAGAATTATATCAGCGCAAGGACGATTCTCTTGAAGTAATAGAGAAGCGCCTTAGTGGCTACGAAGCTGAGACGGGCAAACCACTCGGTGATTATTACAGCTCACAGAATCTAATTAAAATTAATGCGATGCGCAATCCTGATGAAGTCTATGCTGATATAGAGTCTAAGCTTGGACTAGCGGTGGCTTAGTCTAGACCGTGGTCTTTTTTAAATTTATTTAAACGCATTTCCCCCCACAACAACAAAGCCAGAACAAGTGCAAGAGCTAGCAATCCATCAATTGATTCAGACATCTTCATCAACTCCTCTCATAATATTATAACCAGTATTTATAAGCGAAAAGCCTCCTCTCATAATAAGCACAAGCAGTAAGATGTCCCAACCAAAAAGCTGCAACAAATCATCAAACTCATGCAAATCAAGCAATAATTACACACGCGCCACCAAAACGAAAGGGGTCATTTTTCCTCTAGACTATAAAAGTGTACGACTTATCTTACTCAGCACCAATGTCTTCATCTGGTCCATCAGCTGCATCACGGAAGACATCAAGCTTATCATTAAGATCGAAGATACCAAGTTCTAGAGCCTGACCGACTTTCATCGTACGCAATTCTTTATCAAGCTTCAGCGTTATATATGCTTCTTTACCAGTGCTGCGTCCAGCCTCTATCTTAACTATCTGCCAAGGACCTACGAAGTCCTGCTCAAGCAGTTCTAGGTATTCTTCTTTAGCTTTAGACATTGCTTTAGTTGCAAGTTTGACGATCTTGACTTTCTTAGTGCCTTGAAGATACTCAAAGTCAGCTTCCTTATAACTTACTAGCGCAAGATTACGCTCACCAGAAGTCAGCACGCCGATGAGACCAGCTCTATAAGCGCGGCGCTTATACATCTCTGGTGGCTTCACTTCCTCTATCTGCTCTTCAACAGCTTCTTTGATAATCTCGACAACTTGCCCCGGTATAGTAAACGGGTTATCCTTGCCAGCACCATTAAGAGCGATATTAATCATGTCTCTATCATAGTTAGCTGGTATTCCATGCTGACGCGTCAAATCCCATATAGGACCAAGTTCTACGCCCAGTATCTCTATGCCTTTATTGGCGGCTTTGCGTGGCTCGCGCTTACGCTTAGAGTGACTAGTAGTCTTAGAATAATCGGGGTTGAGATATTGATAACCAAAATATCCTCCAACAAACAATAACAGTAAAAGAAATACAATCGCTTGCTTGCTAACTTTGATACCTTTAGCTGCAGCTTGCTCAGCTTCTATTTCTTGCGCGAGACTATCATCACCATAATCATAGTCAGCATAAGCTTTATAGACTGGTGGTGGCAGCTCCAGCTCAGGAGCCGGCTCTTCTATCTCTGGCGCGTAATCTTGCTGCGCGAATACTGCATCCATATCAGCATCATTAGCTGCAGAAGTTTGCTCCCAAGGCAAAGCAGCTTCTTCAGCAGCAGGCTCTGACGTGCTTGAGAATTGATTGAAATCAAACGCTGGCTCTTCGACAGTTGCAGCAGGCTCAATTGGAGTAAGAAAATCCTCCAGCGGCGCACTCGGCTCTTCAGACTTAGGCGGCTCTGGCGGCGGCACAGAGAAGCTAGCATCGCTATCAAAAAAACTTGGTTTATTATTGCTTTCGTCTGAAGGCTTGGTCACTCGTCTTTAGTAACCACTCTTAGAAGTTCTTCTATAGTGGATTTTTTATTGATGATTTTAGTAACAGCAACATCAAAGAGCGACTTGAATTCGTGCGCCACCATGATATTACGGATTTTCTCTAGGCTAGCGCCTTCTTGAATAGCACGCTTAATCTCACGATTAACATGCATGATCTCGAAAACGCCTTCCCTTCCTGAGTATCCAGTATTATTACAGTTTTGACAACCCTTAGCCCTTACTAAAGTAAGCTGAGCGTCAGCCGGCTGACCAAGCAGCTTCAACTCATCAGGCGTAGCAATATATTCTTCATGACAGTGCGCACATATTCTTCTAAGAAGTCTTTGAGCAACTACACCGACAAGAGCACTAGCCACTAGGTATGGCTGCACGCCCATGTCTATAAGCCTAGTAACAGTACTCGGCGCATCATTAGTGTGAAGAGTGCTTAGAACCAAGTGACCAGTAAGCGCAGCTTGAATTGCTATCTCAGCAGTCTCCTTATCGCGGATCTCACCGACCATCACAATATCAGGGTCTTGACGAAGAATACTTCTTAGACCAGAAGCGAATGTAAGTCCGGCTTTGACATTGACCTGTACTTGATTAACACGCGCCAGCTGGAACTCGACTGGATCTTCGACAGTAACTACATTGCGCGTAGTATCGACAAGCTTAGCTAGTGAAGTGTAGAGCGTACTGGTTTTACCAGAACCAGTTGGACCAGTGATTAGCACCATGCCTTGCGACATACCTAGCCACGACTCATACTCAGGAATCATATCCGGCTCCATACCCAGAGCAGATAGCTCAGTGAATGAATTCTCATGCGGCAAGAGACGAATAACACATTTCTCTCCGTAGAGTGTCGGTAGAGTAGAAACACGCAAGTCAAGCTTGTTATTATTAATAATCTCTGTAACCCTGCCATCTTGCGGGATACGCGACTCAGCGATATTAAGATCGGCGATAATCTTGATACGCGCGATCATAATTTTACGGTAATCAGCCTGCTCGCTACATGGGTATTTGGCGATGTCGCGCAGTACACCATCGATGCGATAACGCACGATCAGGAACTTCTCAGCTGGCTCGAAGTGAATATCTGAGCACTTAGCTTTGGCAGCATTAGCCATCAGCTCGCGCACCTCACGACCTATAGCATTCTCGTCGGTAGCATCTATGGTCTTAACCGGAATAGCATCTATAGTCTTCTGTAAATCTGCGCCAAGTATATTCTTCTTAGGCTCAGCAGCCTTTATCGGAGCAGCTTTGGGCGCTACTGGCTTAGCGAAGTGTTTATCCCAATTAAGTTTGTTTACTTTAGCTAATACTACTTTGAAGTTATTAACCAGAGGGCTTAACTGCTGCGCTAGCTCATCAGACTGGTCACTAGGACAAGCCACATATAAAGCATTCTCAAAAAACACCAGAGGAATCGCTCTGTCTTTAGGCCAGTTCGGTTTCATCGAAGCAATTAACTGCTGATCCAGATAGGCTAGATCTAATTCTTGCTGAGAATTTACCAGCAGCTTAAGAGCCTCATCTAGTGAGATTTCTTTTTTTTGTAATTGCTGAAAAGCTGAACGTTGTTGCACGGCCATAAATATAATTATTCCCCCGAGATAAACTTAGTATAACTATTTGGATTGCAGCACGAGTGATGCAGATAAGATTGTCATTGCGAGGAGTGCGAAGCACGACGAAGCGCCACCGAATCAATATAAGAATATACCGCGCTCACATTCTCGATAATATTCTTCGCCACTATATCTGCGCCCTTAAGATGATGACCAACTTGATAACTAGTCATTCCTAGCTCATTAATTCTGGCGTGAGCATAATTATCAGTAAGATCATCACCAAAAAACACTAATTGATAATCTGGGTAATGCTGATGCAAATAATCTATGCCTATTCCCTTATTAATATTATGCGGCATCAACTCAAAAACACCTATCCCCTCTTGGACACGAAACTTATTCTTAAACGGTGGGTAAGCTGCCCAAAACCGCGCGCGCATCTCTTCTCGCCGAGGGTGAGTCTTGTAGTGAATAGCATAGCTCAAGGCCTTAGGCTCATAGACCAAATGCTCTTCAGCTTGAAACAAACTAGACCAAGCCTCCCAATCAGCTAGATATGGCGATTCGATAATTTCTTCACCCGCTTCAGCACCATGAGTACCAATAAGAATAATAGAGTCCTTAAGTTTAGCCTTAGCTAACACTGCTTTAAGATTAGTTAGCGATCTACCTGTTAATATCGCTACCTTGGTATTGGGCAAATTGGCTAGATGATTAAGTTTGGCACCAGCTTCCTCACTAATCATGCCACCTTGAGGGCTAATCCCAATCTCCACTAAAGTGCCATCGTAATCAAAGATGTAAATTGTTTTTTGCAACTCTAATAGTCTAACATTGCTGTCACGTCATCACAAAAACTAAATTATATGCTCAAGTCCATAGATCAGCTCTTCGAGCTGCATCACTTTGCGCGCCGCAAGTAGTATGCCCGGCATAAAACTACTGCGATCGATACTATCGTGCCTAATAGTCAGAGTCTGACCAACACCACCGAAGACCACTTCTTGGTGCGCGACAAAACCCGGCAGGCGAACACTGTGTATAGGGATATTAGACTCTATCTTGGTAGCAGCATGGTTAGTGCGATTACTTGAATTAATACTAGGATTAGTCCCGGCTATCATCTTAGCTGTCTTAATAGAAGTACCAGATGGCGCATCGATCTTACGATCATGATGAAACTCTATAATCTCGCATTTACCAAAATACTTACTAGCTTTTTGTGAGAATTGCATCATCAGTATCGCACCTATCGCAAAATTAGGCGCAATAATACAACCAACATGGTGACGTTTAGATATTTTACTTAGCTCTGCTATTTCCTCGTCACTTAGCCCAGTAGCCCCAATTACAGTTTTAATGCCGCTTTCAAGCGCCAGCCTAGAATTATGATAAACACTCTCAGCCGTAGTCAGCTCAACCAGCACATCTACTTGTTTGCGCTGCAGAGTATCTCTAAGATTATCAGTTAGCGTAACACCCATGCCGAGTAGCTCTTCGCGCACATGATCTTCTACGTTAGAAAGATCTCGCACCACTCCAGCCACCAGCTCAAATTCTTTATTATTCTCGATAAAAGTCTGAACAGCAGCTTTGCCCATTCTACCTAGGGCACCACTGACTACTACTCTTACTCGTTTCTTCACCATCAGTATTTAGTATATCAATTATGCTTGACTTGTCGCCGGCTTGGGTACTGGTTTTGGCAGAGGCAGAGGTTTAACTAGAGTTTTAGCCTCTTGTTTAGCTGCTGCTTTTACCACTTGTTTGACAGCAGGCTTAAGCAGTGGCGCCACTTGCTTGCGACCCAATATTACCTCAGAAGCAGCAAGCGATAAATCTATATATTCTAAATCCGTCTTATCCTTATCTATGCTTCTTAGCTGATCTAAAACCAAAGTCACTCTTTCGGTGCGCTTGACTACTGTTTTATCGAGCAAACCTACTTTGAAATAATAATGATTAGTATAAATAGTGAAATTTTTCTCTCTATCACCAACTATTCTTAGAACTTTAAGCTTGGTGCTAGTTTCAATAAGCTTACTTAAACGTAATAGCATCTTCAAATCTTTAGGCTCAATACTAGTACTACTCTCGATTAGAACCAAAGGTGCTACGGCTTGTCTTAATTGAGTTTGAGTGCGCGAGCAATAATTAGCCCTGTGCAAATTCACTACCGTCTCAGCGCTATCATCAAGCACCAAGCTGCCATATCTTGCCCACAGCTTAGCTTCTTCTATATATATTTTAAGCTTAGCTGCTGGGATAATAAAACGTTTGACTTTAGCTGAGGCTATTAACGGGTGACGCTCAAGCCTATTACTGATGCGCAACGGGTTAACTAAGATTATCGGCTTGCCGCTGAGTTTTTCTTTAGCCATCTTAGCGATCACATCTTCGCGCTTCAGTGTCTTCAGACCATAAACCCAAGTGATAGCTTCATAATTAGCTATAGGCTGGAACAATTCATGAAAAACATAAAACGAACTAGTAATAAGAACTAGAAAAGAAATAGTTGCGACTAATATTTGCCTGGCTGACATTAGCTTCTCTCATCATTATAGTAACCAATAAATGAAAGAATGGCAGCTCCGGTCATATAAATATCATTAGTAATAGAATCCCAGCGGATAATAAGATCACCGCCGGGCAGTTTCACCTTAATATCTTCGTCTTTAGCATAGAGTCCTTGACCGATGGCAGCTACTGCCGTCGCGCAGGCACCTGTACCACAAGCCTGAGTGAAACCACAGCCACGCTCCCAGACTATAAGCTTAATACCATCACTATCCTTGCGCGCGAACTCAACATTAGTCTTACGCGGGAAATCACTATGAATCTCAATATCTGGACCATTAAGACTAAGCTTGCTTAGCTCAGCGTCATCAGCAGTATAAAACTCTATAGCGTGAGGATTACCCATAGATACATAGTCGTAGTTAAAGTTAAAACCCTTACCAGTACTAAGCTTGAGCCCAGTTTTAATTTCACGCGGCGCGCCCATATTTACCCGCACCATCTCATCATCGAGCAGCTCTACTTCGATATCACCAGCTAGTGTTTCTATCTTAAACTTAGTCTCTTCAGAACTAAGTCCATGTTCGTAGATGTATTTAGCAGCGCAGCGAATACCATTACCACACATCTCAGCGATAGAACCATCAGAATTATAGTAACGCCATGAACGAACAGCTTCACTGGACTGCTTCGGGGCATCAATAATAATCAAACCATCAGCACCGATACCAAAATGCCTATCACAAACCTTACGGGTAAGAGCTTGTTCGTAATCTTGACTTAGATTAGAACTAGCTTCTTGCAAATGACTAACATTAACCACGACGAAATCATTACCAAGCCCGTGTATCTTCTCAAAAGGCAAGAGATAACTAGTACTGGATTTGAACTGTTCTTCCGAGATACGCATCAGTATAATATCTTAGCAAAGCCTGCGCGCTAGCACTCCGCCGCTACGTCTTCCTAGCCTAGGACCCTCTTCGATACTGCATCCTGCTGCCTTGAAACCGTCTTTGGCTATGCGCGCCGAACTATAAGTAGAGATATAAGCACCCGGCTTAGCTCTAGCCACCACCGCAGCGATAAAATCTGCCTGCCACAACTCAGGACATTTGCGCGGACTAAAAGGATCGAAAAATATCGCATCAAAATGATTAAGCTCTAGTTGCTCGATGGTCTTGCGGGCGTCGCCGAGTAATAGTTGAAGATTTGTATTTTGCACTCGTGGTTGAGAGCGCAAAAACGTGACGTCGGTCGCGTTTTTGCTATCATCGCGAGGCAGCGAAGCTGCCGTGGCGATCCCTTGAGCGCCACCAGAGGGATCCTTCGCTTCACTCAGGATGACACCAGCTCTCATCCCCATGCTCCCGACAAGAGTCGCATGCGCCAGCCTATACGACTCCGGCACCGCCAGTGACGCAATTAGCTCTATAACTCCAGCATCATTCTCCAACCCTACTATATTAATTTTGCAGTCTGGATTAATTTTAGTTATCTGCTCTATTGCTACGCCAGAGTTATAACCCAAGCCAAAACAGATATCAAGAATATTTAGCTCATACTGGCTTGCAGCCAACTCTGGAATACGACAAGCCAGAACATGCTTCTCTAAAGCTTCAGAATAAGCACCATGAATAGAATGATAGGCTTCATCACAAGCATTATTAATATAGCTAGTACTGCCGTCAGCAGTAGTGATTAGTGTGTAGCTCATCACTAATATATTTTAGCCTTAACCCTAGCTTAACCGAAGCTAAGTATATATAAAACAGAGGCAAGGGGGCGCCAGGATAGCCCCATGGACCATAAACACATTAGCCATCATCCAACACATACTACCGCCAAAACACAACGGGAAGTGGAACAAGAGTTATTAGAAACTATTGAAAAAAACAAAAAATCCACAGAACAAGGTTCAGTAGCAGACCTAGACGACTATGACAAAAAACAAAAAGAGATACTAGAGTTTACCATCAAACAATATAAAAAGCGCATGCGCGACATGACCAAAGTCTCTACCGAACATAGAGCCAAAAATATTCGCTACGCAGCTACTCACCTGCGCAACAGAGCCGGCTCCTACCGAACTGATGCAGCCGACAAAATACGCAAACTGGGCAGCACAGTCTTAAGCAAAAACAACGCAGAGAATGAAGCCACCGGCAACTATAAAACAGCCACAAAGATAGACAGCGATGCTAATTCACTAGACAGCCAGGCCGACCAGGCTCTCGAAGGTTTGACCCTAGAACTTGAAACTCTAGAGTAGGGCTAATATCCGCTCCAATTCAAGCTTAGAATTACGCACCCAATCACGAGCATAGACTCTATGTACTTTCCAGCCCAGCGACTCTAGAACTTGACGGCGTAGACGCTCTCGATCACGCACAGTAGAAGCCGACTGATACACAGGACCATCAGTCTCTATCGCGAGTATATAGTTATCAGGATCTTCGGCTCTAGCGATAGCAAGATCTACTCTATAGTCTGAGCTACCCAGAAGCTGAGTGACTTTATAGCCACTAGTTTCTAGTGCTTCTTTAACAGCAGTCGCTAGAGCATTAGCTTTACCTTGATTGACGCGCGACTCGAACAACATCGCTTGATCATCACTCAGGTTCTGCTCGCTACTATTCTCAGCATAAGCCAGATACTTCTTGAGTAGCACTGCTCCTTGAGCGCTAGTGCGCTCTAGGTCTATGTCAGAAGCGGTAATAGAACTAAAGACCTTAAGCTTATAGCGCGCTCTAGTGATAGCGACATTAAGTCTGCGATGTCCGCCATCACGATTCAATGGACCGAAATTGTGCGATAGAGTGCCTTTACGATCACGCGCATAACCGATGCTGAAGAAGATCACATCACGCTCATCACCCTGCACGCTCTCGAGGTTCTTGATAAAGAAAGCATCAGGACTATCATCATTAAAGAAATTCTCAAGCTTAGGTTGCTTGCGAATTAAAGCAGCAAGCTCACGCTCGATGGCATCTTGCTGCGCTTCAGAGAAGGCAATAACGCCAAGAGATTTATCAGGGTTCTCAGCATAATGATCAATAATCGCTTGCGCTACCGTCTTAGCTTCGATGCGATTAAATCTAGAACCTTTCTCATAGCGTCCACCCTCAATAAGCTCAAAATGCACGCCATAATCACGCGCGCGCAGCATCGGCGATGGGAAAGTAATAAGCCTATTATCATAGATAAAATAATTAGAGAAGCTAATCAAACTCTCGTGACGACTGCGATAGTGCCAATTAAGCGTGCGGTTCGGCAGAAACACTGAACACTCGTCAAGTACACTCTCGAAATGGTTGTCTTCATAATCTGGATCATCCTTATCTTCTATATAACTAAAGAAATTAGTCGGCGGCAGTTGGTTAGTATCACCAGCCAGTATTAGTTGCCTGCCTCTATAAATAGAAGAGATAGCATCTTCTGTGCGTATCTGCGAAGCTTCATCGAATATCACTAGATCGAAGCGCACTTTATTCTCGCTACCGCTACTAGCATCTATCAGCTGGCTCACTGTAAGCGGGCTCATCATCCAGCATGGTTTGAGCGTTTGCAACAATTCCGGGATTTCTTTAAGCAGCAGCCTAATTGGTTTATGGCGTTTTTTCTTATTGATCTCTGCTTGCAAGACCTGAATAGCTTCTTGATTAATAGGATTAGAAGCGTACTCTATCCAGTCCATAGACATGGACTTCGCGAGCTCAGCATTGACTTTAGTTATTTGTTTTTGATCAAGATCAACGAATTTCTGGATTATTAGCCTCTGCTCCTGCCCGCTAAACTTGCGCAGACAAGGATTCTCCATCTCAATCTTATCCGCCCAGAGCTCATAGAACTTAGCCAGGAAGCGCTCTTCAAGCAGCTCAGCATTATGCATCGAAGGCTGAGCAGTGAGATTATCGAGCATAGGCTTAAAGCCCAGCTCTTCAGCCTTGAGACTAATATCCTTATACTCCAGCCAATCTTCTATCTTATGGACATTAACGATAAGCTCTTCGAAGTGCTGAATTAAATCTTCAAAACTAAGCTTGGCAACTTCTATATTAGGATTAGGGAAAATCTCTCTATAGAATTTCATTTGCAATTTCACCACTTCATAAGCAGCAATAAGCTCTTCAGCTTGTTTTTTGAAATCCGAGAAATCCTCTGGGTTACTAATAGTATCAGCAAGCTGCACTGGCAAATCGCCATTATCGAACTTATCAAGCACCTTCTGCACCCACTTAAGCGCAGTGAGAGTCTCTTGCCAGTTAGTATCGAAGTGTTTATAGAAATCACCCAGCACGAAACTAAGCTGCGCCGACTCATCGTTAATGTCAGCAGTTTGCTTATCGAGCATAACAGCCGCTTCAAGATCAGTTATTAGTGTCTTCAGATCACGCGCTTCATTGTAGAGGCTCAGCTTCTTAATCTTAGAAACATCGCGCCAATAATCCACATTAAGAAAACGCATTAAGCCTGTGTACTTAGTGCTAAAACGCGCTAGCAGAGCATTATGATCCAAATCCAAATAGCCTTGACTATACTTAGTCATCAGCTGCTGCATGCGACTATTGCGCTCTTCATGCTCAGACTTAGCTTTAATCGCAACACTAGCGACTTCGTTAATCTTAGATTTATTCAGCCAATCACGTCTAGGGAAGGGTGACTGCAAAGCCAGCTTGCAAGCCTCAGCTAGCCATTTGAACTCGCGCAGATTACGCACCTCACGGCCAAAATAATTCAGCGAAATAGGATCTGCATATTGCTTGAGTCTGCGCAAAACTCGCTGAAACTCGAGGAAGTTAGATTTGATGTCATTCTCAAGCTCGAAACTAAGCTTAGCCACACTAGCGCCGCGCCAAACAAAAGCCGGATAGTTACAAAGTATCTCTGCCTTCTTAGCTAGCTGCTTGAAGAGATAATTAATCTCAGAGAGTTCGGGCTGACCTATGCGCTCTATATTCTTAATCGTGAATGTAATCTCGCGCTCCGACTCCGGTAGCTCAGCAGCAAGTAGCTGCTTGAGACGGCTCAATTCACCATAGATCTCATAGAGAGACATTTCCAGCGGCGAGCGCAGCCTATGGAGCTCATCAATACTCATCTGGATTTGTTCTTTGACTTTGTTGATATCTTCTATATATATACTGCGCTTAGAATCTATAGCGAAGGATTTAATCGCTTCAAGCGAAGCTCTAAGATCTTCAGCTATATCAGATTTTTTTTGCTGCGAGCCGTGTATCTCCAAGCAAAAGTTATTAAGCTTGCTTTGTTTAAGTCTATTAACCACCACATCTAGCGCGGCTTTCTTCTCACTAACGAATAACACTTTCTTGCTCTGACTAAGAGCTTCAGCGATGATATTAGCTATAGTCTGCGACTTGCCCGTGCCTGGCGGTCCCTGCAACACGAAACTCTGACCGGCTTTAGCTGCATAGACTGCTTCTTGCTGACTGCTATCAGCATCGAGGATTTGCTGCGCTGCGTTAGCGTCTATCTGATTATCAATCTGCCGCGCTTCGATAAGATTAGCCAGCGCGCTACCGAACTCTTCAGCTGGCACCATCTCGCCGGCTATTTGTCTTACTACTGGATGCTCGATTATTCTATCGCGGTGATCCTCTAGGTCCTTATATAGAGCTAGCTTAGCGAAAGAAAATAAACTTAAACTAGACTCATCAAGTATCTGACAACTCTGAAAACGACCAGTGTTAATAACTGACTTAATCTAAGCAACTAGAGCCTGCAAAGCTTCTATAGTATCGATCTCATCTAAGTTCTCCTTAGACTCACCAAGACTAGAGAGCTTAGTGATATCAAGTCCAAAATCTCTCAAGAGCTTATAACTAAGAGTAGGATTAATTCTAATCTCATCATCAACGAGATTAAGTTTATAGACACCACTCAAACCGCGACGCTCAAGCGAGACTGGCACTAAGAATAAAGGCGAGCGTGCTTTGTCTTCACTAGGACTCTCTTGCCACTCGAGAAAATACAAACCCAGATAGAGTATATTAACGCCCTGCTCTTGCAAACTAGCTTTAGCGCGGTTGCGCAGCTTAGAGAGGGATTGATCGAGCGAACGCTCGTCTTTATCTGCTAGCAGCGTAGTCTCAGTATCGAAGTCCAGCATAGGACTATCATCAATAAAACTCTCAACAAAATCCTCACCCGGAGGCAACTCATCAAAATCAGGTGGTAGCTCAAGCTCTGTAGCCGCTGCAGCTTTAGCTATCGGGTGAAACTGCAGGCTCTTAGCTTCAAGCACTAGCTTCTGGAATATTTCTTCTGCCGGTTGCTTAATCTCTATGGACAGACTAGGGCGCGGCCTAAAATACAAAAGCTGATTACGCTTACTAAAATCAATTAACTTCTTCTGCCACAGCTCAAGCTGGCGCGCAACCAAAGTCTCTTTAGTACTCTTGGTCTTATCCTGTCCTAAAAAATCTGAAATCCCCTTGGGCGTCATCATGATAGTGAGACGTTAGTTGGCTTAATAAAGTTCCTACATCCAGGTCGTCATCCTGAGCGAAGCGAAGGACCCCTGTACTTTGCGCAACGTATGGGGATCGCCACGGCGACTTCGTCGCCTCGCGATGACGAACTAATCTACTCGGCTCGCGATGTGGAACCAAGCAACGCTTCTCGCGATGACGAACTAAACTACGCAGCCGGCGCCGCTTCTTCAGCTGCTGGAGCTTCAGCTGCAGCCTTAGCTGCTTCAGCCGCTGCCGCCGCTTCAGCTGCTTTTTTCTCAGCTTCTTCTTTAGCAGTTTCACGGCGCTGTTTCTCAGCTTTACCGATCTTAATAGATTTAGATTTAATGTCAGTTAGACGCTTAATCTTCTCAGCGCGCGGCATTGCAGCGAACTTATAAGCACCATCTTCCAGCTGATGATCTGGTTTGCGCTTAAGCAAGCTAGCTACTGTATCGCTAGGCTGGGCGCCTACACTCTGCCAATACTGAGCACGAGTAGAATTAAGCACAAGCTCTTTAGTGCGCGGGTTATAGAAACCAAGCACCTCAACAGGTTTGCCATCACGCTTATCGCTCTTAGGGATAACAGCGATCCTGTATATTGGAGCGCCTTTTTTACCGAATCTTTGTAGTCTAATTGTTAGCATTTTATTTGTTGCGCTTATCTGGGCGCTTGTTTACCTATTCTAGCGAATTTTCGGGCTAAAACCCAAGTTTCACAAAGCTTTTAGACTTTAACTGCCGCCAGTTCTCGAGCTTTAGCCTCTGGGTCTTTGATTTCGCTCCAATTAGCCTCTGGGAAATGCAAGCCAACCTCGCGCTCAGCCGAGCCGGGGTCAGTATCACTGCCATGGATAATATTATCGCCCATACTACGACCTAAACGCTTGCGAATAGTGCCTTCTGCGGCTTTCGCTGGATCAGTTGCGCCCATCGCCTCGCGCGCCCGCGCCACGATGTTATCGCCCTGCCAGACCATGCCCAAAATCGGACCAGAGGTAAAAGAATCGACTAATTCTGGGAAAAAAGGCTTATCGCTGTGAGCCGCATAATGCTCTCCAGCAAGCTCTTTTGAGGGGGTATAGACTTTCATTGCTAGGCACTTAGCATCAGGGAGCAGCTTAGTGAGCATTTCAACTACAGCTGCAGCTTCTCCTCGAGCATAAGAAGTGGGTTTTACGGCTAAAAAGGTTTTTTCTTGTGTCATAACGGGGGTTTATTGTAGCAGATTATAACATTATTAATATTTTATTATAATACAAAGGCTAAGCATCATATAATTAATCAAGTGAATACCAATTCCCTCTCCCCAATCTCTTGGCAAAACAATTCTATTAGGGTTATAGACCAGCGCCTACTTCCTTACAGCTTCACCGAAATAGAAATCAGAACTCTAGCTGAAGCGGTAGAAGCTATCAAAAATATGACCGTGCGCGGTGCGCCGCTAATAGGGATTACTGCTGCTTATGCAATGGTACTCGCTTGTGACACTCGCAATAACCTGGCTGAAGCCGACTCCCTACTTCGCGCATCACGCCCTACAGCAGTTAATCTCATGTGGGCACTAGATCAAATTCAAGAGGTGATAAATAAAAACCCAGAGAATCTACGTGAAGCAATTCTAGAGAAAGCCAAATGGATACACGCTGATGATATAGATCGTTGCAAGCGCATGGGTGATATCGGCGCCAAATATATCCGCGAGAAATTCCACAACAAAAAACTACGTATCATGACTCACTGCAACGCAGGTGCTCTGGCTACTGGCGGCTATGGTACTGCTCTAGGTGTGATTCGCTCACTGCACCGTGACGGTCTAGTGGAGATGGTCTACGCTAATGAGACCCGCCCGCGCCAACAAGGCGCTAGGCTAACTGCTTGGGAACTGGCTTACGATCATATACCAGTGACACTGGTTACTGATAATATGGCAGCGCATCTTATGTCTGAGATAGATCTAGTGATCACTGGCGCTGATCGCATCGCCGCCAATGGCGACTCAGCTAACAAGATCGGCACTTATGGTCTAGGGATTATCGCCAATTATCATCACGTGCCTTTTTATATTGCAGCGCCACTAAGTACTTTTGATTTTAGTATTAGTGATGGTTCCAAGATACCCATAGAGGAGCGACACAACTCAGAGGTCTCACATATCAATGATAAGAGCTGCACTATTAGTAGTGATGTCGCGACTGATAAATTCGGCGTGCTTAATTACCGTAATCCAGCTTTTGATGTGACGCCGGCGGAATTAATTGAAGCTATATTTACTGAAGCTGGTGTTCGTCATTGCGAGGCGCGTAGCGCCGTGGCAATCCCACTCTAGCACCATAGGGGATCCTTCGCTTCGCTCAGGATGACGTTATTAGCGAGCTCGACAGCATCGGCTTCGGCTTCTCAAGTCCCATCAGCTCAACTATAGTAGGCGCAATATTAGATAGAGTCGTAGAAGCCACTAGATCATTAGGGTCGGCATTATACTGACGCAACTTAGCATCAGCACCTATAAGTATCAATGGCACCGGATTACAGCTATGCGCCGTGCGAACGTCACCGCTAGTATCGTACATTTGATCTGCGTTACCATGATCTGCTGTAACTAGAACTATATAGCCGTTCTTCCTAGCAGTCTCGACTACTCGCTCCACAGAATTATCAACAGCTTTAAGCGCCTTAAGCACCGCATCCCAGATACCAGTGTGCCCGACCATATCTGGGTTAGCGAAATTACAAACAAGAAGATCATAAGCTTGAGACTCAAGAGCTTTAACTAGTCCATTAGTTACTCCTGCTATGCTCATCTCCGGCTGCAGATCATAAGTAGCGACCTTGGGGCTAGCAACCAGCTCTCTCTCTTCGCCCTTGAACGCGTCTTTAGCTCCTTGATTAAAGAAACTAGTTACATGATTAAACTTCTCAGTCTCAGCAGTGCGAAACTGTCTTAGACCTAGGCTCGAGACCAGCTCACCAAGACTCATTGAGCGATCTTGCTTAGGCAGGCTACTGGAGCTAAAAGCTACAGGCAAACCCAGCTCACCAGAATAATCAGTGAAACATAAATAATGTAAGTTAGTCCAGTTCTCTTTATGCTCATTGCATAAATTTTTAAAATCTTTAGAGCTCTCCACGCTAAGCGGCTTACTTACAGTATCTAAACCTAGACGCTTAGAAATCTCGCGCGCTCTATCTGGACGGAAATTAAAAAATATCACCGAGTCGCCATCTTGAATTAAACCTTTATCGTTAATAACAGTCGGTAGAATAAACTCATCACTAGCACCAGTTTTGTTGCGCCCGGTATCTGCGTACTCATAACCCTTAATGATAGCTTCAACAGCAGAACTAGCTCGCTCGCCGCGCCCGTAGATAACGCAGTCAATATAGCTCTCTAATCTATCCCAGTTATTATCCCTGTCCATAGCCCAGTATCTACCTGAGACAGTAGCGATATTAATGCGCGGCTGATAGCGCTCCATTAGATGCGCAGCTACCCTAGGCGGATCATCACGACCATCACTTATCGCATGAAGAAAAACTTTCTCTGCTGCCAAACCCTTGCGTTTAGCCAACTCTATAAGTCCATCAAGATGCCCAAGATGCGCATGCACGTCACCTTCAGAGATAAGTCCCATTAAATGTAATTTAGAATTATTCTTCTGTGCATGCTCTACTGCTTCACTTAAAGCAGGGTTATTGAAGAACTCTCCACTGCGCACCATATCAGAAATAAGTGTTAGCTTCTGCTTATTAATACGACCAGCACCTATATTCTCGTGCCCAACTTCAGAATTGCCCATAATACCGTCAGGCAAACCTA
>Ga0172372_10006323_pt1 | contig 16170 bp, 16 predicted proteins | sample LakKiv5m_2_FD_114544 | JGI IMG/M metagenome (GOLD analysis project Ga0172372, IMG submission 114544) | Freshwater microbial communities from Kabuno Bay, South-Kivu, Congo - kab_092012_9.5m | ecosystem: Environmental > Aquatic > Freshwater > Lake | place: Democratic Republic of the Congo...
CCCCACCGCCCCCCCCTTCGCAGGCGCCGCCGCCGCGGCCGGCCGCCCTTGCGCCGCCGGAGGCCCCGCGCGCGCCCGAGCCGCCGCCCCAGCCCGAGCCCGAGCCGGTCCCCGAACCCGAGCCCGAGCCCGAGCCTGCGCCCGAACCGGAACCGGCGCCCCCTGCGCCCGTCGCGACGCCGGCCCCGCCAGCCCCGCCGCCGCGGCCCGCCAACCTGCGCCCGCCGCCCCGCCCGGCACCGGAGCAGGCGACGGCGCCAGAACCCGCGCCCGAGGCCCCGCCCGAACCTGAACCCGAACCCGCGCCGGCGCAGACGCCCGACGACGTGGCCGCCGCGATCGCCGCCGCCGTCGCCGGCGCGCAGGCCCTGGATGCGCCGCCGGCGCCGGGCGGGCAGGGCGGGACTGCCGCCGGCCCGTCGCTGAGCGAGGGCGAACTCGCCGGCCTGCGGCGGACGGTGCAGGGCTGCTGGAACAAGTCGACGGCGTCGAGCGAGGCGCAGCGGTCGCGCGTCGTCCTCAAGGTCAGCCTGACCGCCGAGGCTGCGGTGATCGCGGTCGAGCTGCTCGAGAGCAATGCCCCGAGTGCTGCCGCCGAGCAGAGCGCCTTCGAGACCGCGCGCCGATCGCTGCGCTGCCTGAGGGATGCGGGGCTGCCGCCCGAAAAATACGAGACCTGGAAGGAAATCGAGTTCGAATTCGACTATAGTGCGGATCGGGTGCGCTAGATCGATGCCCGCTGTCTGCCTTGCCCGGAGTATGCCCGAGATGATCTTGATCGCCGTTCGCCGAACCCTGCTTGCCGTCCTGACCCTGATGGTCGCGGCGCCGCTGCTTCTGTCCCTGGGCGCGCAGGCCCAGGGCACCCCCTTGCGGCTGCGCATTACCGAGGGCGTCTTCGAGCCGATGCCGATCGCGCTTCCGGGTTTTGTCGCCGAGACGGCCGGGGCGGGCACGATGGCCGAGCAGGTGACGGGCGTCGTCGCCTCGGACCTCACCGGGTCGGGCCTTTTCCGCGAGATCCCGCGCGCGGCGCATATCGGGCGGATCGGCAGTTTCGATGCCCCGGTGCAATATGCCGACTGGCGCGCCATCAACGCCCAGGCCCTCGTGACCGGCGCCCTCTCGCAGACGGGAGACCGGATCACCGTGCGCTTTCGCCTGCACGATGTCGTCTCGGGCCAGCAGATGGGCGAGGGGCTCCAGTTCGAAGGCCCCGCCGCCGACTGGCGCCGGATCGGCCACAAGGTCGCGGATGCGGTCTATGCCCGCATCACCGGCGAGACGGGCTATTTCGACAGCCAGATGGTCTTTGTCGCCGAGAGCGGCCCGAAGGATGCGCGCGTCAAGCGTCTCGCGATCATGGATCAGGACGGCGCGAATGCGCGCTATCTGTCGGACGGCAAGCGCCTCGTGCTCGCGCCGCGCTTCTCGCCCGACGGCTCGCGGGTGCTCTATACCTCCTACGAGACGGGCGTGCCGCGCATCTATCTGATGGAGATCGCCTCGGGGCGGCGTCAGGTGCTCGACGACCAGCCGGGCAGCATGACCTTCGCGCCGCGCTTCTCGCCCGACAGGCGGTCGATCGCCTTCTCGCTCTCGCAGGGGGGCAACAGCGATCTCTATGTCCTCGATCTCGGATCGGGCAACCGCAAGCGGCTGACGACGACCCCCGCGATCGAGACCGCGCCCTCGTTCTCGCCCGACGGCAGCCGGATCGTTTTCGAAAGCGACCGCAGCGGCAGCCAGCAGCTCTATGTCATGCCCGCAGGCGGCGGCGAGGCGCAGCGCATCAGCGCGGGGCGGGGGCGCTATGCGACCCCCGTCTGGTCGCCGCGCGGCGACCTCATCGCCTTCACCAAGCAGATCGACGGGCAGTTCCACATCGGCGTCATGCGCGTTGACGGGAGCGAAGAGCAGCTTCTGACGACCTCGTTTCTCGACGAGGGGCCGAGCTGGTCGCCCAACGGCCGGGTCCTTGTCTTTGCCCGCGAGACGGCGGGCGCCGAGGGGCTGCCCGCGCTCTATACTGTCGAGATATCGGGGCGCGTGCCGCCGCGCCGCCTGACGCTGAGCGTCGGCGCGTCGGATCCCGCCTGGTCGCCGCTCCGGCCCTGAGGCCGGAGCGCGGGGTATTCCGATGCCGCCATCGGCGTGTTAGAGTGAAGGCGTTGGCGTCAACGACCGTCATGCCCCGCCCGGCTTCGCCGTCGTCGCGGGTTCACAAGCACAACCTATCGAGCACAAGGACCATCACATGACATCCAAGCATCTTCTTTCCGCCCTCGCTCTTGCGGCCGCGATGGGCCTTGCGGGCTGTTCGGACAAGATGTCGGACGGCGGGGCCGGCGGCTTCAGCGATGCCGACATGATCGCCGACGCCGAGCCCATCACCGCGCTCGGCGATCCGAACGATCCGACCTCGGTCGCCTATCTGCAGAACTCGATCGGCGACCGGGTCTATTTCGCGGTCGACCAGTCGGTGCTGACGGACGAGGCGCGGCTCATCCTCAACGGGCAGGCGGACTGGCTCGCGGGGAACGATTTCAACGTCATCATCGAGGGCCATGCGGATGAGCAGGGGACGCGGGAATACAACCTCGCCCTCGGTGCCCGCCGCGCGAGCGCGGTGATGGACCATCTGATCGCGCAGGGCGTCGCGCCGGCCCGCCTTCGGACCGTGAGCTACGGCAAGGAACGTCCCGCGGAAGCCTGCTCGGAAGATCGGTGCTACACGCTCAACCGCCGCGCCGTGACGACCCTCTGGCGCGCGCCCGGGGCCTGAGGGGCAGATGGCGCGCGCCGTCCTCGCCCTCTTCGCCGCCGCCCTGATCGCGCTCGCGCCCCTCCCGGGCGCGGCGCAGCAGGGCGATCCGGCGCGCGCCCAGACCCTTGCCGAGATCCGCGCCGAGCTGGCGGCGCTGTCGTCCGAGCTTGCCGATCTGCGCTCGGAGTTCATCGCCTCGGACCTCGCCGCGCAGCCCACGGGCGGCACCATGCTCGACCGGATCCTGACGCTCGAGGCCGAGCTTGTCCGCCTGACCGGGGCGAGCGAGGCCTTCGATCTGCGTCTGCGCCGGATCGTCGATGATCTGGGCCTGCGGCTCGGCGATCTCGAATTCCGCCTGACCGAGCTCGAGGGGGGCGATGTCGGCGCGCTCGGCCCCGCCGCGCCGCTCGGCGGGGCGCAGCCCGATGCGGCCGCCGCCGCCCCCGTTACCGCGCCCAGCGCCGACCCGAGCGCCGTGCCCAGTGCCGACACTAGTGCCGACCCCGCTGCGGACGCGGCCGAACGGGCCGGCGCGCTGATCGATGGCGGCGATCCGGCGGGTGCGCTCGCGCTGCTCGATGCCGCGATCGCCGCGGCCCCGTCCGATCCCGCGATCGGCGAGCTCGACCTGCTGCGGGGCGAGGCACTCTATGCGCTCGGGCAACGGATCGACGCGGCGCAGGCGTTCCTCGACAGCGTCTCGGGCGCGCCCGAGGCGCCCTGGGCTGCCACGGCGATGCTGCGCCTCGGCGCGACCCTGGGCGAGATCGGCGAGATGGTCGATGCCTGCATCGCTCTGGCCGAGGTCGGGCTGCGCTATCCCGGTGATGTCGAGGCCGTCGACGAGGCAGAGCGGCTGCGCGCGGCCTTCGCCTGCCCGTGATGACCCCCGCCGAGGCCGCGGTCGCAGCGGCGCTGGCCGGGCTCGGCCCGGGGGCAGCGGCGGGCGTGGCGGTCTCGGGCGGCGGGGATTCGGTGGCACTTCTCGATCTCGCGGCGCGCGCGGCAAGATCGGCAGGGGTCGATCTGCGCGCCGTCACGCTCGATCACGGGCTGCGGCCCGAGGCCGCGCGCGAGGCGCGGCTCGTGGCCCGTTGGGCGCGCGCCCTCGGCGTCGCCCACACCACCCTGCGCTGGGAGGAGCGCCCCCCGGCGGGCAATCTTCAGGCCGAGGCGCGCGCGGCGCGCTATCGGCTGATCGGCTCCTGGGCGCGCGACGGGGGGCTTGGCGCGGTCCTTCTGGCCCATACGCTCGACGATGTGGCCGAGACGTTTCTCATGCGGCTCGGCCGGCGGGCCGGGGTCGAGGGCCTCGCGGCCATGGCGCCCGATTTCCGGCGCGACGGGATGCGCTGGCTCCGGCCGCTGCTCGGGATCGAGCGGGCGGACCTGCGCGAGCATCTGCGCGCCGTCGGGCAGGCCTGGATCGAGGATCCCTCGAACGAGGATCCGCGCTTTGGTCGCGCACGGATGCGCCGGCTGCTGCCGGCGCTGGCGGGGGCGGGCATCGCGGCCGCCGATCTCGCGGAGGTGGCGCGCAATCTCGGCGCGGCGCGCGCCGCGCTCGCCCATCACGCCGCCGAGGCCGCGGCCCTGATCGTGACCGAGGATCGCGGCGATCTGATCCTCGGACGCGCGCGCTATGCCGCGCAACCCGCCGAAACGCGCCGGCGCATCCTGACCTGGGCGCTGCGCTGGATCTCCGGGGTCGATCATCCCGCCCGCGGGGCCGAGATCGGGCGCCTCGACGATGCGCTGCGCGCGGGGCGGGCGGCGACGCTCGGGGGGGTGCGCCTTGTGACCGCGGGCGACGGCATGGCCCGGATCGGGCGCGAGCCGCGCGCGGTCGCGGCGGCGGTCTCGGCCCCCGACCGCAGCTGGGACGGGCGCTGGCGCCTCTCGGGGCCGCCCGCGCCGGCGGGTGCGGTGCTGCGCGCGACCGGGGCGGCGGGGCTTGCGCTTTGCCCCGGGTGGCGGCAGCTCGGCCTGCCGCGGGCCAGCCAGATCGCGGCCCCGGCGCTCTGGTCGGCCGAGGGGGCGCTGCTGGCGGCGCCGCTGGCGGGCAGGGGCGGGCCGGCGGGGGCGGAACCGTGGCGGATTTCCGCCCTGGGCTGGGGGGCGGAGCCCGTCGATGGCGACTGGCGCATTGAAGCGCGGGGCGATATCCCTATCTAAAGGAAAACCGGGCGCGGCCCTTCGCGTCGCCGCCCGCAGTAAGGAGAGTGTCCTTGGGCAACGCGCGCAACATCGCCTTCTGGGTGGTCCTGTTCCTTCTGGTTCTCGCGCTCTTCAACCTCTTCAACAACGGGCAGAGCACGAGCGGCGCGCGCTCGATCTCTTATTCCGACTTCATCCAGCGGGTCGAGGATGGCGCGGTCTCCTCCGTCACCCTCGACGGTGAGCGGGTGATCGTGCGTGCGAGCGACGGGTCGCAATACGTCGCGATCCGGCCCGCGGGCGAGAACATCGCCGACCGGCTGCTCGCGCAGGGTGTCGAGGTCAGGGCCGAACCGCAGGAGCAGTCGGGGATCCTCTCGATCATCTCGCTGTGGCTGCCGTTCCTCGTGCTGATCGGCATCTGGATCTTCTTCATGAACCGCATGCAGGGCGGCGGCCGTGGCGGGGCGATGGGCTTTGGCAAGAGCCGGGCGAAACTCCTGACCGAAAAGCACGGCCGCGTCACCTTCGACGACGTGGCGGGCATCGACGAGGCCAAGGAAGAGCTCGAGGAGATCGTCGAGTTCCTGCGCGATCCGCAGAAATTCTCGCGCCTCGGCGGCAAGATCCCCAAGGGCGCGCTGCTGGTGGGCCCGCCCGGCACCGGCAAGACGCTGCTCGCCCGCGCCATTGCCGGCGAGGCGGGGGTGCCCTTCTTCACCATCTCGGGATCCGACTTCGTCGAGATGTTCGTGGGCGTCGGCGCCAGCCGCGTGCGCGACATGTTCGAGCAGGCCAAGAAGAACGCGCCCTGCATCGTCTTCATCGACGAGATCGACGCGGTCGGCCGTGCCCGCGGCGTCGGCATCGGCGGCGGCAACGACGAGCGCGAGCAGACGCTGAACCAGCTTCTGGTCGAGATGGACGGGTTTGAGGCCAACGAGGGCGTCATCATCGTCGCGGCTACCAACCGCAAGGACGTGCTCGACCCCGCGCTCCTGCGCCCCGGCCGCTTTGACCGCCAGATCCACGTCCCCAACCCCGACATCAAGGGCCGCGAGAAGATCCTCGGCGTCCACGCCCGCAAGGTGCCGCTCGGCCCCGATGTGGACCTGCGCACCATCGCGCGCGGCACGCCCGGCTTTTCGGGTGCCGATCTCGCCAACCTCGTGAACGAGGCCGCGCTGATGGCCGCGCGCGTCGGGCGGCGCTTCGTGACGATGGACGATTTCGAGAGCGCCAAGGACAAGGTCATGATGGGGCCCGAGCGGCGCAGCATGGTCCTGACCGCCGAGCAGAAGGAAATGACCGCCTATCACGAGGCCGGCCACGCCATCGTCGGCCTCTCGCTGCCCAAGTGCGACCCGGTCTACAAGGCGACGATCATCCCCCGCGGCGGCGCGCTCGGCATGGTCGTCAGCCTGCCCGAGATGGACAAGCTCAACATCCACAAGGACGAGGCCAATCAGAAGATCGCCATGACGATGGCCGGCAAGGCGGCCGAGATCATCAAGTATGGCGAGGAGCGCGTCTCGAACGGGCCGGCGGGCGACATCATGCAGGCCTCGAGCTTTGCGCGCGCGATGGTGATGCGCTGGGGCATGTCGGATGCGGTCGGCAACATCGACTATGCCGAGGCCCATCAGGGCTATTCGGGCAACACCGGCGGCTTCTCGGTCTCGGCCCACACGAAGGAACTGATCGAGACGGAGGTCAAGCGCCTCATCGACGAGGGCTACGAGAGCGCGCGCGCGATCATCCTCGAGCGGCAGGAGGATTTCGAGCGTCTGGCCCGGGGCCTGCTCGAATACGAGACGCTGACGGGCGACGAGATCCGCAAGGTCATCGCCGGCGAGCCGCTCGATGGCGACGACGGCGGCAGCGCCGCGCCCCGCGGCGGCGCCTCGAGCCTCACCGCCATTCCCAAGACACGGCCGCGGGCGGCGGGCGGGCCCAAGTCGGGCGGTCTGGAGCCCGAACCGAGCGCCTGAGGTCGGCCCCCGGCCCGGCTGTCAGTCACGCCCGTCGCGGTGCCGCGGCGGGCGTTTCTGCGCGATGCGCCGCGCGGCATCGGCGGCGGCGCGCAATTCCTCGGCGATCTCCTCGGCCTCGTCAGGCTCGAAGTCGAGCGGCAGCGCGATGCCCCCGCCCTCGACATAGATGCGCACCATCCCGAGCGTCGTCGGCCCGATCTGCAGGTTCGCCGCGATGTCGCTCTCGTCGTCGATGCCCATGCCACCCTCCGCGCCGCCGGACCGCCCCCGCCACGCGCGCCGGCAGCGCGAAGCATCGCGACCCTTGCATTTTCCGGGCGCTCTGGCTATGCCCCGACGCGTGCCGCCTTAGCTCAGTTGGTTAGAGCACCAGATTGTGGATCTGGGGGTCCCCCGTTCGAGCCGGGGAGGCGGTACCACCGCGCCCTCGCCGCGCCGCAGCGCCCCGGGCACGCCGCCGTCGCCCCTTGCGCCCCCCGCCGGTCTCGCATAGCATTTCGCGCAAGGGCGAGGCACCATGCCACGCCCCGGACGGCGGGTTGGCGGAGAGGTTACGCAGCGGATTGCAAATCCGTGTAGACCGGTTCAATTCCGGTACCCGCCTCCACTACATCTTGTAAGAAGCAGCGCCTTGTGTACAGAAAAGTACTACATATAGTCTAAGCACCTTCGTACACATTGCGTACACAAAGTGGCTGCACAACTGCACCTAGTTCTGTTATGCTTGAGTTAACAGGCACTTAGGTGGAGCAGTGCTGTGAGCTACGGTGTAGAAGCAGTTCAAGTTCACAAGAAGCTACGCTTGGACAAGCGCAAGGGCACTGACAGCTGGTATGCAAGGCTCACGCTGCCAAACGGAAAGCGTGTGGTTAAGTCTACCAAGACCAACAACCTAGAAGAAGCAAAAGAGATAGCTCTACAAATCTATTATGAGACGCAAGCACGAATCAAGAACAAGCTACCACCAGCTACTAGAAAATTTAAAGACGCTGCCAACTATGCAATAAAGCGCATGGAGGCAGAGCTGGCAGAAGGAGCAGGCAAGCAGGCATACAGAGACTATACGCAGGCATTGAACCGTTGGCTTATACCTTTCTTCGGCAACACTGACATTTCAAAAATTGACTTGGCGATGCTGAAGAACTTTGACGCATGGCGAGCGCAGCAGATGGGCAAAACACCTGCGCAGAGTACGATAAACAATCACAACGCAGCTATGAACAGAGTGTTGGATGAAGCAGAGTTGAATGGCTGGATTACACAAGCGCTTCGTCCAACGCTGTTGAACAAAGGATTGAAGACAGAGAGCAGGGGCAGCTTTACACGCGAAGAATATACCACAATCTACACAGCACTGCGCAGCTATCACGAAAAGACAGCCAACACTAGAGCAGCAGCTACACGAGAAACTCTACACAACTACGTGCTGTTCCTTGCAAACACAGGCGTGCGGCATGGCACAGAAGCACTTAACCTCCGCTGGCGAAACATTGAGTGGCACCGAAAAGGCGAAGAACGCTACCTAGTAATAAACGTGGACGGCAAAACCAAGAAACGCTCAGCTGTTGCGCGAGACAGAGTGCGTGACTACCTGCAGCGGCAAAGCAAGCTTAACCCAAGAATAGCAGCCAGCGACATTGACGAATTGATTGCAGCAAAGAGCGACGAGCATGTGTTTGTTACGCGACTGGGCGAGCAAGCGACAATCTTCAACCTAAATGCACACTTCAACAGACTGCTTGAAGAACTCAATTTAAAGACGGGCGCAGACGGCAGGGCTAGAACACTTTACAGCTGGCGGCACTTCTACGCGACGCAAGACTTAGAGCGTGGTGTCAGCACACACGCACTTAGCAAGCAGCTGGGCAACAGCACAGCAATGCTGGACAAGCACTACAGCAAGTACAGTCCCCTCATAAACGCAGAACTGCACAGTGGAAGGCGCAAGCAGAAAACTGCGGTTTCAGCACCGAATGCAGTCAACAGTGCGCAACTGGCATTTCAAATGCTGGAGCAAGGTACACTTAGCTCCGCTGCTCTACTTGCAAGCTTGGGCGTGGGCAGAGCTGGCTATCGTGTCACGGAAGAAATAGCAGTACAGGCACTGCAGGCAAAGCAGCGGGAATTGATTGATGAGGCGACGCTGCTGCGGCTGTTGAATAGTGAAAGGCTATAAATAACCTTCAAGGCTTAAACTAATATATTCCTATTCGAAACCCTTGGTAAAGTTATGTCGCACATTCAGCGTTTCCAAACTGCTTCATGCATTTATTAATCGTGCAAGAATTTATCTGCGCTTCTCGCCGACCGCTATTTCTGTCTACAGTTCTTACAGAGGGCACAGTATAAAACTCAGAACGTGTAATTTGATTGCACGTAATCATGTTGGCAAAGCCCGTGCAAATAGTTTGACCAGTCGGCACTTCACGACTAAGCAGCTGATTATACATTTCTTGTTCATACCTAGGTGGTATCTTTGCCAGCAAGTCGGCAGAGCAGCTGCTTCTAGCGGCTTGGTACTCTGGCGACGTGCAGCCAACTAAAAGGCTACATGCAGCCAGTACACCAAAACGGCGCTTGATATTGTCTTTCATGTTTTCCCCACGGTTTTCTCGTTCGCTCCATAAGGGCACCGCTGAGGGTATGAAGTCAAGCTGCTTGAGAACTTAAAAAATTGCATGCAGCTGTTAAGAAGAGTTCGTTTTCTTAGGATGCAAAAATAGAGGCCGGCCCTGGTGCATGCGCTTATGAAATCAGGTAGCGTTGCGAACTGCAGCATTCTGCAAAGCTGCGTCAAACTCTCCAGCCGTACAAGCAGCGGAGAACGCTTCTAGCACTGCAGCTACGTCGCCAACTTCGCGCACAAACACTGCATTGCCACGTTCACTAATAGGCAGCGAGCGAGCGCCATACTTGCACTGTACATAAACGCCGCCGTCCTGCTTGAAGAACCAAGCTCGCACTCGCCTGCTTACTTCCATCAAAACACGCTCGCCTGCAGCGTTTCGCCGCCAACGCTGCTCCTTCACAGTGTAAGTTGTGCCAGCAGTTGCGGCTGCAGCAACTTTAAGCTGCTCTGCAATGGCTGCTAGAAGCTTGGCTCTGCGCAGCTCTTGCGGTGACTTGATTGAGCTGCGCTGCACTGATTTTACGTTTAGCTTTGCTAGATGTGTCATGCGTGCACTCCTTACCCTGGATGACACAAAATCATTATGGCCACTACAGCAACTGGACAACCTAAATGATTAGAAAATTTAGGGGCGCGGCCAAGGCAAGCTTACATCGAAAATCGATGTAACGGAGGGTGTGCTAACATCGGAAACCGATGTAACGGAGGGTGTGCCAACATCAGAAAACGATGTAAAATGAAATTCTATAACCAAAGTGGTAAGGTCTTGCATAATCACCTACATCGTTATTAGATACTAACATTTCCCAAAAATGTAACTGTGGTTTTTCCGGCGCGACGCGGAAAGTATCTCAGGACTGTTTGATGAATGCGCTTTAGAACAAGCCTGCGCGACAAACTCAAAAAGTTGTTGAGTGATAGGAAGGTCTTCGCAAGTTTAGAAAGTGCAAGAAATTACATTGACAGTTGATCCGCGTGCTTGCCAATGATGGGAAAATGCTCGATACATAGTTTTCTCGGAGCCCCAAACTAATGGAACAGATCATGGTATGGGTCGTCGCCGCTGGGGTATTTCTAATACTATTGTACTATTTTCCCCGCGCTGTTGGCGCACTTGCTTTAATCTTCGGCGCGGCAATCGGATCCATTCTTCTTTGGACCAACTATGAAGCTGCCATGCTTGATCGTCAGGCCAGAGCGATTTTAATTGATGTCACCTACAATCTTGAGCGCTGCCGTCTGGGCGAGCCTCTTATGATAGAAATCACAAACAACTTTGATAAGACCCTTACGAAGGTTACTTTTGGAGTTGAAGGTTACCGTGTTGGGCACTCAGATCCGCTTTACTATAGTGATAGTTACGATTATCGGTCGGATCGAATTATTGAAAAAGGCGGTACCTGGGTAGACTGCTGGAAATTGCCCAAAGTCTTTCCATTTGCGGAACAGAAAACAATTAGAAGTACGCCAATAAGCAGCGTGACCTGGAAGGTAAAAAATATATACCCCCAGTTCGCAGACGACTAATCCTTTAAGCTAGGCGCTTTAGGTTAAACCTGAAAGGCGTTCCTTTGAATCTAAAGTTAATCTCAAGTGTTTCACCCCACCCTGCAATTCACCACTCTTGAGCTTCAGAATAAATCCAACAGTCAACTTGGGGCGCCATAAAAAGCTCCCACTTTGACCGTGTATATTGTAATAATATCCGGCGAGAGGAGTGATTTCAAAATTCGTGTTAAAGTGAGTATGCTGAAATGGTAACAATCATAAGTCGACATAGCTTGCTAAAATGATACCTTTCAACTTGTCTTCACACTTACATCGAAAATCGATGTAACGAAGGCTGTGCCGACATCAGAAAGCGATGCAACTTCAAACCAATTTTATTCTTGCCTTAGCCCATTAAGGCTAAATACTGTATGAAACAGTCCCCTAGCACTCACTACTCAATAAACTGGCGCCGAGCCGTACACCGAAGTTGGACGAATGAATTATCCCAAGCGCACTTCAACGTGACAGGAACACTTAAGTTTGTGCATGCGCAATCCATCAGCAGCGAAGCAGCACACAAGACAATAAAGGCGTACTGGCACAAGCTGGATAGAACATTCTTCGGGCATGCAGCAGATAAGGGAATGAGCATTGAGCGTTGGGTATTTACTGAACTTGGGAAAGCAGGCGACAACGCACACTGTCACTTCAAGGCTCACTCGCCTATAGACCCGTTTCTATTCTGCTGTATAGCAAACGCAATGTGGGCGAATTTCAACAGGCACACAGCACAAGGCAAAAAGAGTTGGATTACACCAACTCAGCTAAACACTCAGTCAGCACAATATACAACAAAAGGCACTAGAGATTTTCAGTTTGACCCAACAGGTCTCGCGTCATCTCGCACGAACAGGCACACAGTCAATTATCAAAGCTTTGAGAACTCAGCACAGGCACAGAGAATTTTGAACAAGGTTTCAGTTGAACAACTTGAACAGGCACGACAGGCAGTGGAATGGCAAATAGCAAAGACACAGAGGCTGATTTTGATTAGGCAGCGCAGAGCCGAAGTGCGAGGCATACGGCAAGCGATTTAGGCAGCGACTTGACAAAACTTACAGCAGTCCCGTTGTGCGCACGGCGGGACAATCTTCACTATTGTCAAAACACTTTACATAATCAATCAAACAATAGAATAAGAAGAATGACGTTAGTTGAGTATGAAAAAGACACTATTAAGATTATATTAAATACTTTGGGAGAAAAGGATGACACTACTTGAAAATGTATATCAGCACTTGCAGTACAACGGATTGGTTAACAACAGAGAGCACTTCAGCACACAGTACCTTTGCAGAAGCAAGCACTGGTATGCTGTGCAGACGCATGCTGGACGGGACTTCAGTGCTGCTGCTGCAATTCAATGCCTGCGCAGCATACGCAGCACAGCCACACGCTCACTTTCTGCGCCTCAAGCACTTGCGCTGACAACAGCGGAGCGTTTGGTGGTGTGGCATTTAAGCCAGCGCCACGCTGTTGCTGAAATATGTTAGAGAACATGTAATCTGTAACATTTTGGGGCGCCTGTCAACAAATACAACACTTTAACTGCGTGGCAAATTTTGGTCGCCCTAGCAGATGTTAGAATGTATTTTCTTTTGCAACAAAACCACACATTTAGGGGAGTGCACTGTGAAACAAGCCAAGCTACTTAACGACGCAGAGTTCAAGCGGCTCTCAGCAGTAATTGACAGCCTGCGCCACAGCACACGCAACCACACTGCTGTTGCACTGAGCTTCTATGCGGGGCTGCGGGCTTGTGAGATAGCTGCGCTGCGAGTGGGCGACGTATTTGACCAAACAGGGGCTGTGCGCGACACAGTGCACCTTTCAGCAGCGCAAACCAAAGGCAGTGACAGCTGCACAGTGCTGGTGAACAAGAAGCTGCGTGCACAACTGCTGCGCTATGCTCGTGCATACCCAGTGCTTGTGAAGAAGCCCAGTGCTTCACTAATCTATAGCGGCAAGGGCGGGGGCTTTTCTGCGCAAACTGTGGTAAATCTATTTCAGCGCCTCTATCGTCAAGCTGGCATAGCAGGGGCGAGCTCACACAGCGGTCGCAGGCAGTTTGTGACTGAGTTAGCTGACTTGGGTATCAACGCACGAGTTGTTCAAGCCCTTGCTCGCCACAAGAACCTAAACACTACCATGCGCTACATTGAGCTTAATGAGAACAAGCTACGAGCTGCGGTTGAACTCATCTAGTGAATGGAACAGGGGTTCGAAGACGCCGTTTTTGAAGTGAGCGCCCATCATTTCATCAATGTCGTCAAACAGCCCCAAGCAATCGTAATTAACGCCTTCGAAGGAGTGTCCACTAATTTCAAAACCGACGAAGAACCTACGCTTGCCGTCTGTAATGCCGCCAACAGCAATAAGGGGATAGTCGCCAGACTCTATCCAAGTTGTAATTCTCATTTTGATATACGCAGAAAATTCCTCTGTGCTGATGTTCTTGTATTTGAGAAACTTTTCAGCCCGTTCAAGAGTATCGCTACTTGTGTCAAGAAAGTTGTGCATTTCTTCAGCATCAAACCGCACCAACTTTCGGTACTCAAAGAAGTAACCAAAGGGTGAGAGGTCCTCGTCTACGCTAAACCCAATATCTTCAAGCCAGTCGTCAAGGTTGTTGGTTTCGTTATCAAAGCGTACTACCTTTCCGCGAGACAAGAGCCTGATACCCTCGTTGAAGTCCTCTGCTGAGATTGTCTTCATAGCGTTCAACCTTTAGACGCTTATGCATTTCAGCGTTAAAATTGTATCCCGCGCACGTCTTGTCAACGCAAGATTTCCGCTTCAGGCAACACCAGGTCGTCAGGGGACTGAACAATTAGCGAGCCTAAAGTGTCGCTGTAGTACACGAACCTTAGGCAGTCCTGTATTCCAACCGAAAATCCGTTTTCGCCAAAGTAGCCACAGTTCTTTCCGTATCCCCACCAAGCTATCAATGCTTTAACGGAGAAGAATTCAGGGGCAGGGGTCCTGCTCGCGTCAACGTCAATAATGAATGGTTCGCCGCCGAAAAATTCCATAACTTGGTCGTCAACTATTACGAAGCTCGTGGAATTGCCACCTACAGATTGGTATATTGGATATCCGTTACAGCGCATATCGCCTGTGAAGATTAACTCCCCTACAACGCCGCTATGTGTGAGCTCAATCTGCCGAAAAGCTTTAGCACCCGTCTCAAAGAGTGGTGTTGCGCCGTTGGGCACGGTGTAGCCTGCAACCTCTTTTGCGGCTTCACACCATTCCACTTTATACTCGTGCCAAACAGCTGCAGCCTGCGCTGACATTTCACCTGCGTTGGCACTGTGAGAGGCAAGGGCGAGCAGTGGCAGGAGCAGGGTATGTCTGTTCATTTTGTTCCACGCGGAAGATATTGTATTTACACTATGCCTGTCTTGCCCTCAGTCAAGCTAAAATTATTTAGATGAAATGTTGGTAGGAATGTGAACTTTTACGCTAAAAACGTGCGATTTGAGCAGTGATTGAAACGTTACTTTTCAATAGTATCTGCCAGTCGCTTGTAGTTATCGCACCCTTTCGCACTGCCAAGTTCACAAGCAGCATTGTAGAGATATAGTGCTAGGTCCACGTCCTCGTCTGTGCCTCGCCCATGTTCATACATTGCTGCATAATTATTACAGCCTTCTTCAGCTTGCATCACGCAGGCACGATAGTAAAGTGCAAGTGCTCTGCTGTCGTCTTCTTTGTAAAGCCTAAGTGTATAGAAAGGCTTTGCTCGTGTAGTAAGAATGTATCCCAAGTCAACACAGCCACCTGCGTAGCCTAGTGTACAAGACTTATCAAATAGCTCAAGAACACGAGCCAAGTCTTCCCTTTTATCGCTGCTTGCCTCTATCGTTCTAGCAAGCTCGTAGCAACTTTTGGCATCCTTACCTGCACACAACTCTTCCAGTACTTCCTGTCTAGATTTTCCATCAGTAGCTGCGTGTACAGTGTGCGTGGTTAGGGTGCAGGCAACTGCAAACATAAAGCCAAGTAGAGTTGTTTTCATCTGCTCACCTCACTGCTTAAGTCTTGCGTAGTTTTCGCAACCTTTCGCAACCTTCAGGTCGCAAGCCTTACCAAAAAATTCAAGTGCTTTCGTTGTGTCTTTTCTCACGCCCGAACCAAATACGTACATAGCACCAAGATTATTGCAGCCTAAACCAGTGTCCAAATCACAGGCTTTGGTGTAGAATTTCACAGCACGAAGCACATCAACACCATCGCCACGTTCATACATCAAGCCAAGATTGCCACAGCCCAACCCATCGTTCAAATCACAGGCTTTGGTGTAAAGTTCCACAGCACGAAACACATCTTTTAGAACGCCATCGCCACGTTCATACATCAAGCCAAGTTTGCTACAGCCCAACCCATCGTTCAAATCGCAAGCTTTGGTGTAAAGTTCCACAGCACGAAAATAATCCTGTTTCACGCCATCGCCACGTTCATACATATATCCAAGATTGCTGCAGCCTAAACCAGCGCCCAAATCGCAGCCTTTAGACAAATATTCAATTGCCTTAAACTTGTTTGTGCTCGTGCCTTCTCCAAGAAATAAATCTATCCCAACCATCAAACAAGCAGCCGCAATATTCTGCTCACACTGCAACATCTGCTGCTTTAATTCTGCGCTTATTTCCTCAGTCCACAGAGGTGTATTTCCGTATCCCAACAGCAGCACAGCCAACGCCAACACACGCAGCACAGCACGCCCTCCCAAACCTATTCATCAATCCAGCGCTCCTATATCACGCCACAACTCTCAACTCAACTTGGGTGCTGAGACTACTCACACCATCCTCACTATGCCTCTCATCAGTAAAGCCAACCTCTCGCATAAGTATCTACTCACTCGCAAATATTCGTTTTACTGTGGTTTCACAGTTGTAATTTTAGGAGGTAATGGCGGCTTGGCTTGAACTGCGGCGAGGCTTGGGGCTGCTGCAGGCTTGGACTTGGGTTGTGGAACGGTGCTGTAGCGACGCACCGTCTTCACTTTGGGCACCGTCACCGTGCGTGTCCGCTGCTTGGGTTCCGTCAACTGCCTTGCTCGC
>Ga0172372_10006324_pt1 | contig 16169 bp, 20 predicted proteins | sample LakKiv5m_2_FD_114544 | JGI IMG/M metagenome (GOLD analysis project Ga0172372, IMG submission 114544) | Freshwater microbial communities from Kabuno Bay, South-Kivu, Congo - kab_092012_9.5m | ecosystem: Environmental > Aquatic > Freshwater > Lake | place: Democratic Republic of the Congo...
CCAAATTCCGTTAATGCTGATTTAGCGCCCCTATTACCCAAATTTCTGCGAATCGATCATGTTTGAGACACTTGAAAAAAAGCTGGCCACGCTGATAGTAGGTGCGCTGTGCTGTTGGTCTGGCGTTGCCAGTGCTGTGAATGATCTGCCGGGCGGTCCGGCGGTGCATCAGCTGAACCTGCCCCCAGCGGTGACCAAGATCGCCGAAGAGCAGCACACGCTGCACTGGATGATGATGTTCATCTGCCTCGCTATTTTCATAGCCGTGTTTGGGGTGATGTTTTATTCGATTTTCAAGCATCGCAAATCACTCGGGCACCAGCCAGCGTCGTTCCATGAATCGATCAAGGTTGAGCTGGCGTGGACCATCGTGCCTTTCATTATCGTGATTGCGATGGCAATTCCCGCTACGCGTACCGTCGTGGCACAAAAAGACACCTCCAACGCAGACCTCACCATCAAAGCCACCGGGTATCAGTGGCGCTGGGGCTATGAGTACCTTACCGGCGAGGGTAACGGTATCAACTTCGTATCTTCGCTCGATAACGAGCACCGGCTGATCTCGGATAGCGGCGCAAAAGGTGTTGCGCTCGATAACTACCTGCTGAAAGTCGATCACCCGCTGGTGGTGCCGGTGAATAAAAAGGTACGCGTTATCGTTACCGGTGGTGATGTCATTCACGCGTTTGCCGTGCCGGCGTTCGGTATCAAGCAAGACGCGATTCCCGGCTTTGTGCGTGACACCTGGTTCCGCGCCGAGAAGACCGGCGATTTCTACGGCCAGTGCCAAGAGCTGTGCGGTAAAGAGCACGCCTACATGCCGATTCACGTCAAAGTGCTGAGCCAAGACGATTACGCTGCCTGGGTGAAGGCTCAGCAAGAAACCAAAACGGCGGCGGCCCCCGTTGCGCCCGTAGCGGCAAACGCCACCAACTGAATTTTTAAATACAAGACTAATTGGGAGCAGACATGAGCGCTGTTATTGACACCGGTGGCCGCGTAGGGGCACATGACCATGATGATCACCACCACGCCCCGACGGGCTGGCGTCGCTGGGTGTTCGCCACCAACCATAAAGACATCGGTACCCTGTACCTGGTGTTTGCATTCACCAACCTGCTGGTGGGCGGCGTGCTGGCGCTGATGATTCGTGCCGAGTTGTTTCAGCCGGGTCTGCAAATCGTCAACCCCGAGCTATTCAACCAGCTCACCACCATGCACGGACTGATCATGGTGTTTGGCGCGATCATGCCGGCCTTCGTGGGCTTTGCGAACTGGATGGTGCCGCTGCAAATTGGCGCGCCTGACATGGCGTTCGCGCGTATGAACAACTTCAGTTTCTGGCTGACGATTCCGGCCGCCGCGCTGCTGTTGATGTCGTTCTTCATGCCCGGTGGCGCACCAGCGACCGGCTGGACGATTTACGCGCCGCTCACCATGCAGATGGGTCCTTCGATGGATGCCGCGATTTTCGCGCTGCACCTGCTGGGCGCGTCGTCGATCATGGGCTCGATCAACATCGTGGTTACCATCCTCAACATGCGTGCCCCCGGCATGACGCTGATGAAGATGCCGCTGTTCGTGTGGACTTGGTTGATTACGGCTTATCTACTGATCGCTGTGATGCCGGTGCTGGCGGGTGCGATCACCATGACGCTGACCGATCGCCATTTCGGTACCACCTTCTTTAACCCGGCGGGTGGCGGTGACCCGGTCATGTTCCAGCACATCTTCTGGTTCTTCGGTCACCCCGAGGTGTACATCATGATTCTGCCGGCCTTTGGCATCATCAGCCAGATCGTGCCCGCTTTCTCACGCAAACGTTTGTTTGGCTACGCCTCCATGGTGTACGCCACATCCTCCATCGCCATTTTGTCCTTCATTGTGTGGGCTCACCACATGTACACCACGGGCATGCCGGTCACGGGTCAATTGTTTTTCATGTACGCCACCATGCTCATCTCGGTGCCCACCGGCGTGAAGGTGTTCAACTGGATTGCCACCATGTGGAAGGGTTCCATGACCTTTGAAACCCCCATGCTGTTTGCTGTGGGTTTCATCTTTGTGTTCACCATGGGCGGTTTCACGGGTTTGATTTTGTCCATGGCCCCCATCGACTTGCAACTGCAAGACGGTTATTACGTGGTGGCCCATTTCCACTATGTGTTGGTGGCCGGTTCTTTGTTCACCATGTTCGCGGGCTACTACTACTGGTCGCCCAAGTGGACGGGCGTGATGTACAACGAAACACGCGGCAAGATCCATTTCTGGTGGACCCTCATTTCTTTCAACGTCACCTTCGGCCCGATGCATTTCTTGGGTCTGGCCGGCATGCCCCGTCGCTACGCCGACTATCCGATGCAATTCGCGGACTTCAATGCTTGGGCTTCAGTGGGTGCCTTTGCCTTTGGCATAGCTCAGGTGTATTTCTTCTTCTTCATTGTGTTGCCCACCATGCGTGGTCAAGGTGCAAAAGCAGCGCAACGTCCGTGGGAAGCCGCTGAAGGCTTGGAGTGGGAAGTGCCTTCCCCAGCGCCCTTCCATACTTTCGATAACCCGCCCAAACTCAATGCAGATGCCAATCGCATTGTGGCTTGAGTGGTGTTGATTTGACAAAGATTCGCATGGGAATGCGCCAACACAATTTGTGGATGCTGCGAAAACTCGCGGTGGTGGCCTTGGGCATGTTCGCCTTCGGCTACGCCCTGGTCCCGATTTACAAAGCCATTTGTGAAATGACCGGCATCAATATTTTGGCGCTGGGCGAAAAAGAGTTGCCAGGCTCTGGTAACGCCCGTTTGTCCAAGGCTGATAACAGCCAAGTCGACACGAGCCGCACCATCACCGTGGAATTTGATGCCAACGCCAGAGGCCCTTGGCAATTCAAACCCATGCAACGTTCTGTGCAAGTGCACCCCGGGCAGTTGATGTCCGTCATGTACGAATTCCAAAACGTGCAAGACCGTTCCATGTCAGCCCAAGCCATTCCCAGCTATGCGCCCAGTGAAGCTTCAGCCCATTTCAACAAAATGGAATGCTTTTGCTTCAACCAATACACCTTGGCCCCAGGCGAGAAGAAACAATGGCCGGTGGTGTTCGTGATCGATCCAAAGTTGTCGAAAAGCGTCCACACCATCACCTTGTCCTACACATTCTTTGAAGTAGGTAGCAAAACACCTGCCGCGCCTGTCAGCAAAGTCTCGGCCGTCGCCGTCAGCGGTGAAGGCGTATGAACGACCCGTTGGTGCAAGCAATTGCGGTGGTCAAGCGTCCTTGGTGGCGATCCATCGTTGCTGTGGCCTGGTCTTTCATTGGTATTCGAAAAAACAGTGAATTTCAAGAAGACCTGTCGCACATCACCCCCTTGCATGTTCTGGGTGTGGGTTTGGTGGCAGGTTTGTTGTTTGTGATCGGGTTGATCGTTGTCGTCAACTTGGTGGTTGCGAAATAAAAGGAGTCGATTGATGAGCAGCACATCCCATGGCGCAAAGCCGTATTACTATGTCCCAGAACCTTCGCGCCACCCTGCGTTTGCGTCCTTTGGTTTGTTCTTCGTTATCTTGGGTGCAAGCCAGTGGATGAACGATGTCAGCTGGGGCAAATATTCACTTTTTGCAGGCTTGGCCATATGGTTGTTTGTCTTGTTCCAGTGGTTCAGCGACGCTATCCATGAAAGTGAAAGCGGCAAATTCGGACGCAAGATTGAACTGTCCTATCGCTGGAGCATGAGCTGGTTCATCTTCTCGGAAGTGATGTTCTTCGGGGCCTTCTTCTCTGCTTTGTGGTGGGCCCGGGCGCACTCCGTCCCCGAGCTTGGCAATGTTGAGCATGCTTTGTTGTGGCCTGATTTCAAAGCGGTTTGGCCCAGTGTTGCAGCCGGTGCGACAGCATCTCCCGCCGGCATCATCGAGCCGTTTCAAACCATGACACCATTTTGGTTGCCCACCATCAACACCGCTTTGTTGCTGAGCTCGGGGGTCACCTTGACGATTGCGCACCATGCATTGCTGGAGAACAACCGCTCCAAAACCATTCAATTCATGTGGCTGACCGTCTTGTTGGGCGTGATTTTCTTGGTCGTTCAAGGCTACGAGTACTACCATGCCTACGTCGATTTGAATTTGAAGCTGACATCAGGTGTCTATGGCTCAACCTTCTTTATGTTGACAGGTTTCCATGGCTTTCACGTGCTTGTGGGCATGCTGATGCTGTTGTTTGTGACCCTGCGTTTGCAAAATGGCCACTTCTCATCCAGCAATCATTTTGGTTTTGAAGGCGCAGCTTGGTATTGGCACTTCGTGGATGTGGTGTGGTTGGGTTTGTATATCTTGGTCTATTGGCTCTGATCAATGCATCTTGCCAAAAAGGGCCGCATTTGCGGCCCTTTTCATTCTCAAATTGAGACGATGGATCCAGCGAAACGGCCTATTCAGGGAGCAGGTTTGAGGGGAATCCCTGTCGGTTGGAGCCAACCCATTTTCCAACTGAGCAAAATACACAGGAACAAAACGATGGAGATGCCGACCCGAAACGCCAAAGCTCGCATCATGCGCTGCGTTTTGGGAGAGCCCTCATCATCCCCGCGCATCATGAAAAACAACGCGGTGGCCAAAGCGGCCAACACACCCAGAAAAACCACAGCAATCAAAATAGTCATGGGAGCCATTATCCAGTGAGTTCAAGCCAGAACCAGCACCATCCGGGGAATGCCACTTGGCGACGCGTTGTCGTTGCTGTAGCGGCGCTGGCTGGCGTGCTGATCACCTTCAACCTGGGTCAGTGGCAGCTGTCCCGCGCCCATGCCAAACTGAGCCTGCAAGCCAGCATCGACAAGCAAGCCTTGCTAGCCCCAGTGAGTGCGCCAGATTTTTTGCGACAACCCACGCTGTGGCAGCAAGTGCACCGACCCGTTCAACTGGAAGGTCAATGGTTGCACGACCAAACTGTTTATTTGGACAACCGAAACCACCGCGGGAAAGCGGGCTATTGGGTCATGACGCCTTTGCGCTGGGCGCCAGGGCAAGTGGCCTGGGTTCAAAGGGGCTGGGTTCAACGTGATCCAGTGGATCCCCGAAAAGTACCCCCCATTGAGACCGCGACAGCGCAGGTCACAGTGCAGGGCAAGGTGGCCGCTCCTTTGTCGCAGATGGTGCAATTGGCCGAGGGCCAGACCTCGACGCAATCCCTGCCTCGGATACAGGCCAATTTGGATATGGCGCAGATGCAAGCCTTGGTCACCGACAATGTGGCCGGTGTCTTGATTCAAACTGGCGAAGCTTCAGAAGGCTTGCGGCGTGATTGGCCGGTGGTGGCTTCAAGTGCCGATAAAAACAAAGGCTATGCGTTCCAATGGTTTGCCTTGTGCGCCTTGATCGCGGGCCTGTACCTCTGGTTTCAATGGATTCAACCGCTCAAGAATGCACAACAAACAAACTAATGCCCAGGAACCCCATGCCTTGAGCATGACGGTCTACGATTTGCCTGACCCGGCTGTAGTGGCCAACGAGGATGCCCGCCGCACAACCGCCGGCCGCTTGCGCATGTTGCTGGTGTTGTTGATCTGTGCCTCTCCAGTGTTGGCGTCCTACTTCACTTATTACCTGCTTCGCCCCAACAGCATGAAAAGTTTTGGCGAACTCATCATGCCCGTCAAGCCCATGCCCGCCTTGCAAGCCCAAGACCTCCAAGGCAAAGCGGTGTCTTTGCATCGTTTGAAAGGTCAGTGGTTGTTGGTGAGTGTGGCCCCGGCCGCTTGTGACGACGCATGTCAGCAAAATCTGTATTTGCAACGGCAGATTCGTGCAACTCTGGGACGGGAAAAAGAGCGCACCGATTGGGTCTGGCTCATCAGTGATGAGGGCCAAGTGAACCAACAGCTGCTGCCGGGCTTGACTGAAGCCGTGGTCTTGCGTGTGCCAGAGTCAGCCATCGCCCAATGGTTGACGCCGCAAACTGGCCGCGCATTGCAAGATCATTTGTACTTGGTGGACCCCCACGGTGACTGGATGATGCGTTTCCCGGCCAAGCTTCAAACTGATCAAGCGCCCCAATTGCGCCGAGATTGGGAGCGTTTATTGCGTGCAGCGGTTTCATGGGATCAACCAGGACGTTGACACCATGGATGAAGTCGCCTTGATCAATATTGCGCCCATCGCCAAGCTCTTGTTGATGGCGCTGTTGCTGGCTTTGGGCCCGTTGACCTGGGTTTGGCTCAAGCATCGGCATTCTGAAAAACCGCAACGTGTTCGGCAGTTGACCTTTCTGACGCTGTTTCTGACGTTTGACTTGATCTTGTTCGGATCCTTCACCCGATTGACCGATTCCGGCTTGGGCTGTCCTGACTGGCCCGGTTGTTATGGGTTCGCAACCCCGATTGGCGCGAAGGAGTCGATTGCCCAGGCGCAGGCAGCCATGCCCACTGGCCCCGTCACCTGGGGTAAAGCCTGGATCGAAATGATCCACCGCTACTTGGCCATGATGGTGGGTGTGCTGATCCTGACCTTGGCTATTTTTTCATGGCGTACCGAGCGTACTTTTTGGGGATGGCCCACGCTCAGCTTGATTTGGGTTTGTGTACAAGGTGCTTTTGGTGCTTTCACGGTGACCATGAAACTCTTTCCTGCCATTGTCAGTTTGCATTTATTGGGTGGCATGTTGCTGGCCGTTTTTCTGACCCTGCAGTTGGTTCGTCAGCGACATTCACCCTGGACTGAAGTTCGACGCCCCCTGCCCACAATGGTGTTTGTCTTGGTGATCGTGACGGCATTGTTTTTGATTCTTCAAATTTTGTTGGGCGCTTGGGTCAGCAGCAACTACGCTGTCATGGCCTGCAACACCTACCCCGACTGTCAGGGGGTCTGGTGGCCGGAGATGAATTTTGAGAAGGGGTTTGAGCTCTGGCGGCCCCTGGGGGTTGACGCATCCGGCGCGGCCCTGCCATTTCAAGCCTTGACGGCGATACACATGGTGCACCGTTGGCATGCCGTTTGGGTGGTCTTGCTTTTGGTCCTGGTGGCCATGGCGTTGTCTGTACACGGCTTCAAGCGCCAATCCTTGTTATTGATAGCATTGGTGGTATTGCAATTCATTACCGGTGTGAGCAATGCAGTGTTGGGTTGGCCCATGACCGCTGCCCTTTTGCACACAGGTGCAGCGGTTTCCATGCTGGTCTTGCTCAGTTGGGTTTTAGGCGTCACACATGCCGAAAACCCCAAGAACATTGCCCCCTCCTTCTCCAGGTCCATGCTATGAAATCAATTTCGGCGTTTCTGCCTGTGCGCTGGCAGCAGTTCAATGCGCTGACCAAGCCTCGGGTGATTCAACTGATCGTATTTTGTGCGTTGATTGGCATGGTGTTGGCTGTGCCAGGTGTTCCAAGCTGGCCTGAAGTTCAATTGGGCCTGATCGCTTGCGTGGGCATTTGGTTTGTGTCGGGCGCAGCTGCTGCATTCAATTGCATTGTGGAAAAAGCGATTGACGCCCGCATGAAACGCACCTCATGGCGACCCACGGCCAAGGGCGAGTTGAGTGATCGGGACACGTTGATGTTTTCTGCCGCATTGTGCTTGTTGGGTTCAGCCATTTTGTACATCTGGGTGAATCCACTCACCATGTGGCTGACTTTCGCCACGTTTGTGGGTTATGCAGTCATCTACACCGTGATTTTGAAGCCACTCACGCCGCAAAACATTGTCATTGGTGGCGCATCGGGTGCCATGCCACCGGTGTTGGGTTGGGCCGCGATGACAGGCGATGTCGGCCCTGAGTCCCTCATCTTGTTCCTCATCATTTTCTTGTGGACACCACCGCATTTTTGGGCCTTGGCGCTCTACCGTGTTGAAGACTATCGCCAATCGGGTCTGCCCATGTTGCCTGTGACACATGGCAACGAATTCACCCGTTTGCAAATCTTGCTCTACACCTGGGTTTTGCTGGCTGCGTGTTTGATGCCATTTGTCTACCGCATGAGTGGTTGGTTTTACCTTTTGAGCGCCACAATATTGAGTCTGATGTTTTGCTGGTATGGCTGGAAGCTTTGGCGCGCGTACTCCGATGACTTGGCCCGTCAAACCTTCCGCTTTTCTTTGATACACCTGAGCCTGCTGTTTGCTGCTTTGCTGATTGACCATTATTTGCCGGAGTTGGCATGAATTTCAGACGTCTTTTGTTGTTAACGACTTGTGCGTTGGTGTTACAGGCTTGTGCACCCGACAAACCTTCTTTCAAAGCCATTGATTTGACCGGCGCTGATTATGCGCAAGGCTTCCAGCTGAAAGATCAGTTTGGTCAAGTACGCACCTTGGCTGAGTTCAAAGGGCAAGTGGTGGTGGTTTTTTTTGGTTTCACCCAGTGTCCAGATTTTTGTCCCACCACCTTGACGGAATGGGTGCAGGTCAAGAAAGCCTTGGGTGAGAACGCGAAAAAACTGCAAGCCGAGTTCATCACGGTTGACCCTGAGCGTGACACGCCTGAGGTGCTGAAAGACTACATGGCCAACTTTGACCCCAGCTTCTTGGCCTTGATTCCAACCCTGGATGAATTGCCATCACTGGCCAAGAGTTTCAAGATCTATTACAAAAAAGTACCCGGGCCCACTGCGACCAGTTACACCATGGACCATCAGGCCGGCACCTATATTTATGACACGCAAGGACGCTTGCGCTTGTATGCCCGCTACGGCTTGGGCCCCGTTGTTGTGGCGGAAGACATTGGCAAGTTGCTGAAGTAAAAAAACCGCTGGGCGGTGATCGCAGTCCCAGCGGTTTGAATGTGTTGGCGTTGCAACACAAAGTGCAAGATCAACTGTATTCCAACAAGGCGGTTTTCATTTTTTTCATGGCCGCCACCTCAATTTGGCGAATCCGCTCGGCGCTCACACCGTATTCCGCGGCCAATTCATGCAGCGTCATACCGCCCGAGTTGTCATCATTGACCTTGAGCCAACGCTCTTCGACGATGCGACGGCTGCGGGCATCCAACACTTCCAAAGCTTGACTGATGCCATCGCTGGACATCCGGTCACGTTGATGGGCTTCGATCATCGCCGTGGGTTCGTGTTGCACATCAGCCAGATAGGCGATCGGGCCAAACGCGTCTTCACCATCGTCACTGGGGCTGGGATCGAGCAAGACATCGCCGCCGGCCATGCGGGCTTCCATCTCAATCACCTCTTCCCGCTTGACGTTGAGCTCTTTGGCCACGCTGTCAATTTGGGCGTCACTCAAGGAATCGCGCGTGAGGGTGTTGCGGTCCTCGCCGGCATCGGCTCGAAAGCCTTGCTTTTTCGATCGCAGATTGAAAAATAATTTGCGCTGCGCCTTGGTGGTGGCGAGTTTAACCATGCGCCAGTTTTTAATGATGTACTCGTGAATTTCGGCCTTGATCCAGTGCATGGCGTAGCTCACCAGGCGCACCCCATGTGCGGGGTCGAAGCGTTTCACTGCTTTCATCAGGCCGACATTGCCTTCTTGAATCAGGTCAGCGTGCGGCAGGCCATAACCGGCATATTGACGCGAAATCGACACCACCAGACGCAGGTGTGACAAGATCAATTTGCCAGCCGCGTCCAAGTCATTGTTATCTTTGAGCTTTTGGGCAAATTCTTGCTCCTGCTCCAAGGTCAGCATGGGCAAGCGATTGACCGCCGAAATGTAGGCGTCCAAATTGCCCAAAGGAGGCAGCAACGCCCAAGGGTTGGTGGCAACTGGTGTCGCTTTGGGGGTGGTTAACATCAATGTGGTCATCAATGACTCCTGTCCGAATCAGTCATAACCCTGATATTAGCACTCATTGTCATGGAGTGCCAAAACACTTCAAAATAATACTTAAGAAAACTTCAAAGGCGGTCTATTCAACTTTATGGATCGGTTGCATGAAGCGTTCAGGGGTTGGTGGATTTGGCTTTAGTGCGCCAGCAGTTGGTCGATGCGGCGGGGTAGTGTGTTGGGGGTTGTGTCGTCCAAGTGCAGCCTCGGGTGGTTCAAGCAATCAGGGCTTGGGCAAACTCATCGGCGCTGAAGGCTTGCAGGTCTTGCAACTGCTCGCCGATACCAATGAAGTAAACGGACAGCGGTTTCTCGCCGGCGCGTTGCGCCGACCACAAGGCAATGGCGGCGAGAACACCGCCTTTGGCGGTGCCGTCGAGCTTGGTGACAATCAGGCCGGTCAGGCCCAGCGCCTCGTCAAAGGCTTTCACCTGGGCCAAGGCGTTTTGGCCGGTGTTGCCATCGATCACCAACAGCACTTCGTGCGGTGAAGTGTCTTCGGCTTTTTGCAACACCCGTTTGATTTTTTTCAGCTCTTCCATCAGGTGCAACTGGGTGGGCAAACGCCCAGCAGTGTCCACCAACACCACATCACGACCGCGTGCTTTGCCCGCGGTGACCGCATCAAAACTGACGGCCGCCGGGTCACCATGGGCTTGGCTGATGATGTCGACCTGGTTGCGGTCAGCCCAGACCAGCAACTGTTCTTTGGCTGCCGCGCGAAACGTGTCCGCCGCCGCCAACAACACGCTGGCACCTGCATCGTTCAAATGTCTGGTGAGCTTGCCAATCGAGGTGGTTTTGCCAGCGCCATTCACACCGGCGACCATGATGACTGTGGGGTGGTGCTGGTCCAGCCGCAGTTCACCTTCCAATGGTCGCAACAAATCTGCCAGCACCTGTACCAACAAGGCTTTCACATCAGCGGGGTCTTTGCAGCCAACCGCCTTGACTTGTTGTTTCAAAGCTTTCAGCACATGCTCGGTGGCGGCCATGCCCGCATCGGACATCAGCAAGGCCGATTCGAGTTCTTCATACAGTGCATCGTCAATGACTTTACCGCCGAACACCCCGGCGATGCTGTGGCCGGTTCGCTGCAGGCTGCTGCGCAAGCGGCCCAACCAAGCTTGACTGGCCACTTGGGCGGCTTGGCTGGTGGGTGCCGGGGAGGCCGCAGGGGTTTTTCGCTTGAACAGACTGAACATGAGGCGGTAGGTTCCTAGAATGCTGACAGCTTGCAAGGTCGCAAGCTGGTGAACGAGTCATTCTATGAAACCCCATTTTTCGTTGGCGCTGCGCTATTTTTTCAGCGGCCTATGGTTGATTGGCACGGCGCTGCAATCCCCCGCAGCGCTGGCCCAAAGCTTGCAAGAATTCACTTTGGCCAATGGCATGCGTGTCATCGTCAAAGCCGACCCCAAAGCCCCCACAGCTGTGCACATGCTGTGGTTACGGGTCGGTTCGATGGACGAGATGGACGGCGTCTCGGGCGTGGCCCATGTGCTGGAACACATGCTGTTCAAAGGCACACCGACGGTCAAGCCGGGTGAGTTTTCACGCCGTGTCGCGGCCATGGGGGGACGCGAAAACGCCTTCACCAACCGGGACTACACCGGCTATTTCCAGCAAATTCCGGCCAACCGCTTGCCCGATGTGATGCGTTTGGAGGCTGATCGGTTTGTCAACAACCAATGGCCGGATGACGAGTTCATGCGTGAACTCGAAGTGGTCAAAGAAGAACGCCGCATGCGCACGGAGGACGTGCCGCGCATGCAACTCTACGAACAACTCAACGCCACCCAGTTCACCACCTCGCCCTACCGCCGCCCGGTGGTGGGCTGGATGAACGACTTGGACGCCATGAAGCCGCAGGACGCACGGGACTTTTACAAGCGCTGGTACGTGCCCGCCAACGCCGCGGTGGTCATCGTAGGAGACGTGAATCTGGCCCAAGTGAAGAAATGGGCCGAAGAGATTTATGGCCGGATTCCAGCGGGCAAAGTACCCGAGCGCAAACCGCGGGTCGAACCCGAGCAAACTGGGATGCGTCGCTTCCAACTCAAAGCACCTGCTGAACAGGCTTATGTGGTTCTGTCCTGGAAAGTGCCTGGCTTCAAAGCGTTTGACAACGACGCCAGCACACAGGATGCTTTGGCGCTGACGATGCTGGCCGCGGTGCTGGATGGTTATGCAGGCGCGCGGCTTGAGCGTGCCTTGGCACAAGGTGACAACCGCATCGCCGACAGCGTGGGAGCGTCCAACGGCTTGAGTGGTCGTGGGCCGCAAACGTTCAGCTTGGAAGGCATTCCCGCCAAAGGCAAAACCACCGAGCAACTTGAAGCCGCATTGCGCGCCCAACTGACCCGCATTGCCCAACAGGGTGTGAACGAGGCTGAGATGCGCCGCGTCCGGGCGCAATGGTTGGCGTCCAATATCTACCAGCGTGATTCGCTCTTCAACCAAGCGCGTGAACTCGGCACCTACTGGGTGGAAGGCTTGCCAGCCGACACCTCGGATCGCTTGATGGATCGATTGGCTGCGGTCACGCCCGAGCAAATTCAGAAAGTGGCACAAACCTATTTCGGCGATGACAACCTCACCGTGGCTACCTTGTTGCCGCAGTCTGGGCCTCGACCAGGGTTTCGCAAACCGCCGCCCGGTGCGCGGCACGGTGGGGAGGGCGCAAGATGAAACGCTTTTTATGCGCCCTCAGCATGGTGTGGTTGCACAGCACCGCCAGCGCAGGCATCCCGATCCAACACTGGACCTTGGACAACGGTGCCAAGGTGTATTTGGTGGAAGTACCGGGCTTGCCCATGGTGGACTTTCAAGTGGAGTTTGATGCGGGCAGCCGTCGTGATGGCGGTTTCAATGGTTTGTCCAATGCCACTGCCAGCATGATGGCCAAAGGCGTGAACGCACTGGGAAACCAAGCGGCCATGGACGAGAACGCCTTGGGCGAAGCTTGGGCCGATCTGGGCGCGCAGGTGAATGCGTCATCCTCCAGCGACCGCATGAGCCTGTCCTTGCGCAGCCTGACCCGGCCCGAGCTGTTGGACGCGGCGGTGGCTTTGGCAGCGCGTCAAATGGCGCATCCCAGCTTTCCCAATGCCATTTGGCAAAACGAGCGTGAACGCTGGGTGGCCAGCATCAAGGAGGCCAACACCAAACCGGCCACCCTGGCGAACCGGGCATTCAACAAAGCCTTGTTTGGCGATCACCCCTATGGGGCTGAGGTGGACGAGGCCAGTCTGCGCCGAATCGACACCGTGCTCATGCACAAGTTCCATGCCGATCATTTCAAGCCCTGTCTGGCCAAGGTCAGTGTTGTGGGGGCACTCAACCGCGCCCAAGCGCAAGAACGGGTCACCCAACTGCTGGCGCTTTTACCGGTGCAATCTCCTTGCCCTTTGTTGCCCAGACTGCCCGAGGTTCAGCCCCTGAAGCAGGCGCAAACCTTGAATCTACCGTTTGAATCGGCACAAGCCCATGTGTTCATCGGACAGCCGGGCATCGCCCGCGAGCACCCTGATTTCTTGGCCCTCACGGTGGGCAACTATGTTTTGGGCGGCGGCGGCTTCGTGTCGCGCCTGACCGAGGAGGTGCGTGAAAAGCGCGGTCTGAGTTACAGCGTCTACAGTTACTTCGGCGCTTGGCAACAAACAGGCCCCTTCACGGTGGGTTTGCAAACCCGCCCCGATCAAGCGCCACAAGCTGTGAAAGTGGCCACCGACGTGGTGGCCGAGTTTGTGAAAAAGGGCCCCACCACCCAAGAGTTGAATGCAGCCAAAGATTTTTTGATCGGCGGCTTCGCGCTGCGCTTGGACAGCAACCGCAAGCTGATGGACAACCTGAGCAACATCGCTTGGTACAACTTGCCGCTCGACTACCTCGACACTTGGACCGCGCAAGTGGACAAGCTGAGCGTCAAGGACATCCAGCAAGCCTTTGCCCGCAACCTGCAGCCCGAGCGCATGGTCACGGTCATCTTGGGTGCACAGCCTTGACCCAGGGCGAGGTCCGCATCATTGGCGGCCAATGGAAGCGCAGCAAATTGCTGTTGGCCAAAGTGGAGAAGCTGCGGCCCACCCCAGACCGGGTGCGAGAAACCTTGTTCAATTGGCTCGGCCAAGATCTCTCTGGTTGGCACTGCGCCGATGTGTTTGCCGGCACCGGTGCTTTGGGTTTCGAGGCCGCGTCACGCGGCGCGGCTTCGGTGGTTTTGTGCGAGTCCCACACCGCTTGCGTGGAAGCCATGACCAAAATCCAGGTCAAGCTCGGGGCTACCCAAGTGCGGATTCAACGAGGTGACGGCTTGGCCCTGCTGCGCCAAATGGTGCCCAACAGCCTCGATCTGATCCTGTTGGACCCGCCCTACGATTTCCCGCAGTACGACAAGATGTTGGCCGCTGCCCAAGCCTGCAGCAAACCCAGCGGTTGGGTCTATTTGGAAGCGGGCAAGGCCTGGACTGAAAACGACCTGCTGGCGCTGGGTTGGACCCTGCAACGCCATTTGAAGGCCGGGGCAGTGCATGCCCACTTGTTGCAGAGGGCGGCATAATGCCCCGCACAACCTTGCACAAGGACTGTCCATGAGACCCGTGATCGCGCTGTACCCCGGCACCTTCGACCCCATCACTTTGGGACACGAAGACATCGTGCGCCGTGCCGCCGCCATGTTTGACGAAGTGGTGATTGCCGTGGCCCGCGCCCACCACAAAAAAACCATGTTCAGCTTGGCGCAGCGCGTGGACATGACCCGCCAAGCCCTGGCCGATTGCCCCAACGTCCGCGTGGAAACCTTTGAAGGCTTGGTGATTGAATTTGCTCAGGCGATTGGGGCTCGCACCATGGTGCGCGGTATCCGATCGATGACCGATTTTGACTATGAATTTCAATTGGCTGGCATGAACCGCCGCCTGGCACCCGAAATTGACTCGGTGTTTCTAAACACCTTGGATGTTCACCAATGCATCTCCAGCACCTTGGTGCGCGAAATTGCCACGCTGGGCGGCGATGTGGCGCAATTTGTGTCACCTGCGGTTTTGAGCTTCATGCAAACCCACTTGGGTGTTCGAAATTAAGGTGTCTGTATGGCTTTGATGATCACCGATGAGTGCATCAACTGCGATGTCTGCGAGCCCGAGTGCCCGAACGATGCCATTTACATGGGTGTCCGCATCTACGAAATCGACCCGCACAAATGCACTGAATGTGTGGGCCACCATGAGGAGCCACAGTGTGTGCAGGTGTGCCCGGTGGCCTGCATTCCGGTGAACCCTGAGCATGTCGAGACTCAAGACACGTTGTGGGCCAAGTACCGGATGTTGCAGCGCCAAGCCGGGCGCACGGTTTAAGCTTTATTCAGCCTCGCTGCGCTTGGATTTTTTCTGAGCAGTTTTCTTGCTCTTTTTTTTCTTCTTTTTGACGGGGGGTTCGGTTTCACCGTTCATTTCGTTGGCTTGGGCTTTGAAAGCGGCCACTTTCTTGGGCTTGGCCAATGGGGTTGGTTCGTCGCAGGCTTGCAGTTGGCCGTTGCGTTCGCATTGCAGCGAAGGCGGCTCATTTTGGGCTTTGGCCACGGCGGGCAGTGGCGTGCTCAGGCACAGACTAAGCAGAGCCAGGCTCAGAGCCTGCGGGAGTTTGAGGTGTTTCATGCGATGCGCCTTCCTTGGTTGGAACGGCCGCCGCCGGTCTTGGCGGTTTGGGCCTGGGCGGCTTGCTGGTGTGCACTTGTTGGGTTGCTTTCACCATGTCGCCGCTCACCATCCAAGGTACGGCCAACAGGCTTCGGTCGATGCAAGTGTCAATCACTTTTCGCTGTTCTGGTGCAGGCTTCTTCAAAACCCAGTGAACCACTTCCGACTTGACACCGGGGTGACCAATGCCTAGGCGCAGTCGCCAATAGTCATCGTTGCCCAGCTGGGCATGGATGTCGCGCAAACCGTTGTGCCCGGCATGACTGCCGCCCAATTTCAGCTTGGCCTCACCCGGCACCACGTCCAACTCGTCGTGCACCACCAGAATGTGTTCAGGATCGATTTTGTAAAAACGCGCCAACGAAGCCACGGCCTTGCCTGACAGATTCATGAAGGTGGCGGGCTTCAACAGCCAAATCGTGGCGCCTCGCAATGTGGTGCGGGCCACCCAGCCATGGTGGTTTTTATCCGGCTGCCACTGAACTTTCAGTTGGAGTGCCAATTGATCGATCCACCAAAACCCTGCGTTGTGGCGGGTGTCTTCGTACTCAGTGCCCGGGTTGCCCAGGCCGACAAACAGTTTGATCATGGGGGTGGATTATCGGCCGCAGCAAAAAGCCGGCAGAAAAAAACCCGCCGAAGCGGGTTAGTCGAGGACCGTGGCGCCAAGCATCACTTCTTGGCTTTGCCTTTGCCTTTGGCAGGG
>Ga0172372_10006325_pt1 | contig 16169 bp, 13 predicted proteins | sample LakKiv5m_2_FD_114544 | JGI IMG/M metagenome (GOLD analysis project Ga0172372, IMG submission 114544) | Freshwater microbial communities from Kabuno Bay, South-Kivu, Congo - kab_092012_9.5m | ecosystem: Environmental > Aquatic > Freshwater > Lake | place: Democratic Republic of the Congo...
CGAGCGACCTTTGCAGCCCGGTGCTGCCAGTGTCAGCAGACACGCAGCCACCAGTGCATGGCGACTGCGTCCGGCACAGCTCAAATGCTGTTTCAGCTGACTGACAAGACTGTTCACTGAGTATTCCCGTACACCCTGTGTGGAAAACGCGGAAGCTTTCTCAGGCTGAGTTATAGTGGGTGGCGGTCTTTTGAGGCAAGACGGCTTTTCTGGCACAACTCGTGTAATCACAACGACTTGCGGCGGCATTTTTTGCCGCAGTGTGTTTGCCGTTGCGGAAAATGCTGGAAATGGTGGTGTTTAGGCTGCAAGGACAGGGCGGGTGTGTGGCGGTGCGAACAGATTTTTTGTGGGGGTGAGGCGGGTGCAGCGGGCCATTCTGGGGCGGGCTGGTGAGGGGTATGTGAAGGGTCCTTTCTGAAGGCCCTGATGCGGGTCTCCCTTGCTGGACTTTTCAACCTGGGCCTGCGTAGACTTGGGGGCAGGGTGTTTTTTGTCTCCGCTAAATTCCAGGAAGGCATGAATCATGCGAGCAGATCTTTCGGACGTGACTCTGATTGTGGATCGCAGCGGATCGATGCAGTTTATACGCCAGGACGCCGAGGGTGGCATCAAGGCATTTCTGGAAGCCCAGCGAGCGGTTTCCGGTGAACTGCTGGTGACTCTGGTGCAGTTTGACAGTGAGTATGAATTTGTCTGCCAGGGAGTTCCGTTGTCGCAGGTTCCGCCGTATTCACTGGAGCCGCGGGGCAGTACGGCTTTGCTGGATGCGGTGGGGCGCAGCATTGATGAAGCCGGTGTGCGACTGGCGGCGATGCCTGAGGCGGAACGGCCGGGGCTGGTGACGATAGTGATTGTGACCGACGGTCAGGAGAACAGCAGTCGGCAGTATTCCGCTGAGAAGGTGCGGCAGATGATTGAGCATCAGCAGTCTGTTTACAAATGGAAGTTTGTCTTTCTGTCCTCGGATCTGAACGCCGTTTCTGAAGCGAGGGAAATGGGTATCTCTGATGGCGCGGTGTTGCATTTTGGGGCGGACAAGACGCTGGGTGCGTGGAACCTGGTCTCTAAGAAGCTCGGCGAGCTGCGTTTTGCCGCCGCAGATGAGGATGTCATTGATATTCAGTTTTCACCTGAAGAGCGACAGCAGATGCAGTAGTGTCTGATTTTGTTTAGACTGCACTTCTGAGTCTGACCCAGTCCAGGAGATTTGCATGTTGTCTGAGTCATTGCGCGGTCAATCGCTGTTGTGTTTGCTGATTCTGAGTGTGTTGTCGGTTGTTGCCGGTGCGACGACCGTCAGTGCTCAGGATTTGCGAGTGATGAGTTTTAACGTGCGGTACGGTACGGCGAGTGACGGGGCGGATTCGTGGCCGCAGCGGCAGGAGCTGGTGGCTCGAGTGATCCATGATTTTGCTCCTGATCTCCTGGGCACTCAAGAGATGCTGCCGTTTCAGTCAGCGTATCTGGCAGAGCAGTTGGGGGTACCGGCTGGTATCCGGTATAAGTACATTGGCTGGTCGCGGGACGCATCGGCGGCTGGTGAGCAGTGTGGTTTGTTTATTTCTGAGGACCGTTTTGAGATTGAGGATTCGGGTCAGTTTTGGCTGAGTGAGCGTCCGGACGAGAAGTTTTCGAAGAGCTGGGATTCATCGTTGCCTCGGGTCTGCACGTGGGCTCGGCTGCGTGACCGTCGGGAGACGGGTCGTCGAGTGTTGTTTGCGAATACGCATTTCGATCATCGCGGCACTGAGGCTCGGCTGCAGTCTGCCCGTCTGATTCGCAGTCGTTTGCTGTCGCTGTCGGACGGGCTGCCGATTGTGCTGACGGGTGACTTCAACTGTGGTGAGGATTCGCCACCGTGGAAAGCGGCTGCGGGGGATGGTGTGATGGTTGATTCTTTCCGGGCTGCATTTTCGCAGCGGCAGGAGTCTGAGGGCACCTTTCATGGATTTCGGGGCGTGCCTGGTACTGAGCGGATTGACTGGATTTTGTATTCGGCCGAGCGGTTTCAGACGGTGTCAGCGGGGATTGATCGTACGTCGCGGGACGGTCGTTTTCCGTCGGATCATTTTCCGGTGACAGCAGTGCTGCGGTATGCTGCGGCTGGCGTTCAGTGATCTGCGTCAGTCTGTTGCCTGGAGTGTTGTCATGGCGATGCGGCTGGAACTGCGAGCGGTGGCGGCAGCGACGGTTTCGCTGACTGGTCTGGCGGGAGTGCAGTGGTGGCTGTCCGATCCGGTCAGTCGAACAGTGGGTTCTTTGCTGGCGGCGGCGCCTTTGGTGATGGCAGTCTTTCGCCGCGGGGTTCCGGCGGACGATCATCCGCAGGTGCAGCAGGCGCGTGCGGAGGCGGAGCAGCACGGGCAGGTTTATCAGCAGCTGGTGCGGGATCTGGAAGAGACTCGTGCGGAAGTTGCGGCAGTGCTGCAGCAGCGGGCCGATGATTTGCAGCAGCGGGAGCAGCAGTTATCTGCGCGGTTTGCTCGTTTCCATGAATTTCTGGAGTATCCGACGAGCGATCTGCATGCCGGGCTGACGGCCGAGAATCTGGAGCAGCTGGGGGCTCAGGATCGCGAGGTGCGGCAGCTGCTTGAGCAGGAGGCGGAGCGGGTCTATGAGAAGATCCGTGGCAACGGGTACATGTCGGAGGGGCGTGTGCAGGTTGAGCAGATTCGGGACGAGGCTTTGCTGCTCATTACCCGGGTGGCTCGCATCTATCGACCGGACAGTGAGAATCCTCTGCTGGATGTAAGTCTGGAGCAGTTGGCTCGTGCGGCCAGTCGGATCTGGCTGCATCTGCTGGTGTTGCTTGAGCAGTTGCCGCTGAACGTGCAGACTTACAGTATGGGGACGCTGTACAGCTGGGTCAGGCGTGCGGTGATTGCTTACGGCGTGTATCAGAAGGCCAGTCCGTGGCTCAAGTATGCCAGTCGGGGTTTGTATGCGGGGCGCCTGCTGGCGACGGCCAGTCCGATTTCACTGGGGGCGATGTGGGCGGCGTCTGAGCTGGGGCGTCGTGGTGCGTCGAAGCTTGTGGAATCGACGATTGATCGGCAGGCGGTAGGGCTGTTGCAGCAGTTAATAACGGTGATTGGGGTGGAGGCTGCGGGAATTTACGGCACCGGTTTTCGTCAGCGTGATCCGGCGTGGATTTTGGGAACGGAGCTGATTGAGCTGATCGCTGCATTTCCACCGTCGGGTGACAGTTTGAGGTTTGGTTTGCAGAAGGTAACGGGTTTGCCGCTGCTGAGTGAATACGATCGCATCTATCTGTATCGTTGTCTGGCGAATCATCGATCGGCCGGACTGCAGCTGGCGCAGCCGTCGCTGTTGTCACGTGAGCAGCGTGAGGTGATTGTGGGGGAACTGGAGGCGTTCTATGGTCGGCACATTCACACCGGTTCCGAGCAGACGATTGTCGGGTGGCGTGGTGGGGTGGAGGAGCGTCTGGGGCTGCGACTGAACCTGCAGCAGGTGGTGCAGGCGGTTGCTGATCGGACGCAGTTGCTCGGGGCGGCTGCCGATTCGCTGGCCGGTTTTTTGACATTGCAGCCGGGCCTGTCTGACGAGCAGTGGCGACAGGTTCTGGGCAGTCTGCAGATCGTGCGGCAATTATCGGAATCCGAGCGGGCTCGACTGCTGCAGCGTGTGAAGACTGACGCGTCGGTTCCCGAGCCGCCACCGCTGGATCCGTCATCGGAGCTGGTGGATCAGTATTTACGTGATCTGGCGGGCTGTGCGGTGTCTGGAGCGGAACCGGCGGAGGAGCTGGAGCAGCTGGCGATCGAGGCGGCTGGCTGGTTTCGCAGGCCGGCCGTGGAGATGCATCGCTGGCTGGACGAGGCGTGGCGAGTCAGGCTGCGGTGGGAGACGCCGGATCCGGGTCTTGTGGATTCGCTGGATGGGGGGGTTGCGCGCTTGTTTTTTGGCCAGCGTGAGGCTGGGGAGAAGCTGGCGTTTTGTTATGCCGGTCTGGGACGTGTGGAGGGGGAAACGGTTGTTCCGGTTGCTGCGGCGTGGCTGCTGGGTCTGGATGGCGGGCCCGGGCGGCGGCGTGTGGTGGCGGTTGGTGGGGATGATGGGCGGGTGTTGTGGCAGGCTGCGGCACCGCTGAGCATCAGCCGGATTTCGGGTGTCTTTCTGGATGATGTGCGTCTGAGCAGAGCGGAGGATCAGCAGTCGCTGCAGATTTCCGGAAATCTGCGGGGCGGGCGTTACAGTACGTGGTTTGCTCCGCTGCTGGCGTGGCAGTGACGCGGTGTGTGGCGACGGGTTGTGTGCAGATGTGGCCGGGGCTGCGGATCAGGGTGCTGGCTGTGTCAGCAGTCGGCAGGCATTCATCAGCAGTCTGCGGAAATCGGGCTGTGCAAAATCGCCGACGTGTCCCAGTGATGTATAGAACGTGCGTCCGCCATCGGCGCGGCGATTGAGCCATGCGATGGGTTCGGCTGGTTTGTCCGGGATGCTGCCGATCAGGATGGGTTGTGTTGATTCTGCGAGCGGACTGACGAGGTAGAGTGAGCCTTTGCCGCGCAGTTGAGCGATATCAACATTTTGCAGCAGCGGGTGTTCTGCGGTGATGCCGTCAGCCAGCTGAATGGCAGTTTCCGGGCCGGCGCCGTAATGGTTGGTGTAGCGTCCGCCGTTGACCTGCAGGTCAAATTCCGGCCAGTCGCTGCGTTCGGCAGGGGCCGGCTGGTTGCGCAGGTGGAAGGGGTGGCTGGCGGTACGAATACCGACAACCGGCTTTCCGGCTGCGATGAAGTCTCGCACCAGTTGCAGCTGAGCGAGTGGCGGAGTGCGGCGGCGAGTACTGAGCAGCAGCAGGTCGGCGGATTTCAGTACGTCCAGTCCTGGCAGCAGGCTGCCATCAGCGGCATCACCGTAGACCATCGACACCTGGAATTCCTGTTGCAGTTCCGTGCGAAATCTGGTCAGTGATGCAGCGGTTTCATATTCCGGTTCAGAAGCGACGATGGCCAGTCGCGGTCGGCGATCCTGTGCAAAGCGAAAGGCGGGCTGACCGGTGACGGCGGTGCTTTCGATGGTTGGGCACCAGTGCTGTTCGATGTGTTCGACGATCAGATCATTGCCGCTGAAGTGAGAGACGAAGGGTGCGCGGGCCGGGTTATACATGGTGTCGGTCATGTCCCGCATCAGCACGACGTTTTGGCCCTGGAGAATCATCTGGCGGATCGAGAAGGGGCGTCCCAGCACGCACATATTGGTGTGGACTCCCATGACGATCACGTTGCGGATGCCTCGCTGTTTCATCAGGTAGAAGGCTTCCGCACTGTCGGTGATGGCATCCTGGGGGTGGATCTCGATGGCTGGATGCTGTCGAGACCATGCGCGTCGGCTGACTACTGGCGGATCACAGTCGCAGCCGCCGTCTGAGTCATCGATGGGCAGCTGACCTTCGCGTTCGGGGATCAGTCTGATCCAGCGTTCAAGTGCCGGCTTCGTATCGATCTTTGGTGCGGCCATTGCCAGTTGTCGCTGGGGTGTGTCTTTGTAGAAGTCGAGTGTATCGCTGGGGCAATGGATGATCAGCAGGCCTTGTGAGCGTGCGGCTTTGAGTACTTCGTTCATTACGGGGGCCATTTCGGCAACTCGTGCGGCCGATGGTTTGCACCAGTGGTCGTCCCACATGTCGCAGACAACCACACAGGTTTCAGCGGGGAGCCACGTGAGGGTCTGCTGGGTGGAATGCCACAGTGAGGAGTCGGGGGCGACAAGGTGGCGACTGCGAGCGGGCAGCTGCAGTGCTGCCGTTGACTGAGCAGGAGCGGGGACCGGGAGGACGGACAGGCAGGTGAGCAGCAGCAGCGCGAGAGCGGCGGACATCACGGAGGGCTTTCGTCAGATTCTGCCGGCGTTTTGACGGCATCAGGGTTCTGAAATGACTGCACAAACAGCATCGCGGCGCCGATGACCAGGAAGGAATCTGCGAGATTGAAGATGGCCCAGTCCAGCGGACCCAGCTGAAAGTGCAGAAAGTCGCGGACGGCCAGAGCGACGCGATCATTGCCGGGGAATGAAAGTCCGTGCAGCCCCAGTCGATCGTAAAAATTTCCGAGTGTGCCGCCGGAAATCAGTCCCAGTGCGGTTGTGAGCCAGAGACTTGCTGCGGCGCCGCGAAAGAACAGCCAGTAGACGATGCCTGCGAAGGCAACGACACTGAGGGCAGCGAACCAGAGGGCGTATCCCTGACCAAATCCCCACAGCGCGCCCTGATTGAGGCTGGTGTGCAGTTCAAACTTGAGCCAGCCGTCCAGATACCAGCCCGTACTTTGAAATGGCCCGCCCAGTCTGGCGAAAACCAGCGATTTGCTGCCCAGATCCACCGCGAGGCTGACCGCCGTCAAAACCGTATACAAGGTAATGCGACTGGCAGGATATCGATCCATCAGCGACGTTTTTCCTTCTCTCGTTCACAGTCGATGCAGTTGCGAGCGTAGGGGATGGCCTGCAGTCGAGCTTTGGCGATGCGAGATTTGGCGTCCGGACGCCCCTGCTCGGCACACATCTCACAGACACCATAGGTGCCGTCGTCAATTTTCTTCAGTGCGTGATTGATTTCTTCGATCACGCTCTGGTCGGTGGCGGCCAGCTGCAGGGCAAATTCGAGGTCCCAGGCATCGGAACCCATTTCTGCCATGTGGTTGGACGAACGCTGATCATTTCCGGCTTCAGATCCGGAAAAGGCCTCTTCGCGGAGCTGTTCGACGTCACCCCTGATGCGGGCTCTGAGTAATTTCAGCATCTCGCGGAATTCGGCCAGCTCTTCTGACTTCATGGACTGCATGGACTGCGGATCTCCGCTGCAAAGCACGAAACACTGGAACGCCGGATTTTCAAAAAGCGGGAATTATCGTGCCGCCGGGCAAGATGGTCAAGGAACCAGCACGTGTCCAGTGGTTCAAAAGGGCTGAAAAGTGGATGAGAGTTGTTTTTGGGGTAGTTTCGGGTGCGTTGTTCTTGATGAATGTGATTTTTTGTACAGTTTTTGTTGGTGTCTGCAATTATTCGTTGTAATCGTTAAAGCCCGCATCTTTTGCCTCAGCTTCCGCATCTGTCCGGCATCAGCCTGAAAAAAACTTCCATCTGCTGTGTCGCCAAATTCTATTCCGTGCCGGATGCCGGCGGGGCGGGTGGCTGTGTGCGTCGTCAGGTGCCCGCCAGCGGCACAATTCTGGAATTTTCCCGGCGGCAGCTGCTGGTGCCGGACGCCGTTCCGGGTGTAGCGCTGGTTGCTGCTGGTGACACCGCCTGGTCGGAAGTGGCTTTTCAGTTTCGGACTACTGCAGAAGGTTCGATAGCCAGTGGCCGGCTGGCGATTTTTGCGTCTTCCGATAATTTTGCGGGACCGGATTCTGCGGCTCAGCCGGCGTATGTGGCCAGTGTCAGTGCCGCCGGTGACTGGTGGCATTTTCCGACAGATTTTGTGTTGCGTCCGGCGGTGTGTTACTGGCTGCTGGCGGAAGTGGCGATGCCATTTGGGATTGGCTGCGGTGCGACCGCTGCTGAGTTGCTGGCTGCTGATGCACCGGGGCAGGAATTTTCCCCGCTGAGCGGATTTTCGCCGCTGTTCTGTCTGCGTGGAACTCCGCTGCAGTCATTGCCGATTACGTGGCACGGCGGAGCGAGGGCTGTTGACGCTGCGATCGTTAAATCCGGATCGGCAGGATCTGCCGGTTTGCCGAGTATGATCTGTGCAGACTGATCTTTGCAGAGTTCTGCAAATTTTGCCGCTGCAGGGTTCCGAAATACCGAACGGCCCACGGTCTGTGGAAAAAACTCGCGGCTTTTCTTGCAGCCGACGGGCTTTTGACTGGACCGCTGTGGCGGATGGCAGCATACTAATTAGCCCAGATCCCCTGTTTTTCCGCAGCGATTTCTCTGCCGGTGTACCGCAGCGGAACTGCATGATTCAGGATTTGGCGGATTTCCTGTGCTGATCGTTGGGTTGTACTGAAAGTTGTCTGGTCCTGCGGGTCCGACTTTTTGGGGTTCCATCATGGCGTCAAAAGACAGCAACGGTCTGGTGATCTCACTGTCCGTTTTCGTTTTGCTAACGGTCGGTCTGGGCGTTGCGTGGTACATGACCTGGGCCCACAGCTCGGATCTGACCCGGGATCTGGCGGCGGCAAAGAAGGCCGAATCTGACGCCAAAGGTGCGATCAACAATCTGAATCAGGATCTGACGTCTCTGAAGGCTGCGGTAGGCCGACCAGAGCCTGAAGTGGATGACATTGTCACGAACGCCAAGCTTGAGATTGCTCGCCGTGCCGGCAACGAGACATCCATCCCGGATACTCTGCAGGCTGCCATGGTGACCAACGCCAATGATCGTGACGCAGAGAAGGCATCTGCTGCTGAGCGTCTGGTGCAGCTGAACACGAAGATTGCCGAACTGCAGGCAGCGGTGGTGAACCATCAGACTTCGATGAAGTCGCTGCAGGATCAGGTGTCTGCGAAAGAGGCTGAACTGCTTGAGCGTGAGAAGACTCATGGCGAGCAGCTGAAGCAGCGGGAAGATCAGATTGACGAACTGAAGACTCAGCTGACGACCACGCAGACTGAGTTTTCAGATTTCCGTGAAGAGAAAGAGCGTGAAGTTGCCGCTCTGAAGGAAGAGATCAGTCTGCAGCGTGATACTTTGAAGAAGCTGCGTGCTGCCAAGTTCAGTCTGGAGAACCTGAATTTCGAGCGTCCGGCTGGTCGTCTGACATTCATTGATCAGCACAATCTGACGGCCTTCGTGGACATTGGTTCGCGTGACAAGCTGCGTGTCGGCACAACGTTCTCGGTCTACAGCCAGAACAACTCGGGTGTGGGTCTGCCGCAGAGTGACAAGGATCTGAAGGGCAAGATTGTGATCACTGAGATCCTGGGTCCTGCGTTGTCCAAGGCTGACATTGTGGATCCGAAGCTGGGCGAGCCGATGGCCGTGGGCGACCCGATCTATTCGCCGGTGTTTTCACCGGGTCGGGCCATGGAGATTGCGGTGGTGGGTGGTCTGGACTTCGATGGTAATCCGGGCAGCGACCGCGAGGAATTCCGTCGCATGGTTTCGGCAAACGGTGCTTCGATTGTGCTGGAAGTGAATGATGAAGCGAAGATTCTTGGTCGGGACGGTGAAGAGGTGGCTGATGCCGACATCTCTACTCTGATTTCTTCCAACACCCGCTTTGTGCTGGTGGGTGATCTTGGTGACGAGGATACTCAGGATACGATTCAGCGTGAGCTGAATAACAAGATTCGAATCATCAAGGTGCGGATGGAGCAGGCTGCGACGGACAACGGTGTCTATGTGCTCAGTCTGTCACGATTCCTGGACTACATCGGTTACTCACGCAAGGCACTTGCCTGGAGCCCGACGAAGCCATTCCCGGCAACACTGCCGAATGGCAGCAAGAGTACTTCAGTGAATGCAACATTTGGCAACCGTCAAAGTTCTGCGGCGATTTCGGGGTCTGTGGGCGGGCGAGCAAAGCGTCCGCTGCCTTCTACCGGTTCGACCAGTGCTCTGTACAAGAACACCAACACTCCGGAGTGACCGACTTTCCGGAACCGTGATCTGAAACGCCTGCCTTCGCAGGCGTTTTTTTGTTAGTGCCCGTCAGTTGGGAACCAGGCCATGATTTGCATCACTGTGACTCCTGAAAGTCGTACGCTGGCCCCCGTTGATATTTACAACGCCAGCAGTCGCTGCGATTTGATCGAACTGTGTCTGGACCATTTCATCAACGAGCCGAATGTTGGTGAGCTGCTGCGAGTGGTTGAGAAGCCGATCATGGTATCGTGCCGATCCGAGAAGGACGGCGGAGCATGGAAGGGGACGGAGCAGCAGCGGATTCAGCTGCTGCGAGAGGCGATTGTTGCGGGTCCGGCTTATGTTGAGCTGGATCTGGAGGCGGCCGCGGGCATCCCGCGATTTGGGAAGACTCAGCGAGTCGTTTCCTTTAGCAGTCTTAATCGTCCGCTGACTCGCATTGATGACATTTTCGAACAGTGTCGCCAGGCGAAGGCGGATGTAGTGAAATTTACGTGGCTGACTGAGGACATGGATGCGGCCTGGCCGCTGCTGGCTGCCGTCACACAGCCTCGCGATCTGCCGATTGTCGGGCTGGGAGTTGGCAGGGCCGGTCTGACATTTTCGCTGCTGGGCAGGAAATATGGTTCGCCGTGGATCTATGCGGCGCTTGAGCCTGGTATGGAGGCATTTTTTCGGCAGCCCACAGTGTGGCAGTTGCGAGACGACTATCACTGGGACTCGATCACCGGAAAAACTCGATTTCTGGGGATCATTGGTTATGGCGAGTCTGAAAACATTGCAGCCAGAGTTTTGAATGCGGCATTTCAGCAAATGGATCGTCCGATTCGCTGTTTGCCGCTGCAGCCTGGTGACCTGAGTCGTTTCCCTAAAATGCTGGAGAAGCTGGGGATTAACGGACTGGTTGTGGATCCTGGCTGGCGTGGTGATGTGTTTGAGCTGGCCGCTTCATGTGATGAAATGGGAACGCTTGCCCGACGTTTTGATGTGCTGATGGACGGTCAGCAGGGCCGGCGGGGTGTGAGTACTCTTTTCAGTGCGGTTGACGCTGCCGGTCAGGCGGTTGCGGGCAGTGCAGAGTGGACAGGGCGGGGTGCCGTGACGGTTCTGGGGCACAGCCCGATGGCTCGAGCGGCCGCGGCGTTTTTTGGTCAGCGTGGAGCCGCAGTAAGTTTGGCCGGTCTGTCGGATAACACGGCTGCAGGGATGGCTCGCGAAGCCGGCTGCCGCCATGTGGTCTGGAATGCGGTGTATGATCTGCGCTGTGACACGCTGGTACTGGCCGACCCCGATATGCCTTGTGGCCTTGCAAAGGGGCAGGTGAATCCAGGGATCATTCGCGAGCGACAGGTGGTTGTGGATCTGACTGTGGGGCTGGCGGGTTCGCCATTTGCGGAAGAGGCTGCTGCTCGAGGGGCTCGCTACATCGATCCGGCCTCGGTGTTTGCTGCGAATCTGAATTTGCAGTTCAGGCAGCTGACCGGCCGCGATTTGCCGCCGAATGCATTCGAGAAGGGTTTGGCAGAATAAAAATCCTGAAAGCCGCGCGGGCAGTTCGAGACGCTGTTGCGGGGCTGGCTGGCGAGACGGTGTGTGTTGATCAGAGGGCAGTGCTCGGGCTGGGATGCCCGAGCTGCTTTTTTTGGGGGGGGGGCTGGCTTCGTTATTCGGCGGACGGACGACGTGGTCGCTCGGGCTGTGCGCCGCCTTCGCCGCCCGGTCGTCCGCCACCGCCTGGGGGCCCGCCGGGACCTTCGCCACGTCCTCCGGGCGGTCGTCCGCCCTGTCCGGGACGCATACCCTGTCCGGGGCGCGGCGGCAGTGCCCGAGCGAGTTTCATGAGCTCATCGCGACTGAGTTTGCCATCGCCATCGGCATCAAAGGACATCGCGTGCTGGATGAAGCCTTCGGCGCCACCGGCTTCCGGGCCTCCTGGCGGACGTCCTTCACCTTCAGGTCCGCGTGGCGGACGTCCTGGTGGTCGGCCTTCACCTTCGGGTCCGCCCGGTGGTGGTCCTGGTGGTCGGCCTTCGCCTTCCGGTCCGCCCGGTGGTGGTCCTGGCGGTCGGCCTTCACCTTCGGGTCCGCCCGGTGGTGGTCCCGGTGGTCGGCCTTCACCTTCAGGTCCGCGTGGTGGTGGTCCTGGCGGTCGGTCTTCACCTTCAGGTCCGCCCGGTGGTGGTCCTGGCGGTCGCATTTCTTCGCGAGACAGTACGCCGTCTTTGTTGGTGTCGAGAGTCTGCAGTGAGGCAGTGGCCTCCTTCAGTTCATCTGCTGAGATTTCGCCGTCGCGATTCTTGTCGAGTGCTTCAGCGAGTGGATTTGGTCGCGGTCCCCGTCCTTCGCGCGGTGGCTGTCCTTCGCGCGGTGGCGGGGGAGGATTATCGCCACCTTCCGGTGGCTGAGCGGAAACCAGTGAAGCTCCCGCCAGTGACAGCCCCAGCAGTGCTGCTGAGGAGATTGACCAGACATACCTTTTCATCTCTGCGCTCCTGAAAAAAACAACACTTCAAACTGAAACCCTGGTTACTCTTCCAGCGTTATTCGAAATACATCATTTGCCTTGAAGACTCGGCGAATTCCGGTACCGCCGAATTCGAGGTGGCAATCGAGCAAAATGCCGACGGGCGTATCTTCGGGAATATCGACGTCGGCCAAAATCTGATTGCCCTGACGTTCAATCTTTAGTGCTTCGAACGGCCCGATCTGGACCCATTCCGGTGTGCCATCCGGGAGTGGCTGTCGGACGGCTTTTGCGGGGTCAAGCGTGATTATCAGGCGGAGTTTTTGACCGCGTACTGCGGATCCGGGAACGACGGACTGAATTACTTGAGGCAGTCGGCTTTCCCCGCTGGCGTTGTCCTGAATGGGACCTGTCCGCAGTGTGCCGCGAGCTCGAATGTTGGACAGCTCTGGTACGCCGTGATATCCGCCCAGCACATAGGGGAAGCGTCCGGGTGTTACGTGATAATGATAACCGCGTTCACTGTCGCTGTGGCCGTTGCAGACATCCAGTGAACGCTCGCCCTCGAGTTCCTTTGCCTGTACTCCGGATGATTCCCACGGGCCGTAGATCGGAAACCCGTCGAAGGCAAAGCCGATCACGGGTGAGTGTTGTCGTCCGTCATCGCGAAAGGGGGATTTTACGCAGACGGGATATTTGTGGTAATGGTATACGCCGGTCTGTTGCGGGTGCCCGCAGCACGAGTCCAGCCAGACTTCAGAGTAGCCGGCCACTGCATTCATTCCGCCCTGTTCGAACGGATTAAAAAACACGACTCCGTTCAGTGCCATGCCGACTGGTCCCATGGGCAGAGTTGTGATTTTGTCACTCATTTGCGGCTTTAGGGGCAGGCGAAAGCGAAAATTCTGGACTCGTATTGAATTGGGATTACCGGCGTTCGGGAAGATGGCTGTGGGATGATTGGGATATCCCTGACTTTCGATGATCAGACTGTCCTGATCGTGCTGCAGTCGAATATTGGCAATTCCGTCATTGTTGGAATCTTTCTGGTGCCATGAAAACAGATCGACAAAGCGACCTGCATCCTGAAAGCAGTACACCGGGGGCTGCGACTTTGTTACGTACCAGCGGCCGCCGATGTGTGTTAGTGTGGCGGGATCCACGGCAGTGTCATCGGCCTGCAGCGTGGGTGGTGATGGTGTCATCATCAGCAGGCCTGCCACGGCAAGCCACAATCCTGGTGTCTTCAATTTAAATTCCTTTGCTTGTCTGTTTGTGTGGCTGTCGCATTACTGCCGGGTGCAGGGAAATTGACGGTGAACTGGCTGCCTTTGCCCGGTTCTGAATGACACTGAATCGCAGCTCCATGCAGTTCTGCCAGACTTTGGCAGATGGCCAGTCCCAGTCCATTTCCGCCATTCCGGCGACCGCGTGATTCATCGATTCGGTAAAAGCGATCGAAGATTCGTGTCTGATGTTCGGGGGCTATTCCGCAACCGCTGTCGATCACCTGCAGCGTGGGCGCCAGCGTGTTATCAACAACGACTTTGACCGTACCCCCGGGTGGTGTGTGCTGTATGGCATTACTGATCAGGTTGTCGGCAATCTGTTCCAGCAGTCCGGCGTTTCCGGCGACAGTGACGGCTGTGTCGGGGTTTTTAAGTTCCAGATTCAGCCCCGCCGTTTCGGCTTTTGCCTGCAGTTGTGCGCAGGCTTCCCCGGCAATGTCGCGAAGATCCACAGCTGCGGTGCTGCATGGCAATTGCCGTGCGTCACCGCGAGCCAGCAGGAGCAGTGCTTCGACCAGTCCTCGCATCCGTTCGGCGGATTGCAGGCAAGTTCGGAGTGTCTCCTGGTACTGTTCGGGCGTCCGGGGCTGCAGCAGTGCCAGTTCCGTTCGTGCCTGGATGACAGCCAGCGGAGTCCGCAGCTCGTGGGAGGCGTCAGCGGTGAACTGCGTTAGCTGTTCGAACGACAGCTGCAGTCTTTGGAATGTTTGATTCAGGACATTTGCGAGAGGTACCAGTTCTTCTTCCAGTTCGCTGGTTTCAATTCGTCGATCCAGTCGGGCAACTGAAATGGTGGCGGCAGTTTCCGCAATTCCATTGATGGGCTGCACCATTTTTCCGGCGATCCAGCGTCCTCCGAGCACTGCGGTGGCAATTGTCAGTCCGCCTGCGAAAGCGATCATACCGCCGAAAAGATGGAGCCCGGCCTGATCATCTGCGAGGGTTCTGTGGACCAGCAGGACAGTATCTGCGGGGCCCAGCTGAAACACCTGCAGAGCATTATCGGTCTGGCGAACTCGCGGTTCCGGGAAGGCTTCCGGCCGAGCCATTGACGCGAGGACGGCAGCACCGGGGCCACGGCTTTGCATGATGCGGCTGCCATCTGCGTTCCAGACGATGAATTCGAGGCGATCGGGAGGTCCTCGTCGGCCGAGAGGCGGGCGGGCTCCGCCAGGTGGCGGCCCCTGTCTGCGACCAGTGTCCGGCTGACCGGGGCGAGGTGGCCGACCGCGATGTAAGCTGCCTGCCTGCTCAGCGTCGCTGCGATGAGGCGCGGGCGGTGGTGGTGGCAATGGTGGTGGCGGCAGAGGAAACAGCAGTTCCGCTGGCAGTGGTTGTCCGCTGGCATTTTCCGGCGGCGATTCACTGTGAAAGTCCGGACGGGCATCGCGGGGATGGCGAGGCCGGGAGGCACGCAGTCCTGCCGCCAGATCATCGAGTGCAGCCAGTGACTGCCGCAATGCACGTTCGTGCATATCGCGATCGGCCCGCAGATAGACGAGTCCGCCAAAACATGTGAGTGCCGCAAGCAAAATGGAGCCATACCACCATTGCAGCCGACCGCGTATGGATTTAGTCATGAAGCAGGTACCCCTGACCGCGGCGCGTCGTGATGAAATCGCCGCCCAGTTTCCGCCTCAGATTTGAAACATGTACGTCCACCAGATTTGAAAAACTTTCCTCCTGTTCCTCGAACAGGTGTTCGTAGATTTGTGTGCGAGTGACGATGGAGCCGCGATTGAGTGCCAGCAGTTCCAGCAGAGCATATTCGCGCGGGGTCAGTGAGATTTCTGTGCCGGCACGACTGACTGTGCGACTGCGAGTATCAATTAAAAGTTGTCCGACCTGCATTTCGCTGACCGCCAGTCCGGCCGAGCGTCGAATCAGGGCTCGCACACGAGCCAGCAGCTCGGTCAGATGAAAGGGTTTTGCGAGGTAATCGTCGGCGCCAGCGTCGAGGCCTTTGACTCGATCCTGCACGCTGTCACGAGCGGTGAGAATCAGCACGGGAGTTTTGCGTTCTTTTCGCAGGTTCTGCAGGACATCCCAGCCATTCAGTTTCGGCAGCAGCAGGTCGAGGATGACAGCGTCATATTCCCAGGCTTTGGCTTTGAACAGTCCTTCTTCACCGTCAGCAGCTTCGTCAACGGCGTAGCCGGATTCGCGCAGCGCCTGCGACAGCACTCGCAGCAGATCAGGTTCGTCTTCCACCACCAGAATTTTCATGCCCGCCCCGCTGTTCGAGGAGAAAGTCGGCGGAAGGGCAGTGCTTCCACCGGACGACAGCATTCTACTGGCTGCGCCTTAAGCCTGCATGAAGGCGGAGCGGTTCAGGGGGAAACGGAAAAAAAATCGGCCCACGTGCCGGGTGGCCGGAGGTAGCCCCAGGTTGCTGCGACGGCGTCGGCAGCTTCTTCGACATCGGTAATTTCGCCCCACGGACCATTTCGCAGCCAGGCATGTGCAAATTCGTGGGCGATGACCCAGGCGGCGAAGCCGGCATGACACCATTCGAGTCGTTTCCGCAGCACGACACAGCGACTGCCTTCGCCGGGCGGACCAGGAACAGGCATCCAGAGGGTCCAGCCGGTTTCCGGAGTGTAGTTATCGATGGTAATCTGAAAACGCGGATCGTCGAGAAAGTCGCGCTGCACAGCGGCGGGCAGATTTTGCAGAATGGCCAGTGTGCGAGCATGCAGGCCGGGCCATGGTTCCAGATCGCGCAGCAGCACAGCAAACATCCGCAGGGACTCCAGCAGCTTACCCGGAAAACCCTGAGGATACCGAGACTGTCGACTGTCCGCTCTGGTCTTCCCGCCTGCGCCGCGCCGATTCCGCAAGCTGGCGTGCAACA
>Ga0172372_10006326_pt1 | contig 16169 bp, 11 predicted proteins | sample LakKiv5m_2_FD_114544 | JGI IMG/M metagenome (GOLD analysis project Ga0172372, IMG submission 114544) | Freshwater microbial communities from Kabuno Bay, South-Kivu, Congo - kab_092012_9.5m | ecosystem: Environmental > Aquatic > Freshwater > Lake | place: Democratic Republic of the Congo...
CGGCGCGTAGTTGTCCACCAGGAGGTCGATCAGCGTGTGCGCGATTCGGTCCGGCCCCCGCGGGCCGACGCCCGCCTGCTTCAGCGTCCGCTCGATCAGCGAGGAGACCGAGCGCAGCGGTGCGGTGTGGAAGGTGACGAGGAGGTCCTTGCCGAGGAAGAGGTCGAGCTCGGTGGTGTTGAACTTCTCGGTGCGCGTGAAGTCCACCGCATGGGTGACGATGAAGAGGTAGTCCTCGTAGTCCTCGACCTTCGGGAGCGAGTTCGGCTGGGTGCAGTCCTCGATCGCGAGCGGGTGGAAGCCGAAGACGCCCTCGAGCAGGGCGCGGGTCTCCTCCGGCGTCGGGTTGTCCAGGTCGACCCAGAGCAGCAGCCCCTTGTCGGCGCGCACGAGGCGGAGCGCCTCCAGCTCGAGGTCCTGGCCGACGAGCTTGCCGTCGCTGAAGATGAACGACCGGATCATCGCGCGGGAGCGTGGCGGCCCGGCCGGGCGGCGTCGAGCCGCGAGGTGGGGCGCTCAGAGCCCGAGGCGGGCCTCGGTGGCGGCGATGGCGGCGATGAACTCCGCGGGCGTCGCCGCGGCGAGGAAGGCGGCCCGGTCGGCCGGGTCGCGCAGCAGCTTGCACAGGGTGCTCACCACCGCGAGGTAGTCGCCCGGCTTGGTCCGGGGCGTGCCGAGGACGAAGAACAGCCGCACCACCTCGCCCTTGTCGTCGAAGACGATGCCCTCGTCCGACCGGCCGACCGCCATCACGATGCGGCGCACGTGCTCCGTGCGCGCGTGGGGCAGCGCGATGCCGTTGCCGAGCGAGGTGGTGTCGAGGCGGTCCCGGGCGAGCAACTCGTCGTAGAAGCCGGCGTAGTTCGCGACCTCCGGGTGCCCATCGAGCTGCCGGGCGATCTCGTTGAGCGCCCCGGTGCGTCGCGTGGCCTGCAGGTGCAGGGTGATGCGCGAGGGATCGAGGAGCGACGTGATGCGGCCGGTCATGCGCGGGCAAGGCAACGCCGAAGCCGCCGGCGTGGGAAGGAGAAAACCACCGCGCGCGCGGCGGCGCCGGAAATGGCGTTGCGCGCCCCCGCGCCGCGCGCACCGTGGCGGGATGCGCCGCCTGTTGCCCGCCCTCGCCTTGGCCGGGGCCCTCGCCGCCGCCGAGCCCTTCTCCCGCTCGCTCGCGCCCGCGGATTTCGCCGCCGCCGGCCTTGGCCGCCTCACCCCGGAGGAATTGTCCCGCCTCGACGCGCTCATCGCCGCCCGCGGCGCGCCTCCCCCCGCGGCGCCGGCCGCCGCGACTGCGGCCGCCTCTCCCCCGGCAAGCGCCGCGACGGACCCCGCCCGGCGCGCCACGGCCACCGCGGAGGAGGAGGCGGTGGAGAGCCGGCTGATGGGCGAGTTCCGCGGCTGGGAGCCGCGCGCGGTGTTCGCCCTCGAGAACGGCCAGCGCTGGCAGGAGACGGGCGGCACGACCTACGCCGGGCCGCCGCTCGCCGCCCCCGCGGTGCGCATCCGGGCGGGCGCCCTCGGCGCTTACTGGATGCGGATCGAGGGTGTGGGCCGGGAGGTGAAGGTGCGCCGCGTCGACACCGGCCGTTAGGCGGCCCGCGGCGGCCGGCTCAAAACCAGAGATTCGGCCAGAGCCGCGCGGCGACCAGCGCCTGGATCAGCCCGAGCACCGAGATCAGCGACAGGAGCAACGTCCAGCTGCGCAGCGTCTCGCCCTCGGTCAGGCCGCCGAGGCGGCCGATCACCCAGAACCCGCTGTCGTTCATCCAGGACAGCATCGAGGCCCCGTAGCCGACGGCCAGGTAGATGTAGAACACGTGGACGCCGAAGCCGGCCGGCCCGGCGATCGACAGCATAATCGAGGAGGCGGTGATCATCGCGACGGTCGCCGAGCCCTGCGCCACGCGCACGACTACCGCGAGCAGCCAGGCGAGGAGCACGTAGTTCATCCCGCCGCCCTCCGCGAGGACCCGCACCGAGTCGCCGACCCCGGCGTTCTTGATCATCGCGCCGTAGGCGCCGCCGGCGGCCGTGATCAGGATGATGACGCCCGCCGTCTCGAGCGGCGGCCCGAGGAGGTCGGCCGCGTTCCGCCACGCGAGGCGGCGCTGGCGGGCGTACACCGCGAGCGCCACGGCCGCGCCCAGCAGGAGGGCCACGTTCTTGTTGCCGAGGAACTCGATGGTCTGGGCGGCCGCCGCGGGCAGGCGGCCCGCGAAGGGTGCGCTGAAGGAGGCGGTGGCGATGAGCACCACCGGCAAAATCACCGGCGCGATCGAGACCCAGAAGCCCGGCAGTTCCTCCTCCCGGCGGTTCGCCACGTCCTGCAGCGAGGCGAGGGAGGATCCGGCCGTCTCCCGCAGCGGCACTGGGTGGCGGGCGTCGATCCAGTGGGCGAACGCCAGCCCGCCGAGCGCCGGCAGGATGCCGAAGAGGATGCCGCCCACGATCGAGAGGCCGAGGTCCAGCCGCAGGGTCTCCGCCACGATCAGGGGCCCCGGGGTCGGGGGCACCGTGCCGTGGGTGATCACCCCGCCGGCGCAGATCGCCAGCACGTAGAGCAGGTAGTTCTTCCCCGTCCGCAGGGCGAGGGCGCGCGCCAGCGGGACCAGCAGGAAGAACACCGTGTCGAAGAACACCGGGATCGCGAGGATGAAGCCGCAGGCGAGCAGGGCGAGGGGCGCCCGTTTTTCCCCGAGCACCGCGATGAAGCGGCGGATGATCCGGTCCGCCGCCCCGCTCTCCATCAGCGCCACGCCGATGACCGACGCGATCGCGATGGTGAACCCGATCTTGCCAGCCGCGGAGCCGAACTCGGTCATCACCGCCTCGACCGCCTTGGTGAAGCGTCCGGCGCCCGTCTGGCCGAGGGCCGTCATCAGCCCGACGAAGATCGCGGCGAAGAAGAGCGCGAAGAACGCGTGCAGCCGGAACCAGACGATGGCGGCCACGATGAGCACGACGCTCAGGGCGAGCACCGTGAGGGGCCCGGGCGCGGAGGCCAGGGCGAGGGGTAGCGGGGGCATCCCCCGAGCGCGCCAGCGCGGGCGCGCCCGGGCAAGCCGTTAAATCGGCCGGCCCCGGGGCGTCCGCCCGGCTCAGGCGCTGGCGGGGTCGCCGGCGGCCGCCTGCTCCTCGTCCGTCTCGATGATCCGCGCGATGCTCAGCAGCTTGTCGCCGGGCTCGAGCGTGACCAGCCGGACGCCCTTGGCGCCGCGGCCCGTCTCGCGGATGCCCGCGACGGGGCAACGGATGCTCTGGCCCTTGGCCGTGAGCAGCATCACCTCGTCCTCGTCGCGCACCGCGAGGGCGCCGGCGAGGCGGATGGAGCCGTCTTCGGGCAGATCGATGGCCCAGACGCCGCTGCCGCCGCGGTTGATCAGGCGGTAGTCCTCGAAGCGGGTGCGGACGCCGAGGCCGGCCTCGCTCGCGACGAGGAACTTCGCCGCGTGGTCGACCACGGTGATCGCCTGCAGCACGTCGCTCGCGAGCTTGAAGCGCATCCCGGTGACGCCCCCCGTGGCGCGGCCGGTGGGGCGGAACAGTTCCTCGCCGGTCTCGGGATCGCGCTCGCGGAAGCGGACGGCGAGGCCCTGGTGGGAGACGAGCACCAGCTCGTCGGCGCCGGTGGTCAGCACGGTGCCGATCACCTTGTCGCCCGGGTCGAGGTTGATCCCGATGATGCCGCCGTCGCGGGTGCTGTTGGCGTAGTCGGAGAGGGGGCTCTTCTTGATCACGCCGGCGCGGGTGGCCATCACGAGGAAGCGGTCGGCGACGAAGTCCCGCACGCAGAGCATCGCGGCGATCTTCTCGCCCTCGCCGAGGCGGAGGAAGGAGCCGACCGACTTCCCGCGCGAGGCCCGCGTGCCCTCGGGGACGTCGTAGCACTTGCGGGCGTGGCATTGCCCGCTGCTGGAGAGGAAGAGAATGAAGTCGTGCGTGCTCGCGGTGAACAGGTGCTCGACGAAGTCCTCCTCGTAGGTCTCGGCGCCGATGACGCCCTTGCCGCCGCGCCGCTGCAGGCGGTACTCGGCCGCGGGCGTGCGCTTGATGAAGCCGAGGTGGGAGACGGTGATCACACAGCCCTCGTTGGGCACGACGTCCTCCATTCGGAACTCGCCGGCGGCGGCCTCGATCGCGGTCCGCCGGGGCGAGGTGTACTTGGCCTTCATCTCGAGCAGCTCGCGCTTGATCAGGTCGAGCAGCTTGGCCTCGGACTCGAGGATGCCGCGCAGCTCCTCGATCAGCTTCATCAGCTCGAGGTACTCGGCCTCGATCTTGCCGCGTTCGAGGCCGGTGAGCTGGTAGAGCCGCAGCTCAAGGATGGCGTCGGCCTGGCGTTCCGAGAGCGGGTAGCGGGCCATCAGGCGCTCGCGGGCCTCCTCGCGGTTGGCGGAGGCACGGATGATGCGGACGAAGTCGTCGAGGTTGTCGAGGGCGATGATGTAGCCCTCGAGGATGTGCGCGCGGTCCTCGGCCTCGCGGAGCCGGAAGCGGGTGCGCCGGGTGACTACCTCGCGGCGGTGCGCGAGGTAGCACTCGATCAGCTCCTTGATGTTCATCTGCTTCGGCCGCTTCTGGTCGAGCGCGAGCAGGATGACGCCGAAGGAGGACTCGAGGGCGGTCTTCTGGAAGAGCTGGTTGATGACCACCTTGGCCTGCTCGCCCCGCTTGAGCTCGATGACGATGCGGGTGTTCTCGTCCGACTCGTCGCGCAGGTCGCGGATGCCGTCGATCTCCTTCTCGGACACCAGCTCGGCGATCCGGGTGACGAGGGTGCTCCGGTTGACGTTGTAGGGGATCTCGGTGATGACGACCTGCTCCATCCCGCCCTTGAGCTCCTCGGTGTGGGCCTTGCCGCGGGTGCGGACGATGCCCTTGCCGGTGCGGAGGTAGCTGAGGATGCCCTCGCGGCCGGAGATGATGCCGCCGGTGGGGAAGTCGGGCCCCTGGATCATCCCGCAGAGCTCGTCGACGGTGATGCCGGGCCGGTCGATGATGGCGCAGGCGGCGTCGATGATCTCGTCGAGGTTGTGGGGGGGGATGTTGGTCGTCATCCCCACCGCGATGCCGGTCGAGCCGTTCATCAGCAGGTTGGGGAGGGCGGCCGGGAGGACAATGGGCTCGGTGGTGGACTCCTTGTAGTTGGGGACGAAGTCGACCGTCTCCTCCTCGATGTCGCGGAGCAGGTCCTCGGCGATCTCGCGGAGGCGGGCCTCGGTGTAGCGGTAGGCGGCGGGCGGGTCGCCGTCGACGGAGCCGAAGTTGCCCTGCGGGTCGATCAGCGGGTAGCGCATCACCCAAGGCTGGGCGAGGCGGACGAGGGTGTCGTAGACGGAGGAGTCGCCGTGGGGGTGGTAGTTCTTGAGCACCTCGCCGACGACGCCGGCGCACTTGTCGAAGGCGCGGTTGTGGAGGAGCCCCTCGCGGAGCATCGCGTAGAGGATGCGCCGCTGCACCGGCTTGAGGCCGTCGCGGGCGTCGGGGAGCGCGCGCGAGATGATGACCGACATCGAGTAATCGATGTAGGCCGTCTGCATGATGTCGGTGATGTTCGCGGCGGAGAGCTTTTCAGGGACGGTGGACACGGAAAAGGAGCGAGGAGTGAGGAGCGGGGAGCGAGAAGCTGGCGGAAGCGGTTAGCCGGTGGCGAAGGACACGGGGCGGTGGTTCACGCGCCGCCGCGATCCATCCCATTGATGTAGCCCTGCAGGAGGCGGGAGACCTCCTCGACGTCGTCCTGAAGCGTCGTCGTGTCGGCGTAGCGCAGGTCGTGGGCGAGGATCAGCTGGTACAGGCACTCGTCGGCGGAGCCTTGGGCGATGTTGAAGAAGCGGAGCTTGTCCGGCCTGGTCCGTTTCCGGAAGCCCTCGACGAAATTCGAGGCGACGCTGACCGCCGCCCGCCGCAGCTGCGCGGTGAGGGCGAACACCTCGTGCTGGGGAAACCGGTCCGTGCAGCGGTAGGTCGCCAAGGCGAAGGCGTGGGCCTTCTGCCAGACGATCACGTCCCTGAACGATTGGGCTTTTCCAGGCATCAGTGGTTTTAGTGGTTTCCGGCGCTACTCACTCCTCGCTCCTCGCTACTCAGTGCCCGCTTGGCGCTTCGCTCAGACGTCCAGGTACTGGACGTTCAGGGCGTTGTCCTCGATGAACTGGCGGCGGGGAGGCACCTCGTCGCCCATCAGCAGGGTGAACAGGGCGTCCGCCTTGGCCGCGTCCGCGATGTCCACCTTCAGGAGGCGGCGCTTCTCCGGGTCCATCGTGGTCTCGAAGAGCTGCTTCGGGTTCATTTCGCCGAGACCCTTGTAGCGCTGGATGCTGAGGCCCTTGCGGCCGAGGGCGCGGATCTGGGCCACGATCTCCAGGGGGCCGCGCAGGGGCGTGTGCGCCTCGGACTTCTGGCCGGCGTTCTCGGTCAGCTGGTAGGCCGGGTTGGCGTCCGGGGTGAACCGGGTGGCGCCCAGCCCCGCCTCGTCCAGCGCGCGCAGGAGCTTCGCCATCTCGGTGCTCTCGTAGACCTCGTGCAGGGTGACGCGGCGGGCCGGACCGGCCGGGCGCGGCCCGGCGCCGAACGGCGGGGTGGACCCGCCGACGTTCTGCTCGGTCAAGTCCGCATTCAGGTTGTGCGCGGCGAGGAATGCCGCCCGGGCGTGCTCGTCGGCTAGGAACTGGTGGGACTCGCGGTTGCCCTCGCGGATCCGCGCCATATAGCGGGGCAGGGCGTGGGTCGCGGGATGACGGGCGTCGAGATATTCGCCCAAGGGGGCGCCGTGGCGGGTGACGCCGCCGCCCAGCTTCTCGAGGGCGGCCAGCACCTCCACGATCCGGTCGACGGCGGCCGGGGTGAAGACGTGGCCGTCGCCGAGGCGGGTGAGGAGCACGTCCTCCGAGCCGAGCTCCAGCAAAATACGGTTCAGCTGCTCGTCGTTGTCGACGTACTGCTCCCGCTTCTTGCGCTTAATCTTATAGAGGGGCGGCTGGGCGATGTAGACGTAGCCGCGGTCGATCAGCCCCTTCATCTGCCGGTAGAGGAAGGTCAGCAGCAGGGTGCGGATGTGGGAGCCGTCCACGTCGGCGTCGGTCATAATGATGACCTTGTGGTAGCGGGCCTTGTCCGGGTTGAAGCCGCCGACCGAATCATCGCCCTCGCCGATGCCGGTGCCGACGGCGGTGATGAGGGTCCGGATCTCCTCGTTGGAGAGCACCTTGTCGAGGCGGGCCTTCTCCGTGTTGATGAGCTTGCCGCGCAGGGGCAAAATGGCCTGGAAGCGGCGGTCGCGGCCCTGCTTGGCGGAACCGCCGGCGGAGTCGCCCTCGACAATGTACAGCTCGGTCATCGCGGGGTCCCGCTCCGAGCAGTCGGCGAGCTTGCCGGGGAGGCCGCCGCCGGAGAGGGCGCCCTTGCGGACGGTCTCGCGGGCCTTGCGCGCGGCCTCGCGGGCGCGGGCGGCGTTGAGCGCCTTGTCGATGATCCGCTTGGCCATCGAGGGGTTGGTCTCGAACCCCATCATCAGGCCCTCGTAGCAGGCCGAGCCGACGATGCTCTCCACCTCCGGCGAGAGCAGCTTCACCTTGGTCTGGGACTCGAACTTCGGGTCGCTGTGCTTGATCGAGATCACCGCCGCCAGCCCCTCGCGGACGTCGTCGCCCGTGATCTGCGGGTCCTTGTCCTTCAGCAGGTTGTTGGACTTCGCGAACTGGTTGATCGCGCGGGTCAGCGCGCTGCGGAAACCCGAGAGGTGCGTGCCGCCATCCGGGTTGTGGATGGTGTTGGTGTAGCAGAGGACCTGGTCGCTGTAGGTGTCGTTGTACTGGAAGACCACCTCGACGTGGATCTCGGCGTCCTTCTCGTCGAGGCGGACGCGCTGCTCCCGGCGGATCGCGAAGGGTTTCGGGTGGAGGGGGGCTTTGCCCTGGTTGAGCTGGCGCACGAACTCCTCGACGCCGTCCTTGTAGAGGTAGGTCTCGGGCTTGGGGTCGGCCGGCCGCTCGTCGGTGAAGACGATCTCGAGGCCGGAGTTGAGGAACGCCAGTTCGCGCAGGCGCTGGGCGATCCGCGGGGTCTGGAAGACCGTGGTGTCCCGGAAGATCTCCGCGTCGGGCTTGAAGGTGATCAGCGTGCCCGTGCCCTTCGCCTTCCCGATGACATCCAGCTTCTTCACCGTGCGCCCGCGCTCGAACTTCATATGGTGGACCTGCCCGCCGCGTGAGACCTCCACCTCGAACCATTCGGAGACGGCGTTCACGCACTTGGCGCCGACGCCGTGGGTGCCGCCCGAGAACTTGTAGCCGCCCTGCCCGTACTTGCCGCCGGAGTGCAGCGTCGTGAGCACCATCTCGACGCCCGGGATCTTGTACTGCGGGTGGATATCCACCGGGATGCCGCGGCCGTTGTCGCGGATGCTGATCGAGCCGTCGACGTGGATCGCCACCTCGATGCGGGTGCAATGGCCGGCCAGGTGCTCGTCCACCGAGTTGTCGAGCACCTCGGAGACGCAGTGGTGCAGCGCGCGCTCGTCGGTGCCGCCAATGTACATCCCGGGCTTCTTGCGGACGGCTTCCAGACCCTCGAGTTTGCCGAGTTTGGAGGCGTCGTAGGCATCGCCGGCGGGGGAGTCCGGAGCGGGGCTGGCGGCGGGCAGGTCGGTCATCGTGGGTGGCGCAAAGGGTTAGTGGGAAATCCTCGGCGCGGGCGCTCCGGGAGGCGAGGGTTTTCTCGGGGAAAAAGGGGGCCGGAAAGGCCTTTTCCGCCGCTTTTACGGGGTTCAGGTAGCCGGGTCCCAACCGGGGTAGCCACCGGGACCCGGCCGCGCCCGGAAATTGCCCTTAGGCGGGCCCGTTTTCCGGCCCCGCGGGAGACTAGCGTTGACCCGCCCCGGCGGCCGGCCCACGGTCCGGGCCAATGCTTACCCCCGTGATGCAGGCCCTGCTGGTGCTCCAAGATCGCGACCTGCACCAGCGGTCGCTCGCCGCCCAGCTCCGGGCCGTGCCCGAGGACCAAGCCCGGGTCGAGCGCCAGGTCGCGGCGGAGAAGGCGGCGATCGAGGCGGCCCGCGGCGAATTGAAGGAATTGGAATCACGCAAGAAGTTGCTGGAGATCGAGATCAGCACGGCGGAGGGCAAGGTGGCGCAGTACCGGACCCAGCAGCTTTCGATCCGGAAGAACGACGAATACCAGGCGATGGGCCAGCAGATCGCGGCCACGCAGGAGGCGATCGGGCGGCTGGAAGAGCAGGAACTGGGGGTGATGTTCGCGATCGACGAGGCCCGGAAGCGTTTCGAGACGGCGGCCGGGGTGCTTCAGGCCAACATCGCCGGCCACGAGGCCCGCCTAGCGGTGCTCCGGCAACGCGCGGCGGCGCTCACCGCGGAGCTGCGCGGCGCCGAGGAGGCGGTCGCGGCCGCCCGCACCGGCGTGGAGCCCCTGCGGTTGCGGGCCTACGACCGGGTGGCGGCGCGCCAGATGCCCGTGGTGGTACCCATCCACGGCGGCAAATGTGGGGGCTGCCACTTGAAGGTTTCCAGCGAGGTCGAGTCCGCCGCGCGCGCCAAGACGCCCGACCCGATCGCCCCGCTGCCGACCTGCGACCAGTGCGGGCGGATCGTCCACTGGGAAAGCTGAGCCCCGCGCCACCGGCGCGCGGGACGTTTTGGGCGTGCCTCCGCGGCCGCGCCCGGGCCAGATGTCGGGATGCTGCCCCGCCCCCCGCTCCCGCGCCGTCGTTCCCTCCTGCGGCTGGCCTGCCTGCTGCTCACCGTCCTGCCGCTCCTGCCCGCCGCCGCGCCGGAAGGCCCGCGCCGGGTGCTGGTTGTGACCGTGACCACGGGTTTCCGCCACTCTTGCATTCCGCTCTCGGAGCAGATCCTCGAGCGGATGGCCCGGGAGGACGGACGGTTCGCGGTCGACTTCGTGCGCCAGCCGGAGGGGATGCCGCGTCCGCCCTCCCGGCCGCGTCCCGGCCCGACGGGCGAGGCGGATCCCGCGCACCAGGAGGCGCTGCGCCGCTTCGCCGACGAGGAACGCCGGTACCGCGAGACCTGGATGCCGCGCGTCGAGGAGGCCCTCCGCCCGCTGCACCCCGCAAACCTCGCGCGCTACGACGCGGTGCTTTTTGCCAGCACCACCGGGGATCTGCCCTTGCCGGACAAGCAGGGCTTCATCGACTGGATCGCGTCCGGGCGCGCGTTCATCGGCGTGCACGCCGCGACCGACACCTTCCACGGTTTCCGGCCCTTCATCGAGATGATCGGTGGCGAGTTCCTGCGCCACGGCCCGCAGGTGGCGGTCGAGGGGATCAATGACGATCCCGTGCACCCCTCCGGGCGCCCGCTGCCGGCCCGTTGGCCGGTGTTCGACGAGATCTACCAGTTCAAATCCCACGCCCCTGAGCGCGTCCACAGCCTGCTGCGGCTGGATCGGCTGATGCTCACCGCCGAGGACATCAAGGCGGGGCGGGCGACGCCGGGGCACTACCCCTTGGCGTGGGCGCGCCGTCACGGGCAGGGTCGCGTCTTTTACACGGCCCTGGGCCACCGGGAGGACCTCTGGGATCCCGGCCGCGAGGAGAAGGGGGGCCGTCGCAACCCGCCGGAAGCCGCGCGGCTCTTCCAGGCGCACCTCCGCGGCGGCATCCTCTGGGCCCTCGGGTTGGAAGCGGGCCGGCCTTAGCCGGGACGATTCAGTTGATCGGGTCGCCCCGAGGTGACCTGACGGCACCTTTCAGTGGCTCTCTCCCGTCGCAATACCCTCCGGGTATTCCTCGGTCCTTCGCCGCTGAAATGCGCTCGCCATCTCACCCCGCTGCTCCGCCTCCAATTGAATCGTGCCGGCTTAGCCGTCAGAGGAGACAGCTTCCTGCCGGTCAGGCGGGATCGCTCCGGAAGGCCGTGGGTTCCACTAGGCGGAGTCCGGGCACTTGGCGGAATTCCGCTGGGTTCAGCGTGACCAGCCCATAGTCCAGCTGCAGGGCGGTCGCGGCGATCTGCAGGTCGTGCGGACCGATCCTCCCGCCGAGGCGCTCCAGTTCCGCCCACAAGACCGCGTGGCGGCGGGCTACCGGCAGGTCGAAATCGACCAGATCCAGTTCCGCCAGCACCGCCTCCACGAAGGCGCCGCGCGCCCGCCGCCGGGGGCCCGGGTCCGCCCGCTCGACGCCGTGCAGCAGCTCCGAGGCCGTGATCGCGGCCAACGCGAACGGTTCCTCCGCGTGCGCGGCAAAGAGCCGGGGCAGGTCCAAGCGCGCCCGCTCCGCCGCGATCAGCACCGAGGTATCGAGGATCAATCCCATTGCAGCGGCGGGATGGGACGCAGGGCGGCCCGTGCATCCGCGAGGTCTCGCGCCATCGCTTCGGCTTCCGCCGGGCTGAGCCGGGGCAGCCGGGCCCAGAGCGCCGCCAGCTCCCGGCCGGTGCGGGGCAGACGGGCCGGAATCATCCGGACCATCGGCCGTCCGCCCTTCAGCAGGAGCGCACTCTCCCCGCCATGTGCACACTGCTGATCAGATCCGAGAAATTACGCGCGGCTTCGGTCACGGAGAGAGTTCGCATCCATAAGCTCTCAATCTGAAAATCAGATAAATAAACGTAAGAAACGGATGGATAGGTTTATACAAAAAATGAATAGCCGATCTTGGGCGCAAAGTCTGACCGCACCGCCGCCGCCGCCGAGTCGGGCGAGGCCCTGATTTCGGGGTTCTGCAGGCGCGGCCTGGGCCTGATCCGCTCCGGCCCGGCTCAGGCCAGGATTCCCTTCACGAGGTGGCCGTGGACGTCGGTGAGGCGGTAGCGGCGGCCTTGGAACTTGTAGGTCAGCTGCTCGTGGTCGACGCCGCAGAGGTGCAGCAGGGTCGCGTGCAGGTCGTGGATGTGCACCGGGTCGCGCACCACGTTGTAGCCGTACTCGTCGGTCTCGCCGTGGGTGATGCCCGCCTTCACGCCGCCGCCGGCCAGCCACACCGAGAAGCAGCGCGGGTGGTGGTCGCGGCCGAAGTTGGTCGCCGTCATCGGGCCCTGGCAGTAGTTGGTCCGCCCGAATTCCCCGCCCCAGATCACGAGCGTGTCGTCAAGCATCCCCCGCTGCTTCAGGTCGGCGACCAGCGCCGCGCTGGGCTGGTCGGTCTGCAGGCATTCGCGGCGGATCCCGCCGGGCAGGCCCGCGTGGTGGTCCCAATCCTGGTGGTACAGCTGGATGAACCGCACCCCGCGCTCGGCCAGGCGGCGGGCGAGGAGACAGTTGGCCGCGAAGGTGCCCGGCGTCCGCGCGTCCGGGCCGTAGGCGTCGACCACCGCGTCGGGTTCGCCGCGCAGGTCGGTGACCTCCGGGACGCTGCTCTGCATCCGGAAGGCGAGCTCGTAGTTGGCGATGCGGGCGCCGATCTCGGCGTCCGGGGTGCCGGCGAACTGGTGCTCGTGGAGCTCGCGCAGGCGGTCGAGGGCGAGGCGGCGGTTGGCCGGGGAGACGCCCGCGGGATTGCCGAGGTACAAGACGGGATCGCCGCCGGAGCGGAAGCGCACGCCCTGGTGCTTGGCGGGCAGGAAGCCGGAGCCCCAGAGGTGCGACATCAGCGGCTGGCCCTTCTTGTCCTTCGTGAGAAGGACGACGAACGACGGCAGGTTGTCGTTGCTGCTGCCGAGGCCGTAGTCGAGCCACGCGCCGAAGCTGGGGCGGCCGGGGATCTGCGCGCCGGTCTGCATGAAGGTCACGCCCGGGCCGTGGTTGATCGCCTCGGTGTGCAGGGAGCGGATCACGCAGAGCTCGTCGGCGACCTTCGCGGTGTAAGGCAGCAGCTCGCTGAAGGCGTTGCCGCTCCGGCCGTGCCGCTGGAACGCGAAGGGCGAGCCGGCGATCGGGATCGAGCTCTGGTTGCCGGACATCCCCGTGAGCCGCTGTCCGCCGCGGACGGAGTCGGGCAACTGTTCCCCGTGGCGTTGGTTGAGCAGGGGCTTGGGGTCCAACAGGTCGAGCTGGGAGGGGCCGCCGGACTGGAAAAGGTAGATGATGCGCTTGGCCTTGGGGGCGAAGTGGAGCCCGCCGCTGGGCGCGGCGCTGGCGGAGGAGGCCGCGCCGGCGGGGCGCGCGAGGAGCTGGGCCAGGGCGAGGCCGCCGAGGCCCAGGCCGAGGCGGTTGAGGCATTCGCGGCGGCTGAGCCGGAGCCAGGGTTCGGCGCCGGTGCAGAGGGGGGCGGGATCGGGCAGGCTCATCGTTTCTGCACGAACAGGTCGTGGTTCATCAGGGTGTTCACCAGCGTGGCCGCAGCGGCGAGGGCCACCGGCGGCAGCGCGGGATCGGCCGGGCGCGAGCCGTGGGTCAGGTAACAGTCCGCGTCGCCCGGCTCGCGGGCGTAGTGGTCCAGCTGCTCGCGGTGGAGCCGGAGCAAAATCGCGGCCTCGGTGGCGTCGGGGTCCCGCCCGAGCACGCGGCGGAAGGCCAGCGCCGGCAGCGCCTCGGGTCGCCCCGCGGTCGCGCGCAGCAGGTCCTCGGCGAGGGCGCGCGCCGCCTCGACGAACTGGGTGCCGTTCAGGAGCACGAAGGCGTGCAGCGCGGTGTTGGTGGTGTCGCGGCGCGCGACGCACACCACGCGTTTCGGCACGTCGAACGCCTCCAGCACCGGCGCGGGGCCGTTGCGCCGCCAGAAGGTGTAAAGGCTGCGCCGGAACAGCGCGTCACCCGTGCCGGCCGGCGCCGGCTTGAAGGACTCCGGCAGGTCGTAAGGGTGGACGGGCGGCCCCCCGAGGCGTTCCACCAGCAGGCCGCTCAGCGCGAGGGCCTGGTCGCGGATCATCTCGGCCGGCAGGCGGTGCCGCGGGCCGCGGGCGAGCAGCGTGTTCTCCGGGTCATCGGCCACGAGCGCCGGGGTCCCGGCGCTGCGCTGCCGGTAGGTGTGCGAGAGGACGATGGTCCGCAGCAACGCCTTCACGTCCCAGCCGCCGCGGACGAACTCGACCGCGAGCCAGTCCAGCAACTCCGGGTGCAGCGGGCGCTCGCCCTGCAGGCCGAAGTCCTCCGCGGTCTTCACCAGCCCGCGGCCGAAGAGGGCCTGCCAGAAGCGGTTGACGGTGACGCGGGCCAGCAGGGGATGGTCCGGGGCGGTGAGCCAGCGCGCCAACCCGAGGCGGTTGCGCGGGGCGTCGGCGGGGAACGGCGGCAGCCACCCGGGCGTGTCGACCCGCACCTCCTCGCCGCGCTGATCGTACTCGCCGCGACGGAGGATGTAGGCGGTCTTCGGCGCGGGCAGTTCGCGCATCACCATTATCTCCCGGGCCTCCTCGGCGAGGCGCGTCTGCCGGGCGCGGGCGGCGCGCAGCGCGTCGGCCGCCGCCCGGTACTCCGGGTCGTGGGCCACGAGGTAATGGGCGAGGAGCGCGGCATCGTCCCGGGCCCCCGGGGCGCGGACGGCCCGCGTGAGGGCGCCCGGCGCGGCCACCTCCGCCGCCTCCAGCGGGGTCAGGGCGCGGTCGAAGACGCGCAACTCGTCCACCAAACCTCCTTGGAAACCGCGGTCGCGGAAGCGCTCCCCGAGGGTGATGGTGTCCCCGCCGCCCCCGGTGATGTTGCGCGTGAGGTGGTCGCGGACGACCTCGAGGGGCGCCGCGACGCCGTCGACGTACACCCGCAGGCCGGCGGCCCGGCTCGAGCCGTCGTTGGTGACGGCGACGTGGACCCAGCGTCCGAGGGGCAACGGGTCGCGCGTGCGCACGGCGATGGCGTCGCCGGGCCAGAAATGGATCAGCGACCACTGCAGCCGGCCGTCGACCATCAGCAGCTCGTAACCGCGGCTGGCGGCGCCGGTCCACGCGCGCGAGCGGTGCATCAGCACGGCGCGTTCGCGGGCCGCGGGGGCCTGCAGCCAGAGCGCGACGGTGAAGGGCTCGTGCCGCGGGAAGTTGCCGAGGGTGGTGTTGACCGGATGGTCGCCGGAGAGGCGGAGGCCCTGGCCGTGGCGGCCGGGAACGGCGGTGTTTTCCGCGGGGGTGTTGGCCGCGTGGCGCTCGTCGACCGCGCTGGCGAAATGGCCGAGCTTGGCGGCCTCCATCGCCTTGGTCACGGGCGCCTGGGCGCCGGGTGGCGCGTCGAGGCGCGTCTCGAAGTCGAAGCGGGCGAGCTCCCCGGGCAGGCCGGCGCCGTCCGGGTGGGCCGCGAGCCAGGCGGCGAACGCTTCCCGGCGGCTCGCGGCGACGGCGGCGAGCGCCTGCTCCGCCCCGGCGACGGCGGCGGTGGCGGCGGCGTAGGTCTCCTTCTCCCTGGCGTCCTGCAGCCACATCGCGGGCGTCGGCATCGACGGCGTGAAGAACGAGTACAGCCCCGCCTCGTCGATGTCGTCGAAGAAGGCGAAGAGCTGGTAGTAGTCCTTCTGCGTGACCGGGTCGAACTTGTGGTCGTGGCAGCGGGCGCACTCGAGGGTCAGGCCGAGGAACGCGGTGCCGAAGGTGGCGGTCCGGTCGTTGACGTAATTCACCCGGTACTCCTCCTCGACCGAGCCACCCTCGCTCTCCTGGGGATTGAGGCGGTTGAAGGCGGTGGCGAGGCGCTGCTCCTCGGTGGCGCCGGGCAGGAGGTCCCCGGCCAACTGCCAGGTCACGAACTGGTCCCAGGGCAGGTTGCGGTTGAAGGCTTGGGTGACCCAGTCGCGCCACGGCCACATCGCCCATTCGCGGTCGACCTGGAACCCGAAGCTGTCGGCGTAGCGGGCGAGATCGAGCCAGTCGGCGGCCATCCGCTCGCCGTAGCGCGGGGAGGCGAGGAGGCGCTCGACGGCGCGCGCGTAGGCGTCCGGGGCGGGGTCGGCGAGGAAGGCGGCGAGTTCCGCGGGCGAGGGGGGCAGGCCGGTGAGATCGAAGGTGACGCGGCGCAGCAGGGTTGCGGGATCGGTCTCGGGTTGGGGCGCCACCTTGCGGCGGCCCAGCGCGGCGAAGACGAGCTGGTCGATGCCGTTGCGCGGGGCCGGCCCGGCGCGGAGGGCCGCGGGCGGGAGGGTGGGGGCCGCGGGCGGGACGAAGGCCCAGTGTTCCTGGTAGGCCGCGCCGGCGTCGATCCAGCGGCGGAGAGTGTCGATCTCGGCCGGGGTGAGGCGGCCGATCTTCGCCTCCGGGGGCGGCATCACCTCGTCGGCGTGGGGGCTGAGGACGCGGAAGAGCAGTTCGCTCTCGGCGCCGCGGCCCGGGAGGATC
>Ga0172372_10006327_pt1 | contig 16167 bp, 17 predicted proteins | sample LakKiv5m_2_FD_114544 | JGI IMG/M metagenome (GOLD analysis project Ga0172372, IMG submission 114544) | Freshwater microbial communities from Kabuno Bay, South-Kivu, Congo - kab_092012_9.5m | ecosystem: Environmental > Aquatic > Freshwater > Lake | place: Democratic Republic of the Congo...
CACGGCGGGCACGCTAACACCGACCGTCCCTCGACCCCCGGTGCCCACGACGGGAGGGTCAGCCGGTGACGGCGGGCACGACCTCGCGTGCGAAGCGGGTCAGGCTCTCCGACGACGGGAAGTCGCGGAACCACAGCACGAACTCGCGGCAGCCGGCGTCGACGAAGGCCTGGGTCTTCTCGGCCACCATCTCGGGGGTGCCGACGAGGTTGTCGCGGATGTACTCGTCGGTGGAGACCGCCTTGCGGAGCTGGCCGCCGGTCGGCGACTCGCACCACTCGCGCAGCTCGCGCTCGGTGTCGAAGATCCGGCAGTCGGGACCGTGGGTGCGCACGATCTCGTCGAAGTCGCGGCCCACCCGCTCGCAGTGGCCCCGCAGCACCTCGGACTTGTGCACGAACTCGGCCAAGCCGACCTGCCAGTTGGTCTTGTCGGCGAGGCGGGCGGCGATGCGCAGTGTGACCTGCTCGCCCCCGCCGCCGATCCACACCTCGGGCAGTTGCTGGAGGGGCTTGGGGTCGCAGTAGGCGCCGTCGAACCGGAGGTGGCGTCCCTCGTAGGTGACGGTCTCCTCGGTCCAGAGCCGCCGCACCACCTCGGTGGTCTCCTCCATGATCCGCAGGCGCTCGGCCGCGGACGGGAACGGGTAGCCGTAGGCCTGGTACTCGCGGTCGTACCACCCACCGCCGATCCCGAGGATGAGCCGACCGCCCGACATCACGTCGATGCCGGCGGCCTCCTTGGCCAGCAGCCCGGCGTTGCGGTACGCCGCGCACGTGACGAGCTGCCCGAGCCGGACCCGCTCGGTGCGCTGCGAGAGCGCGGCGAGCATCGTGAACGCCTCGAACACGTGCGTCGGCTCGCGCCGCGGCACGGTCTCGACGTGGTCGTAGACCCACAGGTGGTCGTACCCGAGTGCCTCGATCTCCTGGGCCAGCTCGACGCTGCGGGCCCACGCCTCGGCGGCGCCCCATCCGGAGTACTCGAGCTTCCAGCCCTGGGGGACGAAGGCGCCGTACCGCAGGGGCGCGGTCACGATGCGTCGGCCGCGGCGGCCGTCGGCTTGAAGTCCCACCACTGGATCTCGACCATCATCGGGAGGAGGTACCCGATGTAGATCGAGGTGATCGCGAGCGGTCCGTGGTCGTCGACGTGCTTGTCGATGATGTCGACGCGCGGGTCCTTGTCGCGGTAGGCCTGGGCCCGGGCGAGCACGGCGTCGAGCTCGGCCTCGGTGCCGACGGAGAACCCGTAGTGGTCGAGGCGGGGGCAGGTCATCGGCGGCTCGTCGCCGGCGATGAGGAACACGAACTGCTCGATCGTGTGGCAGCCGAACACGAGGCGGCGCCGGTCCTCGGTCATCGTCGGCAGCTCCTGGAAGCCGAAGACCTCGGAGTAGAACGCGACCAGGTCGGCCCGACCCGACGCGTCGAGCAGGTCGCGGGGCACGCTCATGGCCACGTGGTTGAAGCGGGGAGGGCGGATCTCGGTGGACGGCACGGGGGCTCCGGTGAGGCTCGGGGACGGGGACGGAACTGTGGGCGGGAGCGGAGACGACGATCGGCGTCAGGACGCCGACGGGACGATCATCACCTTGCCGGCGTACTCGCCCGCCTCGAGGCCGTGGATCGCGTCGAGCATCCCGGCCAGCGGGAAGTCGCCGGGCTCGATCATGGCCTCGCTCGGGAAGTCGGGCCGGGCCAGCAGCTCGAGCGCGCGCTCGAAGCCGTCGGCGTCATAGACGAACGAGCCGGTGATGACGAGCTCGTTCAGCAGGATGCGGCTGTTGTCGAAGCGGGGCCGCTTCACGCCGGCCCCCACGAGCACCAGCGTGCCCGCCCGCTTGAGCTGGCCCAGGGCCGCCTCCATCGCCGCGGGGTGGCCCGAGCACTCGAGCGCGACATCGAAGGGCTCGTCGACGATGGCGTGCGGCATGGCCGGCGCCACCAGGGCGTCGGGCGTCACGACCTCGGCCCCGAGGCGGGCGCACAGGTCCCGGCGCCGCGGGTGGGGCTCGCTGACCACGATGTCGGTGACGCCGCGGGCCCGGGCCGCGGCCACCGACAGGGCGCCGATGGGGCCGCCCCCGGTGACCAGCAGGCGCTGGCCCGCGGTGACGCCGCCCCGGGTGAGCCCGTGGAGGGCCACGGCCAGGGGCTCGGCCAGGGCCGCGGCCCGCAGGCTGACCCCGTCGGGCACGGCGAGGAGGGCGTCCTCGGTCGCGACCACGTGATCGGCGAAGGCGCCGTCGGGATACTCGTCCACCCCGGCGGCCGAGCGGCCCACGCACAGCGACGGCCGACCGGCGGCGCAGTACTCGCAGGTGCCGCAGCGCGGCGACGGCCCACCGACCACCCGGTCGCCGGGGGCCCAGCGGGTCACGGCCTCGCCCACGGCGAGCACGGTGCCGCTGTACTCGTGGCCCTCGACCGATCCGGGGCGGCCCCAGCCCTCGGTCACGAAGTGGATGTCGCTCCCGCAGACCCCGCAGTGGCTCACCGACAGCAGCACGTCACGGGGCCCGAGCGGGGCGACCGGCCGCTCGGCCACCTCGACGTGGCCCCGCTCGGTGTAGACGACCGCCCGGTGGGCGGTGGGGTACTCGGTGGGGTCTGCGCCGGGAGCCATGCCCCGAGTGTGGCCAGGCCCGGCGGGGCCGGGCAAACCGGTGGCCGGCGGGGCCGTTCGAGCGGGAGCCCGGCCGACCGGCCGCACCCCCGGGATCCGGGGCGGTTCTGGCCCTCGGGCCGCCGGGGTGCCAGCATGGGGTCTCGCATCCGAACGACGCATCCGAACGACCAGGAGGACCCAGGAGCATGGCCGCCGATCTCGTCATCCGTGGAGGCACCGTCGTCGACGGCACCGGCGCCCCGGGCTACCGGGCCGACGTCGCGGTGCGCGACGGCCGCATCGTCGAGATCGGCGAGGGCCTCGCGGGCACCCGGGTGCTCGAGGCCGACGGGCACGTGGTCGCCCCCGGCTTCATCGACATCCACACCCACTACGACGCCCAGGTGTTCTGGGACCCGGCGCTCACCCCGTCGTCGTGGCACGGCGTCACCAGCGTGGTCGCGGGCAACTGCGGCTTCACCATCGCGCCGTGCCGGCCCGAGCACCGCGAGCTGATCGGCCGGACGCTCCAGCACGTCGAGGACATGAACCTCGCCACCCTGCAGGCCGGGATCCCCTGGGACTTCGAGACCTTTCCCGAGTACCTCGACTCGGTCGCCCGGCACGGCAGCGCGCTCAACTTCGGCGCGTACGTCGGGCACACCGCGCTGCGCCTGTTCGTGATGGGCGACGAGGGCTACGAGCGCGCGGCCACCGAGGCGGAGCTCGACGCCATGGCCGCGGTCGTCCGTGAGGCGCTGCTCGCCGGCGCCGTCGGCTTCGCCACCACCTCGGCCCCCACCCACAACGGTGAGGGCGGACGCCCGGTGCCGTCGCGCCTCGCCGACATCCACGAGATGGAGGCTCTGGTCACCCCGCTGCGCGAACTGGGCCGGGGCGTCGGGGCCTTCACCCCGGGCGAGCGGGTCAAGCACCCCGAGGTCTACGCACTCCAGAAGCGGATCGGACGGCCGTTCACCTGGACCGCGCTGCTCACCCGCCGGGGCACCACCTTCGCCCAGGACATGGCGGCGTTCACCGCCGTCCAGCAGGCCGAGGGTGCTGCGGTCTACCCGCAGGTGACCTGCCGTCCGCTCACCTTCCAGATGAACCTGCGCGACCCGTTCACGTTCAACACCCGCCCGATGTGGGCCGCGCTGATGGACCGCCCGATGGAGGAGCGTCTCGCCGCGTACCGCGACCCCGACTGGCGGCGCCGGGCCACCGAGGAGCTGGCCGCAGGCACGTTCATGCCCAACTGGGCCACCATGACCGTCGACGACTCGAGCGACCCGCGCGTCAACGGCCGCAGCGTCGCCGAGATCGCGGCCGAGCGGGGGCTCGCGCCCCTCGACGCGATGCTCGACGTCGCCCTCGCCGACGACCTCGAGCCCCGGTTCCGCGACACCATCGCCAACGACGACGAGACCGTGATCGCCGACCTGCTCCGCCAGGACGGCCTCGTGCTCGGCCTGTCCGACGCCGGGGCCCACGTCGGGCAGCTCTGCGACGCCTGCCTGCCCACCGACCTGCTGGGCAACTGGGTGCGCGAGCGCGAGGTGCTCACCCTGGAGCGGGCGGTGCACAAGCTCACCGGCGAGCCGGCCGGCATCTACGGGTTCGCAGGCCGGGGCGTGGTCGCCGAGGGCGCCCACGCCGACCTCGCCGTGTTCGACCCGGCCACGGTCGCCCCGGGGCCGGTGCGGCGGGTCCAGGACTTCCCGGCCGACGGGGCCCGCCTGGTCGCCGACGCGCCCTCGGGCATGCGCCACGTCGTGGTCAACGGCACGCCGATCCGGGTCGACGGCACGCCCGACCCCGACGCCCTCGCCCGCAAGCCCGGCACCGTGCTCCGCTCGGGTGCGCCGGCGTAGGTCCGCTTCCGTCCGGCACGCCAGGGAGGACCCCCGATGACCAGCACCGACGCCCGTCCCGGCAACTGGGGCCGCTGGGGTGACGACGACGAGCGCGGGGCGCTCAACCTCATCACCCCCGACCGCGTGCGCACCGCCACGCAGACGTGCCGGACCGGGAAGGTCTACAACCTCGGCCTCCCGGTGGCCCGGCACGGCACGCCCGTGCTCCCCTACCGCGGGGCTCCCCAGCGCCTCACCCTCACCAGCCAGACCGACGACGGCATGAACGCGGTCTACGGCTGCCGGCCCGGCGTCGGGTCCAACGAGGACGTGCTCGTCATCGCCGCACACAACGGCACCCACATGGACGCGCTGTGCCACGTGTACGCCGACGAGCAGCTCTACAACGGTCGCTCCGCCCACGAGTTCGCGTCCCACAACGGCGCCCCGGCGTGCGGCATCGAGAAGACCGGCGGGTTCGCGGGGCGGGCGGTGGTGCTCGACGTCGCCGGCCACCACGGGGTCGACTGGCTCGAGCCCGGGTACAACGTCACCGCCGACGACCTCGAGGCCACCCGGGCCGCGGCCGGGGTCGACCTCGGCCCCGGCGACATCCTGCTCGTGCGCACCGGCTGGCTCGACCAGTTCGCCGACCACACGGCCCGGTTCGAGCCGCCCCCGATCCTCCAGCCTGGCCTCGGTGCGAGCACGGTCGACTACATCGCCGACCGCGACCTCGCCGCAGTGGGCTGCGACAACTCCGCGGTCGAGGTGATCCCCTTCGACGGCGAGTTCCTGTCGCTGCACATCGCGCTGCTGGTGCACCGCGGCGTCACGCTCCTCGAGCACCTCGTGCTCACGCCGCTCACCCGCGACGGCGTCACCGAGTGCCTGCTCGTGGTCGCCCCCCTGCTCGTGACCGGTGGGACCGGGAGCCCGGTCAACCCGATCGCCATCGCCTGACCCCCGATCCGACCCCGCCCGACCGCCGACCGAACCCCCGGAGGACCCCATGGACGCGTCGAACCCCGCCAAGGCCCGCAAGGGCGTCAAGATCTTCCGGGCCACCGAGTCGGTCGACCTGCACACGACCGACTTCATGGACGCCCCCACGATGTCGGACGCAGCCCGGGCCGGCCTCGGCACGCTCGTGGGCACCGGGTCCGGCGACGGCGCCGTGGTCAAGGTGCTGAACCGCAGCACCCCGGAGTCGGGCGGCTTCAGCCTGGTCCACTGCTGGTTCAAGTCCGAGTTCCCGCTGCCCCGGCACTCACACGACGTCGACTGCATGTACTACGTGATCTCGGGTGAGGCCCACATGGGCAACCAGGTGCTGCGCCCCGGCGACAGCTTCTTCATCCCCGCCGACGCGCCCTACGGGTACACCCCGGGGCCCGAGGGGGTCGAGATCCTCGAGATCCGCAAGGACTGCGACCGCTTCGACATGCAGATCGCCGACGTGCCCGAGTCCCGTTGGGAGGCGATGGCCGCCACCAGCGAGGCCCGACGGGCCGAGTGGGCGGCCGCCCGGACCAGCCCCACCTTCGCCGCCAACCAGGACTGACCAGGACTGACCCCGCCCGACCCCCGACCCGTCCCCCACCGGCCTCCGGTCACCGGGGAGACTGGATCCCGGTGACCACGCCGACCGATCCCCCCCGTCCCGATCCCCCCCGTCCCGACCGGCCCGGGCCGGACCGACCCGGGCCGGACCGCCTGCTGCGGGCGCTCGTCGACGCGGCCGAGGACGCCATCATCCTCACCACCCCCGACGCCGTCGTGACGGCGTGGAACGCCGGGGCCACCCGGCTCTACGGGCACACCGCCGGCGAGATGCTCGGTCGCCCCCTCACCGAGGTCACCGCCGCCGAGGACGCCACCGCGCTCGCCGAGGTGCTGTCCCTCCTCGGGCGCGGGGCCCGCTGCGACCCCTTCGACCTCCGTAGGATCGACCGCGACGGGCGGGTGGTGGACGTCTCCGTCAGCGCGTCGGCCATCACCGACCCCGACGGCACGGTGGTGGCGATCGGATGGATCGAGCGCGACGTCACCGGCCGCCGCCACGTGGAGCGCATGATCAGCCACCTGGCCTTCCACGACCCGCTCACCGGGTTGGCCAACCGCACCCTGCTGCGCGACCGGTTGCAGCACGCGCTCGCCCGCACCCGGCGCTCGGGCGAGCTCGTCGCGGTGATCTACCTCGACCTCGACGCCTTCAAGCTGGTCAACGACCGCTTCGGGCACCCGGCCGGCGACCGGGTCCTGCAGCTGGTCGCGACCCGGCTCCGGAGCCTGCTCCGCCCCGAGGACACCCTCGCCCGCCTCGGGGGCGACGAGTTCGTGGTGATGTCGGACGCGGTGCCGTCGATGGAGGCGGCCCTCGCCATCGCGGAGCGGGTCCTCGGCGCCCTCGTGCCGCCGTTCGAGTTCGACGAGCGCCGGGTCGAGGTGGCAGCGAGCGTGGGCGTGGCGGTCGGCAACGCCGACGTCGACGCCGACCGGCTCCTCGCCTTCGCCGACCGCGCGATGTACTCGGCCAAGGCTGCGGGCGGCGGCGCCGTGGCGCCGTTCGTCACCCCGACCTGAGGCCGGCGCCCGGCGTCAGCCGCGCACGCGCTCCGTTGCGTCAGCCGCGCACGCGCTCCGTTGCGTCAGCCGCGCACGCGCTCCGTTGCGTCAGCCGCGCACGCGCTCCGTCGCGTCAGCCGCGCACGCGCTCCGTTGCGTCAGCCGCGCGGGAGGCCGAGCACCCGCTCGGCGATGATGTTGCGCTGGATCTCGCTGGTGCCCCCCGGGATCGTGCCCCCGAAGGACCGCAGGTACGACGTGGCCCACGACCCGGTCCGGTGGACCTTCGGACCGCCGGCGGCGTCGTCGAGCGACGCGACCCCCTGGGCCTCGGTGCCCGTGAGCATGATCCGCTGCACGGTCTCGCCGCCGAAGAGCTTGAGGAGCGAGTGCTCGGGCGCCGAGCGCCCCTTGAGGAACTTCGAGAAGCCCCGGTAGCCCATCAGCATGAGGCCCTGCGAGTCCACGTACAACGACGCGACGTCGGCACGGAACTTCGGGTCGTCGCGCAGCGGCGTGCCGTTGGGCCCGATCTGGTTGCCGAGGGCGACCAGGTGCTCGATCCCCTGCGCGCTGTCGTACGCGTAGTCGATCCACAGCATCGCCCGCTCGTGCGCGAGCGAGCCGCCGGCGAGGGCCCAGCCCTGGTTCATCTCCCCGAGCAGGTTCTCCTTCGGGACGATCACGTCGGTGAGGAAGACCTCGTTGAAGTCGGTGTAGTCGGGGTCGGTGAGCTCGGGGAAGGGCCGCGGCTCCACGCCGGGGGACTGCATGTCGATGATGAGGACGCTGATCCCCTTGTGCTTCGGCGCGTCGGGATCGGTGCGCACGAAGCACATGTTCCAGTCGGAGTGGTGCGCACCCGAGGTCCAGACCTTCTGACCGTTCACCACGAAGTGGTCCCCGTCGAGGATGGCCTTGGTCTTGAGCGACGCGAGGTCGCTCCCGGCCCCGGGCTCGCTCATGCCGAGCGACCAGGAGATCTCGGCCTTGAGGGTCGGGAGCAGCCACCGCTGCTTCTGCTCCTCGGTGCCGTAGTCGAGCAGCGAGGGGGCGATGATGCCGAGCCCCTGCGGGTTGTAGCTGCGCGGGATCTCGCGCTTCTTCATCTCCTCGAAGTAGATCATCTGCTCGGTGGCGCTGGCGTTGCGCCCACCGAGCTCCGGCGGCCAGCCGGGCACGAGCCACCCGTTGTCGAACAGGGTGCGCTGCCACTCCCGGGCCCAGTCGGGCAGGTGCGCGCTCGAGAGCCGCGGGATCGCCAGCAGCTCCTTGGCCGGTGCGTTGGCGTCGAGCCAGGCGACGAGGTCGGCCCGGAACGCCTCTTCGGACTCGCTGTACTTGAGCTTCACGGGGTGCAACCTACCCGCGTCACGGACTATGTTGCGCACCCGTGAACTTCGAGTTCGACGACGAGCAGGAGGCGCTGCGGGACTCGGTCCGGCGATTCCTCGAGGCACGCGCCCCCCTCGGGTTCGCGCGCGCGGTGTGGGACGACCCCCGTGGCACCACCGACCCCGTGTGGCAGGGCCTGGCCGACCTCGGCGTCCCCGGGCTCCTCGTCCCCGCCGCCGCCGGGGGGACCGGTGGCGGGATGGTCGACGCCGCCGTCGTCTGCGAGGAGCTGGGGCGGGTCGCCCACCCCGGGCCCGTCGTGGCCTCGGCGGTGGGGGCGGCCGGGCTCGTCGCCGACCTCGATCCCACCGACCCCCTCCTCCCCGACCTCGCCGCCGGCACCGTGATCGGCACCGTCGCCCTCGCCGAGGCCGGCCACCGCAGCGACTGGCGGGGGGCCACCACCGCCGCGACCCCCGCCGGCGCGGGCTGGTCGCTCACCGGGACCAAGGTCCACGTCCCCGACCTCCCTGCCGCGACCGTCGTGCTCGTGGTGGCCGCGGCCGCCGACGGCCTCGGGGTGTTCGCCGTGGACCCGGCCGCCGCCGCCGTGGCCCCCACCGCGCTCGTCGACGGCACCCGGCGGGCCGGCACCCTCACCCTCGCCGACACCCCGGCCCGCCGCATCGGGTCGGGGGACGCCACCACCGCGGTCGCGGTGACCGTCGACCGGCTGCACACCGCCTGGGTGGTCGACGGCGTGGGCGCCGCCGAGGCCGCGATGACCATGGCGGTCGACTACGCCCGCGACCGGCGGCAGTTCGGAGCGCCGATCGGGTCGTTCCAGGCCGTGCAGCACCTCTGCGCCGACATGCTGCGCAACGTCGAGCTCGCCCGCGCCGCGTCGTACTACGCGTGCTGGGCCCTCGACGCCGCCGACCGCGCCGAGGCACACCGCGCCGCCACGATGGCCATCGCGTTCGCCGCCGACGGGCTCTACCGGGTCGGCGCCGACGTGGTGCAGGTGCACGGAGGCGTCGGCTACACGTGGGAGCACGACGCCCACCTGTACTACAAGCGGCTCATGACCCTCCAGGGCCTCGGCGGCGGCGCGACCGAGCACCTCGAGGAGCTCGCCGTCCTCGTGCTCGACTGACGCGGCCGACCGCCCGGGGCGTCGCCCGGCACCGCGATCGGCGGGTCGCCCGGCGCGGCGCTCAGCGCGAACGGGTGAGCAGCAGCGAGCCTGCCAGCGGACCGCCGCCGGCGCCGGCCACGCCCACCTCGGGCGACCCCGGCACCTGCCGCTCCCCGGCCTCGCCCCACAGCTGCACGCAGGCTTCGTGGAGGAAGCCGAACCCGTGGAGCCGCCCGGCCGACAGCTGCCCGCCGTGGGTGTTGAGCGGGAGCACGCCGTCGCGGGCGATGGTGTGCCCACCCTCGACGAAGGGCCCCGCTTCGCCCTTGCCGCAGAACCCGAGCGCCTCGAGCCAGGCCATGGTGATGAAGCTGAACCCGTCGTAGAGCTCGGCCACCTGCACGTCGGTCGGCACGAGGTCGGTGCGGGACCACATCTGGGCGGCGGCGTCGCGCAGCGCCATCGTGGTGAGGTCGTCGAACTGGTCCCACGACGGCCGGCCCCGCAGCGCGGTCCCGACCGCCTCGACCCGGATCGGGGGCTTGCGCAGGTCGGGCACGGTGTCGACGTGCGACACGATCATCGCGGTGCCGCCGTCGCACGGGACGTCGCAGTCGAACAGCCGCAGCGGGGTGGCGATGACCCGCGACGCGAGGTAGTCGTCGAGGCTCATCGGATCGGTGTAGATCGCCTTCGGGTTCAACGCGGCGTTGCGACGCGCGTTCACCGCGATCTGGCCCAGCTGCTCGGGCGTGGTCCCGAACTCGTGGAAGTGACGCTGCGCCATCATCGCGATCCAGGGCGCGGCCGACGGGGCACCGTAGGGCAGCACCCACTCCATGAAGCCCGAGGCGCGCGGGGCGCTGCGGCCGCTCGAACCGCCGGGCATGACCGCGGCCCGGCCCCCCGACCCCTGGGCGCTGCCCTCCCAGACCGAGCGGAAGCACAGGACGTGGCGGGCGAGGCCGAAGGCCACGGCCAGGCAGGCGTCGATCACCGCGCCGAGCTGCCCGGGGCGCTCGAGGCCGCCGCTCCACCAGCCCAGCTCGAGCCGGAGGGCGTCGTGCACCTCGACCGCGCCGGCGCCGGTGAAGCCGGGTGGCTCCCCGGCCGCGCCCGGGTAGGTCGAGATGCCGTCGATGTCGCGGGTGGTGAGCCCGGCGTCCTCGATCGCGGCCACGCAGGCGTCGAGGGTGAGCTCGAGCGGGTCGCGGAACAGCCGGCGGCCGATGTCGGACTGGCCGACCCCGCTGATGACGGTGAGGTGCTCGGGTCGGGTCACTGCGACTCCCGGATCGGCTCGAACATCGGGATCCAGATGTTCTCGTCCTCGTGGGCCTCGAACGTCACCTGCACGGGCATGCCGATCGTGACGTCGTCCACCGGGCAGTGCACGATCACCGTGGTGAGCCGGAGCCCCTCCTGCTCGGGGAGCTCCACGATCGCCAGGGTGAACGGCAGCTCCGGCACCGGCATCCAGGGCTGGTGGTTGACGGTGAACGTGTGCACGACCGCCCGACCCGACACCGTCTCGTAGGCGAGGTCCTTGCCGAGGCACTGCGGGCACAGCACGGAGTGCGGATGGATCCAGTACCGGCACGACCCGCAGCGCTGGAAGCGCAGCCGGCCGTCCTGGCCCGAGGACCAGAACGCCTCGTTGCGCTCGGTGATCCGGGGCAGGATCCGGAAGGGCGCGTCACTCATCGTCGGCCTCCACCTCGGCGGCTTCGTCGTACCCGGCGCGGGCGTGCGGGATGGCCTCGACCGCGGGGCCCACGCCGAAGGCCACGCAGGTCAGCATGATCGACCCGAGGATCTCGTCCCACGACGCCCCCACCTCACGGGCCAGCCGGGCGTGGCGCCGGATCCCGACCGGGTTGCGGGCCACCACCGTGCACACCATGCGGATGAGCTCGTGGGTCTTGCGGTCGGGTGCGTGCAGCGAGTCGATCTGGCTGAGCCACGCGGCCTGGGCGTCGTGGAGCGCCGGGAAGACGTCGTGGATCGGACGCTCGTAGGCGAAGCTCCACTCGGGCTCGGCACCGGCGGGCGGGACCCCGCTCACCCGGCGCCGTCCCGGACCGGGCGGAACCGGGGCAGCTTCACGGGCGGGTCGTCGGAGACCTGCTCGTAGACGACCTCGAGCGCCATGTCGGCCGTGAGCTCGTCGAAGGCGCACTCCACGACGTTGGTCATCATGCGCGGCCCCTCCTCCAGGTCGACGAGCGCGGCCACGTACGGGATCCGCTCGTTGAAGGGCGGGAGGTCGTTGTTGTGCACGACCGACCACGTGTAGAGGGTGGCCCGGCCCGACGCCTCGTACCACTCCACGGCGCCGCTCCAGCAGTGCGGACAGAAGGGGCGCGGGTAGAAGTGCGACCGGCCGCAGTCGCGGCACCGCTTGATCCGGAGGACGTCCTCGTTGACCCCGGACCAGAACGGCTCGGTCTCCTCGTCGGGGGTGGGGAGGTCGAAGCGGGGCGGCACGGCCCGGATCAGCGCGTCGGGAGCACGGCGACGGCGCTGCCCTGCACCTTCGGGGCGCCGTCCTGGTTGACGACGGCGCACTCGAGCTCGACCTTGTGGACGCCGTCCTCCTCGAACGTGCGGGTGACCGTCACCTGGGTGGCGAGGGTCTCGCCCGGCCAGGTCTGCTGGGTGAACCGGACCCCGAAGCGCTCGAGGTTGCCCACGCCGACGTAGTCGGTCACCGCCTTGCCGAGGAGGCCCATGGTGAACATCCCGTGCCCGAACACCGATGGCAGGCCGGCGGCGGTGGCCTGCACCTCGTCGTGGTGCATGGGGTTGAAGTCGCCCGACGCCCCGGCGTACATCACGAGGTCGGTCCGGGTCAGCTCGTGGCGGAACTCGGGGGCCGTGTCGCCCACCGCCACCTCGTCGGCGTACCGAATGCGCTGCGCCATGGCCGATCGTGCTCCAGTCGGGTCGGGGACGGGTGCCCCAGCGTTGCCCCCGCCTGACACGCGTGTCAATTCCGGGCCATAGTGTCGGCACCGGCGCCGGGCGGGCACCGGACCGAGCCGGGGGGAGACGATGGCGCGTCGTGAGTGGACCCTGCGGGAGCCCGCGCCGGACCTACGGGCCCGCTACCTCGCCGAGGGCCTCTGGACCGACGACACCCTGACCACCCACGTCGTGCGGGGCCTCGACCAGAACCCCGGGCTCGAGTTCCGGGTGTGGTCGCACACCCGGCCCGCCCGGTACACCCTCGCCGACTGCAACCGCCTGGCCCGGGGCCTCGCCGCCGGCCTCGCCGCCCGGGGCGTGCGCGAGGGCGACGTCGTCGCGTTCCAGATGCCCAACTGTTTCGAGGCCGCGATCACCTTCTACGGCGCGGCCATGCTCGGCGTGGTGCTCGTGCCGATCGTCCACTTCTACGGGCCCAAGGAGGTCGGCTACATCCTGCGCGAGTCGGGGGCCAAGGCGTTCCTGTCGTTCGACCGGTTCGGCTCGCGCGACTTCGTCGCCGACCACGAGCGTGCGGTCGCGGACGCCCCCGCGCTCGAGCTCACCGCCTTCGTCGGCCAGGGCCCCGGCGGCACCGTCGCCTTCGACGACCTGGTGCTCGAAGGCGCCGACTTCACCCCGGTCGCCCCCGATCCCGACGCCCCGGCGGTGATCGGCTACACCTCGGGCACCACCGCCGACCCCAAGGGCGTGATCCACACGCACCGGACCCTCAACGGCGAGATGCTCCACATGACCCGCATGGGCGGGGGCGGCGACCGCCCGATGCTGGTGGGCGCCCCGGTCGGGCACGCCATCGGGATGCAGAGCGGCCTGCTCGGTCCCGTGCTGCGGAACCTGCCGATCTTCCTCATCGACCAGTGGGACCCGGGCATGGTCCTCGACACGCTCCTCGAGGTCGACTGCACCGCGGGCAGCGGCTCGACCTTCTTCCTCACCTCGCTGCTCGACCACCCGAGCTGCACCGAGGCCCACCACCGGGCGATCCGTCAGGTCGGCATGGGCGGATCGGCCGTCCCCGCCGCCGTCGCCGACCGGGCCGAGGCGCTCGGCATCAAGCTCCTGCGCTCCTACGGCTCGACCGAGCATCCCTCGACCACCGGGTCGAGCTTCGACGAGCCCCGCGACCAGCGCAACCACACCGACGGCGTGCCGCTCGCCGGGGTGGAGCTCCGTCTCGTCGACGAGGACGGTCGCGACGTCCCCGACGGCACGCCCGGCGAGATCTGGAGCCGGGGACCCGACCTGTTCGTCGGGTACACCAACCCCGGACTCACGGCGATCGCGGTCGACCGCGACGGCTGGTACGCGTCGGGCGACATCGCGGTGCGCGACGAGCGCGGCGCGATCACCATCACCGACCGCAAGAAGGACATCATCATCCGCGGCGGCGAGAACATCTCGGCCGCCGAGGTCGAGGAGCTGCTCCAGAAGATGCCCGGGATCAGCGAGGTCGCCGTGGTCGCCGCCCCCGACGCCCGGCTCGGCGAGCACGCCTGCGCGTTCGTGCGGGTCATCCCCGGCGCCACCGTCCCGTCGATCGACGAGGTCCGGGCCCACCTCACCGCCGCCGGCCTGGCCCGCCAGAAGTTCCCCGAGGAGCTGCGGGTCGAGGACGAGCTGCCCCGCACGCCGTCGGGGAAGATCCAGAAGTTCGTGCTGCGGGACCGGCTCCGGGCCGAGGCCGCCGGGTGAGTCGCCCGCGCGTCGGGTGAGCCCGTCCGGGTCGACGCCGCCGGAGGCCGAGCGCCTGCGGGCCCTGGGCTGGACCGAGACCTGGGCCGCCGCCGCGGCCGCCGCGGCCGCCCCGGGGACCGCGCCGGCCCGGGTGGTCCGCCACGACGGCGTCGCCGTGGTCGTCGCCGGCGCCGACGGGACCTCGACCCGACCGCTGCGCCCGGCCCTGCCCCCGCTCGCCGTCGGCGACTGGGTCCTGGTCGACGCCGAGTCGGTGGTCACGGTGCTCCCCCGCACCTCGCTGCTCCAACGCCGCGACCCGACGCGCGGTGGTGGCCAGGTCATGGCCGCCAACGTCGACTGCGTCGGGATCGTCGGGGGGCTCGACCGCCCGGTCAAGCCGGGGCGGATCCAGCGCTTCGTCGTGCAGGTGCGCGCCGCCGGGGCCGTCCCGCTCGTCGTGCTGACCAAGGCCGACCTGGTCGACCCCGCCGCCGCGCGCGCCGCGGTGGCCACCGTCGCCCGGGCGGCACCCGGGATCGCGACGATCGTCACCTCGGTCGCCACCGACCGCGGGCTCGACGCCGTGCGGGCCGCGGTGGCCGACCGGACGGTGGCGTTCGTGGGCGAGTCCGGGGCGGGCAAGTCCACCCTCGTCAACGCGCTGGCCGGAGGCGAGATCGCCGCGACGCGTGCGGTGCGACGGGGTGACGCCAAGGGTCGCCACACCACCACGGCGCGCGCGCTGCACGTGATCGCGGATCCCAACGGGCCGGGCTGTCGGATCGTCGACACCCCGGGACTGCGTGAGATCGGGATCTACACCGACGTCGGAGTGGTCGACGACGTGTTCGACGACGTCACGGTCCACGTCGACGACTGCCGCTTCGACGACTGCACCCACACCAACGAGCCCGAGTGCGCCGTGCTCGCCGCGGTCGCTGCGGGCACGCTCGACCCGGAGCGGCTCGCCGCGTGGCGCCACCTGCGGGACGAGGCGGCCGAGGGACGCCGGCCCTGAGCCGACCCCGCGCCGCCACGGGTCAGGGCATGCCGCCGTCGACCCGCAGCAGCGCGCCGGTGGTGAAGCTCGACGCGTCGCTCGCGAAGTAGAGGGCGGCGCCCACGATCTCGTCGGGGTCGCCGATCCGACCGAGCGCGAACCCGGGGAGCCCGCCCGGGGCGCGCATCGCCGGGTCCCACGCCTTGGTGACGTCGGTGTCGAACGGCCCGGCCGAGATGCAGTTCACCCGCACCTCGGGCCCCAGCGCCTTGGCCAGCGCCTCGGTGATGTTGTTGAGCCCGGCCTTCGCCGCGGCGTAGGGGACGAACGCGGGGTCGGGGCGCAGCGCGCCGCTGGTCGAGATGTTGACGATCGAGCCCGTGCCGGCGGCCTTCATCCGTGTGCCGACCAGCACCGAGAGTCGGAACGGCCCCTTGAGGTTGAGGTTGAACACCGCGTCCCAGAGGCCCTCCTCGAGCTCGAGGAGGCTCGGGTACAGCGGCGACTTGCCGGCGTTGTTCACGAGCACGTCGACCCGGCCGAACCGCTCGTAGGCAGCGTCCACGAGGCCGTCGAGCTCGTCCCAGTGGCCGACGTTGCAGCCGTACGCGAGCGCCTCGCGACCGGTGGCGTCGCGCACCTCCTGGGCCACCGTCTCGCACGCCTCGAGCCGACGGCTGGCGACGACGACGTCGGCCCCGCAGCGGGCCAGGGCCAGGGTCATGGCCCGCCCGAGGCCCCGGCTCCCCCCGGTGACGAGAGCCACCCGGCCGCTCAGGTCGAACAGTGCGTCGGCGAACCCCGGTGCTCCCATGCCCCGGGGTCTACCACCGCCGATCCGGACCCGGCACCGTCGGGGTCGGCGATCCGGGCGACCCGACGCCCACTCGGGCCGCATCGGGCCGGCTCGGGCCGGCTCAGGGCAGCAGGTGGGGCCGGGCCGTCGCCTCCACCCGGACCACGAACGGGCGCCCGCCCCGGACCAGGCGCAG
>Ga0172372_10006329_pt1 | contig 16165 bp, 15 predicted proteins | sample LakKiv5m_2_FD_114544 | JGI IMG/M metagenome (GOLD analysis project Ga0172372, IMG submission 114544) | Freshwater microbial communities from Kabuno Bay, South-Kivu, Congo - kab_092012_9.5m | ecosystem: Environmental > Aquatic > Freshwater > Lake | place: Democratic Republic of the Congo...
CGGCATCTCCGGCCAATTATCAAAAAGATCCGGTTCGAACTATTGAAACAAATTTTTTGGGAATGATTAATTTACTCCACCTTGCAAATGAAACAGGTGCCAGAATTATTCAAGCATCAACAAGCGAGGTGTATGGAGACCCAACACAAACACCGCAGAAAGAAACCTACTGGGGAAATGTTAATCCAATAGGAATAAGGTCGTGTTACGATGAAGGTAAAAGAGCTGCTGAAACTTTATGTTTTGATTACAAACGACAATACGGATTGGATGGAAGAGTAATTCGTATTTTCAATACTTATGGCCCGAATATGGCAATTAGAGATGGCAGGGTTGTAAGTAATTTCATTGTTCAGGCTTTAATGGGTGAGCCAATCAGTATTTACGGTGGAGGCGAACAGACTCGATCATTTTGTTATGTGTCAGACTTGACCGAAGGAATTTGTAAGGTTTTGATGTTAGATAAGAACCCACAAAGCCCAATAAATCTGGGTAATCCGAAAGAATTTAGCATGGTTGAGTTAGCGCATACTATTAAAGAGTTAACTGGGTCAAAGAGTGAGATCATGAATTATCCATTGCCTGAAGATGATCCAAAACAAAGGTGTCCAGATATTTCATTAGCTAGAAATTTGCTTAACTGGGAGCCAACTGTAGATTTAATTGAGGGTTTAGAAAAAACAATTGAATATTTCAAGCAGGTCTTAAAATAAAATGCGCCCAACCCCATATGTTGCATCCCTTAGAATCTATGAACCAATTGATTCATTTGAAGCGGCAGTTCAATTACGTTGGTCAAAAATAGTTATCACCTCACCAACTAGTTGGGATGAACAAAAAAGAGCTTTAACTAGAACTATAAGTTATGAGCCACCTGCGCTAACGCTAGATGGTGCTCATGTGATAGACCACCAAGGGAAAAGATATGTTGCCCCTTGGTCAACAGCAGCCAGATGCTGGACAGCCTTAGATGATTTTAAACACACACTCCCTGCTGATGTCATAAAGTTTTTTGTTCCTCAAACTATTGAAGACTCAATTAGAAGTACTACTGAGATTGTTGAAGATAAGGTTTCACATATCCTAACTTCGACTTGGAATATTCCCCCTCGTTGGTTTGCTCTCTTTCATCCAGAGGAGCGATTACGTGGTGAGAATGAGGATGGTCCCTTTACAATTATGCGAACCTCAATTGGTAAAGCAAAGCAGCGAACTACTTTTACCCACGAAGCAGTTCTAAATGCTTTTGGTTCAGGTCAGGTAGAGGCTGAGATAGCAGACCTTCTACAATGGCTTGAGATCTTTGATAACAACTCAATTGTGGAGTTAGATTACGGCGGCCTTGCTATTTACTTAAATAACTTACTTATACAAAATGGTGAACCAGGTCTTGATGCTGACACCTCAGTTGAGGATGTGAGCACATCTATTGCAGGTCTTGCTTCAGGGGATGGTGCCCTCGCGGGGCGTGGCTATGAACGACTGGTGTCACGCTGGCGCAAGGTGGCCTCCCTTGAGTCTGCAACCTAATTTTCAGTACTTGTCCTGAAATATATTTAAAGGGATACTTAGCCCATAAGGTTTAAATCAGACAAACTGTGGGTAAAACTTTTTTATTAGATGGAGGGTGGGAAATGAGTCAAAGCAATCCTTCCCATCTTTCAATTAGTGGTCAAGAGAATTTGCTGACTCCATCTGAGGTTGCAGCCTTATTTCGCGTAGATCCAAAGACTGTTACTAGATGGGCAAAGGCTGGAAAGTTAACCTCAATTAAAACTCTTGGTGGACACCGCAGGTATAAGGAGTCTGAGGTTAAAGCGTTGTTAAAAACTATTACGCCAAATACATCATCAAGTCAGGTAGCTGGAATTTAAATGAGTGAAGAAAATTCTAAAAAAGAAAGTAATGATCTAAAGGCGAAGATGTTAGAGGCGCTCGCTAAAAAACAAAAAGGACATAACACAGGTAAAGCATCGGGACCTGCAGGTGGATCGAAGATAGGCGCTGGTCAAACTGGTGGGGCTGCTCCAAAGATGCACAGAAGAAAAGCTGGATCTGCATAAAGATGCAAACTTTAAAATGATTATTGCCCAATTACATTACTTATTGTTGTTTGTAACATCCTATGCACTAGTCGGTGTATTGACACCTATAATGCGGAAGATTGCTTTATCAAAACAATTCTTAGACCATCCTAACTCCGCTCATAAATCTCATTCACAACCAACTCCATATTTAGGTGGAGCCGCAATCATTCTAGGTGTTGTAGTAATTACATACGGTACTCTCTTTATTTCTGATTTATCTTTTAAGAATTTTTGGTTAGCAACTTCAATTCTTGGACCAGCGGTTGCTATGGGACTAATTGGATTATGGGATGATTTTAAGCAGCTTCTACCACTTCCTAGATTTGTCAGCCAGACCATAGCTGGCGTAGCGGTAACGATGGTTATGATTTTAAGTAATAATCTTGGAAATCCAACAGGATCAGCACTTTTAGATGTTTTCATATCAATAGTATGGGTAGTGGGGATATGTAATTCAATTAATTTCTTTGATAACCTAGATGGTGGGGCTGCAGGTTCTTCTGCAATTACTGCAATCGCTTTAACTTTAATTTCACTAAATAATGGTCAAGCATTAATCGCAGCTCTTTCAATTGTTCTGACTGGCGCCACACTTGGATTTTTGATTTGGAATAAATCACCAGCAAGAATTTATATGGGAGATACGGGTGCACTATTTTTAGGTATCCTTCTTGCAACTCTAACAATTAGGTTAAATCCTGAAACTGAGTCAATTATTACATCTCTTTCAATTCCAGTTTTATTACTGGCTATTCCTATCCTTGATACAAGTGTTGCTATAATTTCAAGATTTCGTAGAAATATTTCAATCTTTCGGGGCGGAAAAGATCACCTGTCTCATAGATTGATAAGGGCTGGCTTATCTAGAAAGGTAGCAGCAATAATTTTATGGCTGCTATCTGGATTTTTTGCTTTACTTGCCGTGACCATATCAATCAATTTACTGAATCAAGATTTGATTTTAGTAATAGGAGCTACAATTATTTGGTTGGTGTTATTAGTTGCCTTCTTAAAAACTAAAGATTCATGAATTAAACTAACAAAAGATAAATTGTGGCTGAGGCCGGGATCGAACCGGCGACCTAACGATTTTCAGTCGTTCGCTCATACCAACTGAGCTACTCAGCCAATCAAATTTATTTACTTCGGTTAAGAAATAAATAAATCGCGACCCAGACGGGACTTGAACCCGCGACCTCCGCCGTGACAGGGCGGCGCGCTAACCAACTGCGCTACTGGGCCAGCTTTGAAAGTACGTACGGGGTTAAATCCGTACGACTTTGCGTCCCCAACGGGATTTGAACCCGTGTTAACGCCGTGAAAGGGCGACGTCCTAGGCCACTAGACGATGGGGACATAGACTAAGAGTATATGGTTCAGTGCAAGTCGCCAAACCAAATTCAACTAGCGAATTTATTATGTTTGATTCTCCGTTAGATTCCCTTGGTCATCTACAGGCTTTAAAATTGATACAGATTTAAATATATTGAAAAACGAAAATAGTATATTCTTCTGATAATCATTTGTTATGTACATAAAAATTTTACTTGATTTTTGATTATGATTAGAGGAGCCTAATGGAGTATGTACTAGTCACTGGAGGTGCTGGGTATATTGGCTCTCATATTTGTAAAGCTTTAAGCAAGAATGATTTTACTCCAGTAACTTTTGATAACTTAAGTAATGGTCACAAAGATTTTGTAAAATGGGGATCCCTTGTGGTGGGAGACTTACGTAATCCATCAGATATTGAAAAGGTTTTTAGTCAGTTTAAATTTTATTCAGTGGTACATGTTGCAGCTAGAGCTTACGTAGATGAATCAGTAAAAAATCCTAAATTATATTTCGAAAACAACATTCAAGGTACTGTAAATCTATTAGACGCTTCAATAAAAAATAATGTTAGTAGTTTCATTTTCTCTAGCTCTTGCGCGACTTATGGGGAAGTTAAGGAAATTAGAATTAGTGAAAATCATTCTCAAAATCCAGTTAATCCCTATGGTTTCTCCAAGCTAGCTGGGGAAAAAATAATTACTTACTCTGCCTTGTATAATAAATTCAACTACGCAATTTTAAGGTACTTCAATGTTGCAGGATCAGATTCTGATAAAAATATTGGCGAGTTACATCGTGAAGAGACGCATCTTATTCCAAGGCTTATAAAGGCAGCTTTAAATGATGAAACCTTTTATGTTTATGGCGATGACTATCCAACTAGAGACGGGACTGCGATTAGAGATTTCCTGCATGTTGAAGATATTGCACTTGCACATTTAGAAGCGATTAATTATACTAAAAAAAATTTGAAGAATATTACTTGTAACCTAGGTTCAGAGAACGGGTACTCAGTGTTGGAAATAGTCCAAACTGTTAAAGAGTATTTTCCAAATCTTAAGATAAAATATTCTGCTCGTAGAATTGGTGACCCTGATAATTTAGTTGCAGATTCAAGCTTTGCAAAATCTAGACTTGGATGGTCGCCAATTCACTCAGATTTGAACCATATTATTAAATCTGCTATCGATTGGGAAGTTAAAATTAAAGAGATTCCCGCAAGGCTTAACTAAACTAATAGTATAAGTTAATGAAAATTCTTAGAGGTGATGTGATAGAAGATATATTTCAGTCATCTATTGCACTTTTGAACGGAAATTTGGTTGCATTTCCGACTGAAACTGTTTACGGCTTAGGTTCAGATGCATGTAACCCAGTTGCCTTAAAAAGAATTTTTCAAGTCAAGAATAGGCCAGCAAATCACCCTTTAATCGTCCACTTATCTTCAAAATATCAAATGAAATACTGGTGCAAATCGATCCCTGATTATGGAGTAAAACTGGCTGATGAATTTTGGCCAGGCCCAATGACCTTAATACTCCCAAAAAGTGATCTGGCCAACGATTTAGTTACAGGCAACCAGAGGACAGTAGCCTTAAGAGTTCCAAGTGATCGAATCGCAAACTTACTACTATGCGAGTTTGAAAGTCTTGGGGGGCTAGGAATTGCAGCACCAAGTGCAAATTTATTCGGACAAGTTTCGGCCACTAATTCAAGTATTGTTAATAATGCCATTGGGAGCAGTCTCATTGTCGGTGATGTAATTTTGGATGGTGGCAAAACTTCAATAGGTATCGAATCCACGATAATTGACTGCACAAGAGCAATTCCAAGAATTTTGCGACCAGGATTTATAACACAGGAGATGGTTGAAAAACTCCTAGGAATAAATCTATCAGATAATGAAAACCTCGATGTTCCTAAGTATTCCGGGCAATTTAAATCTCATTATTCACCAAAGGCAAAAGTTAAAGTCGGTGGTCCCTATGAGTCTGGTGCAGGTTTTATAGCTCTAGATAGTTTTTCAACTCCTAAATCTCTAATAAGGTTGTGTACCCCCAGTGATAACAAATCATATGCCTCACAACTATATGAATCTTTTGCAAAAGCAGATGAATTAAAATTGAGTACAGTTCATGTAATTTTGGCTCAAGGCGACGATATAGCAGTAGCAATTAACGATCGAATTATAAAAGCATCTTATAATTAAAATAGTTAAATATTTTGATTCAAGTACAATGTATATAAAAAGATTTTAGAGTATTATACTCATTGTGGTAACGATAATTATTCCAACTTGTAATCGTCACAGTTGTTTACAAGATCTAATATACCTAATCGATAAGCAATCTATAAAACCCAGTAAAGTAATAATAGTAGATTCATCCGATAAAATTTTAAGTCCCAGCACCTTTAATGCAGGTGAAATGGAGATTGATTATCTTCATACCCCAAATAAATCCGCTGCGGGCCAGCGAAATTTAGGGCTTGAAAAGGTATCAAATGAATGCAAGTATGTGGCCTTTTTGGATGATGATACACGCCCAAATTCAAATTACTTGGAAAGTCTGATATTCGGACTTGAAAAATTTAACGCAATAGGAATCTCAGGTTTGGCTATTAATCCAAGTAAAGCAGAACGTAGATATAGACCGAACGGAGTTGTAGGGAATATTCATCGATTTTTTTTACTAGACTCCGAGAAAGATGGTGTAATTCTAAAGAGTGCAATAGCCACTCCAATTAGGGTATACGGTGACGGTATAAAACAAAGTCAATGGTTAATTGGATGTTCTGTTTGGAAATATGAACAGATTTCTAAATTAAGGTTTGAAAATGACTTTAAGGGTCAATCGCTTGGAGAAGATGTAATTTTTTCTTATAGAGCATCATTACAAGGAAATTTAATTGTAGACTCAGGAGTGTATTTAGATCACTTTGAAGCTAAAGTAAATAGGCCCAAGGAACTAGAATTTTGGAAGATGTGGGTTATAAATCGTTATAGACTTGCTAAAGTTATGTATCCAAATAATAGTGTTTATTTATCATTTCATTGGGCTAATCTAGGTCAGTTACTTTTTTTGATGTATAAACTATTTTCAAGGTCAAGTCAATCTAAATTTTCAATTTATGGGATAATTGCAGGGTATAAGCAAATTTATATCAGAAGAAACTAATGATCGTAAGAATAGTAGGACACAACAACGAAGCAGTGTTTCCATTCAAGAGTGCAGGCCCATGGGATGAATTTTATAAAGTTTTCGTGAATAATGGAATTTTGATTACACAGAATAACTTCGGGGTCCATACCGATGCACTGATAAGTAATTGTCATTCAAGTGAAGCCATGGAAGAAGCCATTAAAAATGGAGTACCAAGAGAACGCAGGGCATTAATTCTTTGGGAACCAAGGATTGTGGACAGTTATAGATACAAGACAGAGATTTTAAGTCAGTATGGTGTTATTTACTCACCATCACCATTATGGGCAGAGAAGGTTGGAGGAAAAATTTTTAAATGGCCGCAAGATATAGTCAATCAAATAGAAAGTCATGAAGACTGGATTCCAAGAAAAAATAAAGCAGTAATGATTCAAGGAAATAAATGGTCTGCACAAAAAGGGGAAATGTATAGCTTACGTAGAAAAATCATAAGTCAGTTACCAAAAGACCTAGACCTATATGGTGTAGGTTGGAATCGGGGGATTCAGCCTGATTTGTATCATCTGGTTAGTTCAATGATTAATTCAAGTCTAAATGAAATAAAACTTGAACCAGTTAAACATTTAGGAAAAAAGTATAAAAACTATTTCGGTGAAGTATCAAATAAATACGAAGTTTTAAGTAAATATAAGGTATCAATTGTGATTGAAAATTCACAAGACTTTATAAGTGAAAAGCTCTTTGATAGTGTATCCGCTGGATGCATTTGTATTTATGTAGGGCCCCAAGTTTCTCTATTTGAATTAAGTAGCACAGTCGCAATTTCTGCTAATCCATCAATTAAAGACATCACAGATAAGTTTTATGAGATTGTCAATTTACCTTCTATTGAGCAATATGCTATTGCGCAAAATCAGAATAGAATGTTGAGAAATACCTCTGAGAGATGGAATAATTTTAATGTACTCCGTAAGCTTGCTTTAGATTTGATTAATGACCTGCAAATTATAGATTAATTCTCCGTATTAAATAATTTTTAAGCCTTGTATTAAGAAATAGATTTTTATAGGTAAACATTATTATTAAATACAGAAATATTTTTATTAGATAATCAATTTGTATATATTCTTTATTTTTAATTAAAAAAGAAACCAAATCATTAACTTTTTCTAATTGAATAGGTTTACCTTTTAATTGCCGATGATTTTTATCAAGATTGAAAAGTTTACTTATAAGCAAAGTAGCTAATACTTGACTATCTGTATTTTTCACTGAAAGTTGTTCAGAATGCTGGCGATATGAAACTATTTTGATAGAAAGATTATGAACTTCACCTAATTCCTTTAGTCTTAGCCATAAGTCAAAATCCTCAGCAATGTCACTTGAACCATTGCGAAAGAATTTTAGGTAACCACCAGACAATTTTAGTTCTTTGGTCCGCATCATGACCGATGGATGAGCCAATAGACATGACTTCGCAAAATTCTTAAGTAAATCTATTCTTCCAGACGGGTAACTTGATTCTCCCAAAATCAATCCGTCTGAGTCAATGTATTCTATTTGCCCACCTAGAAGCACCACATTATTGTTTTTCTTAAAGTAATTTATTTGCGTCTCAAATCTTTCAGGAAAAACTAAATCATCAGAATCAAGCCTTGCAATATACTCAGTTTCAACATTTTTTATTCCAGTGTTTAAGGCATCAACTAAACCATGACCATTATTTTTTATTATTACCATTGGTAAAGTTTCCATATATTTTTGGCAAAGTTTTCTTACACTAGATGTTATACCATCATCTACTAGATATATCATCTTAGGCATTAAAGATGATTTTGTTACAGATATGAGAGTTTCGTTTAAATAAAGACAATTCCCCTTCGCGGGGATTACTAAAGAAAAATCAGAATCAATCATTCATTTTTCTAAGGTCAGATTCGACCATTAATTTTGCTAAGTCATTCCATTCAGTCTTTGGGCTCCATAACAACTTTTGTTTAGCTTTTCGTGAATCTCCAACCAGTGCGTTCACTTCTGTAGGTCGGTAATAGTTTTTATCTATGATTACATACTCTTCCCAATCAAGCCCTGCTTCCTTAAAAGCTACTTTACAAAAATCTTTTACTGTTGCACCTACGCCAGTGGCAATTACATAGTCTTCAGGACTATCTTGCTGAAGCATTAACCACATGCTTTCTACATACTCTTTTGCATACCCCCAATCACGTATAGCATCTAAATTGCCTACATATAAATTCTTTTGGCGCCCAGACTTGATTGCAGCAACCGCACGAGTAATTTTTCTAGTCACAAAAGTTTCACCACGTCTTGGTGACTCGTGGTTAAATAGAATCCCACTAGTTGCATGAATTCCATAGGCTTCTCGATAATTTACTGTTACCCAATGTGCATATAGTTTTGCAGCAGCATAAGGACTTCTTGGGTAGAATTTAGAGTCTTCATTTTGTGGAGGTAATGTTGCACCAAACATTTCACTACTACTCGCTTGGTAAAACTTACAACTTAAATTCAATGATCTAATTGCCTCTAGAATTGTAGTAGCTCCAACTGCGTCTACACTAGCAGTATAATGGGGCATCGAAAACGAAACTTTAACATGACTTTGTGCAGCAAGATTATATATCTCAACTGGTTTGATAAAACTAATTAAATTTGTTAATCCTGCGGAATCAGTTAAGTCACCATAATGTAAGAATAGTTTAGATTGACTTTCATGGTGATCTTTAAATAAATGGTCAATTCTTTGAGTATTGAAATTACTTGATCTTCGAACTAAACCATGAACTATATATCCTTTGGAAAGCAAGAATTCGGTAAGGTAAGATCCATCCTGGCCAGTTATTCCAGTAATAAATGCAACCGGACTAACCATATTGAACCTCAAAACTTGCTAGGGAGTTTATTAGAACTTCAATTTCATTCATTAGATCGTAATGATGATTACCGACAAATAGTCCATTATCGTGGACTAGTTCAGCATTTGGTAAATCTGGTATAGATACATGATTTAAATGTTGTATGACGGGGTTTCTTGTAAAATTTCCCGTTACAACAGGACGGCTCTCAATTCCCGCCTTATTAAGTGTAGCGACCAGTTCTTTTCTTTTACCCATTAGTTTATTGGTTAGAATAATTGAGAATCCAAACCAAGATGATTGCCCAATTTCTTTCTGGAACTTAAAATTACTCAATCTTTCACTAGATTTTAAAAGAAATTTTGCATTTCGTTGTCTAATTTCTAAAAACTTATCAATTTTTTTAAGTTGTTCTTTACCAATGGCTCCTTCCATCTCGATTGGTCTTAAATTGTATCCTGGCAGAACAAATTTGAATGAGTCTTCCCAGTCGTCTCCTGATTTATTATAGACACTATTGTATAGTGGCAAATTTCTAAGCCATCCATGTGCTCGCAAAGAGATCATTGCCTCGTAAAGACATATATCATTAGTTGTAACGAGTCCCCCTTCCATTGTTGAAATATGGTGACTAAAAAAAGTTGAAAAAGTTCCACCCAAACCTAATGTCCCAGTAAATTTCTCTTTGTACTTTGCACCCATTGACTCACAATTGTCTTCAATTAACAAAAGATTGTACTTATCAGCAATTGCATTTAATTTTTCGAAGTCACATGGATTCCCCAGTAAATTTACTGCGAATATTGCTTTTGTTTTTGGAGTAATTGCTTCTTCAATTCTATTTGTATCCATATTTAAAGTATCCAAATCTATATCAACAAATGATAACTTCATATTTAGTTGATGAATTGGATAGTAAGTTGTGCTCCATGAAACAGCAGGTACTAAAATTTCATCACCATCATTTAATTTTGAATTCTTCATATACTTTAAACCGGCTAATAAACCCAAATTAGCACTGGAACCACTATTAAACATTACAGAAAAATCACTTCCAAATTTTTTAGCAAAATCAGACTCAAACTCACTCACCTCAGTACCCATGGTGAAGTTAGCTGATTTAACAACTCTTTCAATTGCACGTAGCTCATCGTCATTCCAAGAAGATTTAGCAAGAGGGTAAATTGGGCTTATCGAATCCACAGTTTCACCCCAAACTTCAGCATCTAAACTCCTTTGAATTTTAGTCTAACACTAATACAATTCAAATTGTGTCCAAATTTTACTTGAATGATGTGCTATTTTGATAATCTTAAGTATATGTCGCAAATGAGTAGTCAAATCGATAAAACTAAGTGTATATCCGCATTACTTCCAATAAAAAATGGGGCTCGGTATATAGGAGTTATTTCTAAAATAGTAACAGCCAACATGGGAGCGTCAGATGAGATTTTAGTTATTGATGATGGTTCTTACGATTCAACTTACTCTGAATTAACTAAATGGGCAAATTTTGATAACAGAGTTCGGATTATTAAAAATTCAGGCTCAGGTTTAGTTTCGGCATTAAATTTGGGGGTTAGAGAAGCTTCTAATGAATGGATTGCAAGATTTGATGTCGATGACGACTACCCAAATGATAGAATTCAACGTCAAATATCTCGCATAGAGAAAAATACAGTTGCGGTTTTTAGTGATTATGAATTTATAACTAGTACCGGAAAATCGCTAGGTGTAATTCCTAGTCCTATAAATCCTTTGGCAGTTGCAATTTCACTAATGGAAAGTCGAAGAACAGCGCACCCTTCGGTTATTTTTAATAAACAAGCCGTTGAATCTATTGGAGGATATAGAGAAAGAGATTTTCCAGCTGAAGATTTATCTTTATGGTTGAGACTAACTAGGATTGGAAACTTAATTTCAACTCCAGACAAGTTGTTAAGATATCAATTACATAAAAGTTCTATTTCAAGCCAAATGGCCAAAAATATTTATAAAATAAAGCAGGAAATGGTTTCAAGTATACGGCTTCAAGATAGTGTAATTTTACAAACAATTGATTCTTTTGAGGAAATACTAAATAGTTATGATAATTGTAACTATAGTTCTGAACGTAAAACTTTGCTTACAAAAGAGATTATTACAACATTAAGTATTAACAAAATACTTGGAAAGAAAATTTTTTTAAAAACAGTAGCCAATAGTTCATTCAAAGTAGGTGATTTAATAAATTCTAGACAAATATTTAAAGAAGCACTTTTTAGAAAAATCTATCGTAGTTTAGTTTAATTTTTCCAGCTATTCTTTACTTTTATCCAATTATCAGGAATTAACTTTATAGGGTCTATCATACCACGAAACCAATCGCTAGGAGCTATTGTAATTGTTGAACTTAAATTTAAGTATGCTGACCACCACGAGTAAGTCGAGTTCGCAATTACGTTACTAGACCCATAGCTCATTAAAAAGAGTGATTCCAAGGCACTCGACTCATCAGGTGGGTGTATCCACCTAGTACCTTTAGGAAACAAATGCTTAAATTCAAACATAACTTGGCTGATTTCATCGGAAAAAACCCAATAAGGTCTTCCAGGATCTATTTTTTCTATTAAATGAATTGCATCTAAGTAATAATCAGCTGCGATTACCCCGTGAGATAACTTAAGATTATTGTAGTCGCCCCTTCTTACATGTATGACATTTGGCTTCTCGATTAAGATTTTTCTTTTCATTTCTATAAACCAATTTGATTTTTTTCTCAATTGCAAAATATTCGATTTTACATCTTCAGAAATTAAATCAAAGTACAAATACGATTGAAAATATCCGTGAAATTCGCGGTTTCTGTCATTAACTAAAATGTTTTGATCAAAACCAATTTGATCGGAGAAATAAACAGGTATTCTAAAAATACTACCAAATTTTGGATACCATTCAATACTTTTTTTAATAATTGACTTACTGTACAAATCAAGTGTCTTGAATTTGTATGCATTAACGTCAAGCTGAGATAGCAAATTTGAAGGTTTGTTTGAATTTGGAAGTACAAACTCTACATTTCTTCCAACCGAGAGCGAATGAGCTATACCTGCAAAAAAAATAAAAAGTTGATTACCAATTCCACCTACTAGAAAAAATTTTGAAGCACTACTCTCGTTTTTAGAAATCACTATTGATCAATTCACTGTAAAAATCTAAATGACTAGATATAAATATTTTCTCACTAAATTTGTTCTCTACTAACGATCTTGCATTTTGTCCCATTTTCTCTCTAATGGATACTGACGTTGAAAGTAATTGAAGTGCGCTAATTCTATCACTTAAATTACTAGTAAGAAATCCATTAAAATTATTTTCAATAATGTCTTTTACGGAACCCACATTTTCAGCTATTGCTGGAACTTGGTGTGAGCTTGATTCAACTAAAACAAATGGGACTGCCTCGTTTAGTGATGTTAACAATGCAATGTCGGTACCTGACCAAATAAAATCTGGATTTACCCACCCGGTAAGGTATACGTTTTTAGGTGCAATTCTTTTAATATGATCGTAAAGTGAACCATTGCCTGACATTATAAACTTTATCCTTGGAAATAAGATAGCTAACTCAATCACCCTGTCAGGGCATTTTACTTTTTCGAACCGCCCTAACCAAGATACTAATACATCTTCTTTACTAAACTTATAATAGTCTCTTACATTATATTCTAAATTAATCGATTGTGACATTGGTGGATTAATACATATAAATTTCTTTCCTTGCAGAATTCTCTTATGAACTAAATTATCTGCAACAGTTTGACCAGAAATTATAAAACCATCTGTTATCTTAGATAATGCCTTTTCAATTAACAAGAAAAAAAATGAAGAAAAATTACTAAAGTAACCATACAATAAATGCCCATGAAAAGTATGAACAACCTTAGGTTTATAACCAAAATAGATTGGAAGAATTGCAACTCTGCCCAGCAATCCCGCTTTTGAAGTGTGTGTATTTATTATATCTGGTTTTATTTTATAGATTAGTATCATAATTTTCAAAGTAGTTTTTATATCAGAGATAAAATTAATTTTTCTTTTGAAGCCTTTAATTTGAAACTCGGTTATATTAGCTAAAGTTTCTGATTGAATTTCATGTTTGTTTATCTCACCGTGTATTAAAAAAACTTGGTGACCTTCTTTAACTAGTTTATCACTAATAATTTGGAGCCAATTAGAGGTTCCGCCTTTATTTAATCTTGTAATAATATGTAAGATTCGCATAGGCCTATCTTATGACATGAAAGCAAATTCAATTAACATCATGAAGGCTCTCAAGAATTACATCAAACTTTAAGAAACTTGAAACCGTTAATTTTTAAAAGTTGAGATTCGGGACTACCCACAAAAACTGAAATTCCTAGTTGATCAGCAATTTGTCCAATTTTTGAAAAATCATTTATTATTTCAATACTATCGATCCCTCCAAATACAGACTTACCTAATTTTTTATTAAAGAACATTTGCAAGTATCTTTTAACCATCTGCACCATAGAAAGATGTGGTTGGTAGAAGTCATGGTAGTACCTATAATCCTTTTCAAATTGAGGTAAATCGACTCCCATAATGTATATAGGGTTACAATTTAATAAAATTGCTAATGCTAATCCATGTAAAGCAACTGTAGATCCAGTCGAATAAGCATTACTTTTCTTTCCGATTTTTAAATTAAGCATTTCTTGGATAGATAAATTATTTACAAATATTCTGTTTAGTTTGCAACAGTTACTTTCGGGACTACAAGCTGTATTATTAAAATGCTTTGAATCAAATACTGTCAGCTTATTAAGTTTGCCTAGTGATTCATTTACGGAATACCAACTAACATCATTATTGTTAACAGCCATTGTACTTATTAGTAAATGCGAACCTGACCTCATAATATGTTTTCTATGTTTTTTTACCCATGGCAGTGGGTAAATTGTATTTGCTGTCACCCAAAAATCGTATGGGCCAAACACTGGGGCTCTCCGGGGAGTGTCTCCAACGCCTATGCGTATTCCTTTTATTGAGTTCTTATCGACTAGTTTTAGATTGCTTGATGAACCAAAAATCCAAGCTGGCGCATTGAAATTTTTTTCATTATCTTTGATAATTTCATTAAGTGTTTGTATTCTTTCCATGCATAAAAAGTATCACAATTATAGAATTTACTGTTAAATGAATATTATAATAAGATTTTTTCTATAATACGCAGTGGGTTTATGCTGATATAATAATCAAATGCTACTAGGGTTAAATCTTTCTCATGACTCGTCCGCTGCATTATTGGACAATGATGGAAAAGTCCTATATGCAGTTTCAGAAGAACGAATTAGTCGAATAAAAAACCATATTGGTATTCCAGTTAAGTCAATTAAAAGTCTTCTAAGCTTAAATCCAAAAATTGACCAAGTAGTTGTAGGTACATGGGAACATATCAGTCATGGAGATTTAAAAAGGCTATTGGTTAATTTGGCTCGCAACCCTTCTAATAAGGAAGGTCATTGGAATCAACCATACCCAGCTTATAGGGGCACATCGGCATTTAGTAACAAATCATCAACAAATGCTTTTTTTGAAGAATATTTACGCGAATTATTCAGAGAATTCAATTTAGGATCACATGATTTTAAATTTATGAATCATCATTTAGCTCACTTAGGTTGCGCATTAGGAATGTCATCTAACAAAAAATCTTTATTAGTGTCATTAGATGGTGAAGGAGATGGTGACTCTGGTGCTGTTGCTACATGGGATGGAAAGTCAATCAATGTATTAAGCCGGATAAGTGCCCTAGACAGTTTAGGGAACTTATACTCTGCGGTCACAGATCGTTATAACTTTAAGCCAGGGACACATGAGGGCAAAATTACTGGTTTGGCAGCATATGGTAGCAATTCACGTGCTGTTGAAACATTAATTAGACATATACAAGTCATTAATGGTGTTCCCAAAATTGTTTTAGTAAATTCATTAAAAGATAAGATCAAAAGAAAAAGTAGGAAACTTCTTGGTATTAATGGCCCAGAAGCTAGTAGTATTGAAGAACTTATATCTTTATCGGAATCTCAGACATTGAAATATGCTGACTTAGCCTATGCAATTCAAGAGGTTTTAGAAAGATCAGTCCTTGAAGTATTATCTTATTGGGCTAGGCACACAGGTATTAATAATTTAGCAGTAGCGGGAGGTGTATTTGCAAATGTTAAATTAAATCAGAAAATATCTGAAATGACCGAGTTCCAAAACTTCAGAGTTTTTCCAAACATGGGTGATGGAGGACTTTCGATTGGTGGAGTTTGGGCTCACTTATCTCAGAACAACGTGCCCATTCAAACAAATCTGTTGTCTAGTATTTACTCTGCCCCAACAACTGAAATTGAAGATAGTTCAATTCTGGATGAATTAAGAACTCGAAGCGATTTTTTAATTGAAAACTTTCCGAGAGAAATCTGTGCTAAAAAATGTGCTCAAGACATTGCAGATGGTTTAGTCGTTGCACTCCATATGGGGAGAATGGAATTTGGACCACGTGCACTTGGTAATAGAAGCATTCTGGTCGACCCAAGATTAAAAGGAGTAGTTGATAAATTAAATAGAAGATTAAGTAGAACTGAATTTATGCCATTTGCTCCAGTAGTGTTGCATGAAATGTCCGATGAATATTTTATACTGCCACGCGACA
>Ga0172372_10006334_pt1 | contig 16157 bp, 11 predicted proteins | sample LakKiv5m_2_FD_114544 | JGI IMG/M metagenome (GOLD analysis project Ga0172372, IMG submission 114544) | Freshwater microbial communities from Kabuno Bay, South-Kivu, Congo - kab_092012_9.5m | ecosystem: Environmental > Aquatic > Freshwater > Lake | place: Democratic Republic of the Congo...
GACGCAAGCCGCGAGGGACGGCGCGAAGCGCCGGTCGCCACGCCAGAGCGAGCGAGAGCGGGCACCCGTCAGGGACGGCGATAGAGGCGATGCCTCGGCAGCCCGCCAGTCGCGAGCGCTGCGCTCGACGCCATGCACGCCAGAGCGAGCGAGAGCGGGCACCCGTCAGGGACGGCGATAGAGGCGATGCCTCGGCAGCCCGCCAGTCGCGAGCGCTCAAAACAACGCGCCGCGTGTCCCTTTCGACACGCGGCGCGTTCCCTTGTTCGGTCCCGTGCGCTTCCCGGCGCATGGGTCCTATCCCGTTCCTTCCGCGACTTGCGTCGTGAAAGGCCCTCCGAGAAATCTCACGTCCAGGCGTCCCCAGACGTGAGCTTGTGAGCGGCAGGTTCCCTTTCCGCCGTTCACTGGCGACTTGGTCTAGATTCCGAGTCGCCGTCCCTTTTTACCTCCGCCCGTCCTCAGGTCCCTCAACCCGAGGACTTGCGAACGCAGACAGTCCCTAAACGGTCTGCGGGGTCGGATTTCTCCGACGCGCCCATTGTTCCGCATCCGAGCACGAGTTGGTCGAGGAAGTCCCGATTTTTCGCGAATTTGCCCGGCGGAAGTGCGGGACTTTCCGGCCCAAAAGACTTATCGCACCCTGTATTCCCCACGACGCACGGAGTGGCTTCTCCGGCCGAGGAAACAACTGGTCGGCAATTAAACTGCGCCGATGCCCCGCTGCGATCGGCACTTGCAACACCCCTTCCGCCTGCCGGCACTGCGCGCATGCGCGCGCGCCCTCATGATCGCGGCGGCATTCCTCGCGACGACATCGGCTGCCGCTACCGACGCGCCCGCTCGGGTTCCCGCGGCATCCGTTGCGCCCGCGGCATCGGGCGCACAGTCGAAGTCCCCGCCCGCGGACGCCGACTTCTACGCGCGCGCCGGGCGCGAGCAGCGCTCGAAGCACTACCGCATCCTCAGCGATCTCTCCGCCGAGGAGACCAAGACCTACGCCACGCATCTCGATCTCTTTTACGAGGAGTACGCGCGGCGATTCGCGCATCTGCCGCAGCAGGCGCCGGAAGTCCCGTTCGTCCTCATGTTCGCGCGTGAGCGCGACTATCTCGACGTTCTCCGCAACACCTACGCCATCAACGCCACCGGTTCGGGCGGCATGTTCTTCATGTCGCCGCGCGGCGCGGCGCTCGCCTTCTTCGTGGAGAGCCTTCCGCGCACGCGTGTCTTTCACGTGATCCAGCACGAGGGATTCCACCAGTACGCCTTCAGCCGCTTCACCAACACGCTGCCGATGTGGGTAAACGAGGGACTCGCCGAGTTCTTCGGCGAGGCGGTCGTCGTCGATGGGCGCGTGATCCTCGGACAGGCGAGCCCCGGACCCGTCGAGTCGATCAAGCGCGCGATCGAGCGCGATGCCACGCTCGACTTCCTTCGCCTTCTTCGCATGACGCCTGACGAATGGAACGCGAACGTCGCCTCGGGCAACGCCTCGATCCAGTACATGCAGTCGTGGTCGATGATCCAGTTCCTCGGCACCGCCGAGGGCGGTCGCTACCAGCCGCGTTTCGAAGGCTACCTGAAGCTGATCCATGCCGGAATGCCGAGCGAACGCGCGTTCGTTCAGGCATTCGGTACCGACGACATCGCGAGTTTCGAAAAAGCCTGGAAGGAATGGGCGAAGGCGATGCAGCCGACCGCCTTCGGCACCGCCGCGATGCGGCTGACGTTCCTCGCCGAGGGCCTGCGCGCACTCTCGCGCGACGGGATCTCGACCGATGGCATCGACGATCTCCTCGCGAAGCTCCGGCAGCGCGACTTCAGCATCGAGGTCTCGGTGCACGGCCGCACGCAGGTACTGCGCCCCGACGACACCATCCTCGACATCCCGCAGGACCCGCTTGCGAAGACGAAGCCGGTGTTCGAGTTCATCCCTGCGAAGCCGGCGCGGCAGACGAAGAAGGAACAGCGCCTCGAGGAACTGCATCCGACGCCTGCGGTGATCCACACGCGCGGACTCGCGCCGCGCGAACTTGTCCTCCGGTGGACACGCAACAAGGCCGGCGACGACTTCGACTACGACCTGCTCTCGCCGAAGGAAGCACCCGCGCCCCCGAAACAGCCGAAGGCTCCGAAGACGCCGGCCGGATAAACGCAACCACGTCAACGAAAGTACGTCAACGAAACCACGTCAACAAACGCACGTGAACGCGCTCTCGCGGGAGCACCCGCGAGCGTCGCTCAGCGGCGATTCGCGGGATAGTGCCATTCGTCGCTAGGCGTATACGAGAGCAACTCGTACAGCTCCTTGCGCGACTGCATCCGCTCGAGCGTGCCGTGGAAACCGCCGTCGCGCCGGAACGAGACCAGCGCCTCCTCGACCGACTTCATCGCGATCCGCATCAGCGACAGCGGATAGATCGCGATCGCGATCCCAAGCGCGCGGAACTCGGCCTCGGTGAGGTGCTTTGTCTTACCGAACTCGGTCATGTTGGCGAGCGTCGCGCCGGGCGAGGCCTTCATGAAGCGCGCAAACTCGTCCGCGTCGTGGAGCCCTTCGGGAAAGATCACATCGGCGCCCGCCTCGCGGTAGAGATTGGCGCGCGCGACCATGTCGTCGAAACTGGTCACATGGCGCGCGTCGGTGCGCGCGATCAAGACGAAGTCGGGCGACAGACGGTGGCGCGCCATCGCCGCGACCTTGTCGGCCATGTCCTTCGCGGGAATGAGATCCTTGCCGTCGAGGTGCCCGCAGCGCTTCGGGAACACCTGGTCCTCGAGGTGAAGTGCCGCCGCACCCGCACGCTCGTAGTCGACAACCGTGCGGATGCAGCACTCGACCTCGCCGTAACCCGTATCGGCATCGGCGATCACGGGAATGCCGGAGGCGTCGGCGATCTCGCGGATCGTTCGGCACATCTCGGAAAGCGTGATGAGGCCGATGTCGGGGTAGCCCGACACGTTCGCGGTGGCGCCGCCCGAAATGTACGTGGCCTCGAAGCCAGCACGCGCCACTGAGCGGGCGACCAGCGCGTTGAAGGCGCCGGGAACGAGCACGGTGCCGCGCGACATGGCCTCGCGCAGACGTCGACCGGGATGAACTGCGTGCATGGCGCGGAATGTAGCCGACGTCGCGGCAGATGCGCGGACGGTTGCATGCCCCACGCGCGCTTCAGACGTAGGTCTTCACGACATCGGCACCCGGGTAGTAGCGCGCAAGGATCGCGGTGGGTTTCGCACCCTTCTTCGCCATCGCCTCCGCGCCGTACTGGCACATGCCGACACCGTGGCCATGGCCACGCCCCGACACGACCAGTTCCTTGCCCACGATGAGCGGATCGATGAACGCGCTCTTGAGGCGCTCCTTCGACGGGCGCAGTTCGCCGGGGCGCGCTGGATCGGTGTTCAACGCGAAGCGCAGGCGCTCGGCGGGAACCTCGTAGAGCATCCCCTTCGCATCGGTGATCGCGAAACGCGTGGGCCGGCCCGCCGCATTGCGGGCGCTGGTCTCGATGCGCCGCACACCGTCGAGCTTGAGCAACGACGCGTAGCCCTCGGCGCGAGCCCACGCGGGGATCGTGCGCGCGAACGTGGCGAGGTCGTACTTCGACTGCCAGCGGTACGTGGGCGACGCCGAGCAGCAGTCGCGGCCGTCGGATGCGTTCACGACGAGCGGCGGAATGTCATGCACGATCGACGACGAGATCGCGTCGCGCGCGCTGGCGCGCTGACCGCCGCAGCAGCTCGAGTAATAGGCGGGAACGACCCGGCCGCCCCAAAGGAGCACCTCGCCGCGCGTGGCCGCGACGGCGTCGATGCTGCGCTGGTGCTTCGTGGCGCCCACCCACGCCTGACCGAGTTCGCCCGCGACCACGTCGAAGTGGCGTCGTCCGCGCCATTGCGCGATCTCGCAGAGCGCCCAGCTGCGCGCGGCAACGGCCTGCGCTCGGTGGATGTTCACCGTCCACTTGTTGAAGAGTTCCTGCGCGAGCACGCCCGGGAGGTACGCCTCCATCGGCACCTCGTGCACGATGTCGACAGGCTCGGCAAGATCGGTCGGCTGCGGCACGAGTCGCACGCTTCCGGGCCACTCGACGCCGCGCAGACGAAGCCGCTGCGGCTCGTCGCGCAACGCCATCACCTCGAGCGTGGCGCGCGCGGGCAGCGCGAGCGGACGCGCGCGCGGCGTTCCCGCGGCCTCGGTCGCCTTCCAACCTGCGTCGGTCCAGCGGAACTCGACGGGCGAGACGCCCACCGTTCCAGGCTGCACTCCACCGGGCTCGATGATCCAGAGATGCGCACCCGGTCCGTCGATCTCTATCTTGGGATCGGACTTCGGAAGCCCCCCGCTCTTCACGCGGATCGCGGGCTCGGTCGAAGGAGCGGCGGGCCGCTCGACCGGCGGCGCTGGCTTCGGCTTCGCACTCTCGGCCGCGGCCTGGTTTGCCTTCGCGTCGGCATCGGTCTTCTTCGCGGCGGCATCCGTCGACTTGGCACCGGACGCGGTGGCCGCGTCCTTCGCGGCCGACGTGCCGCCCGTCTCGTCGCCATCGATCGGCCGCGAGCTCCGAGCGCGCTTCAAACCCTGCGGTTGATCGCACGATGCCACTGTGCCGGCCGCGAGTACCGCGGCGGCAAGAAGAAAGGTGCGCCTGTTTCGATCGAAGGCCTGCGAGTCCATGCAAGCTCCTTCCGCGATGGAGGGCCACGATGTCCGGCCACCAGCGCCGCGCGCGGGTTTCAAGCAGTCTTTCAAGTCAGCGTGCGAAGCGCGAGGCTGTGCTGGGCGAGGCGCTCCCTGATCTCGTGGAGGCTGGTCGCGCCGAAGTTCTTGACGCCCATGAGCTCGGCCTCGGTGCGCGAGGCGAGTTCACCGAGCGTCGAGATCCCGAGCAACTGCAGTGCCTTGCGGGCGCGCACGGACAACTCGAGCGACGAGATCGGCTTGTTGAGGATGTTCTCCGGCACCGTCGCCTTGAGCTCGTCGAGGATGTCCTTCCGGACGCCGGGGCGGCCCTGGCCCTCGAGGCCCTGACCAAGGCGCAGGCCCTTCGAGGCCAGCATCCCCTTGATCTCGATGAGCGACTGCTCGCCGAAGTTCTTGTAGCTGAGGAGCTCGGCCTCGGTGATCCTGAGAAGATCGCCGAGCGTACGAATCTGCATCTTCTTGAGGCAGTTGCGCGCGCGCACGGAGAGTTCGAAGTCGGTGACCGGCGTGTCGAGCACCGCGTTGCCAACCGTGCTCGCGGCGGGGTCGGTCTCGACCTCCATGTCCTTGCTCGCGACCACGTCCTTCATAAAGAGGCGCGCGCGCGAGTGGTTCGGGTCGGTCTCGACGACCTGCGTGAGCAAACGCTCAGCCCGCAGGTACTCGCCGCGGTCCTCGCAGATGACCGCGAGGTTGACGAGCGCATTGAGGTGCGGCTTCTTGACGCTCGTGAGCTCGGTGTAGAGCGCAACCGCCTCGTTCTCCTCGCCGGCGAGGTCGAGGAGGTAGGCGAGTTTGAAGGTGATGTTCGGATCGTCGGAGAGCTCGCGCGCCGCGCGAAGCTCCACAACCGCACCATCCCGATCGCGAGCCTTCTCGAGGCGCGCCGCCTCGGCGAGGTGCTTCTTGACCGCCTCGGGGTTTCCAGCCTTGCCGCCAATCACCGTGTCGAGTCCGCTCATCGGGTGTTCTTCCAGCCTTCAGCGTTGATGAAGTGCCTGTACATCGCGCGGCCCGGAAAACTCCGCCACCACCGCGCAGGGGGCAGAGTGTAGCCGTTCGGCTCATCGCCGAAAGCCCCTCCCCCGGGAGGCCGGAACCGATAACTCACGGCGCGGATGTGGTGTCGGTGGAAGGGTCCGACGCCGCGCCGGACGTCGGGCGGGCGGCAAGCAGGTGGAGTTTCCGCCAACCGCCCCGCTCGAAGCGCGCGGCCAGCACGATCCCGAGGACGACGATGTAGATCGTCGCGGCGATCCAAGGCCCCGTCGACTCGAGTTCGGGCAGCGCGCGGGTCATCACGAACCCGCCACCCACGATCAGCACCCACGAGAGGACGACGGTCGCAACGCCGGGGAAGAGCGTGTCGCCCGCGCCGCGCAGGGCACCGGTGTAGACGATGCCAACCGCGTCGAGCAGCTGGAAGACGGCCGCACAGATGAAAATGCCCGCACCGATCGCGCGAATGCGCGAGGCGCTGTCGGCCGCGGTGTCGGCGTCGATGAAGACGGCGGTCAGTTCGTTGCGGAAGAGCACGAACCCCAGTGCGCAGACGCCCATCCAGAGCACGGCCATGGCGACCGAGATGTGCGCGGAACGCGCCGCGCGGTCGAGGTTGCCCTCGCCGATGTGCTTGCCGACGAGACTGGTGGCGGACGTCGACAGCCCGACGGCCGGCATGAACGAGATGTGCACGAAGCGCATCGCCGCCCAACCCGCCGTCATGTGCTCGCTGCCAAAGCCGCCGGCGAGGATGGTCATGAAGATCGCCCAGCAGACCATTTCGTTGGCGAACTGGAGCCCGGCCGGCCAGCCAAGGCGGATGGTGTCGACGATCGCCGAGCGGTCAGGGCGCCATGCGCGGCGAATGCCGTAGTCGCGGTCGAGCCGCCGCGAGAGAAAGACCGCAAGCGGAATGCAGCACTCGGCGAATGTGCCGACCAGCGTGCCGATCGCGGCGCCCGTCACGCCGAGGCTCGGCGTGCCGGGGATTCCCGGGAGTCCGAGTTCGGGGAGTCCGCGCTCGCCGTAGATGAAGACGTAGTTCGCGAGCACGTTCACGACGTTGCCCGTGATCGCGGCGATGGTCACCACCTTCGGCTGCTGCAGGCCGAAGAAGAAGTTCGAGAGGGCCTTCGCGGCAAGCGTGACGCAGGCGCCGCCAAGGAGAACGCGCGCGTAGGACGTTTCAAGGCCGACGAGCGCGGGTTCATGACCCATCGCCTCGAAGGCGTGACGGATCACAAGCGCGAGCGGGAGCAGCACGAGCAGCCAGTAGCCGAGCGAGATCCAGAGGCCGGCCCAGCCGTAGCGCGCGATCTCGTCGCGGCGACCGGCGCCGACCCGCTGCGCGACGAGCGTGTTCACGAGACCGAGCGTGCCGAACGCGGCCGAGATCGGCGCCCAGGTCCAGATGCCACCATTGCCCTGCGCGGCCACCTCGAGCGGGCCGAGCACCGACACCATCAGGCTGTCGATGAACTGCATGAGCGTGTAGCTCAGCATCGCGACGATGGTGGGCCATGCCTGCGTCCAGACCTCGGAGATGTCGGCGCGCAGGCCGGTTGGGCCAGAGGGATTGTGCGCCGTGCGCGAGGTCATCGTTGCTTGTCGCTCTTCCGGAGACGGTGCACGGCACGTGCCGCTTGGTGCCAGGCACTGCCTGGCACGTGCCGTGCACCGGCGCGCGCCGTCGCAAATCCGTTCCACATGGCTCCGAACGACTCCGTCATCGCGTGCACGGCACGTGCCGCTTCGTGCCAGGCACCGCCTGGCACGTGCCGTGCACCGCCTGCCTCACGCGTCGGACATCCGTCTGGATGTCAGAGCTCGACCATCACCATGTCGCTCTCGACGGTCTCGACCTTCTCAGGCGCGTGTACGGCGTTCGCCATGCACTCGAGGCCCGCGACCTTCGCCATCTCGGCGTGCGTCGCGACCGGGCAGTAGCCCGCGGCCGATTTGCCCGCGCGTGCCGCGGCCAGATCGAGCGCGATCTGCGACTCGCTCCGCGCGAACTCGACCGGTTCAATCGCCTGCTCGAAGCTCTGGAGACGACCGGTCGCGTTCTCGAAGGAACCCGCCTTCTCGACCCACGCGGCACCCGGAAGGACGATTGTGGCCATCGCGGTCAGCGCATTCGACAGCGTGTCGATCGCGACGACGGTCTCGACCGACTTGAGCGCTGAACCGAGCGACGCGGTGAGCCACTCGCTTGGGTAGTTGCCGGTCACGATCGCCGCGCCGTACTTCCCGCTTGCGAGCGCCTGCTCGAAGCCCTGCGCGTTCGCGACGGGCTTGCCACCCGACAGCGCCTCCAGCACGCGACGCACACCGCGCGCGTTCGGCGCCTTCTCGGCGCGAATCGTGAAGCCACCGGGGAAAGTCTTGTCCTCGCCATGGAACGGCACCGGACCGACAGCGAGCATCGCGTCGGGATCAACCGAAAGCGCGTACTTCGCGAGTTGATACGCGTCCTCGCAGGAGAGCATCGGGCTCACGAGGAGCGCGAGATGCTTCTTGCGCACCGAGCGGCACGCGGTCATCGCGGCATCGACCGCCGCGACCGCCTCGCGCCACGCCTCGACCGGCCTGAGCGGATCGAACGCGTCGCGACCCTTGATCGACGGCAGCGACAGACGCGCATCGGAATGGACGAACTTCCAGCCGTAGCGCACCTCATCGGTGATCCACCACTTGTTGACGTCGTCGTTCTGTCGCGGCTTTACGCGGTAGACGCGGCCATCGTTGTGCTCGACGGAGATGTTGTCGCCGGAACTCGTGATGCCGTCGATCGACGGCGTCTTCTTGAGGAACCAGACGCGCTGCTGGAAGAGAAAGTCCTTGTCGAGAAGCGCGCCGACGGGGCAGAGGTCGACCACGTTGCCCGAGAGCTCGTTGTCGAGCGCCATGCCCGGGAAGACGTCGATCTGCTCGGTCGAGCCGCGGCCATCGACCATCAGTTCGTTGGTGCCGGTCACCTCGCGCGTGAACCGCACGCAGCGCGTACACATGATGCAGCGGTCGCTGTAGAGGAGGACATGCGGCCCGACGTCCTTCTTCGGCTGCTTGTTCTTCGCCTCGGTGAAGCGGCTCTGTCCGCGCCCGTACTGGTAGGAGTAGTCCTGCAGGTGGCACTCGCCGGCCTGATCGCACACCGGACAGTCGACCGGGTGGTTGATCAGGAGGAACTCCATGACCGCCTTCTGGTTGGCGACGGCCTTGGGGCTGTCGGTGTAGACGACCATGCCGTCGGCGGCGAGCTGCTGACAGGTCGGCACAAGCTTCGGGAACGGCTCAAGCTTGCCTGTCTTCGCGTTCGGCTGCCAGACCTCGCCGAGACAAATGCGGCAGTTGGCCACCACGGAAAGACCCGGGTGGTAGCAGTAGTGCGGAACCTCGACGTCCTGGTCGAGGGCGGCCTGCAGAATCGACTGGCCGGGCTTGAAGGGGTACTTCTTGCCGTTGATCGTGAGCTCTGGCATAGAGGCGGCAATGTAGCGGAAGGCCCCCTTCCGGTGTCCGCGAGAGAACCCGCAGGAAACACGCGGACACGCGAATCGAGCCCGATCCGCGCCCAATCCGCGCCCCGGTCTCCCGCGTCAGTCGCGTCGGCCGCGTCGGTTGCGTCGGTTGCGTCACCCGCCCGATGCGGCCGCAGGAAGCGTGGCGAAGCGGATCTTGATCCGACCGTCCTCGCAGGAGATCGCGCGCACTTCGACAAATCGGCCGTCGGCGAGACGGAATCGGCGTTCGGGATACCGAGCCTCAAAGCGCGCGAGTTCGTCCGCCAATGCGCCGGCAGCCTCCCAGCCGGCATCCGAAATCGGCACCGGAAGAAGACCGATGCGCGCGGCCCCGATGTCGACGATCAACCTCGCATCGGGCGATTCCTCAAGTGCAAGCGGCAGACGAAGCGTTCCGACCAGACCAAGCACCTCCGGCCCGACCGGCGCATCCACGATCAGCGCACCGTCGGCCGCGCTGATGCGCACGGTCGTCGCGCGCTCGAAGGGCGCCAGCGACGGATCGTGCGCGATCCACTTCGGAAGCCGCGTCGCGAGCCAGGCGTTCACGTCGGCTGGATCGATCGCGATCGCCCAGGTTTCCCCCGCTGGATCGCGAACCTTGGTGACCGCAGCGACCAGCGCCTGCTCCAGCGCCTCGCCGCGAGCAAGGGCGTCGCGCGGGAGCACAGGCCGCGCAGCGGGCGGAATCAGCGCAAGCACGGCCAGTGCGGCGATCGCGCCGAAGGCGATAAGGACGATCGCGCATCCGAGGCGCGCGGCAAGGGACCGTTTGGCAACTTCGCGTGGAGCCACACGCACAGGTTACGCGAGAAGCACACGGGCCCCGGCGAACCGGGGCCCGTGTGGATGGAGAAGCCTGATGACGAATCAACGGCGCCGGCGCTGTCCGGCGAGACCCGCGAGGCCGAGGAGCGCGAGGGCGCCCGGCGCGGGAATCGCGAAAATCTGATTCGTCGACGCGAAATCGGAGATGGTCTGGTCACCCTCGTAGAAGCCGATGCGGGTACCTGGCGCGAAGAAGTTGCCGTCGCCGAATGTTGCTCCGCCGTTCGACCGCAGGATTGCGTCGAGATTGATGAACATCTGGAGGCTCAGCGCGCGCAGCGTGGAGCCCGACTCAAGGATCGCGAAACTCCGCGTGGGCATGTCGAGGGTCGGAGTCGCGCCGTACGGCGTGATGAAGTTCCCTTCTCCCGCGCCACCCCCGCTGCTCGGACCGGTCCAGATCGTGTACTGCTTGGTCTGGAAGCGCCCGGGGTTCCAAGGCATGCTCGTGATGTACGAAGCGGTGTCGCCGACGTCATGGCTGAAGGCGCCGTCCGATGCGCCGAAGCTCGACGCCGGGGCGATGTTGTCGCCAAAGACATCGATCTGCAGATAGGCCGTGGTGCATCGCGTGCCACCGGTGTCATTGACGCCGACACCGATGATGCGGTCACCCGCCTGCCAAGATCCCGAGAAGAGGCTCGATCCGCTATCTCCCGTGTAGTCGAGCCCGTTGCCCGACGTGCCGTCGGCGAGGCGATTGCCTCCGAGCACCTGGCCCGCGTCGAGGGTGAACTGCGTGCGATAGATGTCGAACGTGCGGTTCGTCTGTCCCTGCACCTAGACACCGGAGGTCTGGCCGTTCGAGATGAAATCCCAACCCGACCAGGACGAGCCGCCGTTCATGTCGACGACTCCCGCGTGCGCCGAGGCGCCGACCGCGAGGACAACGATGACGGGAACATGGAACGCGGAGCGAAGATTCTCGATCGCGGTGGACTTTCGCATGGTCTCTCTCCTGAACGTTGCGCTTGGACACCGTCGCGGCCGGACCCGGCTCGAGACGCACCGGAGCTCTCCGGCCCTCCAACAAGGCACCGCCCGCGCGCACGCCGCAAGTGAAAACGCCGAAGCTTCGCGTACAAGAAGCCTCCGACGCGGTCGCGGCAGGTCGACGAGTGCGAGTCCGAGCCCAGATTCACGGACGGTCGACGCCTCCAGCCCGCAAAGGCCCGCAGAGGGTCAGTGGGATGCCTCAGGGAGCCCGAAGGGTTTCGAGGGTCCGGAGGGACCGCCGGGGCGCCAACCGAGGCGCGCCGGCGTCGCTGCGAGCGCCCAACGAAGGCTGCGGAAGCGCGGCGCAAGCCGGCACCGGAGATCACGCGGTGAAACGCTTCACAACAAGCGTGTCGTTCTGCCCACCGAAACCGAAGGAGTTCGAAAGACAGATGTCGACTTTCGCGCTGCGCGCCTTGTTCGGCACATAGTCAAGGTCGAGGTCAGGGTCGGGCGTGCCGTAGTTGATCGTCGGCGGCAGCATGCCGTCACGAATCGCAAGCACGCATGTCATGAACTCGACCGCGCCCGCTGCCGCGATGAGGTGGCCCATCATGCTCTTGATGGAACTCATCGGGATGTCCTTCGCGTTCGTGCCGAAGACGCGCTTCACGCCGCGAGTTTCGATCGAATCGTTCTCTTTCGTACCCGTGCCGTGCGCGCTGATGTAGTCGATCGCGGCGCGACCATCCGCGCGGCGCGCGTGCGGATCAATGCCAGCTTGCGCAAGCGCCATGGCCATCGACGCGGCGCCCCCGCGGCCTTCAGGATGAATGTCGGTGATGCGGAAGGCGTCGGCGCTCGAGCCGTAGCCCGCGACCTCGGCGAGCGGCGTCGCGCCGCGCGCAAGCGCGTGATCGAGCGCTTCCATCACGATCATGCCAGAGCCCTCGCCCATCACGAAGCCGTCGCGCGTCGCATCGAACGGCCGCGAGGCCTTCGTCGGATCGCCCTTCGAGGTCGAGAGCGCGGTGAGACGGTTGAAGCCCGTGACGCCGAGCAGATGGATCATCGTGTGCGTGCCGCCCGAGAGCATCACGTCGGTGTCGCCGCGCTGGATGAGGCTGAATGCCTCGCCGATCGCCTGCGTGCTCGCCGCGCACGCAGTAAGGCAGTTGAGCGCGGGGCCGCGGATCCCAAACTCGCGCGCGAGGTGCGCGAGCGGCATGTTGGGCTCCTGCTCGACCTCGCGCATGCGGTCCATCGCGCGGTGCGCGTGCTCGGCCCACCGAACGCCGTCGATCTTCCGTTCCTCGGCGTTCCAGCCGGCGATGTTCGACGCGGCGTAGTTGTCGAAGTCGATGACGCCCTCGCCCGCGCCGAGATAGAGGCCCACGCGCCTTCGATTCAGCCCCGCGAAGCCGTCGAGTCCCGACTGCCGCCACGCCTGGCAGGCCGCACCAAGCGCGAACTGCGAGTTGAGACCCGCGCTCGCGTGCACAGAGGTGTCCTTCACGAAATTGGCGATCGAGTAGTTGCGTACCTCGGCGGAGAAACTGGTCGGGAACGTGCGCGCATCGAAGCGCGTGGTCGGCCCCATGCCGCTCTCGGAGTTGAGGAGACGCTTCCAGACGCTGTCGACATCGTGGCCGAGGGGCGTCACCCAGCCTATGCCGGTGACGACGACGCGACGGTTGTTCTTCGTGGTGCTCATGATCGTGGGCTTGATCTGCGTCGGTGAATCAACTGGCGCGCGAGACGACGGCCGCACTGTTCTGGCCGCCGAGGCTCGGCGTGGCGATGAGGATGTGGCGCAGGCTGCGCGGCGCGCTTGGGGCGGCGGTCGCATCGAGGCCATCGGCCTTCGCCGTGTTCAGGCGAGCCGGCAACCGCTGCTCGGACAGCGCGCGGCACGCGACCGCGACGGCGATCGCGCCGAAGCCGGCACAAGTCGTACCGATCGAAGGCGCGAGCGTGACGAGAGGCTTCGTCGCGAACTCGGCGCCGAAGACGCGCGCGAGGGCGTTCTTCTCGAGGGCGTCGAGGGCCGCAACACCTGATCCGAAGGGAATGACCGCGTCGATGTCGGAAGGCGCGAGCCCGGCGTCGCGGAGCGCGGCGTGGATCGCGTCGGCGAGCGACTCGCCGCTTGCATCGGGCACGAGGCCGACCGTGTCTTCACACCAACTCTGCGAGGCGCCGGTTCCGGACAGCACCGCGTGGATGCGTGCGCCACGGGCCTTCGCGGTTTCCTCGGCCTCGACCACGAGAATGCCGCCGCCTTCGCCGATGAGCGTGCCGGCGGCCGCAGCGTCGAACGGCCTGACGGCCTTCGTGGCATCAGCGTCCTTCGCACAGTTCGCCAAGCGCCCTGCGAGCTCCTGCCGCAGATACGCCATCGGGTTCATCTTGCTGTCGGCGCCGCCCGAGAGGCACGCATCGGCCGCGCCACGCTCGATGACGCGCTGGCTCTCGGCGAGCGAGAGGCCCGACGACGCCTCGTTGCACGTGATCGTGTTCGACGGCCCCTGGCAGTCGTGGATGATCGTCACATGGCACGCAAGCATGTTGGGCAGGTACTTGAGAAGCCAGAGCGGCGTCAGTTCCTGCATCCCCTGCTGGCCCCAGTGGCCGGGATCGAACTTTCCCGCGGCGTCGCGCGAGGTGGCGAGCGCGGAGGTGAGCTCGTCGAGCTCGGCCGCGATGAGGCCGGCGCCGATGTGGCAACCGACGCGGTCGGGTCGAATCGTCGGCGGGTTGTCAGGATCGGTGCCACGGGTGGCAAGACCAGCGTCGCGCACGGCGGTGAGCGCACCGCCGACGGCAATCTCAATGTCACGGGCCATCACTTTGGTGGCCTTGCGGTAGCTCTTCGGGACGAGGTCCTTCACGTCGAAGTCGGCGGGAAGCTCGCCGCCGCATGCCGCCGTGAAGCCGGAGGCGTCGAAGGAGCGGATCGGAGCGAGGGCGGAGCGCCCCTCGCAGAGGGCGGACCAGAGCGGGTCGATCCCGACGCCGTGGGCGGTGACGGGACCGAGGCCGGTGATGACGACGCGTCGGCGTGACATGGGGGGCGGAGTATACGGGGAGGGGCGGCGGGCCTCTGCGGTGTGCCTGGGGTGCCAGCGCGTGCCAACTGGTGCCAGGCGGTGCACGGCACGTGCCATGCGGTGTCTGGCACCGGCTGGCACGTGCCGTGCACCGGGGGAGAAACTCGCCTCGTATCCGCAGCGCGGCTCGCATCCCCTTCGAAACCAATCGCAGAGCGCAACTTGCGGAAGAGACGCGCTCGATCAGACTTTTGGTGCCAGGAAGTGCCAGCTGGTGCCTGGCACGTGCCGTGTGGTGCCTGGCACTGGCTGGCACGTGCCGTGCACCGGCGGGGAGTCAGCGGCCTGCCGCGCGCCGCGCGATCAGCATCGCCAGCTCCAGCGCCTGCTCGTAGTTGAGCCTCGGATCAACCTGCGACCTGTACGCACGCGACAGATCGTCGTCCGTCAACCCGCGCGCGCCCCCCGTGCACTCCGTGACATCCTCGCCCGTCAACTCGACGTGCACCCCCGCGAGCACCGTCCCCTCCATCCGGTGGATCTCGAACGCCTGCTCGACCTCCGCAAGGATGTGGGCGAACTTCCGCGTCTTCACGCTCTTTCCCGCCCACGCCCCCGACGTCGGCACCACCGTCTCGGTATTGCCGTGCATCGGGTCGACGATCCAGACAACCGGCAGCTTCGCCTCACGCACCGCCCGCAAGAGCGGCGGCAGGGTACGACCGATCCGATGCGCACCGCAACGCGCCACGAGCACCACGCGCCCCGCCTCCGCATCGGGCGCGATCGTGCGAATCGTGGCGAGCAACTGCTCCGGCGTCGTGTCGGGGCCGACCTTCACACCGACGGGGTTGCGAATTCCCCGGCAGAACTCGACGTGCGCCGCGCTCGGGTCGCTGGTGCGGAGCCCCACCCACGGCAGATGGGTCGAGAGATTGAACCATCCCTCGCGGCGAGGCACGCGCCTCGTGAGCGACGACTCGTATGGCAGCACGAGCATCTCGTGGCTTGTGAAGAAATCGACGCGCTGCATCGCACCGATCGTGCCGCCCGCGAGTGTCTCCATGAAGCGCAGACTCTCGCCGATCGCATCGACCATGCGCTGATACTCCGCCGCAAGCGGCGAGTGCTTCACAAAGTCGAGATCCCAGTTCTCCGGATGATGGAGGTCGGCGAAGCCGCCGTCGACGAGCGAACGGATGAAGTTGAGCGTGAGGGCGCTGCGCTCGTAACCTCGGAGGAGGAGCACGGGATCGGGCGTGCGCGCCTCGCGGGTGAACTCGGGGCGGTTGACGTTGTCGCCGCGGAAACTCGGCAGTTCCAGGCCGTCGCGTATCTCGGTTGGCGCGCTGCGGGGCTTCGCGTACTGGCCGGCGAACCGCCCGATGCGCGTGATCCGCTTGCGCGTCCCGTGCACGAGGACCAGCGACATCTGCAGCAGGATCTTGAGCCGAGCGGCGATCGCAGGCGAGGTGCAGTCGGCGAAGCTCTCCGCGCAGTCGCCGCCCCACAGGATGAAGCGCTCACCACGCGCGGCCTCGGCGAGCTGCGTCTTCAGCGCCTCGATCTCGTAGCTGGTGACGAGCGGCGGCAGCGCCGCAATCTCGGCGAGCGTGCGCTCGAGCGCCGCCCGGTCCGGATAGACGGGCTGCTGCGTGCAGGGCAAACCTTCCCAACTGCGAGGCGTCCACTCCATAAGTGCAGGGTACAGGGGTCGGGGAGCGTGGCGCGCGAAGCCTCGGAAACCGCACAGTCCTCCGACCGGGGCGGGAGACGCGCGTCGGACCGATGCCGAGCCTCTGAAATCAGGCGACTGGCGATGGCTCCGGCGCCCCGCCGCTCGTGCGAAGCATCACGACAGGCCTTGGAAGAGGCGCGCGGGACGAGGCTCCAGAGGCTCGCAAGCCCCGAAACCACAAAGCCCCGAAACCACAAAGCCCCGAAACCACAAAGCCCCGAAACCACAAAGTCCCCGACCGGACGCGATCCTCCGTCGGTGGGGCACGCTCCAGAATGCTGGCGACAGGACTTGAACCTGCTCGGGTTTTACCCCACGGGAACCTAAATCCCGTGCGTCTGCCAATTCCGCCACGCCCGCGGCAGACC
>Ga0172372_10006335_pt1 | contig 16156 bp, 18 predicted proteins | sample LakKiv5m_2_FD_114544 | JGI IMG/M metagenome (GOLD analysis project Ga0172372, IMG submission 114544) | Freshwater microbial communities from Kabuno Bay, South-Kivu, Congo - kab_092012_9.5m | ecosystem: Environmental > Aquatic > Freshwater > Lake | place: Democratic Republic of the Congo...
CCCGAGGCAAAGCCTCGGCAGCCCGCTCAGTCGCGAGCGCTACGTGCAGCGCCATCCACGCCAAAGCGAGCGAAAGCGGGCACCCGAGGCAAAGCCTCGGCAGCCCGCTCAGTCGCGAGCGCTCAAACAACGAGCGCTCATTCAAGCGCGGCCGCACCCGACACGATCTCGGTGAGCTCGGTCGTGATGCGTGCCTGACGCGCGCGGTTGAAGTTGCGGCGGATGGTGCGTCCGAGGCCGCCGGCGTTGTCGGTCGCGGCCTTCATCGACACCATGCGCATCACGTGCTCCGAAACGGCCGCGTCGTTGAACGCCTGGAAGAGCGACACGACGACCGAGCGCGGGAGGAGATCGCCGAGGAGTTCGGCGCCCGACGGGCTGAACTCGTAGTTGGCGCTCGCGCCGCCCGAACTCGCGGGAGCCGCGAGCGGAAGGAGCTGCATCGCCTCCGGCACCTGCTTCGCGTTCGAGACGAAGCGCATGTAGACCACGTGCACGGCGTCGAACTTTCCTGCGGAGAAATCGGCCATCAGACGCTTCGCGAGCGCCTCGACCTGCGCGAACTGCGGCTTGTCGCCGAAGGTGTGCTTCTCGGCGACATCGAGCTTCGCGAAACGGAAGTAGGCAACGGCCTTCTTGCCGACGGTCTCGAGGACCACATCCTTGCCCGAACCCTTGAGGCCCTTGATCGCCTGCGATGCGCGGCGCAGCACGTTGCCGTTGTAGGCACCGCAGAGGCCACGGTCCGACGTGATCACGAGCACGAGCTCGCGCTTCGTCGGACTCGAGGGCGCCTTCATGAGCGGATGGGAGAAATCGTCGCCGGCAGCGGCCGCGACCTCACCCACCAGACCTCGAATGCGGTCGGTGTAGGGCCGGGTGGCCTTGGCACGGGCGAGCGCGGCGGTGAACTTCGCCGTCGCGATCATCTGCATGGTCTTGGTGATGCGCTGGATGGTGCGCACCGCAACCATGCGCTTCTTGAGCTCACGGATCTGGGCCATAGGGGCGGCGATGATAGCAAAGCGTCCCCCTTTCGGGGTGCGTCCGGCGCGCATCGCCCGACGGGTTCACGGTCCGGAAAGGATGAGCCCGTCGTACCCAAGTTCCATCCCCGCCGGGAGTTCCGGAGCGAGGGTCGCGTGACGGATGTCGTGGGTCATGTGGACGAAGACCGTCCGCGAGGGGGCGGCGCGTTCTGCAATCGCGATCGCTTCGGCAACCGTGAGATGCGTGGGATGCGCCCGATACCGGAGCATGTCGAGCACGAGCGTGCGCAGCCCGGAGAGCCGTGGCCACGCCGCCGGGGGCATGGCGGAGAGGTCGGTGCAGTAGGCCAGCGGGAGCGGCCCGGGTTGAACCGCGGCAACGCGTCCGGCGGCATCGAGCGCCTCGATGCGAAACGCGAGCACGGGCAGGCGTCCATGCAGCACCTCGAAAACGGTGAAGCGGAGCCCGTGCCGATCGATCACATCGCCGGGCGAGATCGTTCGCACGAAGAGGTCCGCGACGAACGAGTCGTTCACGTTCTCATGGCGCCGGAAGATGTGCCGGTACACACGTTCGAGGAACTCGCGCGTACGTAGGTCGGCGAAGACCTCGATCGGCGACTTCATCAGCGCGTTGTAGCGGCGCACGTCATCGAGCCCGAAGGTGTGGTCGACGTGATCGTGCGTGAAGAGGATGCCGTCGACCCGCTTGAACCGATGTCGGATCGAGTGTTCGCGATGATCGGGTCCGCAGTCGAGAAGAAAGAGCCGCTCGCGGCCCTCTGCGTCGACGAAGGAGATCGCCGCACCCGAGCGCGTGCGTCGGTCGCGCGGATCGTCGGACGTGCACACTTCGCAGTCGCAGCCGATCACCGGAATGCCCGCGGAGGTTCCCGTCCCGAGGAGAAGAAAACGCACGTCGCGAACGAGCGCGGGCGCAGAGGTTCGGCCGGACGACGCAGATTCCGCGCCGGTCATCCGCACCCGCCTCCGCCACAGGCGCGCGGGGCCTGTTCGGCGCACCCCGTCGCTGAAGCGGGGTTTGACGCAGGATTTGCGGCCGCGGCCTTGCACGAGGTTCCGCAGTGGCGCACGCAGCCCTCGCACCCACGGCCGCCTTCACCGCCGCTGGCTGCGGCATCATCTCGCTGCCCCGCGCGCAGCTCGTCACGCAGACTACGCGCGACCGCCGCGGGGTCTTCGGCGGCGCAGATCGCACTCGACACCGCGATACCCCGGCAACCCGCGCGCGCCAGAGCCTCGACGCGACCGGGCGCGATACCTCCGATCGCGAGATGCGGCACACCAGGAAACTCAGCGACGAACGCACGCAGATACGCCTCGCCTGACGGCGCGAGCCCGGGCTTGAGCGCCGATGTGTACATCGCACCGACGCCGCAAAGATCCGCACCCGCCGCGACCGCCGCACGAGCCTCGTCGAGCGAGTGCGTGCTTGCTCCAATCAGGAAGCGCGGACCCGCGATGCGGCGCGCCGCCGCGATCGGAAGATCGGTGGTGCCAAGGTGAACGCCATCGGCCTCAGCCGCAAGCGCCACATCAACGCGATCGTTGACGACAAGCGTCGTACCAGCGCCGATCACGGCGCGCACAGCACGCACGTGCGCGACCAGTTCGCCCGCGTCCATCTCCTTCTCGCGTACTTGGACGAGATCAACGCCGCCCGCGACCGCGGCACGCGCCACCTCGAGCACACCGCGACGGCAGAGTGCGCGCGTGAGCAGAAGACAGAGTGCAAACTGCCGCGCCTTTGCACGCGACGCGCGCAGCGTGACGTCGGCGGCAAGGGTGTAGCTTCGGTAGCGGATCGCCTCGACCGCGCGGGCGAGCGCCCCGTCGCCGAGCGACTTCGCCGCCTCCTCGATCACTCGTAGCGCCTCGCTGAGGCGCCCGACGGCCGCCTGTGCGACCGCGGAGATGTCCTCGCGGCGATATTCGGCCGCACCTTCGACCGTCGTACCCACATCGCCGGCGACGTCGCGCGCGGCGGCAAGGTCCGCGGCGGGAATCGACGCGATCGCGGCCTGGAGCGCGTGGCGCAGGGCCTTCGCCTCCTCCACGATGCGAGCGTCGTTCCAACCGAAGCGCGCCACATCCTCCACCGTGCGCAAGCCTTCGCGCGCGCGGTTCAGATTGGCGTCGATCATGCGGAGTGCTGCGTGCATCGCGCACAGCGTAGCGCGGCGCGGCTATGCTTCGCGCCCCGTCGAACGACGGGATTCCGGAGCGACCATGCCCGACGAGACAAATCCAGACCTCGCACCGCACGATCCAACTCGCCGAGCGTTCCTCGGCGTGATCACGGCCGGCGCCGCGGCTGCCGCTATTCCCGGCGCCGCGCACGCGACTGGCTCCCCCACCACCGCACCCGCGAACACACTCGCCAACACCGCCCAGGAGACGAAGCGCATGCCCTTCACCCTTCCCGATCTTCCGTACGCTGAGAACGCCCTCGAGCCGTCGATCGACGCGCTCACGATGAATATCCACCGCACGAAGCACCACAACGCCTACGTGACGAACCTCAACAAGGCGCTTGAAGGTCACCCCGATCTCGCCGCGAAGTCGATCGACGACCTCTGCCGCGAGATGGCGTCGATCCCCGAGTCGATCCGCACCGCCGTGCGCAACAACGGCGGTGGTCACTGGAACCACTCGATGTTCTGGAAGTGGATGGCCCCCAAGGGTCAGGGCGGCGCGCCGAGCGCGGAACTCGCGAAGGCGATCAACGCCGCCTTCGGTTCGATGGACGCGTTCAAGGAGAAGTTCGCCGCCGCGGGCGCTGGCCGATTCGGCTCAGGCTGGGCGTGGCTCTGCAAGAACGCCGACGGATCGCTCGCGATCTGCTCGACGCCGAACCAGGACAACCCACTGATGAAGGGCATCGCCGATTGCGGCGGTACTCCGATCCTCGGCTGCGACGTGTGGGAGCACGCGTACTACCTCAACTACCAGAACCGTCGCCCCGATTACCTGAAGGCGTGGTGGGACGTCGTCAACTGGAACGAAGTCAGCGCGTGCTACGCGCGTGGCTGAACAGACATCCGAAATCCCGTCAGCCCGCTGCGAGTCTTCGCGGCGGGCTGTCGCTCGGACCGGTCTGCAATTTTCCCGCTCAACGCGGGCACATCGTCACGCTCACGCTATCTTCTCAACCATGGCGCAATGGCACTACGCAATCCGCGGACAGCGCACCGGCCCTGTGACCGACGCTGAGATGGCAACGCTCCTCGCAAACGGAACCGTCCACATGGACACCCTCGTTTGGCGCGAAGGGATGTCCGAATGGAAGATTGCGCGCGACGTGGCCGAACTGCGCGATCTCGCGGCGATCGCGCCCGCGCAAGATGCCGCCGCGGGACTCCCCTCCATGGATGCGAGTGAACCGCCTCGCGCGGGCTTCACGCCTCCGACTCGCGCAGAAGGCATCGTCGCTCCTGAGCGAGGTGCGGAACTCGGTGACAAGACGGGAGGCGTGATTCCTTACAAGAATCCGCTCGCGCTCACGTCGTATTACATCGGGATCTTCGCGCTGCTTCCGTGCCTCGGAATCCTGCTCGCCATTCCCGCGATCGTGTGTGGCATTCTCGGTCTGCGTGCGTACCGAAAGCAGCCCGCTATTCGCGGCGTCGTGCACGCGTGGATCGGCATCGGCCTCGCATCACTCTCGCTGCTCGGACACGTGGCGTTCTTCGTGATCGGTGCGATGATGAATTGAACGCGCTGCGCCGACCCGCAGACGATCGGTTTCGTCAGTCTGCAGGCATGATGCCGTCGACCAGCTTGTCGAAGTTCGCGCGGTTCGCCTCGACTGTCTCGGTCGGCCCAACGAGTCGGAAGAAGACGTTGCGGCCTTCTGCCTGCACAATCGCCGCCAACTGGAGGAAATCACGCTTCGGCGCGGGTGATCCCATCGCCATGTAGTCGCCGGCAAGCTCCACGAGTTCGACATCCAGCGGACCGATCTTCTTCGCCGAACGCTTCGCCTCGGGCGGGCGATCGCCCACGCGGAACTGATTGCGCCAACGTTCGATGTTCGCGTCGAGCGGGCCACCATCGCCGTCGACGAAGACGCTCACGATGAGTTCCGCCTGCTTTGTCGAGTCGCCTTCGCCGGGTACCGAGTACTGCAGCGTCCGGAACTGCATCGAAGGCTTCGTCCAGACCCACGAGGTGGGCTTGGGCGCGCGCAGACCGGCGACCTCGAGCGCGGCCGGATCGTCGGCGCTTGTCGACGTCCGCCACTTCGACTGATCCACCTTCGGTCCATCCGACTTCTCGCGCGGAGGGAATGCCGTCGCGGCCGCGGCTTGGGCGGATGCCGCGGCGGCTGCATCGCTCGGCGCGCCGGGAGCGGCCGTTCCTGCGGTCGTGGCCGCAGTCGCGGCTGCGGGCGCCTGTGCGCCCACGGCGGTCGCCTCGACCGGAAGCGGCGGCGTCGGCTTCGGCGACTCGCCGCACGCGGTGAGTTGCAGGGCTGTTGCCGCCACGATCGCCGTGAGAAGCGACGGTGCGTACGCGTTGCGGGCGAGAGACACGATGGTGGGTGAGGTCGCGGTCATGCGGTGAACTCGGGATGCGCCGCGTAGGGCGCGGGGCCGTAGCATAGTCGCTCCATGCACGCCGCCACGACGCACCACGAATCCGCGAGCGCAACCGATGCGACCGTCACCTTCGTGGGCGGGCGGATCTGGACGGGTGACCCGGACCGCCCCCGGGCCTCGCGGGTCACGATGCGCGGTGGCGAGATCGTTGAGATCGATGGAGCAACCCGCGGTCGCGTCGTCGAACTTGGCTCCCGCTTCCTCGCACCGGCGTTTCTCGATGCGCATCTGCACATCACGCTCGGAGCCACGACGCTCTCGCAGTGCGATCTCTCTGGCGCAACCTCGCGGTCCGAGTTCGAGTCGCGCATTGCGAAGCATGCCGCGACGCTGGACGCGACCGGCGACGCCGCGCAGTGGTTCGTCAGCTTCGGTTGGAACGAGTCGGACTGGCGCGGCAGCGCACCTGATGGCACGTGGCTCGCGGCCGCGGGCAACCGGCCGGCGGTCGCGTGGCGCATGGATCAGCATGCGTGCGTCGTGAACCGCGCGGCGCTCGCGCAGCTCGACACATCGCACGTGGACGGCGGCGAGATCGAGGCCGATCGCGGGATCTTTCGCGAGCAAGCCGCGTGGAAGCGCGTGATTCCGGCGATTCCCGAACCTTCCTTCGCCGCGAAGCGCGCGAATCTCGCACGCGCGACCGCCTACCTGCACTCGCTGGGACTTGCGGGCGGCGGCTCGATGGAATATCTCCGCGACATCCGCGACGTCTATCTCGCGTCGCTTGAGACGCTCGATTTCCGCGTGCATGCGACCGTCCTCGATCGCGACTGGCCGCTCGACCAGCCGCCCGCGCTCCCGCGGATCGAACACCCCTGCTTCCGCATCGTGGGCATGAAGAGCTTCGCCGACGGCACCCTCGGCTCGCGCACCGCATGGATGCTCGAACCCTACGCCGACGCCGCGCACACGAGCGGCCTCTCGATGGAGCACACGCTGCGCGGAGAACTCGCGGCATGGATGCGGACGGTGCAGAAACTCGGGCTTTCGCCGAGCGTGCACGCGATCGGAGACCGCGCGGCGCATGCGCTGCTTGATGCATGCGATGCCTGCGCCGATCACCCCGCCCCACGGCTTGAGCACATGCAGACGCTCGCGCGCGAAGATGTCCCGCGCCTCGCGGGCCGCTACGCCAGCATGCAGCCCTTGCACAAAGCCGACGACGCGCGTCAGGCTCTCGCGCGGCTCGGCCCCCGCAGAATCGAACGCTTCTTCCCGTTCCGCGCGCTGCTTGCGCACGGCGCGCGGCTTGCCTTCGGCAGCGACTGGCCGATCGCGTCGCCCGATCCACTGCTCGGCATCAAGGCCGCGGTCACCGGGCTTGACCTCGACGGCCGTCCGTTCGCGACCGAACACTCGATTTCCGTCGAGGCGGCGCTCGCCGCGTACACGCGCGTTCCGGCGGAAATGCTCGGGTTTCCGGGCGGAATGCTGCGCGAAGGCCGCGCGGCCGACCTCGTCCTACTCGACCGCTCGCCATTCGAACTCGACTGGACACGCGAAATGCCCAAGGTCGAGGCGACGATCGTCGGAGGCCGCGTCGTCCACGGCGACAGCGCTATGCTCGGCGTCTTGCAGAGGGAGCGCAACTGATGGCGATCGGCGTGTACGGCTACTTCCAAGAACTCGGCGTCGCGGGCGCGGCCGCGTTCGTCTTCTGGGGCATCACCGCGGTGACGCTGCACGAACTTGCACACGGCTGGGCTGCGATCTGGCAGGGCGATGACACGCCGCGCATCTACCGGCGCATGACGTGGAATCCGCTGGTCCACATGGGTTGGCTCTCGATCCTCATGCTGCTCCTCGCCGGCATTTTCTGGGGCATGATGCCAACCGACCCAAGCAAGTACCGCTGGGGGCGGCGCGGACGCATCGTCGTGTCGGGCGCAGGCCCAGCGATGAACGCCCTGCTCGCAGTTCTGTGCTGGACCACATTCGGCATCGTCGTCGGACTCGGCGCAGACCCGCGCGTCGGCGAACCGACCACGCTGGGCCGTCTCGCGCAGTTCGCGCTGATCGGCGGCGCGCTCAACGGCATGCTCGCGCTCTTCAACATGCTGCCGATCCCGCCGTTCGACGGCGCGAGCGTGCTTGCGGGGTTCTCGCGCCGCTACTACATCTGGATGCACAACCCGAACGTGCAGCAGTGGGGCTTCTTCATCGTGATCGTGGCGATGTTCTCCGGCGTGCTCAGCATCATCGAGCGCGTGACGACGACCGGCGGCGTCTACCTCGCGGTGTTCGTGGCCGGCATCGTGAAGTCCGCCGTCGCGGGCGGCTGAGCGCGAGCGACCCCGCGCTATCGGACGCAAACCGCCCGTGCGCACACCACCGGATGCCCGTCGATTGCATCCCCCAGCCGTTTCCCCTACCTTTCCCGACTCGCAACCGCGAGCCGAAGGCGCCGCGCACGACGGTCACTCCCGTCCAACACGGCGCCAGAGTCCTGACGAGTCCGTCAAGAGACGGACGGGACCGAGGCTTGCCTTTGATGAAAGGGTGACGACATGGTCGTCCTCCGCATGAAGCGAATGGGCCGCGCCCATTCCCCGTTCTTCCGTCTGTCCGCCATGGACAAGCGCAACCCGCGCGACGGCTCCGTGATCGAAAACCTAGGCTGGTACAACCCCGTCGCAAAGCCGGGCGCGCAGTATCAGTTCAACGCCGAGCGCGTGAAGTACTGGCTCTCGGTGGGCGCGCAGCCCTCGGAGACGGCTGCCAACCTTCTCAAGAAGGTCGGCATCGATCCAACCCCAGGCAAGAAATCCTGATCCGCAGCGACGCCGACGCGGTCGCGACCGCGCCTGCGCCGCAACGGTGACGCATCCATCCGCGTGCCAGCCATGCGCATCGACGTGCTCACCATCTTCCCCGATCTCTTCGCAGGGTTTCTCCAAACGAGCATCCCCGCGAACGCGATCGAGGCAGGCGCCCTCCAGTGCCACGTGCACGACATCAGGGCGCATGCGGCGAACAGGCATCACAAGGTCGACGACCGTCCGTTCGGCGGAGGTCCAGGCATGGTCATGATGTGCCAGCCCATCTTCGATGCCGTCCAAGCGGCAGAGTCAACGGCAGCCGAGTCTCAGGACGCGGCCGCCGGTGGCAACGTGGTGCGCGTGCTGCTCTCGCCGCAAGGCGAGCGACTCACGCAGCCGCGCGTCGAATGGCTGGCACAACAGCCGCGCCTCCTCCTTCTCTGCGGTCACTATGAAGGCATCGACGAGCGCGTGATCGAGGAACTCAACCCCCTCGAGATCTCGCTCGGCGACTACGTCCTCTCCGGAGGCGAACTCGGCGCGATGGTTCTCATCGATGCCGTTGCGCGCCTGCAACCCGGCGTCCTCGGTCACGAGGAAAGCGCCGCGGAGGACTCGTTCAGCGTGCGCACGCCGGATGGCGCACATCTTCTCGATTGTCCGCACTACACCCGTCCCCGCGAGTGGAACGGGCGCGTGGTGCCGGATGTCCTCCTGTCGGGCGACCACGCTGCGGTCGCGCGATGGCGGGACGAGCAGCGGCTTTCGCGCACGCGTGCGCGCCGGCCGGACCTGCTCGCGCATGATCCACTCGCGAACCCGCAACCCCTGCCGGCGGCCAACAAGCACAAGTCCGCCACGCATGTTGCACGAGCCACGCGGTCGAACGCGCCGGATACCGGCGGCGGACTGCACGGCGAAACCGCGCCCGAGGGCGCATGAGGATTCCACCATGGCAAAGTTGAACCGTACATCCGTGATCGAAGGCATCGTCGCCGAGCAACTCAAGAAGGACGGCGAACTCCCGAAGTTCTCCGTCGGCGACACCATCGACATCCACTACAAGATCATCGAAGGCGACAAGGAGCGCATCCAGGTCTTCCAGGGTGTGCTGCTCGCCGACACTGGCCGCGGCATCCATCGCATGGTCACCGTGCGCCGCATCGTGGCCAACGAGGGCGTCGAGCGCTCGTTCCCGGTGCACTCGCCGCGTCTCGCGAAGATTGAGGTCATCCGTCGCGGCGACGCCCGCCGCGCGAAGCTCTTCTACCTCCGCGACCGCTTCGGCAAGAGCCGCCGTCTGCGCGACCAGCGCCGCGGCCTGAAGCACGTCGAGACCGCGTCGGCCTGAGCCGACCGGTCTCGATCGGATCGATCGAAAGACCCGCAGCGGGCCGTGCAAGCGGCCCGCTGTGCTTTTTCATCCGAACGGCCGCAGTCCGCGAGGCCGGACCTCCGGGTTGCCGACGCTTACCGCGCCATCGGCGATCGCGTCGATCCTCCAGACGCCCAGCGACTTGTCCGCGAACACACCGTCCGCTTCGGAACAACCCTCGACGATCAGCTGTTCGGGCTTCGGAAGCGAAAACGGATGCCGCTCGAGGTTGATCGGATACCAGTCGCCGGTCGGGATGTCGAGATTCGCGTCGCGGCCGGTGAACGTCGTTGTGATCAGCCACGTGCTCCCGCTGGCCCGAATGTTCTGAAGGGCTTTGAGCGCGAGATCGAACGAGAGATGCACGAGGCAGTCGCGCACGAGGACCACATCGACGCGCGGCAACGGATCGGCGATCAGGTCAAGCTTCGCGAAGCGTCGGTTGACGGCGCCGAACTGGCGCTGGTTGCGGTCGATGAGCTGCGGCACGATGTCACCGCCGATGTACGCGACGTCACCGAGATCCACCCGCTGCATCCAGTGGAAGTCGCCGCACGGCAGGTCGAGCATGGAACGCGCACCGAGCAACCGGAGGACCTGCGGGAGTACGCGCACAACCTCCCGGGTCTGCACGTTGTCGGAACCTTGTCCCGACAGGGAGACCTCGCTGCCCCAGTAGTTTGTCTCGAAGATCCCGGTGAAGATCTCCTCGGGCGACCTCGTCTCGACCCGAGGCGCGGGGCCCTGCGACCGGAGAAGACGAACGAGTGCCGGAAGTCCGGGGATTCCCTTCGCAACGCGGCGGAGATGTTCGTACACGAGAGCCTCCTAGGTGCAGCGTTCGCAAATCCCTCCGGCCCGGGCGGAACGATACGACTCCCGCACAAGTCCACGCCTTGCTCGAAACATCGCGCAACGTACAACGGCGTCCGCAGATATTCCGCGCGGAAACCACCAAGGACGCGCGCCACCGTTGCTCCTGCTCCCGAGCGAGCCCGCGGCATGTGGTGTGGGTTTCGAACGGGTCCGACGGGGCGCGCCGGACTCTGGCTCGGCGCTCTACACTGGCACCCCCCATGCACGTTCGTCTCGCCAAGAGCTTCACCTTCGAGGCCGCCCATTATCTCCCCTGCTTTCCCGACGGCCACAAGTGCCGTCGTATGCACGGGCACTCGTTCCGCGTCGAGGTCGTGGTCGAGGGCGAGATGGATCCCGCGAAGGGCTACCTCGTCGACTACGGCGACATCAAGAAGGCGATCTCGCCCGTACACGACATGCTCGACCACCGCTGTCTCAACGAGATCTCCGGGCTCGAGAACCCGACCGCCGAACTGCTGGCGAAGTGGGTGTGGGACAGACTGAAGCCGTCACTCCCGATGCTGTCGCAGGTCATCGTGTGCGAGACGTGCACGAGCCGCTGCGTGTACGAGGGGCGCTGATGACGCGCCCGATCCACCTTCTGCACGACGCGCCCGTCCTCGCACGCATGATCGGGGTCGAGATTCCGTGCTGCGCGCAGGTCGCGATGTCGACCGCGGGCGAGGCGACGACCTTCGCCGCCTTCGTCGACGGCAACCCGCTCTCGGGCGGCTGGATCGTCGACACCGACGCCCCGGGCACCCGCCTCGTCTCGTGGAGCGGGACGCTCGCCGACGAACCCTTCGGCGACGATCCGCGCACCTGGATGCGTGCCGGCCAAGAGCGCTTCGCGGCGTTTCTTGATGAAGTCGGACCCGCCCTCCTCCATCACCGCCGCACCGTTTGCTTCCGGCCGCACCACCGACACGTCCTGAGCGACGTCCATTCCTCGGTCAAGATGCTGCGCGAACGCGCGGGTGGCCCGTTCGAGGTGCTGCTGTCGCCCGCCGATCTGCTGGCACCGTCGATGCTGCGCGACGTCGAGGATCACCTCGCGCGTATGTTCGCGCACCTCGGGCCCATCGCCGCGGGCGTCCTTGTCGCCGACGTGGCCGAGACGCCAGAAACCAACGAAAGCGGCCTCTTCGCCACCCAGCCCTTCGGACAGGGATGCCTGCCCGCGCCGCTCGTCGCGCGGCTGCTTGCCGAGCACGTGCCGCCTGAAACCCCGGTCGTGCTCGTGCCCGGCGACCTCGAGGGCCAGCGCCGCCTGCTCGGTCTGTAGTGGTTGTGCAAGCGAAAGGCCGCGCCGGCCCCGCTTCCCCCACCGAACCTTCACACGCAGGTTGCCGACGAATCTCCCGGGGGTAGACTCTCCGAGACCCGCGGAAGGGATTCCGCGGCGACGATCCCCGGACCGAGGTCCGTGGATCCGCGAACGGAGTCACTTCGAGTTGCCAGGAGTTCCCATGTCAGCGCTCACGGGTGGAGTTGCGAACGGAGCCCTCGGAAACCACGGCGTCGGTCTCGACGCGAAGGTCCTGGTTCTCAATCGCTTCTACAGCGCGATCCGCGTGATCGACGCGCGTCGCGCGTTCGTACTTCTCGCCAAGGAGATCGCCGAGGTCATCGCGGTCGAGGACGGCTCGTACGTCTCGTACCCGTTCTCCACATGGACGGAGCTCTCGGAGTTCCGCCGCGAGTTCGAGCTGAACCAGCACGACTGGGTGCGCACCTCGCGCATCTCGATCGCCGTGCCGAAGATCGTGCGCGTGCTGGGCTACGACCGCCTCCCGCGCGAGCAGGTGAAACTCAACCGCCGCAACATCTACGCGCGCGACGCGAACCTCTGCCAGTACTGCGGCAAGACGTTCGCAACGAAGGAACTGACGCTCGACCATGTGAAGCCGCGCGTTCAGGGCGGCGGCAACTCGTGGACGAACCTCGTATGCGCGTGCGTCAAGTGCAACGCTCGCAAGGGCGGCCGTACGCCGGAGCAAGCGGGCATGAGGCTCATTCGAGTGCCCGCAAAGCCGAAGCGCAACCCCGCGATTTCGATCCGGCTGGGAAGCCCGAAGTACGAATCCTGGAAGGCGTTCCTCGACGAGGCGTACTGGACGGTCGAACTGTCGGAAGACTGACCCGGCATCGGTCGTGACGCGTTTGCGCGGAAGCCGGATGTGAGGGCCGTGATCGCGTTCGATCCGCGAACGTCCGAATCGCATGTGAAGAACCAAGCTTCACCGCATGCAGCTCCGCCGGGAAGGCTGCCGCCCTCGGTAGCATCGCACGCACGAGCCGCGCCTCGAGGAGCCTCCCATGTCGAAAGCGAAGCGGAAGAACGATGCCACCCCCGCCGACGGATCCGCGGATCCCGCGGTGGAATCGAGCGCACCCGCGCTGAGCAAGAAGGAGCGGAAGGCCGCCGAAAGGGCCGCCGAAAGGGCCGCCGAAAAGGGAGCAAAGGCCGCAAAGGCGGCTGAGCGCGAGGCGCGCAAGTTGGCGAAACGGGCCGCGAAGGAAGCCACGAAGGAAGCTGCGAAGAAAGCCACGAAGGAAGCCACGAAGGAAGCTGCAGTGACTGCGGTCGCCGCGAGCCCGGACGTGAGTTCCGACGGCGAGAAGCATGCGAAGAAGGAGAAGCGTGCGAAGAAGACGGACCGGGACGCCGAAGATGCGACGCCTCCGTCCGACGCTTCGATGCCGAAGTTCAAGCACGTGCGCAAGAAGAGGCTGTCGAGCGGCAAGGGTGCGACGGCGCAGGAGATCGGTGCGTCGCTTGTCGCGCTCTTCAATGCAGGCAAGAGCGACGAGGCCGAGCAGACCTGGTACCACCGCCGCATCGAGTCGATCGAAGAGGACGGAACGGTCTTCGAGGGCTGGAAGGGCGTGCTTGAGAAGGGCAAGTGGTGGAAGGAGACCTTCACCGTGCTCTCGATGCGCGCGTCGGGCCCCTACGTCTGCGCGAACGGCTTCACGGTCGTCTTCACCGGGCGTGTTCGACTGCCGGACGGCACCGAGGTCGACGCGCACGAATGCGGCGTCTACACGGTCGAGAAGGGCCGGATCGTCCGCGAGCAGTTCATGCAATGGCGTGGCTAGGTTCTGTCTGAGGGATCGCCGAAGGCCCGAAATCCGCGTCGGCGCCCGAGTGGCGAGGAGGCGAGACGAAGCCGTATCCGCAGCGATACGGTGAGTCGAAGCCGACAACGCCAGTCGGGATGCCGTGCGGATTGAAGACCGGTGAATCCATCAGACAGAGCCGAACGCCGCGCCGCGCGCACACGGTTCGTCACGCCCCGAAGAGCATGAGACCGAGCGTCAGCGTGAAGGCGTTGTTGATGCCATGGGCGACCATCGGCGCGACGAGGCTGCCGCGCATCTCGCGGTAGAGGCAGAAGCCGACGGCGAGACCGCCGAGCGCGGGTATGAAGAGCAGGCCCTGCGGGTGGATCGCGGCGAAGATCACGCTTGAGACGACCGCCGAGACCAAGGCCGAGAGGAGGCGCGATCGCGGCGCCACCGCCCCGCGCAGGTGTCCGTACAGGAATCCGCGGAACGCGATCTCCTCGACGATCGGCGCCATCACGGCCGCCAGCACGAGAAGGAGCACGACCTCGAGCGCGCCCGCGCCGCCGAGCATCTCGACCGCGGGGTGCGATGGCGGAGCCTGCTCGCCACCGATCGCCTGCGCGATCAGGGTGAGGATGAAGTAGATCACTCCGCCGATCACCAGGATCGGCACAGCGCTGAGGTAACAGACGATTCCCGCGCCGATCTCGGAGAGGAGGCCCTTGCCGGTGTGGAGGCCGATCGCGGCGCGGAGGTCCGCCACCGAGATGCCACGCGCCCCGGGATACGCGAGGACGGCAAGCGAGCCGCCCATCGCCGCGATCGAGAGCATGAGGCTGCCCGTCGATGCGATCGCATCCGGGAGCATTCCGGCGAGGAACCCGGCGCCCACCGTGAGGAGCAGATAGAGAACCATCCAGATCGCGAAGGTCTCGCCGAGCACGAGCATCACGTGTCCATCGCTCGTCGGCGCGAGCTGCGGCTTCGTGCGACCCGACGAGACGAACGCCGCGAGGATGAGGAGCGCGAGGAGGCCGAGGACGAAGACCCCGACGTACCACACGCCTGCAAGAATGACCACGCCGAGCGCGCGCGACCCCTCCGAGGCACCGTCCGCCGACAGCAGTCGCCCGAAGTACCCGAGATCGGCCTCGATCCGTTCGCGCGTCTCGTCACTCACCGCGGAGAAGTCGCCGTTCGAGGCGTCAAGAGCCTCAAGCGCGCCAACCACGTCGTCGCGCAGCGCCTTGCGCCGCTCGATCGACGCCTCGTCGACCGCGGGCGCCATCGGATCGACCGACTCCTGAGGAATCTGGATCTCGCGCGCAAAGTCGGCGCCCTTTCCCCATCCGTCGAAGGCGCCAAGCAGGATGGCGTAGGCAAGTTGCTCGCTCGTGTTGCCAATCTCTAGTGGCCGGGCGTTCGAAAGCAACATGCTTCCCGGCGTCGTGGGCGACCAGTCGTGGCCTGCGCTCAGGATCTTTCCGATGAGTTCCGCTTCCATGCGCAGCGGCTCGATGGTGGGCTCGGCACTCGGCTCGGCACTCGGCTCGGCACTCGGCTCGGCACTCGGCTCGGCGGCTGGCGTCATTCCCTCGGGATCTGGAGCGAGGCGAACGCGCTGCAGAAGCACGACCGACACGGAGACAGCGAGGATGACCGACCAGACAAACGACAGGCGGAGCGACTTGTTCTGCATGGGGTGAACCGCTGTTATTGGACGCGAAACAACTCGAACTCGCCCGCTTCCCGCTCATTGTCGGTCGCCTCGACCAGCCGTCATCAACAGCGCGATCTTGACACCCCCCGGGGTCTTGGTATCCTCGCCGATTCTCCGCACGGCGATCCGTGCACACCTTGCACTTCCGCGGTGTTTCACCGCGAGTGAATCATTCGGACAGACCATGCCCCGTCAGACCTACATTGCAAAGCCCGGTGAGATCAAGACCGTTTGGCGCCACGTCGATGCCGAAGGCAAGACGCTTGGCCACCTCGCGACCGAGGTCGCGACGGTCCTCATGGGCAAGCACCGCCCCGACTACACCCCTGGCGTCCTCTCGGGCGACGCGGTCATCGTCACCAACGCCTCGAAGGTTGTCCTCTCGGGCAGCAAGCTCGATCAGAAGACGCGCCGCCGTTGGTCCGGCTACCCGGGCGGTCTGAAGATCCGCTCGTACCGCCAGGAAATGGATTCGAACCCAGCGCGTCTCGTCAGCGAGGCGATCCTGCGCATGGTTCCGAAGGGTCGTTTCGGCCGCTCGCTCTCGACGCGTCTCCGCGTCTTCGCGGGCGCGAGCCACACCCATGCGTCGCAGGAGCCCGTCGCGTTCGACGCGAAGGTCGACACCGGCGCCCCCGTGATCACGAAGGCCGCGCTCCAGAAGGGTTCGCGCCTGAAGAGCGCGCCGCGCCGCTCGAATTGATCTCGCATTTGATCTCCTGAAGTACTGACAAGTACGACGAAGCACGACGAAGCAC
>Ga0172372_10006336_pt1 | contig 16155 bp, 7 predicted proteins | sample LakKiv5m_2_FD_114544 | JGI IMG/M metagenome (GOLD analysis project Ga0172372, IMG submission 114544) | Freshwater microbial communities from Kabuno Bay, South-Kivu, Congo - kab_092012_9.5m | ecosystem: Environmental > Aquatic > Freshwater > Lake | place: Democratic Republic of the Congo...
CCCCAGAGCATCTGCCACAAACGGTTCACGGCAACGCGCGCGGTCAACGGGTTCCGGCGATCCGCCAGCCACCTCGCCAGCCCCAGCCGGTCGCGCGGCAGATCGTCCGGCCAGGCGGCAACCGAAGCGGGAACTCCGTGGGCGACTTCCTGCCCTTTCGCATCCCAGACGCCGCGCAGCAGCAGATGCGTCCGGCGCGCCTCTTTGCGTTCGGACAACACCATCACGTTGAGCTTTCCGGCGTCTTTCTTCACTTCGTTCAATCGCTGCTTCGCAACATCCACCGCCCGCTGCGCCTGCAGCAGTTGCGGTTGATCGGCGAGGAACTGCTCCTTCAACCGTTTGCTGAGCGATTCGGAAATCGTCGCGGTATCCGGCAGGTTCGCGAGTTCCTCCAGCGGCGGCTGTTCGAGGCTGCGCACTGCGGGGCCGGGTTGATTGGTGACCAGCAACCGGAACCGGCCGAGGTTTTGATAGCCGGCCAGCGAATGCTGCGCAAGTTCCACGATCAGCTCGTCCTCTGCGGCAACTTCAACCGGCTCATGAAACGCGAACAGCGCGAGACGCGGCTGCTTTGGATCGCTGCCCTCCGTGGACCAGCCGGTCCGCGGATCGTCGTCGAGCACATCGGCGATCGGCCCATAAGCTTTATCACCGGACTTCGCCGGTGAGTAATCCGCCGTGGCCGCCGCGATGGTGATTTCTTTCACCGTGCGCTGACCGCGCTTCTGCAGCAGCACCTTCAAACCGGTCAGAATCACATGCCCGTTTTCGGAGCGCGACAACCCGCCGCCGGTCTGCGACTCATGCGGCAGCACCTCCAGCTTCAAACCGGTCCAGCGCTGACGGCCGTCATTCACCACCAACTCCGGGACGCGGCAGACCACGCGGTAATGCTCGTGCTTCGGAAAGACCCCCGTGGCCTGGATCGTTCCATCGTCTTCCTGATGAAGCTTCGTGCCGGCCGCCGTCTCCATGTGAGCGGCAGGCAACGGCCGCCAGACTGGAAGACCGCTCGCGGCCTGCAATCGCTGCTGCGCGAGCCATTCCGGAAACCGCGCGTCGAGACGGCTTCGCATATCGGTCAGAATTGCTTCGCGCCGCGCAACTTCACGCTGAGCATCCTCCACGGCCTTCGCCGCATACGGCGATTGATACGGCAGAAACGGTTTGGCGCCGCTGCCCGCCTTCCCATCTTCATCAATGCTGTTGAAGAACGCCGACAGGCTGTAGTAGTCGGCCTGCGACACGGGATCGTACTTGTGGCTGTGACACTGACAGCAGCCCAGCGTCAGCCCCAGCCAGACCGTGCCGATGGTGTTCACCCGGTCGATGACATAATCGACGCGCGACTCTTCGGGATCGCGACCGCCTTCACCGTTGGTCATGTGATTGCGATGAAAGCAGGTCGCCAGCTTCTGCTCGTCCGAGGCGTTCGGCAGCAGATCGCCCGCGAACTGTTCGATGGTGAAAGCATCAAACGGCTGGTTGCGGTTGAAGGCATCAATGACCCAGTCGCGCCACGGCCAGTTGGTGCGCGTGGCATCGGCTTGAAAACCATCGGTGTCCGAATAGCGGGCCGCATCGAGCCACACCATCGCCATCCGCTCGCCGTAATGCGGTGATGCCAGTCGCTCATCGACATAGCGTTCCAGCGCCGCATCCATACCGTTCATCGAGCAGTCCCTGAGGAACGCTTCGACTTCCTCCGGCGCCGGCGGCAGACCAGTCAGATCCAGAGAGACTCGACGAGCCAGCGTCGTCAGCGGCGCGGAGGGCGATGGCTTCAGACCGCACTGCTGCAGTTGAGCCAGCACGAAGTGATCGAGCGGCTGTTTCGGCCAGGGCGATCCATCCACCGGTTGCACATCCGGCAGCGCGGGCCGTTCCGGCGGAATGAAGGACCAGTGCGTTTCGTACTCCGCTCCCTGTTCGACCCAGCGTTTCAGCAGATCGATCTCGCGAGGCGAGAGCGTGCGTCCGGAATCCGGCGGCGGCATCTGCTGATCGGGATCGGTACTGAGAATCCGACGGACCAGTTCGCTCGCCTCCGGCCGGCCGGGAACAATCGCCGCCTTTCCGTCGATCTCACGAACCGCTTCCTCGCGCCGATCCAGCCGCAGCCCGCCCTCGCGAGTCCCCTCATCCGGCCCGTGACAGCTCAAGCACCGATCGCTGAGCACCGGCAGCACATCCCTCGTGAAGGAGAGATCACCCCCGGCCGCATGCAAATGGAGTGGGCCGGACAGGACCGTTGTCAGGAAAGCCGCAAGCAGACATCGGAAAGACATGGCGCACCGCGATCAGTCACTCAGGTCATTTCGCAACCGCCGCAGCGTAGCGAATGCCTATGGCTCCATCTTCTGATGGCCGGATCGCAGGGCCTGCTCCAGTTTCTCGGCGAACGCCTTGAAGCCCTGCGGGCAGTTGCGTTTCAGTTCGTCGATATCCGTCTCTGCGGCCACTCGTTCCCGGAACTCCGTGCCTGCACTGCTGTGACCGAGTTGAGCGACCTGCTCCAGCAGTTTGTGAGCCTGATGTTCCGGCTTATCACTACTGTTGAAGTAGGTCTCAACCCGTGAGGGCCGATAGATCGCATCCAGGTCCGCGTCGCTCACTTGAAGCACGGCCTTCAGGCCTGATCTGGCTCCCAGAGTCCACGCCTCAATGGATTCAACGGCCACACCAATAACGACCTTATGATCCGGCAGTTCCTGCTGAATTTCATCCCGGCCCGCCGCAAGGCTGGAGCGAACAGCGTCGTTTCGATCCTGGTCATGCGTAAAAACAGTTGCTGCGCATCCTTCTCGACGAGCGAGCTGCACAGCCGCTGTAACTTTGTGCTGCAGTCCGGCCGGCTTTCGGCGATCCAGCCGATCAAGCTGGCCACGACTGACGGAGATACTGTCGTGATGAATCTCCGGAACAATCTTTCGAGCCAGAATCGAGACAACTCCCTGTGCTCTGGCAAAACCAATCGGCCAGGATCGCTTACCGATATCATTGTTACCCTCGCCGACAAACAACACCTTCATACCGGCACCCCTTCGAACATCTTTTCTTCGCCGAAGAGGTTCCAGATTTCGCCGGGAGAGAATGTCTTCATCAGCCGGTCAATCTCCGGCACTTCGTTCATGGGAGTGACAGTGGTCTCGCCGTTCTCATTCCGCCGGAACACACGCACTTCTGAGGGATCGACATAATTCAACAGCAGTGGGCTGTGCGTCGTCAGAATCACCTGCCGCGGCTTGTTTCCAATCTCACCCGTTGTCATCTTCCGCAGCAGGTCGATCACCATCTCCAGCCGACCAGGATGAAGGCCGTTTTCCGGCTCTTCGATCAAAAGAATATCTGGCGTTTCTGCATGTGCTAATGCGAGAAATGCTGTTAGCAGCAACGCACCGTCAGAAACCTGACTGCATGGAATGTGCTTTGTTGACTTACGCTTGTTCTCATCCTTCTCTGCGCCATCTCCATGTGTATCTAGGACATACTCGATCTGCAGAACCTGCTGCCCATTCGATTCAACAATCGGCGTAAAGATTCCCAGCAGCGCAGGAACCTCCGCATGAAGATACTCTTCCAGTCTACCACGCACCGTGCGATCAGGACCGTTGAATACTAAGTGAAGGACGTCTGCCAGATTAGAGCCATCAGAAGCGAGCACTGGCGTCGATGTTGGCCGAATTCTTGATCGCAATTGCTCTGGTTGAAGTCGATAAATGGTACTGCATCGAAACACTGAGACGATCTCTGCATCCTGATCACCGTCAATCGCTTTACGAAAGAATCGCCAGCCCGGCTTTGAGCCGTCGATGCCGCTTGCAATCCGTCCTCGCTTAGGGTGATTAGGAAAGTAGGCTCCCAGCTCAAATTCAACACTGCCATCTTCTTGATCAGCGATCCATTGTGAATAAAGGCTTGTGTTATTCAACTTCAGAGAGTCTGCGACAGCCTGACAGTCCGGATCGATCTTGAGTTGGTATCTCACTTCTTCTGGAGGAAAAGTTGAGACTTCGATCTCAATCGAAAGGCCATCACACCTGAACGTCAAACTCCGCATCTCACTTCTGGACTCGAGTTCCTGGTCGTCCAATGACACTGCCTGACTGGTTAAACGGAGCGCTTCCAGAAAACTGGTCTTGCCGCTGTCGTTCGGGCCGATCAGGACGGTCAGCGGTTTGAGATCGACGGTGACGTCTCGCAGGCATTTGTAGTTCTGAATGTGGACCTGGTTGATCATGGTTTCCTCATTCGATCCTCAGCGGTCAGGCAGTACGCTCAGCGATCATAACTCAGGTTCGGGCTGAGCCAGCGTTCGACTTCTTCCACCGGCATGTTTCTCCGGCGGGCGTAGTCTTCCACCTGGTCTTTCATCAATCGGTCCACGGCGAAGTAGCGTGCGGCGGGATGCGCGAAGTACAGACCGCTCACGGATGAAGCCGGCATCATGGCGAAGGATTCCGTGAGCTGAATGCCGGACTGTTCGGGATCCAGCAGATCGAACAACGTCCGCTTCGGCGTGTGGTCCGGACAGGCGGGATAACCAAAGGCCGGGCGGATGCCGCGGTACTTTTCGGCGATCAGGTCTTCGCTGCTGAGCTTCTCAAATTTTCCATAGTTCCAGTCGTCGCGGGCCTGCTTGTGCAGTCGTTCGGCAAACGCTTCGGCCAGCCGGTCGGCCAGAGCCTTGACCATGATCGACGAGTAGTCGTCGTGGTCGCGATCGAAGCGGGCGCAGAGTTCCTCGCAGCCAAGGCCGGTCGTCACCGCGAAGGCGCCGATCGAATCGATCCGGCCGGAAGCAACCGGCGCGATGTAATCGGCCAGCGAGCGGAAATCGGTCTGCCCGACCCGTTCCCACTGCTGACGCAGCATCGGGAACCGGCATTTTTCGGCAGCCTGAAACCGCGAAACAATCTCTTCGCGATTGACGGACTCCAGCTTCTGACAAACCTGATCGCGCTTGCCGCGAATGGTCCCGCGACCGGTCTTCAGCAGCCGGCCGAGTTCCACATCGTTCAAGCCCTGCGCGATGCCGCCGCACATGTGGCGTTCCAGAATCGACAGCGTCAGCACGCGCTCATCCGGCTCCCAGACGATGATGTCGTCGCCTTCGGAATTCGCCGGCCAGAAGCCGTACACGCCATTCGCGATCAGCCACTGCTGTTCGATGATCTGATCGAGCAGCCGCCGCGCGTCGTCATACAGTTGAGTGGCCTGCGATCCGACGGTGGCATCGCTGAGAATCGCCGGGTACTTCCCCTTGAGTTCCCACGTCATGAAGAACGGTGACCAGTCGATGTACGGAACCAGGTCGGCCAGCGGGTAACTGTCGAGCCGCTTCACGCCGAGGAAGCCGGGGGTCGGCAGATCGACCTTGAGCCAGTCGCAGGTGAAACGTCGTTCGAGCGCATCCGCATACGGAACCAGCGCCCGCGCCTGGCGATCGGTGAACGACGCGCGATCGCGTTCCTGATCGGCCTGCACGCGCGCGAGGAATTCGATGCGCTGGGTCTCATCCAGCAGGTTCTCCACAACCGGCACGGAGATCGACGCGTCGAGCACATGCACCACCGGCTGGCTGTACTGCGGCGCGATCTTCACGGCCGTGTGTTTCGGCGACGTGGTCGCACCGCCGATCAGCAGCGGAGTCAGCAGGCCCTGCCGCTGCATCTCTTTCGCCACATGAACCATCTCATCCAGCGACGGCGTGATCAGGCCGCTGAGGCCGATGATGTCCGCGTTCTTCTCGCGCGCCGCCTGCAGGATGGTTTCGCACGGCACCATCACGCCCAGATCGACGACCTCGAAGTTGTTGCACCGCAGCACGACCCCCACGATGTTCTTGCCGATGTCATGCACATCGCCTTTGACGGTCGCCAGAACAACCGTGCCGCGCGATGAAGACTGTGGCGATTGAGCTGCCGGCTGTTCAACCACTGCCGACTGCCCATTGCCCATTGCCTCTGCTGCGGCCTTCTCCGCTTCCATGAACGGTTCGAGATACGCGACCGCTTTCTTCATGACGCGCGCAGATTTCACGACCTGCGGGAGAAACATTTTGCCCGCGCCGAACAGTTCACCCACGACGCTCATGCCGGCCATCAGCGGCCCCTGAATGACATTGAGTGGCCGGCCGTACTTGAGCCGCGCTTCTTCCGTGTCCTGGTCGATGAAATCCGTGACGCCCTTAAGCAGCGCGTGCTTGAGACGCTCCTCAACAGATCCGTTCCGCCATTCATCCTTCTGCGCGCTGCCATCTTTGTCGGACTCGGACTTCTGCAACCCGGCCGAGAACGTGATCAGTCGCTCGGTTGCATCCGGCCGGCGGTTGAGCACCACGTCCTCGACGTACTCCAGCAGTTCCTTGTCGATCTCCTCGTACACGGCGAGCTGCCCGGCATTGACGATGCCCATATCCAGCCCGGCCTTGATCGCGTGATAGAGGAACACCGCGTTGACCGCTTCGCGCACAACATCGTTGCCTCGGAAGCTGAAGCTGACATTGCTGACGCCACCGGATGTCTTCGCGCCGGGACATTCCTGCTTGATCCGTCGCACCGCGTCGAAGAACTCCACGGCGTAGTTCGAGTGCTCCTCCATCCCCGTGCCGATCGTCAGGATATTCGGATCGAAGATGATGTCTTCCGGTGGAACACCGGCCCTCTGAGTCAGCAGGTCATACGCCCGCCTGCAGATCGCGACCTTGCGATCCGCGTCCACCGCCTGACCGGCTTCGTCGAAAGCCATCACGATCACAGCCGCGCCGTACTGGCGGATCAGCCGCGCCTGTTCGAGGAACTTCTCTTCGCCTTCCTTCAGGCTGATCGAGTTGACGACGCCTTTGCCCTGCAGGCATTTCAGACCGGATTCGATGACGGTCCACTTCGAGCTGTCGACCATGACCGGCACGGTGGCGATGTCGCGTTCGGGCGCGATCATGTTGAGAAACCTCGCCATGCAGGCTTCGCTGTCGAGCAGTCCCTCGTCCATGTTGATGTCGATCATGTTCGCACCGCCTTCAACCTGCTGGCGGGCGATGCTCAACGCTTCGTCGTACTTCTCCTCTTTGATGAGCCGCGCGAACTTGCGCGAACCGGTCACGTTGGTCCGCTCGCCGACCATGAAGAACGTGCTGTCGGGCGTCATCTTCTGCACGGTCAGGCCGGAGAAGGTCGTCACCGGAGCGACCGGCGGAATGCGGCGCGGGGGCAGCGACTTCACAGCCTCAGCAATCGCCGCGATGTGCGGAGGCGTACTGCCGCAGCAGCCGCCGACAATGTTCACGAAGCCGCGTTCGGCGAACTCACCAACCAGCCGGCCCATCGTGTCCGGCGTCATGTCGAATTCACCCAGCGCGTTCGGCAGGCCGGCGTTCGGATAGCAGGAGACGTACTTCGGCGCGAGTCCGGAGAGCTCCTCAATCCACGGCCTCATCTTCTCCGGACCGACCGCGCAGTTGAAACCGATGCTGAGCATCGGGAAGTGCGAGACCGAGTTCCAGAAGGCTTCGATCGACTGACCGTACAGAGTTGATCCGCCACCCTGCTCGAAGACGGTCGCCGACACCATGACCGGCAGCAACCGGCCCGTGCGCTCAAAGTATTTCGCGATGGCGAACAGGCACGCCTTCATGTTGAGCGTGTCGAACGATGTTTCAGGCAGCAGCAGGTCACACCCGCCATCCACCAGTCCGGCAATCTGTTCGGTGTAAGCGACGACGACTTCATCCCACGACACCATCCGGCGGCTGGGATCGTTCTCGTCGAAGGCATACGACAGCGCCTTGTCCATCGGCCCGATGCTGCCGGCGACGAAGCGCGGCTTGTCCGGAGTCTGCTCCGAGAATTCGACCGCCGCCTGTTTCGCGAGCTGAGCGGCCGCGCGGTTGACCTCATACGCCAGGCTCGGCTGTTCAAACCCGTTCGCCGTCAGCCGCCCCGGTTCGAGGCCGGGAAAGTAATTGGCCATCGACACGGTCTGCGCGTTGAACGTGTTCGTCTCGACGATGTCGGCCCCGGCTTCAAAGTACTGGCGGTGGATCGAGCCGATGACATCGGGGCGCGTCAGCACCAGCAGATCGTTGAAGCCTTTGAGGTCTTTCGAATGATCGCGGAAGCGGTCGCCTCGAAAGTCTGCTTCGTCCAGCTTGAAGCGCTGGACCATCGTGCCCATCGCGCCGTCGAGAATGAGAATGCGGTCAGTCAGCAGGTTTTGAATCAGATCGTGAGTCGATGCGGACATCAGAGCGCCGGAATGAAGGCAGGCGGATGGCAGTGAAACTGCCGGTGAGGCGTGAACTGTAGGCTCGACACCGCTCACCGGAAACCTGCTCGCGGAAATGTCCGCACCGCATCAGGTACGGCTGATCCGTCTGCCGCAAAAACGACCGCAGGCTCATTCGGAGACGTCCCGCCGGATTCCAAACAGGTGACGGATATCCAGAAAAACCATGTTGATCGACGGGACGACCACCAGCGTCAGGGCGGTCGCGAAGATCAGGCCCCAGGCGAGCGTGATGGCCATCGGAATCAGAAACCGCGCCTGAAAACTGGTCTCAAACATGAGTGGTGACATTCCGACCACTGCCGTCACGGTGTTGAGAACGATGGCCCGCATGCGGAGTTTGCTGCCCGCGACGCTGGCTTCCAGAGTGCTCAGCCCCGCCCGGATGCGCGTATTGATGAAATCGACCAGCACCAGCGAGTCGTTATCGACGATGCCGTTCAGAGCCACCAGACCGATGGCGGTCATGATGGTCATCTCGTACCCCATGATCCAGTGGCCGATGATCGCTCCCTGCACTCCGAATGGAACGGCGATCATGACGACGATCGGCTGCGTGTAGGAGCGGAACAGCGCGGCCAGCAGGACGTAGATGATCGCCAGCGAACACGGAAAGGCCCACATCATGCTGTCCATGAATTTCCGGTTCTCGAGCGTCTTGCCGAGCATTTCCGCGCGGACTCCCGGATGCGACTTCACCAGTTCGGTCTGCATCCACTGCTCGAGCGCAGCCACCACTTCCGAATCGTTGGCTTCGCTCTGATTGACGTCGGCATAGACCATCACGGCCCGGCGTTGATCGCTGCGCCGGATCGATGCCAGCGCCGTTGATTCCGTCAGCTCCGCCACATCGTGGACCGGCACCCAGCCGCGGCGTTCCGGTCCACCCGGTGTCGGAATCCACATGGACTCCAGCGAGAACAGATCGTCGCGATACACCTCCGGGTAGCGGACCATGATCTTGACGGACTCGCGGTTGCGCGTGATGCGCCGCGCTTCCCGGCCGTAGAACGCGCCGCGCACCTCCTGCCCCAGCGACGCGACGGAAATGCCGGTGGCGCGGGCGGACTCGCGCAGCCGCAACTGCATTTCGCGCTGATTCAGATCGAGGTCGTCATCAATATCGAAGACGCCTTGATAAGTGGTGAGCTGCTGCTTGACCGCTTCCGCCGCCGAAGCCGTTTCCTCCAGGTCGTCACCGGACAGCTGCACTTCGACACTGCGTCCGGCCGGGCCGCCGTTGAGCGACGTCCAGGCCAGCGAGTTGATCCCGGACAGCTTCTCGCCTTTGAGCCGCAGGTCGGTCAGCACCATCTCACTGGTTCGGTCGCGCTGCTCACTCTCGGTCAGTTCGATGACCAGTTGTCCGAGATGTCCGCCGAACTTCGCGCCAACCGCGCCCGATCCGGCGATATCGACCTGGATGCCGACATACGACTGGACGTTGACGACTTCCGGCAGCGACTTCGCGTAGTTGCTGAGTTCCTTCAGCCGGTCGCGGGTCCGATCGGACGGCGAACCGATCGGCATCTCCAGATCGCCCACCAGAGTTTCGCTGTCCATATCCGGGCTGGGAACGAACGGCACGATCCCACCGGCAACCAGTCCGAAGGCGAGGAACAACGTCGATACGGCGGTGGCCAGCGTCACATACCGCCATCGCAGCGACAGGCGGATGAAGCGGTCGTAAATGTCATCAATGAGCCAGTCGAAGAAGGTCGAGCGGGTGTCAGCCAGCCGCTGCTTCCAGGCTCTGAGTTTCTGCAACAGGGACGGATGAGATGAGGCAGAATCGGATGTTGTCGCGACCGGATCCGGATCCGGCGAATCCGGTCTGCGGAAGAAACGTTTGATGGGCCGGACATGTCCGAGATGCGACGGCAGCATGATCAGCGCTTCGACCATCGACATGCTCATCGCCGCGATACAGACCAGCGGCAGCTCCTTCATGAAATCGCCGAGCTGACCTTTGATGAACAGCAGCGGCAGGAACGCGCCGATGGTCGTGCCGGTCATCGTGATGATCGGCCAGAGCACTTCTTCCGAGCCTTTGATCGCGGCTTCCTTCGGCGGCAGTCCTTCTTCCATGTGCCGGTAGATGTTCTCGCCCATGACGATGGCTTCATCGACGTCGATGCTCATCACGATGATCAGCGCCATGAGACTGACGAGATTCAGCGTCACACCCATGATCGACATGATCATGAACGCGCCGAGGAACGTGACCGGCAGACCCACCGCCGCCCAGAAAGCGACGCGCCGATCGAGGAACAGCATCAGCGCCAGCAGGATCATGAACAGCCCCTGCAGGCCGTTATCCACCATCATGTCGATGCGGCCTTCGATGAACCGCGCGATGTCCGTATGCAGAGCCACCTGAAAGCGATGATCGAACGGCCGCTCCCGCGACCGCTGATACCACCCTTCGGGATCCGGCTGCCCCAGCGCCGCGTTCACGAACCGGCTGCCGTGCGCCCAGATCAGGCTGAACGGCTTCCAGTACCACGGCTGCTCGTGCGCCGCGGCGATGCCGAATGGATCGAAGGCCGCATTCTGCTTGCCTTTGACATAGGCTTTCACCAGTTGCGAAATGCGGATCGCATCCTGCCCCCGCGCCTGGTACACGACGCAGTTGATGCACGGTTCGCTGTTGAAGAAACCCTGCTGATCGACGTCCACAAAGGCGTCGCGAACCAGCGCGACATCTTTCAGGAACAGGCTCCGTCCGTCGGACAGACTGCGGAGCAGAATCCGGTTGAGCCGCTCACCCAGCTGCTCTTCGCCCAGCGTCCGGATCGAGACGGTCGAGCGGGCACCATCAATGCGTCCGCCGGTCACATCGAGATTCGCTTCGCGAACCGCGGCGGCCACTTCCTCAAAAGTGATGTCGTACTGCAGCAGCTTCTCCGGCCGGACTTCGACGCTGATTTCGTCGTCGCGCTGGCCATTCAATTCGACGTCGCTGACGCCGGGCAGCAGCAGCAGTTCGTCGCGGAGCTGCCGGGCCGCCTGCTTCCGCGCCGCTTCTTCCCCTGGTCCGAACAGAGCGACGCTGATGACCGGCAGCTTCGGTTCCATCTTGCGGATGGTGGTCTTTTCCGCATCCGGCGGCAGATCAGGAATCGCGTCGATCTCGGCCTTCACTTCCTGCAGGACGCGGTCCACATCCCTCGTGCCCGATACCAGTGTCAGGACCGTGAAGCTGACGCCATCGGACGCGGTTGAGTCGATCTTCTCGATGCCCTGCACGTCGCGCACGGCCTCTTCGATGCGGATCGTCAGCGCCTTCTCAATCTCCGCCGGTGAGACACCCGGATACGGCGTCGAGATCAGCAGCTTCTCCGGACGCGATTCCGGAAACATCTCGCGGACCATCCCCAGGCCGCACAGCCCGCCGGTCACGAGAATGATCACCATCAGCAGGTTGACGATGACCGGGTTGTGAACGCTGAAGCGCGGCAGAGACATGGTGCGGACCGGAAACGAACGCGGGGCCAGGAGCCACTGATTGTTCCTGACCCCGCCCGTTCGTGAAAGGTTCCGACCGCGTCATGCGCGGAAAGCTGCTTCCTGAAGTCCGGAATATCCGCGTTCGGACCGCGTCGTAGATCCTGCGGTCGCTTCTGAGATTTTGAGAACTCCGTCGTCTTCGTTTAACCCGCAGCCGGAGGCGCAGGTGTTTTCGGAGTGTGATGGCGATTCGACACCTGCGCCTCCGGCTGCGGGTTAAACAATCAAAGACCTCATTCATGGCTGCGAGAGGTTTAAGCACAGCCTGGAGAAATACGGTTCACGCCGCGCGCTGCAGGAACCGGCTCAGGCGCTCGAAGTCGTCGTTGTTCGAGAACTCGACAATGAGCTGCCCGGACTCCTTCGACTTCAACCGGACTTCCACCTTCAAACCCAGCAGGTCGCGGAACCGCTGCTCCAGCGACACGATGTGGTCTGTCTTCTCCGGCTTCCCGCGACTCGACCTGGCCTTCCCGCCAGCGATGGGAATCACATCCGGCGACGGCTCCGCCTGCAGCAGTTCGCGCACCGCCTCTTCGGTCTTCCGCACCGAGAGGCCTTCCGACTGAATCCGCGCGGCCATCGCGAGCTGCTGCGGCTCTTCCAGGGGCAGGATCGCTTTCGCATGCCCGGCGCTGAGCTTCTCTTCCAGGAGCGCCTGGCGGATCGGTTCGGGCAGTTCCAGCAGACGCATCAGGTTGGAAACCGTGGAGCGATCCAGCGACAGCCGCTTGCCGAGTTCCTCAATCGTGCAGCCGTTCCGCTGGACGTAAGCCTGGAACGCCTGGGCCTTCTCCAGGGGGTTGAGATCCTTCCGCTTGAGGTTCTCTTCCAGCGCGGCTTCCGCGACTTCCCGATCCTCCAGCGACATGACACAGCAGGGAATCTCGGTCAGGCCGAGGCGTTGCGCGGCCAGCCAGCGCCGCTCACCGGCCACCAGTTGCCAGCCACCTTCGATCGGGCGGACCAGCACCGGCTGCAGCAGACCATGCTGGCAGATGCTCTCGGCGAGTTCGTTGAGCGCGGCTTCTTCGAACTCGCGCCGCGGTTGAAACGGATTGCGCTGGATGGCCGCGACCGGCAGCAGCGATGTCAGCGGCGCGGTCTCTGTGGTTCCCGTTTCAACAACCGCTGCCGCGGAAACTGACGCATCAGCAACCGATGCCGGTTCGTGATGCTCGTCGTGTTCGGGTTCATGACCGCCGCCAAAGAGCGCGGACAGCCCGCGCCCCAGCCGGCGTCCGGTGGAATCAGACATCATTCTTCCTTCCATGGATCAGGTCACACGGACGTCGCGTCCGCGAGTGGAGTTGCTCCAGCAGCCTTCAAACTCACACAGGTCACCGATGAAGACGGCGCGATACCGGGAGGGCGAGGCTCCTGCCGAGCCGTAAGTCCCGGCTCGGCAGGAGCCTCGCCCTCCCGATCGCCGCGCAATCCGGGCCGCGAGTGTATGCCTGCCTTTTGAATTGCCGGAAGATGACCTGCGCTCAGTTCGCGATGACTCGATACAGCCGGATGACGGCGTTCCGCGAGGCTTCCAGTTCCGACGGCGGAACGTCATCGAGCAGCACAAAGTCGCTCTGGCGATACGGCACTTCGGCCAGCAGTTGCAGCCGCTCGCGGACCTGAGCCAGTTGCTCCTGAAACTGCGGATTGCGCTCCGCATGCGGCCCGGCCACCAGGAATGTGGGTACTCCGCCGAGTTCCGCGCCCGGCTTCGCGAAGGCCAGATCCATCACCGGCTGAACTCCGATATCCGGCTGCGGCAGATGGTAGAACAATCCCGGCTCGCCGTAGACGTAGAGCACGAACCGCGCCTGCGGATTCGATGACGGCCGCTCCCGGCTGCTCTCATCCGCCGATTTCAGAATGCCCACCGCCGCTTCCGCCAGCCCGGTCCGGGATTCGTACGTGGGCTGCACCCACCACTCATCCGGCGTCATGAACGCACCACCGACGATCAACAAAACACCCAGCCCGGCGGTCACGATGGTGGCCACCTTCTCGCGGGAACCGCTGACCCTCGAGTGGCCCTCTCGATCCGAATCGCCAAAGCGGATGAAGAGGACGAAGGGTGGCAGCAGACTGAAGACCGGCGGAAACAGAGGCAGCAGCAGCCGGGGATAAGGCCGGTACATCGGAGCGGCCAGCAGCAGACCGAAGCACCACGCCGCGACAAGAGCGACTCCGGTCAGAAACACTCGCGGACCGTTTGGATGCAGAAAGAGCAGGAGGAGGATGCCGGCAATGACCGCGAGCAACAGCCCCCACAGCTTCGGAAAGAGGAACAGCAGACTGGCTGCGACCGTTGTGATCAGGACGTTTCGCAGAGCCTCAGCATCGTTCCAAGTGGAACGGGTTCCCTGATCTGCGCGAGTGCCGATGCCTGCCTCGTCTCCCCGCCTTACGTTTTCGTTCCACGTGGAACGCGCGAGGATCACGGCTGACACCAGCCCCAGCATCAGACCGCAGATCGAAAGCGGATGCCCGAAGTGCTTCTGAGTCTCCGCATGCCGCAACAGGCTGTCTTTCCAGCCCGACAGACCCGTCACGTAGTTCGCGTGATTGGCCGCCACAGCGGCGTATCCACCTTCGCTCTGCAGACCCTGCCAGACCGGAAACCAGAGCAGCGCGGCAATCGCCGTCATCAGCAGGAAGACCCCGGCCAGTCGCGCTGGGGATGGTCCCGCATCATCACCGCAACCCGGATCAGCAATCTGCGAGTCGCCAGCCCCGGACTGACCCGGACCTCGCCGGCGGACCACCACGATCCCGGCGAGTCCTCCGGATGCGGCGATCGCCAGCGGCAACCAGCCATTGTACTTTGTCGCCCAGGCGAACGCGGTGAAGACTCCGGCAAAGACCGCCTGGCTCAGACTGCCTGTCGCGAACATCCGGATCTGACACCACACGGCAAGGACCAGGAAGAACGCCAGCGGCGCATCGGTCAGTGCCGAGCGGCTCAGCGCGATGTGATAGTCATTCAGCGCCAGCAGTCCGGCCGCTGCCAGTCCGGCTGCCGCGCCGGCCCAGGTTCTGGTCAGCAGCCACAGCGCGGGCACGGTCAGAGTGCCCAGCAGAATGCCGGGGAGAAACGGCGCCCAGGAAGCCGAGTTCGTCAGAATCTGCGACCACTCAATGAGCGCCGGCAGCAGCGGCGGCGCGTAAAGATGCCGCGCGGGATACTTCCAGCCGCTGTCCGGGAAGAGCAGGTTCGAGGCATACACGCCCTCATCGAAGTGCTCGATGGCCAGCCGGTCCAGATGCCACGTGCGCGCGACCAGAGCCACCAGCGTGATCAGCCCGATCAGGATCAGTTCCAGCCGACCGGGCAGCGGGGTCTCGTTGATGAGCCGGCTGGACGGTTCCGAGGACATCGTGCTGGCGGATGGAGTACGGGACATCTTCGAAGCCTGTCCGGTCAGGGCGGCGTGTGTCGCTCAGAATCTGAATCGCTTCGAGGGTGTGAATCTATCCCGCAGGGTGTGACCAGCAGAGCGAAACTCGATTGGTGTGCCGGCGCAGGCAGAGCATTGTGATCCCTCTGTGTTTGAATCGATCGGAATGTTCTCTGCGCCGGCACACCGCTGCATCATTCTGCCCGCTGGTCACACCCTACGGCCTGGTCCCCAGCCGCGAACCATACTGAGTCTCATAGTAATCCCGGTACGCGCCGCTGCGGATGCGCTCGACCCAGTCGGTGTGATGCAGGTACCAGGCAATGGTGTCGCGCAGGCCGTCTTCAAAAGTGACCTGCGGACGCCAGCCCAGTTCGCGTTCCGCCTTGCTCGTGTCGATCGCATAGCGGAAGTCGTGACCGGCCCGGTCTTCCACGTACTTGATCAGCGAATGCGGTTTGCCCAGCGCGTCGAGCAGCCGCTTCGTGAGTTCGATGTTCTGCAGTTCGCAATGCCCGCCGAAGTTGTAGACCTCACCCGGCCGGCCTTTCCGCAGCGCGGCATCAATGCCCCGGCAGTGATCGAGCACGTGGATCCAGTCGCGGATATTGGTCCCGGAACCATAGACGGGCACGGGTCTGTCCTGCTGAATGTTCGAGATGAACAGCGGGATCAGTTTCTCCGGGAACTGCCAGGGACCGTAGTTGTTCGAGCAGCGTGTCGTGATCGCCGGAAAGTGGTAGGTGTGGAAGTACGATCGCACGAGCAGATCGGCCGCGGCTTTGGATGCCGAATACGGACTGTTCGGGGCCAGCGGCGTGTCTTCCGTGAAGAACCCTTCTGAGCCCAGAGTGCCGTAGACTTCATCCGTCGAGACCTGGAGATAACGACCGACTCCCGTCTGCCGCGCGACATCCAGCAGCACCTGCGTACCGACGATGTTGGTCTGCACGAA
>Ga0172372_10006337_pt1 | contig 16155 bp, 16 predicted proteins | sample LakKiv5m_2_FD_114544 | JGI IMG/M metagenome (GOLD analysis project Ga0172372, IMG submission 114544) | Freshwater microbial communities from Kabuno Bay, South-Kivu, Congo - kab_092012_9.5m | ecosystem: Environmental > Aquatic > Freshwater > Lake | place: Democratic Republic of the Congo...
CGTGCACGCCGAGCCCTGGGTCGCCGAGTCGCGGGTCGCCGAGGGCGGCGCGTGAGCCGCGGCCTGCTGCGCGCCGGGATCGGACTGGTCATCCTCGGCGTCAGCGTGCCCGTCAGCGGCCTCGACCTCGCCGACGACCTGATCGGGCTGGTCCTGCTCGCGGTTGCGGGCCGCGACCTCGGGTCGCGCCCGCTGCTGGTCACCGCGACCCTGGCCGCGCTCGTCGACCTCGTCGAGTTCGGCGGCGCGGTCTCGATCCTCGTCGACGGCTCCCACCGGTGGTGGTACGCCGCCGCCGGCACCGGGGGCGTCCTCCAGTCCCTCGTCATCGTCACCGCGGCGTACGCCGTCGGCCGCGCCTGCGGTCGTCGGCCCACCCGCGCGTGGGCCGCAGCGGCGCTGGCGTACGTCGCGCTCGCCCTGGTGCGGGCGGCGCTGCTCGTCGGCCCCGCCGCCGGCACCGCCACCGCCGGCCGCGCGCTCGGCGTGGCGGGCCCGCTGCTCACCGCCGGCGCCCTCGTCGCGGGCATCGTGGTGCTGGTCGCCCGGGAACGGACATTCCCCCCTTTTCCTGCGGATCCACGCCCGCGGCCCTAGCCTCGAACCCGTGATCCGTCCCCGCCTCGCCGCGCTCGCGGCCCTGACGCTGAGCCTCGTCACCCTGCCGGTGCTCACCGCGCCCACGACCAGCGTCGCCGCGGCGAACCCGCTGTGCTCGCTCCTGCCGATCCTGTGCCCGCCGGAGCCGGACGTGACGCCGCCCGACACCGAGATCACGGCCCAGACGCCGGCCACGAACGCCGACGGCTGGGTGACCTCGCGATCGGTGGCGTTCAGCTTCCGGTTCACCTACCCGGAGGGTCAGGCGCCCCAGCCGACCGAGGACAACCCGAACCCGCAGACCAACTTCCAGTGCCGGACGCAGACGCCGTCGCAGAACTCCCCCACCGCCTGGGCCGCCTGCACCAGTCCCGTCCAGCTCAACAACCTCGCGGACACCGACCGGGCCGACGCGTCCAAGGTGCACCGCTTCGAGGTCCGCGCGGTGCACCCCAACAACCGCAACGCCGACGCGTCGCCCGCCGCGGTCTCCTTCCGCCTCGACGCGACGCCGCCGCAGACCGAGCTGCTCAGCGCGCCGGTGCTCGAGGGACCGGGTCAGGCGTACCTGCTCGACAACAAGGCCGCCTTCCAGTTCTTCGGCCTCGGCGGCGGCATCACCGGGTACGTCTGCGCGCTCAACGCCCGCGTGTTCTCCTGCCCCGAGACGCGCCACACGGCGACCGGGCTCGGCGCGGGCCGCTACCGCTTCGCCGTGTCGGCGCGCGACCAGGCCGGCAACGTCGACCCCTCCCCGGCGACCTTCGACTTCGTCGTGCCGTTCAACCGTGTCGGCACCAAGAAGCAGATCCGCCGGATGTGGACCCGGGTGGCCGCGCCCAACCACTTCAACGACGACTACGTCATCACCCGGACCAAGGGCGCCTTCCTGACCCGCCGGATCTCCGGGGTGCGGGAGATCGCGATCGTCGCGCCGCGCGGACCGGGCCAGGGCAAGATCCGCGTCGACCTGGGCAAGACCCGGCTGAAGGTCATCAAGTTCCAGGCGCAGCGCTTCCAGCACAAGCAGATGTTCCGCGTCGTCGTGCCGGGCGGCCGCCCGGTCTCCGGCCTACTGCGGATCACCGTCATCAGCCCGAACGGCAAGCCGGTCTACATCGACGGCCTCGCCCTGCGCTGAGGTCTCGACCGGCTCGATCTACACGACAGGGCGCCCCCGCTCGGCGGGGGCGCCCTGTCGGCGTACTGCGGTGGTGCGGGAGCGGCTCAGGCCGAGACGACGTTGAGCTGCACCGCGGCGGAGACGTCCTCGTGGACCTTCACGGTCACCTGGTGCGAGCCCAGGGACTTGATCGGGTTGCCGAGCACGATGGTCCGCTTGTCGACCTCGGTGCCGGACTCCTTGATGGCGTCGGCGATGTCGGCCGGGGTGACCGAGCCGAAGAGCCGACCGCCCTCGCCCGCGCGGACGCGGACGTTGACGACCGAGCCCTCGAGCTTGGCCTTGATCTCGCCGGCGTGGTCGAGGTCGCGGACCGCGCGCGCACCGCGGGCGGCCTTGATGGAGTCGACGGTCTTCTGGCCGCCGCGGGTCCAGCGGATGCCGAGGCCGCGCGGGACGAGGTAGTTGCGGCCGTAGCCGTCCTTGACCTCGACGACGTCGCCGGGGCTACCGAGGCCGGTGACCTCCTGGGTGAGGATGAGCTTCATGGTGTCCTCTCCTCTCAGCGACCGGTCGAGGTGTAGGGCAGCAGCGCCATCTCGCGGGCGTTCTTGATCGCCGTGGCGATCTTGCGCTGCTCCTGGACCGAGACGCCGGTGACCCGACGCGCGCGGATCTTGCCGCGGTCGGAGATGAACTTCCGCAGCAGGGCGGTGTCCTTGTAGTCGATCGTGGTGATGCCCGCAGCCTTGAGGGGGTTCTGCTTCTTCTTCGGCTTGCGGACGACTGGCTTCGCCATGGTTGGTCTCTCTTCGTTCAGTGAGTCTTAGAAGGGGGGCTCGTCGCCGCCGGCCGGACCTGCGGCCCAGGGGTCGTTGCCGCCGCCCTGCGGGGCTCCGCCGCCCTGGCCACCGCCGGTGGCCCAGGGGTCGTTGCCGCCGCCGCCCTGCTGACCGCCGCCGTAGCCGCCGCCACCCCCGCCACCCGAGCGGGTGGCCTTGGTGACCTTGGCGGTGGCGTACTTCAGCGAGGGGCCGACCTCCTCGACGTCGATCTCGAAGACCGTCCGCTTCTCGCCCTCACGGGTCTCGTACTGGCGCGACTTCAAGCGCCCCTGCACGACGACCCGCATGCCCCGCTGGAGGGACTCGGCGACGTTCTCCGCCATCTGGCGCCAGGCGCTGCACGAGAGGAAGAGGGCGTCGCCGTCCTTCCACTCGTTGGTCTGGCGGTCGAAGGTGCGCGGAGTGGACGCGATGCGGAAGTTGGCCACGGCCGCCCCGGAGGGGGTGAACCGCAGCTCGGGGTCGTCGACCAGGTTGCCGACGACGGTGATGACGGTCTCGCCTGCCATGTGGAGGCCTTTCGAGTTGCGAGCGGAGAGGTGGTCGGACCCGACGGTAGAGCGCGGGACCGACCCTCGGCCAGGGTGCGGCTACTGCCTGGGGACCGCCCGGGTGGGGGGTCCGGCAGGACCGGCTGGGTCAGCTGGCCTCGGGGGCGCGCATGACCTTGGTCCGGATGACCGACTCGTTCAGCGAGAGCTGACGGTCGAGCTCCTTGACGGACGCCGGCTCGGCGGTGAGGTCGATGACCGCGTAGATGGCCTCCGACTTCTTGTTGATCTCGTAGGCCAGACGACGGCGTCCCCAGACATCGACGTTCTCCACGCTGCCACCGTCGTTGCGGATGACGTTGAGATAGGTGTCGAGTGAGGGAGCGACCGTGCGCTCGTCGGTCTCAGGGTCGAGCATGACCATGACTTCGTAAGCACGCAAAGCTTCTCCACCTCCTTCGGACTAGAGCGGTCACGGCGTTTCCGTGACAGGAGGGCGTTGCGTCGGCCCTGGCGTGACACCCGTATCGGACGGGGCGTGCGCAGGACCGCGCAAGGCTACCAGCGGCGTGCCGTACGCCGGAAATCGTCGGAACCGTCACCTGCGCGCAGCGTCCCCGCCCCCGCGCGGTCATCCTCATGACGCCTGGCTGCGGTCGGCTCGGGACCGTGACTCCCTCCGGTCCCCGCCGCCCCGTCCGCCCCGTCCGTCTGGTCGCGCTCGTGCTGATCCTCGCCGTCGGGCTGCTCGCCCCCGCAGCGGCGGCCGAGCGCAGCCACCCGCCCGCCGACGTCCCGGACCGCGTGGTGCTCACGCCGTACGGCGACACCACGCGGGGGTTGTCGGTGACCTGGCGGGTCCGTACCGGGGCCACGACCCGGCTCGAGCTGCGCCGCGTGGGCGCGGAGGACGTCCGCTCACTGGCACCCGACGTCACCGCGTCCGTGCGGGGCACGGGTGCCACCCACCCGAGCGTGCGGCTGACCGGCCTCGAGCCGGGGGGCGCGTACGACTACCGCGTCGGCGGGGAGGGTGGCTGGACACCGTGGCGGACCTTCACCACGGCGCCCACGACGGACGCCTCCCAGCCGTGGTCGTTCCTGTACTTCGGCGACGCGCAGAACGGCCTGGCGGACCGGTGGCCCGACGTCGTGGCACGCGCCCACGCCGCGCACCCCGACGCCTCGCTCAACCTGCATGCCGGCGACCTGATCAACAACGCCGACGACGACGGGGAGTGGGGGGACTGGTTCGCCGGCGCGGCGTCCGTGGTCGGCTCGTCCCTGACCGTGACGACGCCGGGCAACCACGAGTACAGCGGCGATCCGCTCATCGCGGCCTACCGCGCGCACCTCGACCTACCGACCAACGGGCCGCTGCTGCGTGGCGAGGACGTCTACTACGTCGACCACCGCGGCGTCCGCTTCGTCTCGCTCAACGCGAACGACCCCCTCGGCGGACCGGACCAGGCGCTGTGGCTGGACCTCGTCCTGCGGACGAACCCGCACCCCTGGACGGTCGTGACCTTCCACCAGCCGATCTTCTCGGGCTCCGTCGGACGCGACAACCCGCTGATCCGGGCCTGGTGGCGGCCCGTGCTCGAGCGCCACGACGTCGACCTGGTCCTGCAGGGGCACGACCACGTGTACGCGCGCGGCCACATGCGTGATCGCCAGCTCTCCGCGGAGGAGCACGACGGGCCGGTCTACGTCGTCAGCGTCGCGGGGTCGAAGTACTACGACCTCTCGCCGGCCGACCGCAACAACTGGACGGCCAACGGCGCCACCCGGGTCGTCGGCGCCGAGCACACCTCGACCTACCAGCACGTCGAGGTCACCGCCGACCGGCTGACCTACCGCGCGGTCGTCGCCGGCGTGGGTCCGCGGTCCACCGCGCAGGTCGGCGACCTGCTCGACGCGTTCACCATCACCCGCACGGCCGCCGGCAAGCGCGTGCGCGACGGCCTGCCGACGCCGGTGGACCCCGTGGAGCCTGAGGAGCCCGTCGAGCCAGTGGACCCCGTGGAGCCCGTCGAGCCGGTGGACCCGGTGGACCCGGTGGCGCCCGCCCCGGCAGCCGCGTCCGTCGTGGTCGGCGGCGCGCGGGTCGACGCGACGGGGCGCGGCAGCGTGCGGGTCCGGGTGCGCGCCCCCCACCGGGCGACCGGCCGCGTCGTCGTGCGCGCCGGCGGCCGGATCGTCGGGCGTACGCGGTTGGCCGGCGCGACCACGCGTCGCAGCGGCGCGTCGTGGGTGCGGGTCGTGCGGGTCCCGGTGCGCGCGGTGCCGCGACGCGCGACCGCGGTGCGCGTGCGCTACCTCGGCGACGACCGCACCCGACCTGCCCGGACGACGGCCCCGCTCCGGAGGATCTGAGGTCCACCGGTCTTCGCGGCCGGACTTTGTGACAGTTCTTCGCGAAAAGCCCTGCCAGAACTGTTCCGAAGACCAAAGTCACTACCTAGGTAGTGACTTTGGAGGCCAGAGCGACGAGAGGGACGGGTGGGGCGGGGCGGCGGGACGGTCGGCGGGGCGCCCTACGCTGGGGCGCATGAGCGACCTGCGCATCGGCGCCCACGTGGACCAGACCGACCCGGTGGCCGAGGCCCAGGCGCGGGGGGCCGACCTGGTGCAGATCTTCCTCGGCGACCCGCAGGGCTACCAGGGGCCCGAGGTCGCGTACGCCGACGGGCCCGAGGCGCTGCGGGAGCGGCTCGAGGAGGCGGGCGTCGACCTGTACGTCCACGCGCCCTACATCGTCAACGTCGCCACGACCAACAACCGCATCCGCATCCCGAGCCGCAAGCTGCTCCAGCAGCACGTCGACGCCGCGGCCGCGCTGGGGGCGAAGGGGCTGATCGTCCACGGCGGCCACGTCAACAAGGCCGACGACCCGGCGAAGGGCTTCGACAACTGGCGCAAGGCGATCGAGGCCACCGACCTGAAGCTCCCCCTGCTGATCGAGAACACCGCCGGCGGTGACAACGCCATGACCCGCTACCTCGAGCGCATCGAGGGCGTGTGGGCGGCGATCTCGCAGGCCGAGGGGTTCGAGCAGGTCGGCTTCTGCCTCGACACCTGCCACGCCCACGCCGGCGGCAACGACCTGGGCGACGTCGTCGAGCGGGTGCGCGCCATCACCGGTCGCATCGACCTCGTCCACGCCAACGACTCCCGCGACGCCTTCGACTCCGGCGCCGACCGGCACGCCAACTTCGGCGAGGGCCAGATCGACCCGGACGCGCTGGCCGACGTGGTCCGCGCCGCCGGAGCGCCGGTGGTGTGCGAGACGCCCGGCGGGGCCGACGAGCACCGCGCCGACTTCGCCTGGCTGCGCGAGCGGCTCTAGGGTCGCTGTCGTGACCACACCTGCGCCCGACCGTCTCGCCGTCGCGACCCTGAGCGCCGAGGAGCACCTGGCCTTCCTCCTCGAGCAGGACGCCGCCGGTGTCGACGTGAGCTTCCTGCAGACCCCGGCATGGGCGCAGGTGAAGAGCGAGTGGCGGGCGGAGTCGGTGGGCTGGCACGCCGTCTCGCCCGAGGGCGGCACGCGCCTCGTGGGCGCCGCCCTCGTGCTCTACCGCCAGCTGCCCAAGGTCAAGCGCTTCCTCGCCTACCTCCCCGAGGGCCCCGTCATCGACTGGGACACCGACGACCTCGGCGCCTGGCTGCGCCCGCTCGCCGACCACCTCAAGGGTGAGGGCGCCTTCGGCGTCCGCATGGGTCCCCCGGTCATCACCCGGCGCTGGGACGCCGCCGCCGTCAAGGCCGGCATCGCCGACGAGGGCGTACGCCGGCTCGGCGAGCTCCCGCCCACCGAGCGGTCGCAGGCCGGCGCGCGGGTCGTCTCCCAGCTGCGCGAGCTCGGCTGGCGCCCGCAGGCGGTCGAGGGCGGCTTCGCCGCCGGGCAGCCGCAGTTCAACTTCGTCGTCCCGCTGACCGACGGCGACGGCACCCCGCTGGACGAGGACGCGGTCCTGGCCGGGATGAACCAGCAGTGGCGCCGCAACATCAAGAAGGCCGCCAAGGCCGGGGTCGAGGTCTCCGCCCACCCGGGCGGGGGCGACCACCTCCGCGCGTTCCACGACCTGTACGTCCACACGGCCGCGCGCGACGGGTTCACCCCGCGCCCGCTGGCGTACTTCGAGACCATGGCGCGTGCCCTGTCGGCCGAGGACCCCGACCGGTTCACCCTCTACCTCGCCCACCACGAGGGCGACCTCGTGGCGGCGACGATCGCGATCCGGGTCGGCGGCCGGGTCTGGTACTCCTACGGCGCCTCGTCGACCGACAAGCGCGAGGTGCGCGGCTCCAACGCCGCCCAGTGGGCGATGATGCGCGACGCGATCGCCGCCGGCGCCCGTGTCTACGACCTGCGCGGCATCACCGACACCCTCGACGGCGACTCCCCGACCATCGGCCTGATCCAGTTCAAGGTCGGCACCGGCGGCGAGGCGACCGAGTACGTCGGCGAGTGGGACCTCCCCCTCAACCGGCCGCTCTACAAGGCCTTCGAGCTCTACCTGAAGCGGCGGTGACGGCGTGCTGAGCCTCTACGTCGACGGCGACCGCTGGCGCTCCCACCTGCGCAGCACCGCCGACGCCCTGCCCGGCCTCGTGCCGGTCGCCAAGGGCAACGGGTACGGCCTCGGGCTCGGCCGGCTCGCCCGTCGCGCCGCCTGGCTGGGCGTCGACACCGTCGCGGTCGGGACGTACGCCGAGCTCCCCGAGCTGACCTCCCGCTTCGACGGCGACCTCCTCGTCCTGACCCCGTGGCGACCCTTCGTCGACGAGCACCACCCCGAGACCTCGCGCGACCGCCGGTTGATCCACACCGTCGGCCGCCTCGAGGACCTCGAAGCGCTGATGGCGCGCGGCGACCGGCCGCGGGTGGTGCTGGAGCGCATGACCTCGATGCTGCGCCACGGCTTCAGCGCCCGCGGGCTGCGCGAGGCCGTGGCCCGGTGGGCCGAGGTGGGGGGCTGTCGCCTCGAGGGCGTGAGCCTGCACCTGCCGCTGGCGCAGGGCTCCCACCTGTCGGAGGTCGAGCGGCTGATGACCGACGTCGTCGCGGCGGGCGTCCCGGTCCGCCGGATCTGGGTCTCCCACCTCGACGACGGCGAGCTCGCGGCGCTCCGCGCGGCCTACCCCGACTTCGAAGTGCGTCCCCGCGTCGGCACCCGGCTCTGGCTCGGCGACCGCGGCGCGCTGACGGTGCGGGCGACGGTGCTCGACGCCCACGCGGTGCAGCGCGGCGACGAGTACGGCTACCGCGGCCGCACCGCCCCGCGCCACGGCACCATCCTCGTCGTGTCCGGCGGCACCGCCCACGGCATCGGCCTGGAGGCGCCGACCGGCCCCAGCGACCTCCGCTCCCGCGCGGCGTCGCTGGCCAAGGGCGGCCTCGACGCGGCCGGCTTCGTCCGCTCCCCGTTCACCATCGACGGCAAGCAGCGGCTCTTCGCCGAGCCGCCGCACATGCAGGCCTCGATGCTCTTCCTGCCCGCGGGGTCCCGGGTCCCCGCGGTCGGCGAGGAGGTCGACGTCCGGGTCCGCTTCACCGCGACGTGGGTCGACCGCGTGCTGGTCGACTGACCTGAGTAGTTCTGCTCTCGCGGCGCCCCACCGCGCGGCCGCACGCTGAGGGCATGACCAGACCGACCCCGTCACCCCGGCGTACGTCCGCCCTCCTCCTCGCCGCCCTCGCCGTGCTGGCGCAGGTGGTGCTGGGCGCCCTCGCCCTCGCCCGGGCCGACGGCGTCGTGCAGCTCGAGCCCGGCGGGACGAGCTACCACACCGAGTTCGCCGACCCGGCCTTCCTCCACCTCGGCTGGCTGGTGCTCCCGCTGATCGGCGTCGCCGCGGCGCACTGGTGGCTCGGCGGCCTGCTGGCGCTGGCCGGCACGGTCGCGGTCCACGCGGTCGTCGCGACCGAGGAGATCCGGCGGTGGCAGGAGAGCGGGTGGGCCAGCGGGCTGGAGATCCTGTCCTACCTCGTGCCGGTGGGGATGCTGGTGCTCGGCGGAGTCGCCTGGATCGTCGGGCTGTTGGCCGGTCGCGACCGGTCGGGCCACAGGGGATCGTCGGTCAGGCCGTCCTGACGCACCGGGTCGTGGTGGGGGGCGAGGATGTCACGCACCACCACCGCGCCGAGGTACGCCTGCGCGGCCAGCCGCACGCAGATGGCGGCGGCGTACGCCACGTCCGGCGCGCCCGACGTGGCCGAGGCGCTCCACCCGCCGAGGTGGATCCACACCAGTGCGAAGTAGACGACCTCGCCGGACTGCCAGATCGCGAGGTCGCGCACGCGAGGGCGCGCCAGCACCGCGAGCGGCAGCAGCCAGAGGACGTACTGCGGCGAGTAGACCTTGTTGACCAGGAGGAACGCCAGCACGATCAGGAACGCCAGCTGCGCGATCCGCGGGGTCCGCCGTGCGACCAGCCCGAGGATCAGGATGAGCACGCACGCGCCGCCGAAGACGATCCAGGAGACCCGGTTGATCGTGTCGGCCGAGACCGGCAGGCCGGCCGAGGACAGCACCAGCCAGATCGACCCGAGGTCGGCGCCGCGGTCGGCGTTGAACCGCCAGAAGACCAGCCACTGGTCCCAGCCGCTCAGCGCCGCGGGGACGTTGAGCGCGAGCCACGCCGCCACCGCACCCGCCACCGACCGTCCGAAGGCTCCGAGCGCCCGACGCCGCAGGCAGACGACGAGGAACGCGCCGAGCAGGAAGAGCGGGTAGAGCTTCAGCGCCACGCCGACCCCCACCGCGACCCCCGCCCACCCCGGACGACCGCGCGACCACGCGAGCAGCGCCGCGGCGACCGCGACCAGGGCGTAGGCGTCCCAGTTGATCAGCAGCGTCAGGACCAGGACCGGTGAGCAGGCGACCAGCGCGGCGTCCCACGGCCGCCCCGGCTGGGAGCGCGCCAGCAGCCACAGCGCGAGGAGCGTGGCGAGGCCGAGGCTGATCGCGTTGAGCGCGACGAACACCGCGACCTCACCGCCCCCCGCACCGGCGGCCTCCCACAGGTCGCCGACCGGGAGGGCGCCCCGTGCCTCGAGGTCCGGCGAGCCGACCACCCGGTGGGTCAGCCAGGCGAGCGCCCAGACGAGGACGGCGATGCCGACGGGGTACTCCATCCCCGGGTAGCGCCCGCCGGTCTCGGCGTAGGGCCAGACCAGCTCGGCGAAGCCCCGCCCGGTGTAGAGGTAGGGCAGGTCGGAGTAGCACATCCGGGCGTAGCGCATGCTCCCACCGCCCCAGTCGGCCGCCACGCACGGTGCCTTCTGGAGCATCGCGAGGAGCACCGCGCCGAGCCCGAGCAGCATGACGACCCGGGTCGGGCCCCACCACGGGTGCCCGGCCGAGCGGGGAGCGTGCGGCCCCCCGACGCCGGCGCTCCAGGCCCGCAGGGCCGGGTCCTCCCGCGTGGGGTGGGCGCGCTCCCCCTCCGGCTCCACGCTCAGGCCGCGCGGCGTCCGCGACCGGCGGGCGTACGCCGGCCGCCGGATCCACCGCCGCCCGGCGGCTGGCGACCCTCGGTCGGGGTCGGGGTCGGCGACGGCGAGGGCGACTCGCAGTCGGGACCGAACAGGCTCGGGTCGCAGTCGCTCGGCGGCGCGGTCGGCTCCGGAGCGACCGTCTCGGTCGGCGTCGGCTGGGGCCGCGGCGTCCGCGTCGGGCGCGGGGTGCGGGTGGGCTCGGGCTCCTCGGTCTCCTCCGTCGGGGACGGGGGCGGCGGCGGGGGCGGCTCGTAGCCGTCCGACGGCGCGTCCCCGTCGACGAAGACCGGCGGCGGGAAGCTCTCGACCGGCTTGCCCTCGTGCCACAGCTCCATCGCGGTGCGGAAGGTGCGGGCGGGGTACTCACCACCGAAGAAGGTCGGCAGGAAGCCCTCGAGCTGCTCGTTGCCCTTGCCGCGGACGTACATCACCGCGGTCGCGAGCTGCGGGGTGTAGCCGATGAACCATGACGAGGAGACCTCGCCGCGAGCGTTGGTGGCCGTGCCGGTCTTGCCGGCGACGGGCCGGCCGCTGAGCCGGGCGTTGGTGCCCGAGCCGTTCGTGACGACCTGCTGGAGGGCGTAGGACACGTCGGCGGCGATGTCCTCGTCGAGGACGCGGTCGTTGCGGCGGTCGGCGCTGTGGACGACGTCGCCGCGCCGGTCCGTGACCTTCTGGAGGACGTGCCAGCGTCCGCCGACCCCGCCGTTGGCGACCACGCCGTAGGCGTTGGCCATCGAGATCGGGCTGGCGACCGATGACCCCAGCGAGACGCCGATGTTGGGCTCGATGCTGTCCTTGGGGATCCCGAACTTCTCGGCGAGCTTCACGATCCGCTCGGGGCCGTCGTCCATCGCGAGCGTGAGGTCGATGAACGCGGTGTTGATCGAGTCCTCGGTCGCGCGGATCAGGTTGACCGGGCCGTAGCTGCGCGTGCCCTGGTTGTTGACCGGGCGGTCGCTGCCAGGGATGTCGTAGCCGGAGTTGCCGTCGAAGACGTTGCGCAGCGAGAAGCCCTGTCGCAGCCCCTCGGCGAGGGCGAACATCTTGAAGGTCGAGCCCGGCTGCCCGCCCGCCGCGGCCCAGTTGATCTCCGAGCGCAGGAAGCTCTGGCCGCCGTACATCCCGCGCAGGGCCCCGGTGCGGGGCTCGACCGAGGCGACCGCGACGTGCAGGCCGCGCAGGCCCTCCGGCCGGTTCTGCTCGACGGCGAGTCGCGCCGCGCGCATCGCCGGGCGGGTGAACGTGGTGGTGACGCGCAGACCCTGGCTGTCGATCTCGGACTCGTCGAAGCCCTCGCGGATCAGCTGCTGGCGGACGAAGCGCATCATGTGGCCCTTCTGCCCGCCGAAGCGGTTGGAGGCCTGCTGGCGCGGGAAGCGCGGCAGCTCCTCGGCCGCCTCCTCCGCCTCGGCGGGGTCGGCCGTGCCGCTCTCGGCCATGCCGGAGAGCACGTAGCGGTAGCGCCCGAGGAGCGTCTCGCGCGCCGCCTCGCCGTTGGCCGGGTCCAGCCGGTTGGGCTGGTTGAGGATCGCGGCCAGGGCCGAGGACTGCTTGAGGTTGAGGTCCTTGGCGTCCACGTCGAAGTACGCCTTCGCCGCCGCCTGCACGCCGTACGCCCCGCGCCCGAAGTAGATGGTGTTGAGGTAGCCCTCGAGGATCTCGGGCTTGCCCTGCTGGCGGTGGACCTTGAGGGAGAGGAACGCCTCCTTGATCTTGCGCGACCAGGTGCGGTCCTGGGTCAGGTAGAGGACCTTGACGTACTGCTGGGTGATCGTCGAGGCGCCCTGGGTGGAGTCGGAGGTGGCGTTGCTGAACGCCGCACGCACGATGCCGCGCGGGTCGATGCCCTGGTTGGACCAGAAGCTGCGGTCCTCGGCGGCGATGACGGCGTCCTGGAGCTGCTGCGGCATGTCGGCCAGCGGGATGCTGACCCGGTCCTGCAGGGCAAAGCGACCGATCTCGGTCTTGCCGTCGGCGTAGTAGACGAAGGTCGTCTGCGCCTCGAAGTCCTCGTTGGGGTCGGGGACGTCGACGGCGGCGTAGACGTAGGCGAAGGCGCCCGCGCCGAGCACGAGGAAGCCGACCAGACCCAGCAGCAGGCCGCGCACGATGCGGTAGCGGCGGCTGCGCTCCTTGCCGGGCTTGCCGGGCTTGCCGTCCTTGCCGCCCGCGCCACTGGTCGCGCCGGCCTTCGTACGCGCCGCCTTCTTGGGGGCAGCCCGCTTCCCGTGTCCACTCACGACGATCGAGGGTACGGGACCGCGCCGGTCCTCACACCTTCGCGCCTCACACCCCGAGCACCGCGCGGGCCACCAGGAAGTACGCCACCAGCCCGCTGCTGTCGACCAGCGTGGTGATGAACGGCGCACTCACGACCGCGGGGTCCAGTCCGAGTCGTCGCGCCAGCAGCGGGGTGGCCGAGCCCACCGTCGTGGCCAGGGTGCAGATCACGACCAGCGTCACGGACACCACCACGGCGACCTCGCGGCCGGCGACCCACCACGCGGGCGCGAGGGCCGCCGAGGCCAGCAGGCTGCCGAGCAGCAGCCCGATGAGCGCCTCGCGCCCGGCGACGCGGACGAGGTCGCGGAACTCGACGTCGCCGAGCGCCATCGCCCGGACCACCGTGGTCGCCGCCTGCGCTCCGGTGTTCCCGGCCGTGCCGATGAGCAGCGGGACGAAGAGCGCGAGGGTCACGACCTGGGCGAGCGCGTCCTCGAAGTGGTCGAGCACGTTGACGGTCAGCGACGCCGCGGCGATGAGCGCGAGCAGCCAGACGATCCGGCTGCGGACCAGGTCGCGCACCCGGGTGGTGAGGTACGGCCGCCGCAGCGGCTCCGTGCCACCCGCGCGGGCGCTGTCCTCGCTCTCCTCGGCCTCGAGGATCCGCATCGCGTCGTCGACGGTGATGACCCCGAGCAGCCGGTCCTCGGCGTCCACCACCGGCATCGCGACCAGGCCGTGCTCGCGCACCAGACGGGCCGCGATCTCCTGGTCGTCGTCGGCGCGCGCCGTCACGGGCGCCACCATCACCTCGCGCACGGGGACGTCGGGGTCGGTGACGAGGAGGCGGCGCAGCGACACCACCCCGACCACCCGCCGGCCCTGGTCGACGACGGGCAGCAGGTAGATGGTCTCGGCGCCGTCCTCGCGGCGCCGCACCTCGGCCAGCGCCTCACCGACGGTGAGCCCGACCGACAACCCGACGACCGCGGGCGTCATCCGGCGCCCGACCGAGTCGGGCGGATAGCCGAGCATCGCGGTGGTGACCGCCCGCTCGGCCGGCGTCAGCCCTCGGAGCAGCCGGTTCGCGACCCCGGCGGGGAGCTCGTCGAGCAGGACGGCGCGATCGTCGGGATCGAGCCCGGCGACGATCTCGGCGACGGTGTCCTCGCGCAGCGCCGTGACCAGCTCGCCCTGCAGGGGCGGGTCCAGCAGCTCGAAAACCGCGAGCGCGCGGTCCTTGGCCAGCGTGCGGAAGGCCACGGCCCGGTCGACGTCGCCGAGTCGCTCGAGCTCGTCGACCACCTCGCGCGGCGAGAGGTCGCTCAGCCGGTCCCGCAGACCGGCCACCTCCTCCTCGTGGGCCATGACACACCTCCCGCATTGCTGGTCCGATATATCGATGCGATAGATTGCTCCGATACGTGTCCCCCGCCGGTCCTCGACCGGCACGACCAGGAGTGTGTCCCGTGGCCCGTCGCGGCGAATCCCTCGAGCTGGCAGTCCTCGGACTCCTGCACGAGTCGCCCATGCACGGCTACGAGCTGCGCAAGCGGCTCACCCTCATGCTCGGCTGGGGACGCGTCCTGTCGTACGGCACGCTCTACCCGGCGCTCAAGCGACTGCTGCGCGCCGGACTCATCGTAGAGACCCCCGTCCCGGGGGGCGCCGCCGCCGTCGTGAGCCGGCGTCAGCGCATCGTGTACGGCCTCACCGACGCCGGGGAGCAGCACTTCAAGGAGCTGCTCAACGAGGTCGGGCCGTCGGCCTGGGAGGACGACTCCTTCGACATCCGCTTCGCCTTCTTCTCCCGCACCGACCTCGCGAGCCGGCTGCGGATCCTCGAGGGGCGCCGCGCGCGGCTGCAGGAGCGTCTCGACCGGGTGCAGGCCCAGCTCGACCGCACCCAGCGGGAGGTCGACCGCTACGCCGGCGAGCTCCAGCGACACGGACTGGAGTCCGTGCAGCGCGAGGTCACCTGGCTCTCGGGTCTCATCGAGGCCGAGCACGCCCGCCGGGGCGAGCGGAGCGAGGCCGGCGACGAGCAGCCCCCTGGCAGCACCTCCACCAGTCAGTCCACCACGACCACCACCACGCAGGAGTGAGGAGAGCCCGATGGGTTCGGTACGAGTAGGGATCGTCGGAGTCGGCAACTGTGCGACGTCCCTGATCCAGGGAGTCGAGTACTACAAGGACGCCGACCCCGCGGGCGCGGTCCCGGGGCTCATGCACGTCGTCTTCGGTGACTACCACGTCCGCGACGTGGAGTTCGTCGCGGCGTTCGACGTCGACGCGAAGAAGGTCGGCTTCGACCTCTCCGACGCGATCAACAACTCCGAGAACAACACGATCCGCATCTGCGACGTGCCGCCGACCGGCGTCACCGTGCAGCGCGGACCCACGATGGACGGGCTCGGGAAGTACTACCTCGCCACCATCGACGAGTCCGACGCCCCGGCGGTCGACGTCGTCCAGGCGCTGAAGGAGGCGCAGGTCGACGTCCTGGTCTCCTACCTCCCGGTCGGCTCGGAGGAGGCGGACAAGTTCTACGCCCAGTGCGCCATCGACGCGGGCGCCGCCTTCGTCAACGCGCTGCCGGTCTTCATCGCCTCCGACCCCGAGTGGGCCAAGAAGTTCGAGGACGCCGGGCTCCCGATCATCGGTGACGACATCAAGAGCCAGGTCGGCGCGACCATCACCCACCGCGTGATGGCCAAGCTGTTCGAGGACCGCGGCGTGGTGCTCGACCGGACCTACCAGCTCAACGTCGGCGGCAACATGGACTTCAAGAACATGCTCGAGCGCGAGCGGCTGGAGTCGAAGAAGGTCTCCAAGACGCAGGCGGTCACGTCGAACCTCCACGGCCCGCTGGCCGGCAAGGTCCACGACCGCGACGTGCACATCGGCCCGTCGGACTACGTCGCGTGGCTCGACGACCGCAAGTGGGCCTACGTCCGCCTCGAGGGTCGCGCGTTCGGTGACGCCCCGATCAACCTCGAGTACAAGCTCGAGGTCTGGGACTCCCCGAACTCCGCCGGCATCATCATCGACGCGATCCGCGCGGCGAAGATCGCCAAGGACCGCGGCGTCGGCGGGCCGATCATCTCGGCGTCGTCCTACCTGATGAAGTCCCCGCCGGTGCAGCTGCCCGACGACGAGGGTCGCCGCCGCGTCGAGGCCTTCATCGCCGGCGAGGAGTGACCGCCGGGGCTCTAGGGTCGAGGCCATGACGGAGTCGTGGTCGCCCGGGTCGGCGGAGTCGCTCGAGTCGCCCGGGTCGGCGGAGCCGCGCGAGCCCGTACGGCTGCCGCCGCCGGGCTGGTACGCCGACCCCAGTGACGACTTCGAGCACCGCTGGTGGAG
>Ga0172372_10006338_pt1 | contig 16154 bp, 14 predicted proteins | sample LakKiv5m_2_FD_114544 | JGI IMG/M metagenome (GOLD analysis project Ga0172372, IMG submission 114544) | Freshwater microbial communities from Kabuno Bay, South-Kivu, Congo - kab_092012_9.5m | ecosystem: Environmental > Aquatic > Freshwater > Lake | place: Democratic Republic of the Congo...
ATTTTTGTATTTGTGTTTTATAACAACTTCTTTATCCTTAACAACTAATCCAATTTTATAGTCATCTGTTATATTTTGCTTGGTTATTGTGTTGTCTATTTTTGATACATCAGTTTCACTATACTTGTTTTTATATTTAATTGTAAATAAAACAAGAGTTGTTCCCTCTTTTATAGCCATATCAACGATATTATTTCCTCCTCCATCAACCTTTACCTTTAACAAAGAAGTAATATTTTTTATTTTTTTTAAGTTTTGTAATTGCCCGTCATAAATTTCTGTATAATTTATATTTTCTATACACTTTAGAATGATAAGGATTTGACAAAGGGTTTCAAATATCCATCCTTGCCTTCTTTCATCATATAATTCTTTGTTTTCCTTCATGATCATATCAAATAATTCTTTACCTGTTAATTTTGTATTTGCCAACATATTCGCCAATATATCTTTACGAAATACTTGATTAATAAATACACTTTTTTCTTCATCTTCAATTATCAACTCAACCTTTTTAGTCAATAATTTAGATTTAACCTTTTTTGTTTTCTTGATAACAATAATTTCTTCCTCGCCATCAGCAATATTAATCGGTTGAAATTCACTCATTTTTAAGTATTGTGTATAATAGTATATTGTATTTATTATTTAATAAAAAAGTAAATCAATTTTTTTATTAAATATAAAATTTAATGTTTTCTATGTCTGCGAGTTCTGCGATGCTTGGTTTTTCTATGACGACGAGTTCTTCTTGGCATATTAATATATTGTAATATTATAATTTTGTAAAAATATATTTTTGAGTTCTTAAATATTTATTTTCTTTCTCATCAAAAAATCTATATTCTTTACTTTCTAAATTATATTTTTCTTTTGTCAAATGTTTTATTATTGACAACCAAGGTCTTTTAATTTTACTTGGTTCCCCAACAGCTTTAATTCCATTAAAACTATAATATTTTCTTATTTCAGGAATAAGTTCCATTATTTGTTTTTGTTTATCATATTCATTATCTAAATCACACAAATTAATTATATTATTATTTTCTAAATCCAATATTTTTATAATCTTATCAACAATTTCTTCCTGTTCTTTTTTATACAATTCACTTTTAAGACGCATTACAATATACTTAAACTAATAAATAAATTTTAAGTATATTATTTATAAATTTTTAATTTTCTTCTTCTTGTTGATGGTTTCCTTTTAAATTCATAACCTTTTTTCAAATTATAAGCATATTCAAAATAGTTTTTATAGTTTTCCTTTTTAACCTTTTCAATAGCTTTATCTACATTATTTTCTAATTGTTGATAATTTCCAACATTCCTATCTTTTTTCATGTAAGTTTTTATTTGGTTAAAATATGCTTCAATTGGTAGATTACTGCGAGGTGTATAAGGAACAGCAAATAAATAATGATTACCACTCTTTGTTATAGCATTTTTTATTAATTCGTTATTATGACTTCCAGCATTATCTAAAATAATAAGATGATCTTTATAGTTTGGAAATATGTGTTTTTCTAAAAATTCTAATAATCTTTCTTTTGTCATACCTCCCTTTTCATATAATTCTTTTCCAACACATTTTGTATTACTTATTGCTACTAATAAAGTAAATTTACGAAATACAAATTGATTTGATGTTTTTTTAATACAACGATTACCCAAATTACAGCGACTATATGTTGGTTTCAAAGCAGAACCAACACTTGTTTCATCCAAACAAATAATTTTGTTGATAGGAAATTTATGAACTTCGGTAAAAAATTTATTCATTTCATTTTCTTTCTCAATTGGTTTCTTATATCGTTCTTTTGGAAAATGTTCGTGTCTTGTTCTTTTTCTTGTTTTGTTATTATCTCTTATTACTTGTCCTAAATGTTGAGGTGTAATTTCAAACGATGGATACTTCTTTTTAATATCAATAGCTAATTCATTCATAGTAAGTTGTTCGTTTTGTTTCAATAATTCTAACGCAGTATTTACTTGTGGTTTAGTAATTTTATAAGATATCGGTTTTCGGTTTTTTCTTGTAAGATTTTTGGAAGTTTTGTAATTATGTATCCATCTTTTTAGTGAGGATTTTTTACAATCAAAAATTTTACAAGTATTGTCATAACCGACATCATGATTTAAGTAATAATTAACGGCAGATAATTTATAATCAGGACTTTTATGCTTCATATAATAAATAGATAAAAATTATATTAAGCGTGCCATTTTAAATCTTCAAGGGTGTAAATGATGTAAAGGAAGAAGATGGAGGAGCAACCACTTTTATAAAAGATACATATAATAGAATATATCAAGATTACAGTGTAATTCCAAAAGTAGGTAGAGTATTATTGTTTGAACATGATATTGAACACGAAGGTTCTATATTAAAAAATGGATTAAAATATTGTATTAGAACTGATGTTATGTATAGTGTAACAAAAAATATTAATGAAAAATAAATAATAAATAATAAATAATACCTGTCTTACACCTTTTTACATTCTAAATGCCGATTTTATATAACATATGGTATAATTTGTTCTCTATCTATTCTTAAATCAAAAAAACATATTTGAAATTTATCTGTTAAAGAAAAGTTATTGTCATAACATAATCCTCTATAACTTATATTTTCAAAGAAAAATTCAAAAAAAATCTATTTCTGTTAGTATTATCTAACATACACGATTTTAATATATTTAATTTCTTACTGATAATATGGGTAATAATTTTATATCTTTCATCATATTTATGAATTATATTTATATAATTCCCTTTTGTATATTTAATTTTTCCATCATATTCTAAAATGATATTTATTAACCCTTTTGGCAAATATAAAAAACTCATTATTTAATTTATTATTATTATTATCTTTATATTATTATCTAAAATATAAGCGTTTAAAATGTAAAAAGGTGTAAAATTGGCGTTTTCGAAACGCAGTGCCTTAGGAAATGTCCAAAGGTGTAAAACATACTTAAAGAACAATTATTTTTCAATAGTTACTTCTTTCGCAATATTTTTAATGATTTTGTCCTCTTTTTCCAAATCATTATCTCCCTTGCCTCCCATTGCTTCAATAATTAGTTTATTATATTGGTCTGAAAATCTTGATTCACTTTTGTCACAATCTGGATGTATTGATTTATACTCTTTTAACATTTTTGTATTTTTATAAGCAACCTCTTTTATCACCTTTCTTAACTTTTGTTTATCATTGTTTTCTTTTTCCCATTTATCCTCATCTTTTACATATAATACTTCTCTCTTTGAATCTGTACAGTGAACTGGTCTTTTTGTTTCATCAAGTGAATTAAGATTTTTCACAATGATATTTGAGATACCCTCTACGTAACCAATTTGTCCAACCTTTTCCAAATCACATAATTGTACTTTAATGGAATCAACAAAATCCATAATATTCATCGCATCCTTACATGTCTCATTTAAAAAGAATTGTAGATTAAATGTCTTATTGTGTGAATTATTTGTATTGTTATTTGTTATTGAATTGTTTTTAGATAATTCGATAATGGTTTTATTTTGTTCGATTAACATTTGTTGTAACTCTTTATTTTGTTGTAAAACACTCATAATTAACTCCGGTGTTATTTGAGAATTAGTTTCTTTATTAACTGATTCATTGTCTGAATTATTAGGTTCTTTACATTTCTTTTTGTGTAAATAAAGACCTTGTCTAAAACTATATTCTTTTCCACAAGAACAAGTATATTTTTTAAGAGTTTTATGTAATTGGTCGTCATTATTTTTGTGTTTATTAGTCGTTAAATGTTTTGTATAATCGCTTTTTCTAAAGCATTTATAATCACATTTCTCACAAATAAAACTAATGTGAGAGTTTAAAGAGTCTTTTGTAATCATTTGTAATTATATATGGTAGTTACAAAAAAATCTCCTAAATTCTTTTTAGTTTAATATATTTAAAATATAAAAAATATCGTCACAAATTTTGAAATTATTTTTTCTGAGTCGAGACGCTAAAAATTTTTATGGTCACAATTTTTTGAAAAAAAGTGAGAAAAATGTTTTTCCCAAAAGTGTTTCCCTTTTTCAAAAATGGACATTTATAAATGTCCAAAATCGATTTCCCTTTTTGACTTTTGGAAAAAATATTTGAAGGAAAAATAATATATATTAAAACAACTTAAAGAACACCTATTTTTAAATAGTTACTTCTTTCGCAATGTTTTTAATGATTTTGTCCTCTTTTTCCAAATCATTATCTCCTTTGCCACCCATGGCTTCAATAATTAATTTATTATATTGGTCTGAAAATCTTGATTCGCTTTTGTCACAATCTGGATGCTTTGATTTGAACTCTTTTAACATTTTGGAATTTTTATATGCTACTTCTTTAATCACCTTTCTTAATTTTTGTTTATCCTTATTTTCCTTTTCTCATTTATCTTCATCTTTTACGTATAAAACTTCTCTCTTTACATCTGTACAATGAACCGGTCGTTTTGTTTCGTCAAGTGAATTAAGGTTTTTCACAATGATATCGGAGATGCCTTCTACATAACCAATTTGTCCAACCTTTTCCAAATCACCTAATTGAACTTTAATGGTTTCAACAAAATCCATAATATTCATGGCATCTTTACAAGTCTCGTTTAAAAAGAATTGTAAATTAAATGTTTTATTATGTGAATTTGTATTGTTATTATTTGTTGTTGTATTATTTGTTCCATTTTTACAAATCTCTAACATCATATTTTGTTGTTCCATTATCATGTTTTTGAAACTAGTTGTTTCTTTTATTAATTCAGAATTTTGCTTAATAAGCATTAAAATTAATTGGTCTTTGTCAACAGTTTCATTAACTGAATTATTTGGTTCTTTACATTTCTTTTTGTGTCTCCATAATCCCGAGTAATCCTTATATTTTTTATCACAGTTTTGGCATATAAATTCGGAGCAGATTTTTGGCAGAGTTTTATTGCTAATCTGCTTGCCGTCGATTGAATTTTGATGTTTCAAGCTAGATAAATGGTCCGAGTAACTACTTTTCTTGCTCGTTCCATAGTCACAAAAGTTACAGTAAAATTTGAAATTGATATTAGGCAGCAGATTATCATTGTTACTCATTGATATATAAGCAATACATAAATTCTGCTTAAATACCTTTTAATTAAAAACATTTGTTTTAAAAAAATATCGTAACAAAATTTGAAATTATTTTTTCTGAGTCCAGACGCTAAATTTTTTTATGGTAACAATTTTTTTGAAAAAAAAGTGAGAAAAATGTTTTTCCGAAAAGTCTTTTCCCTTTTCAAAAATGGACATTTATAAATGTCCAAATTTCATTTCCCTTTTTACTTTTGGAAAAAATATTTGAACAAAAATAATATATATTAAAACAACTTAAAGAAACACTATTTTTCAATCGTTACTTCTTTCGCAATATTTTTAATGATTTTGTCTTCTTTTTCCAAATCATTATCTCCTTTGCCTCCCATTGCTTCAATAATTAGTTTGTTATATTGGTCAGAAAATCTTGATTCACTTTGGTCGCAATCTGGATGCTTTGATTTATACTCTTTTAACATTTTGGAATTTTTATAAGCAACCTCTTTTATCACCTTTCTTATTTTTTGCTTATCATTGTTTTCCTTTTCCCATTTATCTTCATCTTTTACATATAATACTTCTCTTTTTGCGTCAGTACAATGAACTGGTCTTTTTGTTTCATCAAGTGAATTAAGGTTTTTAACAATGATATTAGAGATACCCTCGACATACCCAATTTGTCCAACCTTTTCCAAATCACATAATTGAAGTTTAATGGATTCAACAAAATCCATAATATTCATAGCATCCTTACATGTCTCATTTAAAAAGAATTGTAAGTTAAATGTTTTATTGTGGGAATTTGTATTGTTATTGTTGTTAGTAGTATTATTTGTTCCATTTTTACAAACATCTAACATCATATTTTTTAATTCACTGTTTTCTTTCATTAGATATTTCATAAACTCTTTCAATTCTTGCACTTCATTTGTTTGAGGTTTATCATTATTTTCGAACACAGTATTTTTTTCGTTTTCATTACATTTTTTTTTATGATTCCATAGACCGTTGCGAGAATTATAATTTTTATCACATATATTACACGTATATGGTGAGATGTTTTTTGATGTTTTATTATCACAAATATCGTTAGAAAGTGTTAGATTAATATGTTTCTGTCTCAAAATGTGTCTGTTCCAATCTCCTTTCTTAGAGCATATAAAGTCACAAAGATTACAATAAAATTTAGGGATGTTTTTTGATGTTTTATTGTCACTAAATGTCACCATATATATGTGACAGAAAAAACATCTAAATTCTTTTTTAATAAATTCTTTTTTCACAAAAAAATATCGTCACAAAATTTATAATTATTTTTTCTGAGCCCAGACGCTAAAAATTTTTATGGTCACAAATTTTTGAAAAAAAGTGAGAAAAATGTTTTCTGAAAAGTGTTTCCCTTTTCCGAAAATGGACATTTATAAATGTCCAAAATCGATTTCCCTTTTTGACTTTTGGAACAAAAAAATGAACAAAAAATAATATATATTAAAACAACTTAAAGAACTTACTTTTTCAAAAAGTTGATAATTCTGATCCAAAAAGTAAAAAGGGAAATCGATTTTGGACATTTTTTTTGTCCATTTTTAGAAACCTAAATAAAGTCTTGAAAATACGAAAAAAATATTCGTGTCTGTCTGAGATGCTCTGGTTGCCAAAAAAATAATTCCGAATTTGTTACGATACATTTTTCACACATTTTCACGAAAATATTATCTTTGCTACTTTTAGGCAACAAATGGCAACATTTGGCAACAACCAAAAAGACAATTTTTCAAAAAATGAGTTCTGTTGTAAAAAATGTGACTATGTGACGTCTAAAAAATTTAATTTTACAAAACATTTGACCACAGCTAAACATATGACTGGCAACATTTGGCAACATTTGGCAACCGAAAAAACGGGTTTTGAAAAGTCAGTCACAAATAGTTCCGAATTATTTACAAATAATGAAACTGAAATGGTAACAGATGAAGAAAAAGTAGCAAAAGTAGCAAAAGTAGCAAAAGTAGCAAAAGTAGCAAAAGTAGCAAAAGTAGCAAAAGTAGCAAAAGTAGCAAAATCGGAAAAATCGGAAAAAAAGATATATGTGTGTGAATTTTGTGATAAAGAATACTTAGACAGAAGCGGATTATGGAAACACAGTAAAAAATGTATAAACCATCAAACAGAACTTACAACAAATGATATCATAGTTTCTTTGTTAAAAGAAAACACGGAAATAAAACAACTACTAATTTCACAAAATAACAAACCAAATGTTACAAATAATGTCAACAATATAAGTAATGTTAATAACAAATTTAATTTGAATGTATACTTAAATGAAACATGTAAAGATGCTATAAATATTACAGAATTTGTGAATTCACTTGTTTTGAGTATCAATGATTTAGAGGAGACTGCTCGTTTAGGATATGCTGAAGGTATTAGTAAAATATTTATAAATGGATTAAATAATTTAGATGTCAATAAGAGACCAGTTCATTGTAGTGATGTGAAAAGAGAAGTATTGTATATAAAAGAGGATGACAAGTGGAATAAAGAGACAGAAACGAAACCATTATTAACGCTAGCAATAAAACAACTAGCCGGTAAAAATATTAAACAAATATCTGAATGGAGAAAACTGTATCCTCATTATTCAGACCCAAGCTCTAAACAAAATGATAAATATAATAAACTTATTTTTGAAGCCATGTCTGGTTCAACAAAGGAAGAAACGGATAATAATTATAAAAAAATTATATCCAATGTATCCAAATATACTGCTATAGATAAAGTTTTGGAATAATATACTATAGTTTTTAGATAAATTATAGTATATTTTATGTCTATCTCTTACCGCTTTTATTTTTTTTTGTTTTTTTGTTTTTTTTGCTATTTTGTGTTTTAGTTAGTTTACTTTTATTCTTTTTATTTCGCATCATCTTACGAGATAGTCTATCATAAACGTGTTGAGGTGTGCTAACAGGTGTAGCCGAAACAATTTTTCCATCTAAAATTTTAGATTCAACCCAATTCACAAAAGAATCAACACTTCGGTCTTTTGTGTTGATGTTACTGTCTTCATATGCTTCTACTTTTTGACCATTTTCGGCTATATATTTCATTGTAGGAAACCCATCTACATTCCCAATGTTTTTTATTAAAGGCATAAAATCCTTATTAACATCGGCAATAACTAAATTGCTATCATTCACATATCTTTTGCTCAATGCGTTTCCCATTTTTTCCCATTCAGGTCTGGTTGCGTTACAAGGACCACAACCAATCATATAAACGATGATAAACATTTGTTTACCATCTTGTATATGCTTATCTATTATATGAGCATCCTTTTCCGAATCAATATGTAGCAAGAGCATTTATATATTTGTTGTATATTATTTTTTCAACTTCTTATTTTTTGCCGCCTCGAAAAATGAGAAATATTATTCTACTGTAGTATATATAAATGTGTAGTGATTTTATGAACATAAAATTTGTAGCTATCATAATAATATTTTTAGCTGGCTTATACTTTTACGTTTATTACAACAAAAACCCTAAAATGTTAGAAACACTTACTACAATGAATGGCGACATCAGATGCCCTAATGTTCTTATCCAGAAGGATTCTAAATACTACCTATATAATTCTGAAATTGCTGAAGTTCCTGGTGTAAATCCAATTATGTTTAATAATTTAGAAGAGTATACCGAATTTTTAGAATGGCAGCGTGGTGCAGGTATTCGTTGCCCTGTTTTATATTTACAAAACACATATGACGCACAGGGAAACCGTGTATACAAGGTTAGACCAAGTGTTACTGAAACACAAGGCGGATTGCCTCCTATGATGCCAGTTCCTCCACCACTTAGAATGCAACCTTTAGAAGACACAACATATGGTCAGTTGCCGGCAGATTCAAAAGCATTATACACAGGGGAAACAACTCCTGCGGAAGCGGTTAGAATGTCAAATGAACATATGCTTTTCAGTGATAACGCAATGGACCCAAATTGGGGAGGTGTTGAATACACACAAGCACTAATCGATTCCGGATTTTATAAAGATAATGAAATAGCTCCATCACAACCTATAGAGCTAAGCACACCATCATTTTCGTCAGCACCATTAGTAAAGTCAGTAAAAAAGTAAAATACAAATAATAAATACAAATAATTATTTATTATTTATTATTTTTTATAAATTAGGGAAATTGAGTTTACTGTTTATCAATAAACTTCATAACATCATTTAACGAATCCTTGGATACCTTTAATGTATTCAAATTATTTAATGCTTCCATATTTTTCTTCATATCGCTGCTATTCAAATCCATGTTCAATACTTGTTTTACCATTAACATATTAATATAATCCTCCATATTGATTATAGTTTTTTCATAATCCTTTCTATATTTTGAAATCAACAGTTCATCCTGTAATCGGATAAAATTCGCTTTTATAGTTTCCGAATATGTTATAGCTGAAGCAGCTTCACCGTTAGATGGGGACATGGTGTCTAATCCTTCAATAATAGAATAAGGCGAGTTAGAAGCGTATTTATTTACCAAAAAATATACGATATACATTGAAATAAATAGGGCAATTATAATCACTATTAAATCATCCATTGTGTTATATTATACTTTAAGAAAATGTTGCCACGGTTTCAACTGAAGAAGTGTTTGTTGTGTAAGTAAAGTATTTTACAATAGTGGCAATAGATGTTTTACTGATTTTTCTAGATTTGCCATTTGTATCCGTTGTACAAATAGTATTCAAACAACAGGGGTCTTCATTTACACATTTAATTAAGTTCGGCAATGTTTTAAACTCGGCTAAAATAGCTAAAGCAGAAGCAGAACTTATCCCGGGTATTTGACACAACATTATCTCCCCAATGTTTTCTGGTGTAACATTTTCCTTTTTCACCTTTTTCACTACACTACAGTAGTCCTTTTCTGAAGTAGTATTGGTAGGAGCAGTAGACGATACATTCGTTTCTAAATTGTTATCCCCGTCCCCATCCTTTTCTGACACTTTTTCTTTTTCTTTTTCATTGCTCAGAACATTGGAATAATAAGCCATTTTCGTCTTATCCTTATTTAATTTGTAAGCCATATTACACACAATCAAAGCAGTCTCTTCAATAGAATTCGAGCGCATAACTGAAAAGCCTTTATAATAATGTATCGAAACCATTGCGGAATACAATGTCTGTTTATCAATTCTTTCTCTAAAGGTATTAAAACGATTAAAGTCTCCTTCAATCAAATAAATAATGTTATGATTGTGATGGGGTATCCCATTTAATCGGTATGACTGTTCTTCATAACGCCCATCCTTGATGCTAGCTGCTAAATCAGACAAGGTTTTCCTCTCAATGATAATGATATCATTTTGTCCATCGTTAATAATAATATCCCCTAAAGGCAACTGTTCTACAATAAACTTCAAGTCTTTAAAATTGCTAACAGCGGAAACAGTGTTTTGGCATTTGCTTAATAATTCGTGTTCTCTCACATCAATACGAATATTCATTATAAGTGTTTGAATATAGTTTATTATAATTATTGTGTTTAAATATATATTTAGATAAATATTTAATAAAATAAACATAATTTCGGCAAAAACATATTTGTCTAAATGTTGTGTCTTAAATCCGCCAAGTATTTTATAACTAAAATATTCAATATTAATTATAAAATTGTTATATAATCCAATATGGTTTTAACCCATATTTCCACCATGTGTAGCACTGTATCCGTATTTCTGTGTTTGAATAGTTCTGCTGGGGATACACACAACTCCTAAGTTGCTGTTGTTTGCTCTGATAAGGTTAGGATTAGATGACATAAAGAATCCGACGGTTGGGGCAAGACCCGCCTTTTTTGCAGTGCCGCCGCAAGTAGGCTTGTTTTGAGCTGCCGTAGATTTTGCAATTTTTGTACCACTCATATACACCATTTTTATATATACTACAAAAATATTTTATTTTTTCGCTAAACAAACAATCTAATTAATTATACAAAAATATTTATACAAAATACTATATTCTAATTCAAATTCAAATGTATTTTGTTAATAATTTAGTAAAACGACTTAAACTGAATACGCTATATAATATTATATATTGTAAAATGAACGACGACGACGTGATTAAAACAGAAGACGGATTAATTTTTAACCCTTATAATCCATTGAATAATGAGATTAGATTGAATAATGTTCAATCTATTCTCACAAAATATGGTATACCTCCTAAAGTATTTAATATGGAACTTTATAGACGTGCTTTTGTTCATCGTTCCTATACAAAACGTCCTGAATTTGAAAATCTACAACAAAAAATAAATATAGTTGAAAAGCCATCAAATTGTTTACCTCTCAGCACCAAACATAATGAACGATTAGAATTTTTAGGCGATGGTGTGTTAGAACTTGTTACAAAGTATTATTTATATCGACGTTTTCCTAAAGAAAATGAAGGGTTTATGACGGAAAAGAAAATCGCTATTGTTAAAAACGAAGCTATTGGTAAAATAGCGTTGGAAATGGGAATAAATAAATGGTTGATTCTATCACGAAACGCAGAAGAAAAGAAAATACGAACAAATTTGAAAAAACTAGGTTGCTTATTTGAGGCGTTTATTGGGGCTATGTTTTTAGATTTTAATAAAATGACCTTAAATGATGAAGAAGGCTGGTTTCAAACTATATTTGTCACCGGACCAGGATTTCAGATGGCGCAAAAGTTTATTGAATCTGTTTTCGAAACGCATATCGATTGGGTTGCGTTAATACAAAACGATGATAATTACAAAAATATTTTACAGGTAAAAATCCAAAAAGAGTTTAAAGTTACCCCGCATTATGTCGAAATTGAACATGATGTAGAAGAAGGATATAAAATGGGAGTGTATTTATGTTTAGGACAGCAAATATACAATTTACAGCATTCAGACGCAATACATATATCAAATTTCAAATCATTTTCCGCAATACACGAACATGTTGCTAGTCATGGTAAAATATTTTTATTTATGGGTGATGGACAGCATAAAATAAAGAGAAAGGCGGAACAAATGGCGTGCGAAAAAGCAATTAATGCTATAAAAAACAATACAGATGCTACGCAAAATAACACAACCATTGATAATGAGAGTAAAGTATAGATTATTTTATTTATTAATTTGGTTTGAAAATATTATTCTAGTTTGAATAAATGATAAATATATTCAATACATAAAATAATAAAAATTTATATATTGAATTTATATAAGTATAACTGATGAATTCTTTAGCTATATTATCTAAATTAAAAACAAAACCAGTTCATAAACAAAATACAGGAATAAATGTTATTATTTCCAGGAATGAACCGGAAATTAAAGGCAGTGAACCTGCTGAATTTGTTACAGATGTTGATATTGAAAAAACTCGTAAAATTTTAATGGTAGAACAACTTGATGATGGTCGTCGAGCTAAATATATTTTAGAAAGATTAAAAAAAACTAGATTATCTGGCGTTATAAATAAACAACCTATTATTTCACAAGAAGAAAAAGATATTGCTCCGGAAAGAGAAAAAGAAATAACAATCATGAAGCCAAAAAAACAGAAAAAGAGCTTGATATTAGAAGAAGAATTGGACACTCAAAAAATACTCGGAGATAATTTGCCAGAGGGTGGACCAAAATTACAAGAACTACAACCTCAAAAACTTATTCCAGAAGAAGTTGAACCAGAAGAAGTGGAAGAAATTGTAGAACCGCCTATAGAAAAACCTGTTGAAAATGTGGTTGTTGTTGAAAAGGCTCAGAGAAAGAAAAGAACTGAAAAGGGTGTAGTTACAATGCTTCCTGGGGCAATGGTTAAAATTGGAGACGCAATTTTACAGAAACGTTTACCTCCTCCACCAGTATATACGTTAAAGGTTTCTGAATATTATATGAATAACAGAGAACTTTTTATACAATTTATAAATGGCCTTTTTTCTGAATACAAAGATGATTTACAAGATGAGACAAAAAATATCTCGTGTGACGAGATTGGTAAAGACACGGGTAAAGTTGGATTGTTAACTCATCAAAAAATAGTAAGAGATTATATAAATTTATATACACCATATAGAGGATTATTATTATATCATGGTTTAGGTTCAGGTAAAACTTGTAGTTCCATTGCTATTGCCGAAGGATTAAAATCATACAGAAAAATTATTGTTATGACACCTGCTTCATTAAGACGCAACTATATTGAGGAAATCAAAAAATGCGGCGACTTGCTTTACAGAAAGAACCAGTTCTGGGAATGGGTTTCAATAGAAAACAATCGTGAGTTAATAGAACCATTATCTGCTGTGTTAGGACTTAAAGTTGAATACATTGAGAGAAATAAGGGAGCATGGTTAGTAAATGTAAGCAAACCAAGTAATTATGCTACATTGAGCACGTCGGATAAAAGTTCTTTAAATAATCAGCTAGATTTAATGATACAAAATAAATATACTTTTATTAATTACAACGGGTTACGACGTGATAATTTTGCCAAAATGACTCAAAATTTTGAAAAAAATATATTCGATAATTCGGTTGTTATAATTGATGAAGCACATAATTTAATAAGCAGAATAGTAAATAAAATTAACCGTATAGCTAAGTTTGCTGAAAAGAAACGCGGTCCCCAAATGGAAATATATACTCACTTGGCTTTACAATTATATGAGTTTTTATTAAGGGCTGAAAATTGCCGCGTTATTTTATTAACTGGAACCCCTATTATCAATTATCCTAATGAAATAGGCATATTGTTTAATATTTTGCGAGGATACATTAAAACCTGGCATTTGCCGATTATAAATAAGGAAGAAAAAAGAGCTGATGATATGAAGTTAACCAAGGAAACTGTTCTAGGGTTTTTTGCGAATGAAAAGATATTAGATTACATTGATTTTGATGTTAATAACCGAACATTGGTTGTTACGAGAAATCCATTTGGGTTTCAAAATAAAATAACAGCTTCTTCGGGATATAAAGGAGTGCGTTATGATAAGCACGATTTAGACGAAAATGGTAACTACATTTCTACAGAGGAAGGTGTTGTTAAGGATGACGAATTTATTAAAAGAATAGTTAAAATCATTAGACATAATGGGTTTGATGTGAATCCGAAATCAATAAATTTTACGGTTAACACGGCGTTACCAGATACATTAGATAGTTTTGTCAATAATTTTATAAACAAAGAAAGCGGAGAAATTATAAATCTTGAGAAATTCAAACGCCGAATTATTGGTTTAACTTCTTATTTTAAGAGTGCTCAAGAGGAGTTGTTACCACAATACGATAAATTAGTTGACAAACATGTTGTAAGAGTTCCTATGAGCGACTATCAATTTCAAATTTATGAAGAGGCTCGTATTGAAGAGAGAGAAACTGAAAAACCAAGTAATGCGAAGCAAAAGGTGGATGTAGATGGAATGTTTATAAAACCGGTGTCAACATATAAAATATTTTCGCGTTTATTTTGTAACTTTGTGATGCCAAAGCCTCCAGGCAGACCCACGCCTAGAATGGCAAGAGCGGTAGAAGGACTAAAATGGTTGGTAAACTATTTTAATGAAAAACAGATTAATGATGAAGTTCTTCGTAAAAATATATTAAAATATATTGAAACCCTACCAAGTAATTTTACTGAAAACGAAGAAAATGTTGATTTATTAAAGAAACAAATTCTTAAATACAAAAATACTTATATGCCCAATATTCACGGTTCTGAAAAAATTCCTGACTTTGAAACATTTATTACTACCCAACCTAAAGAAACAGTGCAACCACAACTACAAGATGTGGCGCCTGTTAAAATCTCTAAGGGCGAAGCAAAAAAAAGAGAAAGGTTAGCAAAAGAACAAGAAGCAGAACGAAAACGATTAGAGAAACAAACAGCGAAGGAATTGAAGGAACTAGAGAAAATAGCAGCAAAGGAAGCAAAAGAGCTAGAGAAAAAGAATGCTAAGGAGCTAAAGGAATTAGAAAAATTAGCAAAGAAAGAAACAAAAGCATTAGAGAAGGCAGCTGCGAAAAAGGGTAAGGGTTCTGATGATATGGATGATGAAACCGATGATGATGAATCAGATGATGAAGTTAAAGTTGAAGATATTGAGCTCGAAGTTGAAGATAAAGAAATGAAATCGATACCATCTTATTTAAAAGGTGGAGAAGGAGATGATGATAATGCCGATAAGCCAATACAAAATCAGTTTGAAGAATGGGTAGACAGTCAAGAAAACGGTGACGAATTAGTATCTTTTGATATTTATAAAGACGAAGATTCCAATTATAGAGACAAAGATGAATTAGAAGGGGATGAAATATTAGAAAAAGTCGGTGGCGATGACTACAAAGTAGCATTAGAAAATGCTTTATCCTTTTTAAATACAAATAAAGAACAGTTCCTCAATTTGGAAGCATTAGAGAAATATAGTCCTAAATTTTTAAAAATGATTGAGAATATTCAAGACCATAATCATCCAGGTCTACATTTAATTTACAGTCAATTTCGTTCTATGGAAGGTATTGGTATTTTTGCGTTGGCATTAGAAGCAAATGGCTTCGCTCGTTTTAAAATTAGCAGAACAGGTTTAAATACTTGGCAAATTAATATGTCGGAAGAAGAAATGGGAAAACCTACATATGCGCTTTATACCGGAACAGAAGATGCGGAAGAGCGAGAAATTATCCGAAACATTTATAACGGTGATTGGAACAATATTCCGAACAATATAGCAACTCAATTGCGCGCTAGAAGCACAAATAATAATATGGGTGAAATAATAAGGGTTTTGATGATTACATCCGCTGGGTCAGAAGGTATCAATTTGAGGAACACCCGATATGTTCATGTAATGGAACCATATTGGCATCCAGTTCGTGTTGAACAGGTTATTGGACGAGCGCGTCGTATTTGTTCGCATCAGGGTCTCGAAGAACAATACAGAACGGTTGAAGTATTTATTTATGTAATGGTTTTCACGGAAAAACAATTGGAGTCTGATTCAGCGACTG